>Ga0326727_10021538_pt1 | contig 12608 bp, 10 predicted proteins | sample MB2enrmetagenome_FD_207643 | JGI IMG/M metagenome (GOLD analysis project Ga0326727, IMG submission 207643) | Lab enriched peat soil microbial communities from McLean, Ithaca, NY, United States - MB29MY | ecosystem: Environmental > Terrestrial > Soil > Wetlands > Peat | place: USA: New York...
AATGTCGAGAAACTTCTAACGGAGCGAATTGGGTCTGTGGGAAAGAAACTTCATACCGGGCGCAGCAGAAATGACCAAGTCGCCTTGGATCTAAGGCTTTATTTGCGGGAAGAGATTGACCAAACCAAGAACTTAGTGGAGCAGTTATTGCAAACGCTGCTTCATTTAGCTGAAGAGCATCTTGAAACCTGGATGCCGGGGTATACGCATCTGCAGAAGGCTCAGCCGATTACGTTAGCCCATCATTTAATGGCCTACGTGCAAATGCTTTTGCGTGATCTCGGTCGGCTCAATGATACAAGGAAACGGTTGAATAGTTCCCCACTTGGATCAGGAGCTATGGCCGGAACGACGTTCCCGCTTGATCGGAAGCAAGTGGCCCTGGAACTGGGGTTTGATGGAGTGACTTTAAACAGCTTAGACGGGGTGAGCGACCGGGATTTTGCCTTAGAATTTCTGGCAGCTGCCTCCATCCTGATGATGCACCTCAGTCGCTTGTGTGAGGAACTTGTTATTTGGTCCAGCGGGGAATTTCAATTTATCTCCATGGATGATGGGTATTCCACCGGATCAAGTATCATGCCGCAAAAGAAAAACCCGGATGTGGCAGAACTGGTAAGGGGAAAAACCGGACGGGTGTATGGTGATCTGGTTGCGCTCTTAACCGTTATGAAAGGACTTCCGCTTGCCTATAATAAAGATATGCAAGAAGATAAAGAACAGGTTTTTGATGCGGTAGATACGATTCAAAAGTCCTTGTTAGTCGTTGAACCGATGCTCAGAACCATGCAGGTACAGCGAGCGACGATGGCTGATGGGGCAAAAGGCGGGTTTACGAATGCCACGGACTTGGCGGACTATATGGCTAAGAAAGGGGTACCTTTCCGTGAAGCGCATGAGTTAGTCGGACGGATTGTTTTACACTGCAGTAAACAAGGGATTGGTTTAGAAGAGTTAAGTTTAAGCGAGTATCAGGAACTCTCCCCAATTTTTGCAGAAGATCTGTTTAAATCGATTGGGATCGAGCATTGTGTCCGCGCTCGGAAGATCACGGGAGGCCCTTCGCCGGAAACCGTTGCTGAGGGAATTCGTATTAGTCGCGAAATGTTGGCAAAATTACTTTGCTAAAGCGAAATAGCTGTGCATAATGTGGATAACTTTGTGGACAATATCAAACTAGAGCGGGTTTTGGCGTGGATAAGCCTAGATGGATAGGGGATAAATAAAGATAACCTGTGGATAACTTGCTGGGAAGAGTCTTCCACTTGCTCATTTTAACTTTTTTCACCTTGAAATGATTTCTCTTGGGTTTTTATTTCGGACTAAAAGCAGGAAATCCCGGCGGAGAGGTCGAAATTCTCACGCATGATTTTATCAAGATATTGCATGCTATAGATTGAGAGCCAATGAACCGATCTACGGAGTGCGAGTGTGAAGCGAGGCTATGGTCATTGGAAAATCTTACAATGCTAACGGATCTTTATCAATTAACGATGATGCAGGGTTATTTAGTCAACGGGTGCCGGCATAAGGAAGCCGTATTTGATGTCTTCTTTCGTACACTTCCGTTTAAAGGGGGATATGCTTTAGCCGCAGGACTTGAACAAGTTGTAGAATATATTGAAAATCTAACCTTTAGTGAAGAAAATCTGGCTTATCTGAGCAGTCTGAATCTTTTTAAAGAGGATTTTCTCGAGGAACTGCGTAACTTCAGTTTTACAGGGGACATTGACGCGGTTCCGGAAGGGACGCCGGTTTTCCCCTACGAACCCCTAATTAGGGTTAAGGGGCGGGTCTTTGAAACCCAACTCCTGGAGACCGCGATTCTGAATTTGGTTAACTTTGAGACCTTAATTGCGACGAAAGCATCTCGGGTGATGGCGGCGGCAGACGGGGGACCCGTTATGGAATTTGGTTTGCGGAGAGCGCAGGGACCGGATGCCGGGATTCTGGGAGCAAGGGCGGCCTTTATCGGGGGCTGCCAATCCACTTCCAATGTCTTAGCAGGAGAACGCTACGGTATCCCCGTTTCAGGGACTCAGGCGCACAGCTGGATTCAGTGCTTCCCCTCGGAATTAGAGGCATTTCGAGCATTCGCCCATACTTTCCCGGATAGTTGTCTGTTGCTGGTGGATACGTACAATGTACTGGAGTCCGGAGTTCCTAATGCGATTAAGGTCGGACTTGAACTGGAAGCTGAGGGGCATCATTTTCTGGGGATACGTTTAGATAGCGGAGATTTAGCCTATTTGTCCAGAGAAGCTCGTCGGATGCTCGATGAAGCGGGACTTCGGGGTGCGATCATCGTAGGCTCCAATGATTTAGACGAGGAAACGATCTTCGCCATTCGTGCCCAAGGAGCAAAGATTGATGCCTGGGGGGTAGGGACGCATCTTATCACCTCCAAAGATAGCCCATCGCTGGGAGGAGTATATAAGCTTGCTGCTGAGGGAGAGCAGGGCGTGTTTCATCCTCGTCTGAAGGTCTCCGAAAACATAACCAAGATCACAAACCCGGGAATTAAAAAAATAGTGCGTTTTTACGACCAAACCGGAAAATCTCTGGCCGATCTCATTGCCCTAGAAGATGAAGTGTTCGCCGAAGGAGAACCCCTGACGATTTTTCATCCCATTCAGACGTGGAAACGAAAAACATTAACGAATTTCCGGACGAGAGAACTTTTAATTCCTGTGTTCCGAGGGGGAAAGCGGGTTTATGAGTTGCCAACCCTCAAAGACATTCAGACCTATGCTCGCAAGGAACTGGATACCTTCTGGGATGAAGTGAAACGTTTAACGAATCCGCACCGCTATATTGTCGATTTGTCGGCCAATCTCTTTGAATTAAAACAACAGTTACTCTTAACAATCCATAACGATATCAAGGCAAATAATCATAAATAGGAGGTAGACTAAGATGTGGACAGATGATGAATTAACAAGCCGTATCAATCAAGCGGTGGACTGGTTGCGGGAAAAGGTTACTGAGGCCAACGCCAAAGGAGTTGTGGTGGGGATCTCCGGAGGGGTTGACTCTGCAGTTGTTGCAGGGCTTTGTAAACAAGCCTTTCCCGATAATTGTATCGCCGTGATTATGCCAAGTCATTCTAATCCGGATGATAAAGAGGACGCCTTTTGGGTTGCTGAAGGCTTTGATATAAGACCTTTGGAGGTGGACCTAGGTGATGTCCATACGCAGATCTTTGAAAAGGTCAGCAGAGGTCTGAAAAATCAAGGCTGCAATTTAGTGGGAGAAAAATTGAGCCAAGGAAATTTAAAGGCCCGTTTACGCATGTCCACGCTGTATGCCGTGGCAAATGCTCTGAACTATGTTGTGGTGGGGACAGACAACGCTCCTGAGAGCTATACCGGGTATTTTACGAAATATGGTGACGGTGGTGTGGATCTTTTACCGATCAGTTCACTCACCAAAACGGAAGTGCGTGCTTGGGCAAGGATGCTGGGACTTCCTGTAAACATTGCTACCCGTGTCCCGACGGCAGGACTTTGGCCCGGACAGACCGATGAATCAGAGATGGGGCTAACCTATGATGTGATCGATCGTTATTTACTGGGAGAAGAGGTCCCGGCCGAGATACAAGAGCGGATTGAAACCTTGCATCGTCAGACCGAACATAAACGCCAACTTCCCCCCAGCCTGGAACTCCCGACACTTGCGAGGTTGGACTGACGTGCGTATTGGAGTAGATATTGATGGCGTTGTTTCCGATAGTTATCCGGTTTGGCTGCAGGAATTGAATCGGCACTATGGAAAGAACATTGCAGTCGTTGACAATTATGATATGCATTTGGTATTTAATGTTCCCAGTGAGGACATGAACAACTTTTTTGTGCGTAATGTGGAACGTTTACTGATGATGCCTCAACCTGTTGTCGGTGCTAAGGAAGGGCTGGAAACCCTTCTCCGGGAAGGGCATGAAGTGATTTATGTTACGGCTCGAACCCCTGAACAGAAGGATGTCACAGTGAGGTGGTTTACTAAGTATGATATTCCTCATGAACACGAACGAGTTCTTTTCTCCGGGTTTAAAAGTAAAGTAGATTTAATCCAACAATGGGGCATCGAAATTTTTATCGAGGATTATCAAGTGAATGCCAAAGCGATCGCTGAAATCGGAGTTCCGGTATTCTTGCTGGATACCAGCTATAACCGAGAGAAGCCGCTCTCAATTGGCATAACACGCTGTCATAGCTGGAATGAGATTATCGAAGGAATGCGGCAGTATCAAGACAAAGGAAAAGGGTTAGCCACGAATAGAGGTGGCTAACCCTTTTCCTTTTTAAATAAAAATGAATCAGCTGACAATTCCCAACCCAACTTTATAAATATCTCCTGCTCCTAAAGTCAGCACGAGATCTTTGGGTGAGATTGTTTGGGTAAGATAAACTTTAATTTCATCTAACGTTCCAATGTAGCTAGCCTGAATCCCTTGCTGCTGGATCAATGTGGCTAAAGTTACAGCAGAAACGGTGTGTTGCCCCTGTTCGCGGGCTGAGGAAAAAATGTCAGCGATAACAACCTCATCGGCCTCTTGAAAGGCTTGAGAAAATTCCAGTAAGAGCTTTTCTGTCCGGCTAAAGGTATGGGGCTGGAAGATGGCGCGGATGCGACGATCTGGGAAGGAGAGTCGGGCTCCTTCTAAAGTAGTACGAATTTCCGTCGGATGGTGGGCATAGTCATCGACGATCAAAGCACCATTTTGGTTGCTGCCAAGATGTTCAAAGCGACGTTTCGTCCCATTGAACAGGCTCAGGCTCGATAAGATTTGTTCAATGGGGATACCGATCTCCTGGCATACGGCAATCGTTGCTAAGGCATTGATAATGTTATGTCTTCCCGCGACATTGAGATCTAGATTCCCGACGTATTGTCCTTTGAACATAATTTTCATAGAGCTTCTTTCGTCTTTGAAGACAATTTCCGTTGCCCGAATATCCGCGGCTTCGGAAAGACCAAAGGTCGTAATGGGCGCGGATCCGCTGATAGCTTCCCGGTTCGGATCTTCGGCCCAAATGTAAATATGCCCGTGCGCAGGTACTTTTTTTGCCAGTTCAGCAAACGCCGAAATAACATCCGCCAGGTCATTAAAATAATCGGGGTGGTCAAATTCAATGTTGGTAATAATCAGGTGCTCAGGAGAGTAATTAAGAAAATGGCGTCGATATTCACAGGACTCGGCTAAGAAAAATTCTCCCACTCCGGAATGGGCATTTCCCCCAATGCTGGGAACGTCGCTTCCGACAACGATGGTCGGATCTAATTTGGCTTGGAGCATGACGAGACCGATCATGGCCGTCGTTGTAGTTTTACCATGGGTCCCGGTCACGGAGATACCCCGTTTCTTGGAAAGTAAACGCCCGAGGTATTGAGGATAAGTCAATACTGGGGTATTCAGCTCTAAAGCGCGAGAAATCTCCGGATGTTGATTGGTATAGGCTGCCGAGGTGACCACTAAGTCAGCGTGTTCTACGTTGCTGGGTGAAAAACTTAGAACAGGAATTTGGGCACGTTTCAAGACACTGTCTGTATAAAAACTTTCTTCGACATCAGACCCTGATATGGTAGCACCTTCAATTTGAGCGCTGATTTGAGCCAAAGCACTCATTCCGGTACCTTTTATTCCAACAAAATGAATATGTAATGCCAAAATAAATCGTCCCTTCCGTGTATAAACTCTACCCTTCATTATACCCAAACTTAAACCAAAAAGTATCATTTTATACGAGGAAAATTTTTGCTAGCTATTGTTCGGCGGAGGTTTTCGCTCGTAACCGGTAATCATGGCTTGAAGATGGCTGAGATTTTCGGTTAGAAGCAGATAAAGGTGGATCGGGATCGTCGCCAAAAAATAAATGCAAATCATAAACTTTATCCAACGCAGGACTTGAAAACCTCCCACCAACCGCCAAATTCCAAGGAGATGCTGTCCTTGCCAATAAGAGGCTAAACCAAGCAGACTGGCAACCAGGAAAAAAAGGACCCATGAGGAATAGATCAAAATTTGTCCGCTGTTGTATTTTCTGCAGGGCGGAGGATCAGAACGAAGGAAGAAATAATAAGCCATAAGTTTAGGGAAATACTTCAGATCTTGAAGGTTCGGTATTAAAGAATGATCCCGACGGATGAGGGCATCTGCAATACGGATTGCCACAAACCCCAGTGCAAACCAGGCAAAGGCAATGTGAGCTGTCAAAACTTCACCATAGTTTAAGACCAAAAAACTTGCCGGTTTATGTAACTCCAGGCCGGTCAGAAGAATTACGGTTAGACTAAGTGCGAACCCCCAATGAAAGACTCTAACCCAAATCGGATGGAATGGTATAATTTTTCCCTTTACGTTTCCGACCTTAAGTTGTGTAAAGACAGGTTTTCTCAATTTGACATGTTTCCTCATGTTATTCCTTACCCTTTATTATTTACTAGACTTGAATTTTTAACTTGTACAATTTTGCTTTTTCTCCGTCAATAATATGGACGCTGCAAGAAAAACAAGGATCAAAGGAGCGAATGACTCGGCCTGCTTCCTTAAGGTCTTCGGTTTGGATTTTTAAGCCAAGTAATGAGGTTTCCCCAACGCTGCGGGTTCCCGTCTCATCACGCGAACCAAAATTCAGAGCAGAAGGGGTAATGATTTGATAGTGATCGACCCGCCCGTTTTTTACAGATACCCAATGCCCCAAGCTCCCGCGCATGGCTTCATGAAGTCCGACTCCAACCCCGGAATCCTGTTCTCTTTTTGTATCAAGTGTTTCAGCTCCGGGTTCAAGACGATTGAGCCACGCTAGAGCGATTTCAGCGATTTTTTTGGTTTCGAGTGCCCGTGCCCAGGTCCGGGCGATGGCGCCATGACCGATGACCTCCTCTTTGTTGATAACAGCTCGTGCCAAAGGGCCCACTTCTATAGGCTGACCGCGGTAGCGAGGAGATTTAACCCAAGTATAGCCTTTGGCCTGACTGCGGTCGGGGACCGTATCCTCTTCCGTGGGATGGAGCGGACCGTGGGGCTTGTACCAAGCATTGGTAACATCTTCCGTCACTTGTTTTTCATCAAAGCTTTCCCGTCTCCCTTGCAGGATTACGCCCTGGCGAAAAAGTGTGCTTCCCTCTGGACTTGGAAAACCCCCAACCGACAGATAATTTCCGATCCCTTTGCCTAGGTCAATGTACTCGGGATAGCGCTCTTTAATCAGGGCAACATCAGGCAGCAAGATATTGTCAATAAAGCTGATGACCTCCATTATATACCCGCGATAACGATTTACCCTATCGACATCAACTTCCATACTGGCACCACCGGGAACAAGCCCATGACCATGAGGGGCCTTGCCTCCGAAAACTGCAAACGCAGCATGGGCAACACGAGAGATATCGATAGCCTTGAAATAGTGTTCAGTCATAGCTGTATTTTCTTTACTAGATAAACGCAGATCTGATTCTGAATGAGGAATAAACGGAGCGATATCTGGACCGCGAAAATAATCCGGCATTGTATACAGGTAGAGGTGACGAAGGTGGTTTTGGATGAAATCACTAAATAGAATCAGATTGCGTACTAACAGCCCATTGGGAGGGACATGCATCCCTAGAGCCTGTTCTACCGCCAGGGAGGCCGTAATGGCATGAGCGGATGAACAGATACCGCAGATGCGTTGGGTGTAATAAGGCATATCCAGGGCGGAACGTCCAATTAAGATTTGTTCGAATCCGCGATAAAGGGTATCAGAAATAAAAGCATCGTTAATTTTTCCATCTTCCAGCCAAGCCTCTAATAACATGGGATTGTGAATTCGAGATACCGGAAAGATTGTTTTCTTCTCCAGAATGGTCACTCCTCGTTTTAGGTCTTCTTCAACCTATACTGATGGAAAGTTTTCGCCTTTTTGAGAGCAGGCCGATGCTGCACTTTGACAGAGGACTTAAGTAAATTCCGTTGGATTCGCCCCTTATAGAGAGATGTGCCGACATGTCCTGCAATAGCGAGAGAGGTTAACCCTAACACTCCCAGTCCAATTTCGTCAGTGGTAACTTTTGTCCCGCCTGGGAAGGGAATGTCGGGTGAGTGGGCGGTGAATGGCGACATTAAATCCGGGTAACCCGGTTCAGTACACCCTATACACGGCGTGTTACAGCCAATCGGCCAATTAAATCGGTCATTCCAACGGCGAATCGGGCAGTCGGCATAGGTAACCGGTCCTTTACAGCCGACACGAAAGAGGCATTCTTTCTGTCCGATTTCCGTGGCGAAAATCCCTTGGTCATAATCGTGTCGGCGAGGGCAGCGGTTATGGACGGTTTCTCCATAAAATAGCTTTGGTCGTCCGTATTTTTCGAGTTCAGGTTCACCATATAAGGCTAAATGGAGTAGGGTTCCCATAATCCAATCCGGATGAGCGGGACAACCGGAAATATTAATGACCTTGCGTTCGGGAAGGATGTTCTGAACCCCGGTTGCTCGGCTTGGGTTAGGGTAACCGGAAACCGGGCCGCCAAAAGTGGCACAACTCCCAATGGCAACGACGTATTTCGCTTTTAGTCCCATGCGCCGAACAAGTTCCAGCCCTGTGATTAGGTTACCGTTATCATAAGCAACATGGTTATAATGACCGTTGTCACGTTGAATCATGGCTCCCTGGACGAGGAGAATATATTCATTGGGAAGTTGATCATACGTGTCCTTTAGAACTTGGTAAGCGGCATCTCCGTGAACCTGCATCATGCTCCAATCATAGCGCCAATCCAGAATATTGGAGAGGATATCGGAAAAGGTCGGCGTCCAAATATTATCAAGAGATATGCTGTCCCCAGTACAAGTGCCTGTCTCAATCATCACCACGGGAAGTTTCTTAACCTCGTCGGCTGCAACCGCTTGGGTCAGAGGAGGGGTAATGAGTTGATAAAAGTTACCGAGGATAGCTCCTTTAATGACTAATCCCAAGAAGTCCCGTCTGCTTAGCATTTTACTCCCCCTTGGAAGGATATTATTTCCATAAAGGGTGAGATAAACACAGGAATTCTCTAAAAATGAAAAAATAATGTGTTTTTTATCTTTAGAGTGGTTTAATAAATACTTAACTCGGAGGGCTTGGACTAGCCACCGAAAAATTATTACAAATTTCTTCGACTTTTCCTTAACAAACAGACTGACTTATGTTATACTATCCAAGTCGAGAATGATCTGTCCTATAAGGCAGAATAATGAACTGCTCTTTAGCGGAAATGGCGTATCACACTTTCACATGTCGATGTGGCTCAGAGGTAGAGCAGCTCACTCGTAATTGCTGCCTGTTATTTCCAAGTCTAATCGGTTTATAAAGTTAGTGTTCAAGCATATTTAAACCACTCTTCGAAACAACTCATTACGGCTGTCTATACCGCTAATGAAATGTTGTTGAAAGGGTGGTTTTTTGCATGTCTAGAGGTAAAGTCAAGATGCTGTCAACCGAGCAGGAGTTAACGCCAGAGAAGTGTTTTATTGAATTTATCAATCAATGTAAGGCTAGGAATTTGTCTAGTGCCACGATTCGGAATTACACACAGCAATGGACCTATTTTGTTAAGTGGTGAGGTGGTGATAGTGTTGCTAGCATCGACAAAGACACAATCATGCAGTATATACGATACTTTCAGGAAAGGGGCATAAGAACTGAGACGATTAACACGGGATTACGAACACTTCGTGTGCTTCTTAATTATTTACATGAAGAGAATTATATCCAGCCTGTAAAGATTAAATTATTGAAGAGTGATTTACCTGTTAAGGAAACCTACACAGACCAAGAATTGTCAGTGATGTTAAAAAAGCCAAATATTAAGAAGTGTAGTTTTAGGGAGTTCCGTACATGGTGTTTGATAAACTTCCTTGTAGGTACAGGAGTTAGAGCAAGAAGTCTAGTTAATATTAAGATAGGTGACTTAGACCTAGAGAACAGTCTAGTTAAGGTAACAGTAGTTAAAAACCGTAAACAACAGATACTTCCCCTGCCCCCAAGTCTCGTTACAGTATTGAATCAGTATTTGAAGCATCGGGGTGGTGAACAATCTGACTATTTATTTTGTAATGAAAAGAACAATAAGATGAGGGAGAGTTCTGTTTATCATGATGTCCAATTTTTTAACGAAGCAAGGGGTATTACCCAAAATGGTTTGCACAAATTTAGGCATTCATTTGCACGAAGTTTCATTCTCTCTGGGGGTGACCCCTTTAGACTTCAACGACTTCTAGGACATAGTACCTTGGATATGACTAAACGATATGTTCAGTTATATGACCGAGATATGCTCGAAGGTATTGAAAAATTTAATCTTTTAGAGAAGATAACCAACAATGCACAGAAGGTCAAGATGAATCGATGAAGTACCTGTGGTGCCATACCCTAATAGAATTATAAATCAATGTACGACCCTCACTGAATCTTATTCGTGGTACTCTTGTCATATTAAGTCTTGCCATAACACCCTCTCCCTATCGTACCTTTAGCATGTGAAAAGGTGAGTTGGAGAGTGTCCTACTAAACTCATAGGACTTACAGCCCGAGTAAGAGATCGTTAGGAACTTAAAGGATCACATAATCTGAAATTTAGTATCATAGTTGCTTTGCAAGGTTTTGGACTGACTAAATAAACTGCCCCAGCTATATCTTATAAGTCACGGCCTGGGCAGTTATTGTTTCTTGTAGACGCTCAAAGAAGTGGTCAACACTAAGGATCTCATTTACTTCAGTTATTTTCGGAGTATGACCCCTTTGACTTAGCTCGATTCTGAAGAATCTGTACCCCAAGGAAAGATTCGTCCATGCCCTCGGTATAGCCGTAGAGTTGATTAAATTTCGTCCCTAATCTAGTGTTCATCCGACTAATAGTATTCTTATTTAAATTTAACATGCTTGCTAATTCTCTCAAAGTTGAACCAGGAAAAGCTATTATTGCCTGTAATAACATTCTTTCCTTAGGGGTAACGGCCTGTTCATTCATAAATTGCTCAATAACGAGTTTATTAATTACTGTTTCCTCAATATTCACGTTAGGGTCTGGATAATATTTTTCGAACTCATCGGATAAAGGAAGTGCTGTATGGAAAACCCTACCTTTATTTGTTCGTGTGGCCTTTTTTGTAACATCTATAGCCTCTCTATCCCAGGCTAGAAGTAATGTCTCGTAAAGTAGGAATTTCCCGTAACCACCTGTCCAGGAGAAGTTAGCAACGATTTTCCTTGATTCTTCCCAGAAGGCTGATTCGAAATCAGAAGCATCTAGCCAATAATTAACCCATTTTTCACCATACTTCTTTGCCTTTTTTTGCAGTGAGTATTTTACAAGTGTAAGTGCCTTCTCCAGATCATTGGCCAATAATGCTCTTTCAACGTCTTCGGCAAGTTCTCTCTTACCCTTCGAATAATGCTCAAGTCGTGTTTCTAAATCATCAATTTCTTCTACCCACTTTGGCAGTTCTTGGTGTTCGATCCATAATCGTTCATCTTCGATAAACATAGGTAGCACCATCCTCTTAAACTAATAGGTGCAGTATGAAAAAAATAAAAAAATAAATTTTGAAATTCATTCCAAATGTGGGACAAAACATCATGTTTTATCGAATTACTCAGTGTATTAGAAAAGGAAATAAACCCATACAGCCCCTCCAAACAACAAACAACTAAACTACTGTTCAGTAATCAATTTTAGTGTGCTTATATTGCACTGTTAAAATGTAATTTATTATGGGTAAAAACTGTAAGAATTGCTCAAACGGAGCAAAAGTTATTGCTGAAATAAGCTAGGGCACATCCCGACTTCTTTGTTAGTTCCTATTATAACGTCCGAAGCCGTCTTTGATTTAAGTTGTAGGGTCATTGGCGAAAAGGTGTATGGTTTGTGGGAAAAACGTTGTTCCAAATTGTACTAAGCGTAATGGAAGTATGTGCCGTGGGCTAACCTTGAGTAGCGGTGGCCCAGTATTAGCGTTAAGGTGGCAGTCATTATGAAACTGGAGGCGTTTATGCCTTCTTTTTCTTTGTCCCTCTTTGGTTTAGTGCTGAAACGACAAATCTCGTTCACATCTTTGCCTGGATAAGGAAATCAAACGAACGGAATTGGTCAATATTGGTGCTTCTACAAAGAAATTCTGACACTACTCTTTAACTAAGCCTAGTTTTTCAGTTGATTCCAAGTTGGTATCTGCTCAAAGAAAAGCCTATGACATGCGGGACAACCGATCCAAATTTGGATTGGTCTCTAGATACTCTCGGTAGGGCAATTTCATTTTGTTTGAACACGTATTGTTCGAACTCAGAGCAATCAAAACAAGAAACGGGACATGTCCCACCCCACACATATTTGAAACCAATGTGAGATTTTGCTTCAACGATGAACGAATCGTTTATCACTGCTCTTATAGTTACTTGGATCACTCATTAAGGTTGTGTGCAAATCTTATACGCTATAAATGGTATTATAAACCATCTTAGGTTCCCTGCCCAAGGCATAATTGTATAGTCATCTTGGACGGTTTAAAAGTGGTGTTTCGATTTTCTCCTAGACAGTTTCGATGATATCGAAGTCGTTGCCCCTTAAAATATTCATAGTAATAAGTT
>Ga0326727_10021539_pt1 | contig 12608 bp, 15 predicted proteins | sample MB2enrmetagenome_FD_207643 | JGI IMG/M metagenome (GOLD analysis project Ga0326727, IMG submission 207643) | Lab enriched peat soil microbial communities from McLean, Ithaca, NY, United States - MB29MY | ecosystem: Environmental > Terrestrial > Soil > Wetlands > Peat | place: USA: New York...
CGCTGCGGTTGTTGGCCTGTCCGTTGTCGCGGCGGTACTGCTCGTCCAGAAACCCGGCATTGGTGTCGGCTGCGTTGGTGGAAACGGACGGCTCAGGCTGGGCCGGTTTGGCTGCGTTGCCGAAACCGGGCGTGGCCATGCAGACGAGAGCGACGGACGCGAAGACGGCGGAAACGGTTTTCAACATGGGTTCCCCTCCGATAGGGTTTCATTATACAACAGAAGCGGAGTTTTTGGAATTTTCATGCGGAAATATCGGATTCTCGAAGCAATTGATATCGATGCCGGTTTGTGCTATATTGTTCATGCCGGTTCGGGTTGCATCATACCGATTTCCGGATGAAAACGCTCCGGTCGGGCCAGACTTTCCTGCACTGCGGATTTCGACTTCGTCCAGCCGGTCCTCACATCCCCAGTCTCCGCATCTTTCGTGTCAGATTCTGCGGCAGGATCCCGAGCGCCGTCGCCGTACGCGTGACGTTTCCGCCGTGCAGTACGAGCTGGGTTTCGATGTAGCGCCGCTCCAGAGCGTCCTGCGCCTCGGAGAGCGGCATCGTTGTCCCGAAAATACCCGCGTCATTTCCTGACGCCGGTGGCGACTTTCCTTCAGCGACCGGGTTTTCGGCGGTTGCCGCTTCCACATCGCGCTCCGTAATTACTTCCCCCGGACTGAACACGGCGAGCCTCTGCGCGAGGTTGCGCAGTTCCCGCACGTTCCCCGTCAGCGGAAGCGCCGACAGGCGAACCAAAGCCTCCGGCGAGAATTCCTTCGCGGCGGTTCCTCCTTCCACGGACGCCCGGGCAAGGAAATGTTCCGCCAGGAGCGGGATGTCCTCGCGCCGCTCGGCGAGCGGAGGAATGGCGAGGACGATCACACCGATCCTCCAGTAGAGATCTTCCCGGAAACGTCCCTGCGCGGCTTCGGCGGGGAGGTCGCGGTTGGTGGCGCAGACGAGGCGGAAGTCCACCTTAACGGGCTTTTCCGTGCCGAGCGGCGTGACGGTGCGGTCCTCGAGCACGCGCAGGAACTTCGCCTGTTCCGCGAGGGGAAGCTCGCCGATTTCGTCGAGGAAGAGCGTTCCGCCTTCCGCCTGTTCGATCTTGCCGCGGCGCACGCCGGTCGCCCCGGTGAACGCGCCCTTCGCATGGCCGAAGAGTTCGCCCTCGAAGAGCGCTTCCGGGATCGCGGCGCAGTTGAGCTTAATCACCGGACCCGCGGCGCGGGCTCCCGAGAGGTGAAGGAGGTGCGCGACATGTTCCTTGCCGCTGCCGGAAGGGCCGCAGACGAGCGCGGGAAAGTCGCTTCCCGCCGCTTTCGCGATCTTCTCCTCGAGTTCCCGCATGGCGCGCGAAACGCCGATCAGCCGGTAGCGCGCGTTTTCCCTTCCCGCGAGGACGGCGAGGCGGGAACGTTCGGCGGCGTTGCGGACGGCGATACGAAGCTTTTCCAGCGCGAGGGGTTTTTCCAGGAAGTCGTATGCGCCGAGTTTTACCGCGCGAACGGCCTTTTCCACCGAAGCGTAGCCGGACATCATCACGCAGGGGAGTTCGGGAAAGCGCGCGCGGATGGTTTCGAGAAGCGCGAGACCGTCCTCGCCGCCGAGCATCACGTCGAGGAGCGCGAGTCCGAAACCGCCTCCGGCGAGGGTTACCAGCGCCTCCCTCGCGCTTCCCGCCCCGACCACTTCGTCGGATGACAGCGCGGCGGAAATGGAACGGATGACGTCCTTCTGGTCGTCCACGGCGAGGATCTTCATCGTGCGTCTCCTTTTGCGAAGGGAAGTTCGAGCGAGAAACAGCTTCCTTCCCCCGGAACGGATTCAAGGGCGAGGAAAGCCCCGTGTTCCCGGGCGACGTGGCGCGATACGGCGAGACCGATGCCGAGGTTACCCTCCTTCGAGGAATAACCCGCTTCGAAAATTCGTTCCCGGAGGTCGTCCGGAATTCCCGGTCCGTCGTCGCGCACCGTCAGAAGGATTTTTCCGCCGCAGGGTTCCACACCCACCCGAGCGGTTACTTGCGGGCCGCATTCCAAGGCGTTCTTGACGAGGTTCCTCAATGCTTCCCCGAGAAGCACTGCGTCGAAATCGCCGAATACCGGCTGGTCTGGAAGAACGGTCGCCGCGCGGCCCTCCGGAAACTCCGCCGCGACGGACCTCGCCAGCTCGCATATGTCGCCCCTTTCGGGACGCGCTTCCGGCAGGTGGGACATCGAACGAAGGCGGGTAAGGACTCCGCGCAGTTCGACGAGCTTGCGGACGATCTCGTTCGCGTGTTCCGCCTCTTCGCCCGTCAGTTTCTCGGCGAGGAGCTCCGCGTACATCCAGACCGGCGAGAGGAGATTGTTCACCTCGTGTACGGTCACGCGCGCGATTTCCTTCCACCCGCGGAAGCGCGAGGCGTCCCCCACGATGGCGCGGTACTCGGAAAGCCTGGAGAGGGCGGCGTTCCATGCGCGGGCGAGAGACCGCACTTCCTCGCTGCCTTCTTCGGGCTGCGGTCGAAGGGAGTCCTCCCTCGCCCAGTCCACCTCCGTGATGCGTTTCCGCAGGCGGGAGAGCGGACGGGAAAGAGCGAAAAAAGCCGTCAGCGATATGGCGGAGCCGGCGGCGAGGATCGCGGCGAAGGAAAAAGCCGCTTCGCGGGTGGCCCGGATGGCGTTGCGCTCCCGGAAGGCCCGGTAAACGCCGATGGCACGCCTCACGGCCGGTTCCTGCGAGACGGAAAGCGGCGTGATCACCGTTCCCTCGAAGTCGCTCTGGACGCGTGCCGCCGCGCCGTAAATGGCGAGCGCCGAAGCGGCCGCCGCGACGAGGGAGAATACGCCGAAAAGGGCAGCGATACGGAGACGGAACATCGGGACCTCCTCGCGGGACTGACGGCGGACGAGGCAAAACAGTCAGAGACGAAAGCTTTGGTGCAGGCGCGGCCGGTTTCCCCAGAGTTCGATGACGTTGGGGATTTCCGCGCACGAAACGCCCAGTTCCGCCGTCACGTCGACTTCTTTCCCGGGCTGTGTTTCCGAAACCGGAAGCACGGGAAGGACGAAGCGGGAAACGGCATTGGTCATGGAATTGAAGTCGGGATAAATGCGGTTGGTCTGTTCATCGGAGATAATCCAGCCGGAAGCGGCGCGGTAGACGGAACGTTCCGACTTCCGGTTGACCGGTTCCGCGTTGCCCGACCGGACGGTATAATCCGCGAGGATGTTCAGGGTGTAACCGGAGTCGGCCAGTTCCCGCAACTGTTTGTTGACCAGCGGTGCGGCCCGGAACTCGATGCAGGCACCCTCCCTGTTTATGCGCAGGACGGAATCGGAAATCGTGACGTCGGGATAAGGGCTGGAAAGGCCGATCAGGGTGAGGAGCACCCGTCCGGCATCGGTGATGGTGTCCAGAAGAAACATAAAAGCGTCCTTTCAAGGCGAAACCCGGACGGGATCATTTCCGTCCGGGAGTCTCCTTTTTCGTTTTTACTGGTTGGTCGTCTGGTTGGTTGCTTTTTCCTTGGCTCTATCTTCGAGATCGCGGATGACCCGGGCGGGCTTCGTGTCGCCCGAGAAAGGTCTGGGCCTATCGTATCCGCCGAAGGCGAAGGAAACGCTCGCGGTAACCGTCTGTTTGCCGAGGACTGGGACGTCGGTGAAGTTGGCCGGGCCATAGCTGTCGGAAAGTGAATAAAGATAAGTCACTTTCAGTAACAGCCCGGTGAAAGAATTTTCTTTGAAGGGAACCAGGGCCATTAATGAAGCGCCGATCGAGAAATTTCCGGTGTTGAAATCAGGGGCGAAAGAAACGGGATTTTTGATGAAATTGCTCAAGCTGATGTTGGTCTCGAATGTATAATCCGCTCCGCCCCAGATAAGATCAAAGGCAGGAATGAGCGTGAAGTTCGGGCTATGCAGCACGGCGTAACCTACCTCTATTCCGCCGCGGCAACCGGAATCTTTCACGATTGTCATGCTGGCGTTCGTGTTGACAGAGGTGGAAGATCCGAAATCCACCGCACCCCAGCCGCCCAGGAATACATTATGGTGGAGGAAGCCGCCTCCGTAAATCATACCCATCCCGATATCGGAAAGTCCGGAATAGCCCAGGCTGGAAAGCTGACTATCCAGAGCGGTCTGCGGTTGCCAAGTAGTCTGAAAGCCCCAGTAACAGAATCCGCCATTGAGCGAATCGTCCTTTGCGTCTTCACCGGCGAACGCCGCCGCCGCGATCATGGTCAGCAGAACAGCAAGAGCCAGTTTCTTCATAAGTATCCTCCTGTATTTTTCCGTTTACCGGAATCTACCTTTTTCATTGCAAACTTCGTGCCAAGTTGTCTGCTGAAAATATAACTCCTATGATATCGGTGAGATAAAGTTTCGGTTCACCCCTCTCGGTCCCCTTTCTCCCGGACTGCGCCCGGCAAAGAGGGGGAGGCCGCGGTATTACTCCCCTTCTTTACGAAGCCTGGAAAAGGCAGGGTAGAGAGGAGGGCGGGGGTGAGTTCCTGTGAAAAACACCCTATCAAAAATGATATATCCGAACGGATAATAAATCAAATCGGATGGAGGATCGAGAATTTCAGTGAAAATTAGTTATCCCTTCGGCAAGCTCAGGAACCACCCTTCGGCAAGCTCAGGAACCACCCTTCGACGGGCTCAGAGGCCGGCTTTTTGGTAAGCTCGGAACGGGCATTTTCAGGAATTAATTTGAGTTCATCCCGGTGGCTGAGCTTGCCGAAGTCACCTCGTTTTCTTTCTTCTTTTGGTGATTTTCCGACAACACTTTCAACCATTCCGGATGATTGAAGATGAGAGCCTCCTTTTTAGCCCTTGACCATCCCTGGACCTGTTTTTCGCGATGAAAGGCGGTTTCGATTGAGGAATACCATTCACAGTAAACGAGTTGGACCGGCAATCTATTTTTTGTATAAACAGAGCCGAGACCGTTTTGATGTTCATGAAGCCTTTGATAAATGTGCCAAGTGCTTCCGGTATAATACGTGGCATCTGAGCATTTCAGGAGATACATGTATGGCATATTTACCTCCGATATTAATTCATATAGAAAGGTCCCTTCGACAGGCTCAGGGACCGCCCTTCGAGAGGTTCAACCCAGGGTCCGAAGTACATTCCGGTGGCTGAGCCTGTCGAAGTCACCGGTCGACTTTCCTTTCGGATTCAATGGCAGAGCCCGCCTAAGCCTTTTCGATTGGTCTCACCCTTTTCTGAATCGGATGTAATTGATGTGGCGCAGGGGACTCATGCGCTGGTAAAACAGGGTGGGGAAACGATCGAAGAGGTTCTTTTCCACGACGTTGTCGTACTGGTTTTCGAGGAGCGGGAATTCGCGGATGATGTCTCCCACATAGCGGGCGTAGTCGGCCACGTCGGTGACGAAATCGAGGGTGGCGCCCGGTTTCAGGACGCGGATGGCCTCCACGAGAAAGGAAGGCTGAAAGATGCGGTTCTTCCAGTGTTTCATGCGCAGCCAGGGATCGGGAAAGTTAATATGGAGTTCGTCCACGCTTTCGGAAGGAAAGAGGAGACGGAGCACGGCCTCGCCGTCGCCGTGAACCACATAGTAGTTCGTGAAACCGCGCTTCAGGAGGCGTTCGCTCGTGTAGTTGGCGCGCTTGCGGGAGATTTCCACGCCCACGAAGAGCTTGTCCGGGAAAGCCTCGCATTGGTCGATAAGGTAGTCCCCGTGTCCGCAGCCCATGTCGATGACGACGGAGCGCGAAGCGATTTCCCGGAGGAAAAGGCGCACTTCCTCGTCCAGACGGATGCGGATTTCCCGGGGTATGTCGGGAAAGGTGTTTTTCTGAGCCAAGGGTGACCTAGTATTCGATGATGCGGGGAACGACGATGTAGCCGTCGTAGGCCTTCGGAGCGACCGCCTCGATCTCGGAAACGGGCATCGACGTTTTCACGACGTCCTCGCGCAGCACATTCCGCTTCTCGACCGCGTGCGTGGTGGGTGGAACGTCGGAGGTTTCGATCTCGGCGATCTTCTCCACGAAGCCGACGATTTCGGCGAACTGCTTCGTGAAAATCTCCGCTTCCTCGTGCGAAAGTTCCAGCTTGGCGAGTTTCGCGGTCTTTTCGACATCCTGAACGGTGATGTTTGCCATATTTTCGCTCCGTTTACACTGGTGCATGATTATAAGGAGAATCGGAGGGGATGTAAAGAGATGGGGACAAGTCCGAAGTTCTCGCTGAAAACCGGGCGGGTAATAGGTGTATCATCCCGCTTCTCAGGTTCGATTGACTTGATTTTTCCCGGGACCGTCGTTATCCTGAGCTATCTTTTAAAGACGCGGGGCTTCATTTCAGCCCGCCAAAGGAGGATTTCGATGTCGATCAAAGGCGAATGGATTCGTTACGGTGACCAGATCGGTTATTTCGCGATTCCCGAAAGGGCGGAAAAGCCCCTCCCGTCGGTGATCGTGATTCAGGAAGCCTGGGGGGTCAACGAGCATATCGAGGATGTGACCCGGCGTATCGCCGCAGCGGGTTACGCCGCCCTCGCTCCCGACCTTTTCGCGGTAAACGGCGAACGTCCGGCTGCGCTGACGCAGAAACGGATCGACCAGGCTATTGCTTTCATGGGCAAGCTCGGTATGGCCGCAATGGGCAACCCCGCGGCACGGGACGCCGAACTGGCCAAACTGCCGGAACCCGAACGCAGCGAAGTGGGAGAAACCTTCGGGCAGATCTTCGCGGGAACCTCCTCCCGTCTGTACGGATATGTCGAACCGCTGAAAAAGGCTGTGCACCACCTTCGGACCGAGCGGGAAGAAACCCGGGGCCAGAAACTGGGCTGCGTGGGCTTCTGTATGGGCGGCGGACTTTCCGCGCTCCTGGCCTGCGAGGGGGCGGAGGTTTCCGGTGCGGCGATTTTCTACGGCAGCAATCCCCCGGAGGAAAAGATCCCGAACATCGCCTGCCCGGTGATCGGATTCTACGGCGGCAACGACGCGCGCATCAGCGCGGGGCTTCCCGCCTTCCAGGAGGCGATGAAGAAAGCCGGCAAGTCGCTGGAGGTCACCGTGTACGAAGGCGCGAACCACGGCTTTTTCAACGATGATCGCCCCGTTTACCACGTCCGCGCGGCCCGGGATTCCTTCGCGAAGCTCCTCGGGTTCTTCTCGCGGAACCTCGCCGGGTAGACTGAAGCGTGCCGGTTTCCGCCGATTTTCTCGTGATGGCCAAACCGGGCGGCCCGGTTTGCAACATGCGCTGCGACTACTGCTACTATCTCAGCAAAGAGAGTCTCTTTCCGGAAGGGGTGCAGCGCGTGACACCGGAAATTCTGGAGAAGTATGTCCGGGAGCGCATCGAAAGCGCGCCCGGTCCCAACGTGCATTTTGAGTGGCATGGCGGGGAACCGACGTTTCCGGGGCTGAATTTCTACCGCGAGGCGGTCCGGCTGGAACGCAAGTACCTGCCCTCCGGTCGGACCGTCACCAACGGCCTGCAGACCAACGGCCTGCTGATCGACGAAATCTGGGCGAAATTTCTCGCAACCGAGAAATTCTCCGTCGGACTCAGCCTGGACGGTCCGGAAGCCTTTCATGACCGCTTTCGCAAGACGGCTGCCGGGGGCGTCACCCATGCGCGGGTGGTAAAGGCCTACCGGCTGCTGAAGAAACACCGGGTCTTCTGCAATCTTCTGTGCGTCCTCCATGCGGAGAACGTGAAGGATCCCGACAAAACCTACGGCTTCTTCCGTGAACTGGGGGCGACTTACCTCCAGTTCCTGCCCCTCGTGATTCCCTCTGGCGACCGGCGCGAATTCACCGCCGCGGCGCCCGCGGAGATCGGGGATTTTCTCTGCCGCGTCTTCGACCGCTGGATTTCACAGGATGCGGGCAGGATCGTCGTGCAGAACTTCGACGAGGCACTGAGGCCGGTTTACGGCGAGGAACATTCGCTTTGCGTCCATCGGGAAACCTGCGGAAACGTCGCCGTGCTGGAGCATGACGGCTCTTTCTACGCCTGCGACCACTTCGTCGATCCCGCGCACCGGCTCGGCAGTTTGACCGAACGCAGCCTGGCCGATCTCGCGTCGGACCCGGCGCTGAAGGCGTTCGGTGACGCCAAGCGGGACCGACTGCCCGAATTCTGCCGGAAGTGCGACGTGCTGGAAGCCTGCAACGGAGGCTGCCCGAAGGACCGGCTCGATTTTACTCCGGACGGGGAGCCCGGACTCAACCGGCTTTGTTCCGCCTACCGGAGCTTTTTCCGGCACAGCCGTCCGGAGCTCGTTCGTCTCGCGGCGCACATGAAAGCGGGGCTGCCGCTCAGAACGTTTCAGGCGGCGAATCCGGCGGCGTAAGTCGGCAAGAGATGCTTTTCTGATCGGTTTATTTATCATTCAACCAGGAGGCACAAAATGGCGACGATGAAAGCGATCCAGGTCAAGACGGCCGGCGGGGAACTGGAACTGGTGCAAATCGAGATTCCTGAGCCGAAGGAGAACGAGGTCAGGATCAAGGTCGAGGCTTGCGGAATCTGCCACGGCGACGCGGTGGTGAAGGAAGGGCATATGCCCGGCATCGTTTACCCGAGGGTTCCCGGGCACGAGGTGGTCGGCATCATCGACAAACTCGGAACGGGCGTTGCCGTCTGGCAGACCGGTCAGCGCGTAGGCGTCGGCTGGTACGGCGGTCCCTGTCTCCAGTGCGACTCCTGTAAAAAGAAGGATTACGCCAACTGCGAGCGGTTCCTTACCACCGGTATCTCCTTCGACGGCGGATATGCGGAGTACATGACCGCGCACATGCAGGCGCTGACGATCATTCCGGAGAAGCTGACCGCGCTGGAAGCGGCGCCTCTCCTCTGCGCCGGCCGGACAACCTTTTCCGCCCTCCGCAACAGCGGCGCCCGGGGAGGCGACGTGGTGGCGGTGCTCGGCCTCGGCGGTCTGGGCCATCTGGCGGTGCAGTTCGCCCGCAAGCTCGGCTTTTATACGGTGGCTCTCTCGCGCGGGAAGGACAAGGAAGCGCTGGCCTACCAGCTCGGCGCGCACGCTTACATCGACACGCAGTCGCAGAACGTCGCCGCGGAACTGAAAAAACTCGGCGGCGCGAAGGTGGTTCTCGCCACCGCCCCGAACGGCAAAGCCATCCAGGACGTGATCAACGGCCTCGGCTGGGACGGGCAGGTGATCATTGTCGCCGGTCAGGGCGAGCCGATGCAGGTCTCCCCGGGACAGCTTCTCGGCGGAAGGCGTTCGGTGCGCGGCTGGGTGAGCGGTCCCACGCGCGGCAAGTCGGAAGACGCGCTGAATTTCAGCGTCATTTCCGGCGTTCTGCCGATGATCGAGGTGTTCCCGCTCGAAGAGGCGGCGAAGGCCTTCGAGAAAATGATGACCTCGAAGGTGCACTTCCGCTCGGTGCTGAAAATCGGGGAGTGACTTGCCCCTGCCCGTCTCTCCGGTGCATCGCACCGAATTCGCCCTTTTTGCCATTCTGAGGATGGGAGAGAGGCGGGCGCGGGTGAGTTCCCGGGAAAAATCCGGCCAGGTCGGCAGGTCGCACGGGAGGTTTCCATGTCACGGAAAAGCGCAAGCGGGATAAACGGCAAGAGTGTGGAAATCGAGCCGGTAAAACTTCCGAAACCGAAGGAGAAGCGGAGTCTGAGCGTTTTTTCGGCGCTTCGGAAGCGGAAGACGGTGCGGGAAATCGGCGGGAAGAAAATTCCGCTGCAGATTTTATCGAATCTGCTCTGGGCGGCCGACGGCGTCAACCGCAAAAACGGTCCCTTCGGTATCGGGGGGAGGACGGCCGCCTCGGCCAGCAATTCGCAGGAAATCGATATCTACGTCGTGACGGAAGCGGCTACGTTCCTGTACGATGCGTCTCAACGCCTTCTCGTTCCGTTGGTCCCGGAGGATCTGCGTCCCCTCGCGCTCGGCAAGGGACAGCCGGACGCGGCCCCCGGTGCGCCTCTGCGCCTGGTCTATGTCGCCGATATCGACAAACTCGCTCACACGGCCGGTTTCCAGGAACCCGGTCTGCAGAACCCGGAAGTCCAGAAATCCTATTACTTCATCGACGCCGGCATCATCGCGGGCAACGTTTATCTGTACGCCGCTTCCGTCGGCCTGGCCGCGTGGTTCCACAACTGCAACCGGACCGGACTTCAGGAGAAATTGAGGCTGCGCGCCGATCAGCGCGTGCTCTTCGGCCAGACGGTGGGATACGCGGAAACGAAAAAACGCTGAAGAGATGCATCGGATGGGCTGGCTTATTTTCCATCAATTCCCGTTCTTCTGCGCGGGCGTATTCTTCCACATAAGCGTGATCCGCTTCTTCCGCTTCGAGGAAACCGCGAGTCATCCGATGATCCGGATGCGGAAGTCACCGAAGCTCCGGGAAAACGTCCAGCTTTTTTCGGGACTGTCGATCCTGATTTTGCTGAAATACCGGTCGGGGATCATTCCGGAGTCGGTATTTCTGTTTGCCGTATTCTGCCTCTGCGGCATGATGCGGGCGGTGTTTCTGGAAAGTGCAGGTTTCCGCCAGAATATCGAAAAATTCTTTTTCAACCGATCTACGGATTTTTGTCTTTTTTCCAGATCTGAGTCATCATGAATGTGGTTCGGTACCAGGAAACAGGGAACAGCCCAGGCAGGAAAGGACTTTGATAGCATTTTCCACGCAGAATCGGGCTTCTTCCGGAAACATGTTGTCAAAATACTATATACTGACAACATGGAACAACCGGCTTCACGAGGCGTGAAACTTTCGAGATGGTCGGTCAAACTGTCGAAGCTGGGGTGATAATATGGCGATCCGTTACGAATCCGTACTCCCTTGGGGGCGCTCCTTTGACGAATATAACGCGATGTTCGCCCTCTCGGAAGAGGATTTGTCGAAGAACATTCTCGGCTGCGGTGACGGGCCGGCGAGCTTTAACCGTTTCCTATCCGAACGCGGTGGGAAGGTCGTTTCAGCCGATCCCGTCTACTGCTTTACTCGCGAAGAGTTGAAAACCCGAATCGGTGAAACCTTCGAAACTGTGATGGAACAAACGAAGGCAAACATAGGCAATTTCGTTTGGGACAGGATTCCGAACTTGGAGGCCCTTGGGAAAATCCGAATGCGCGCGATGAATGATTTTCTTGAAGATTACGATGCGGGCAAGTCCGAAGGACGCTACATCAATGCCGCTCTTCCAGGACTGCCCTTCGCGGACGGCAGTTTCGATCTCGCGCTTGTGTCGCACTTCCTTTTCCTCTATAGCAACAACCTGGACGGGGATTTTCACATTGCTGGCGTACTCGAACTTTGCCGTGTCGCACGCGAGGTGCGGATCTTTCCCGTTCTAGATGTCAATGCCGGCCGTTCCCCTTGGCTGGCTTCGGTGCTCGAAGCTGTCCGCACCCTCGGACGAAGGGCGGAACTTGTCCGCGTGGACTACGAATTCCAGCACGGCGGCAATGAAATGCTGAGAATCCTATGACTAAACGTAGATTCGGGGATTCCTGCAAAGAAATAGAGATATTCAATTTCATGTTTCCAGATTTTGTCTTTTTTCAAAAACTGAGTCATCATGTACGGAGTTCAGAGGCAGAAAACAGGGATAGCCCATACTAGGAAGGGCTTTGGTGCCATTTTTCACATAGAATCGGGCTTCTTCTGGAAACATGTTGTCAAAATACTATATTTTGACAACATGAATAAGTAAAAGGTTTTCGATGTTGCTAGGTGTTTGCGGATTGACAAAATTAGAGTTTGAATTTCTTTTTATCGTATTCAATTTTAATATTATTAGTTTCACCCTCAACGAACATACGTAATTTGTTTTTATTAAAAATAAAATAATTCGGCCAACCTGGGCCTTCAAAATATAGTATATCATGATAATAATAGATCTGGTTTGTAAAATCAAAACCTTCGATATAACTATTCCCTAAAATATGATATGTGCCATTAGAGTATATCCTAACTTTACAGGCAATATCTCCTATTTGGTATTCAAAATATGATTCTTTACATAATTGCAATTTTTTGAAATTACCATAAGTTAAATTACTTTTTAACACCCAACCTTTATAATATTCATCGTCTAACCACAGTCCATTACTATCTCTAATTCTTTTTTTAAAAACTCTTGTGTCTACATATTCCCAGTTAGAAACACTCATATTCGATATTTGGGTTAGGATTTCACAGTTGCCATACGAAGGATATTTGAATACAATTTCTGAATTGGTATCTGGATCAGTATAAACGGTTGTATTTGATAATAACTTTGAAGAAATTGAGAAACATATTCCAAATGAAAATAACATTAAAGCAATTATTAAATTTATTTTCATTGCAGAACACTCCCGAATTAGCTGAAATATCCCTTTTCAATCCGGAATCTGGTCAGGATAAGGTTCTTTGACTTTTGTTATTTTAAATTTTCTTCGACCCGCTGTCAAACTTAATGCATTTGGATATTCACTGAGCTTGAAAGGGTCGGCGCATGTTTACAAAATGGGGTATTTTGTAAACATGGGGACGGAACAAAGCCCGGATCTGCGTTGACGAAAAGCTGGATTTTCCCCCGAAAACGCCTTACCATGTTGTCAAAATATTATTTTGACAACATGGGGTTTTCATGG
>Ga0326727_10021540_pt1 | contig 12607 bp, 11 predicted proteins | sample MB2enrmetagenome_FD_207643 | JGI IMG/M metagenome (GOLD analysis project Ga0326727, IMG submission 207643) | Lab enriched peat soil microbial communities from McLean, Ithaca, NY, United States - MB29MY | ecosystem: Environmental > Terrestrial > Soil > Wetlands > Peat | place: USA: New York...
GGGCAGGGCGGTGAGCGCAAAAAACTGCGTGGTGGTGAGGCCTGACTCACGGGCAAACTCCAGGGTCTCGCTCAGGGTCTCAGGCGTGTCAGCATCAGAACCCAGCACGAACATGCCGTGCACGTGGATACCCGCTTCCTCGAAGGCAGCGATGGCGCTGCGGTTCTTTTCCAGGGTGGAGTGTTTGTGAAAGAGTTTGAGAGTTTCTTCGTTTACAGATTCGAGGCCGATGAAAACCATGACGCAATTGGCGCGCTTCATCAGTCGCAGCAGCTCACGGTCCTGCGCGGTTTCCACGCGCACCTGGGCGAACCAGCGCGGCATCTTGACTCCCTCCGCGAGCAGCCGCTCCAGCAGCCGTGTGGTGCGGGCGCGATTGGCCGCGAAGATGTCGTCGCCGAAGAAGATCGGCTTGCCGTTCAAGCGAATGGTGTGGCGCACCAGGGCCACCGCAGCATCGTCGCTCCAGTAACGAAATCCCCTGCCGAAGTTCTCAATCACCGAACAGAAGTCGCACTCATAGGGGCAGCCGCGCGATGTATTGACAACATTGTGAGTAATCCCCCGATTGACGCGGTCGGAATACATCGGGAATGGAAGCTCCGAGAGTTCTTCGCCGGTCAGGTAGGGACGGTCCGGATTGCGAATGATCTCGCCCTCCCGGCCAAGGTAAGCCACCCCCAGCAAATCCTCGAGGTGCGGCTCCTCGAGGTTATCTTGCAGCCGCTCGAGTAACAGCGGCAGCGTGTGGTCCCCTTCGTGCGTAACCACCACGTCGCCAAATTGCAGAGACTCTTCCGGCAGTGCAGTGGGATGTGGGCCCCCGAAGATTATCTTGACGCGGGGATTGAGGGCGCGAACCCGCCGCGCCAATTCAAACGACTGCTTCGCGGTACGCGTGATTACCGAGACTCCCAAGACGTCGGTATCGGCCAAGCGCTTCCAGTCTTCTCGGTCCAGGCGCCCCGCGGCGCGATTGAATTGCGGGTCGAGCGTGACGACGTCCTCATAACCCGCCCGGCGGCACACCGCCGCGAGCAAGGGTACGCCGCGAGCCGGATACCGGAACAGCGAGTAGACGTCTTTCGCCATCCGGCCTTCCAGCCGCCCATCCACGGTGGCGGGCAACTCGACAATGGTAAAACGGAGATTCTTCACCGAAACACCAACCCTTCATTTGTACAACGTTAGCACTGCACGAATTTTCTCAGTACAGCACGCACGGATTGAGGCTCCCACGATACAACGACAGAACAAACGATATCCACAATATGAAATCTAAACACCACTCGACAGAGATTGTCTGTTCAAAATTGCTCACATGGGAGATTTGTTTGCACCGGTGGAGTTGCCCTCTTATCCATGCCTGATTGAACGGTTGGCGGTGATTGCTATAGAATGACACCTTGGTTGTGGCCCGCGACACGCGCGTAGGGGTAGGGCTCGCCCTTCCCTTGTCGAGGAGCGGCGTCACGGCAAAGGGACGGCGAGCCGTTCCTCTGCAAACGGTTATCAAGCGCGTACAAGGAAAAACGCTTGTTGTCCCTCAACAAATTCCTGCAATCTTCCTGGCGTAGGATTCTGCTCTGCCTGACTCTCTTATGCGGCCTAGCGCTGCTTTTGTGGCCCCCACGAACCCTGCGAAGTGACAACTTCGTTTTTTATTTCCCTAATTCGCGGCGCGTGATTCCTTTGGAGGTGATGGAGAACACCAAGTACTTACCTTTCCTGCAGGTCCTCAACCTGGTGGGAACGCTTGGCGGATTAACGGAAAAGCGGAACAGTCTCAAGGTAGGATTCGCAGGGACCCACATCGAACTTCATGCCGACGATGCGAGAATCCGGCTCGACAAGAAGACGATGATTCTCTCTGCGCCGGTGCGTGTATCGAATGGAAAATGGATGGTGCCCAGTGACTTCGTTACCGCCATCTTGCCGCGGCTAACGGGTCAGGATGTGGAGTACCAGGTGGGGACGAACCGGGTATTTCTTGGAGACGTCAAGCCGGGCTCCTTCACCGTGCACATGGAGCCGGAGAGCAATGGCGCGCGGCTCACCTTTCAGTTCACCGACAAGGTAACAGTTCGCACGGAGTCGGCAAATGGGAAGTGGGTCATGTTTCTGGGTGACCACCCCATCCAGCCCCTTGAACAATCGTTCCATTTCCAAAATCCTTACGTGAGCGATGTCCGCTTCGACGACCAGGACGGAATGCCCAAGCTCGTCATCACGCCTTCGGCGGGGGGACTGAACTTCTATCCAACCCTGGCCGAAGGGGGCAAGGTTCTCCGGGCAGATGTATTGAAGCCGGCGCCTCCACCGCCCCAGACGCCTGCGCCTTCCGTGTTCTCTCCGAGCACCGCCAGTGCGCCGCCCGCGCCGGCGCCTTCCTCGGGCGCCGCGCAAGCGGGGCCGGCCGCGCCGCTTGGACCGCCGCTGCCGGTCGTGGTGCTCGATGCCGGCCACGGCGGCGACGACAGCGGCGCGAAAAGCCACGACGGCGTTACCGAGAAAAATCTGGTGGCTGTTTTAGTGGCTCGGGTTCGCCAAGCATTGCTCGCCACGGGAAAGTTCCGGGTGGTGCTGACGCGGACGGGCGACGTTAATGCAAGCTTCGAACAGCGCACTGTGACGGCGAATGAGGCAGGGGCTGCTTATTTCCTCACTTTTCATGCGGGCGATTTAGGCGGTAACTCTCCGCGGCTTGCAGTTTACACCTTCCAATCCCCGGGTCAAGCGATTGCTTCCCCGGAAAGCGGAGTACGGCCGATCTTCGTGCCCTGGAGTCAAGTGCAGGAGGCTCATCTGGACCAGAGCCTCCAACTCGCTCGGACTCTCCAACAGGAATTCGCGGTCATTGCCGGAGTGACAGCGGACCTGCCCATACAGGCGCCGGTACGCACCTTGCGCAGCGTCAACGCGCCTGCCGTGGCCATCGAGCTCGGGAGCTTATCACCGGATAATGACGCCACCCCCTTGACCGACGCCGCATTTCAACTTCAGCTTGCCTCCGTGGTGGCGGAAGCTCTGAGCGCCTTGCAGGGCGGAGGTGCCTGAGAGATGAGCCGCCGCGCCAAGCTGCTTTGGGTTGCCCTGTTGCTTGTCTTTGCCGGCGGCCTCTTCTATCTGCGTTCTCTGGCCCGGCGCATCTTCTTTGAACCCCCCGCGCATAGTGACGAGTCTGCCAAGGCCCGGTTAAATGAAGCAGCCTTGCAATCCGGCGCCGGACCTAATGAGACCGCGATCGTCTACTTCCCCTCGCTTAACGCGCGAATGCTGGTAGCCGAGACTCGGCCTATCAAATGGGCGCCAGCCGAGGCTGATCGAGTGCGCCAGGTTCTGTTGGCGCTGGCCGAGGGACCTAGTCAGCGCCTCGGTCATCCTCTGGCAGCCTCAACCAACGTTCGCGCCGTTTTCCTGACTCAAGAGGGAACTGCGTACGTCGACCTTTCGGCCGATCTGCTCAGCGGCATATACCCGGGAATTGAATCAGAGTCACTGGCTGTTTATTCGATCGTGAATTCGATTACCATCAACGTCCGCTCGGTAAAAAGGGTTAAAATCCTTATTCAGGGTCAGGAAGTTGACACGCTCGAGGGACACGCGGACTTGACCGAAGCCATCTTTCCCGATCCCACTCTCGTCCAAGGCAGCCCTTGAAACAGGAGAATGCATGTCCTCGATGCCACGACCATTGACGGGTCTTCTCTATTCCGGCGGCAAGCTAGTCCGTGCGGACCGGCGTCTCCCGACCGAACTGAGGCCGGTTGAAATCATTCCGCAATTCATCACTTCGGCTGAGGGTTCGGCGATGATTCGACTGGGTGAGACGCAGGTGATTTGCACAGCTTCAGTCGAAGATGGCGTCCCTCCCTTCCAGAAAGGCACCGGGCGAGGGTGGATCACCAGTGAATATGCCATGATTCCGCGCGCCACGGAAGAGCGCACGCCAAGGGAGGTAAGCCGCGGCCGGCAAGGCGGCCGCACCATGGAGATCCAGCGTCTGATCGGCAGATCGTTGCGCGCCGTAACCGATATGGAAACGCTTGGCGAGCGCACGGTTTGGATCGATTGCGATGTGATCCGCGCCGATGGGGGGACGCGTACCGCTTCCATCACGGGCTCACTGGTGGCGCTCGGCATGGCCCTCCAGAAGTTGGTGGGGCTCAAGACCCTGCGCCGAATTCCCTTAAAGGACTACGTGGCGGCGGTCAGTGTGGGCATCGTGGGCGGGGAAACCTTGCTGGATCTGGCTTATGCCGAGGACTCGAACGCGGATGTGGACATGAATGTGGTGATGACCGGCTCAGGCCAACTGGTCGAGGTGCAGGCCACGGCAGAAGGCAAACCGTTCAGCCTCGGCGATCTGAATAAGCTGATCGAAGTGGCCCGGCCGGGCATTGAACAACTCCTTGCCCTGCAACGTTCGATCCTGAAATTCGAACCGCCCGCGTAGTGTTCGTAATGCGTTGAGTTCGAAGATTCGACTTCGACTCTCGACTTTCGACTCTTGACTCTCCTCATGCCTCTCGTCACCCTCCACTCGCCGCTCAACTTGGCCTCGTCCAATCCCGGCAAACTCCGGGAGTTCAGCGCCGCGGCCTCAGCTCGCGGCATCCAGGTGGAGCCTCTGCCAGGTTTTGAGACTCTCCCCGCTTGCATCGAAGATGGCATGACTTTCGAAGAGAATGCGCGCAAGAAAGCGCTGCATTACAGCGCATACGTCGCGAGCCCGGTATTCGCGGACGATTCGGGAATCAGTGTGGACGCGCTTCTAGGCGCGCCGGGGGTCTTCTCCGCGCGCTTCGCAGGACCCGGCGCGAGCGATGAGGAAAACAACCGCAAGCTACTTGAGGAGTTGCGCCGTGTTGAAAGGGCGGCCGGGGTCTCAAGCCCGGCGGATTTTCGTGCGCCCGTCGCAGAGCGAGGAATTGCGCCGGCAGGCAAAAACCTGTCCACCCGCCCCGCTGCCCACTATGTCTGTGTCATCGCGCTGGCGCAGGGTGGCCGTATTCTTTGCATCACCGAAGGAAGAGCAAATGGCATTATCCTTGGGGAACCGCGGGGGGCAGGAGGCTTCGGCTACGACCCTTACTTCTTCTACCCTCCGCTAGGCAAGACCTTTGCTGAATTGACGGCGGAGGAAAAGTTCGCCGTCTCGCATCGAGGTAAAGCATTTCGTCAACTGCTCGATCTGCTTGGGTAACGCGGAGCACCGCTCTCGAGGTCAGCGACACCGTGCGATCTCTTGCACAGGCAAGAGTGCCTGTGCCACTCAGATTCAGGTTATCGGGCGCTCGCCAGGCTCCGATAGTCGACATCGGCGCCCTGCGGCACCAGCACCCACAGGGTATAGATGCCGAGCGCCGTCCCCAAGGGAAAATGAATAAGGTTTATGCAGCCGACGACGATGGCGAGCATTCGAGCCCAAGGGCTATGCGCCATCAGGCCTATTCCTGCAATCAATCCCGCGATGGAAACCCCCGCGATGAGCACGCCGATCCCCCCTAGAAATGGCGCCAAGAAAAGGCGCATCGGTGTGGGGATGGGCGCGAACATGAATGGGAAATGCATGTGGCCTATCCCTATCAAGGCCAAGCCCGGAATCACATGCAGCCCGGAATATATAATCCAGAGGAGACCAAGGGCGCTCAGGTGCCGTGCCACACGCGAGGGTCGGGCGAATCCGAAGCTCGCAGTTGGCACGCTGGCTTGAACTGTCGGGGGTGGCGGCGGTGCAGGAGCGGCCGCCGGGGCGGGAGGCGTCGCGCCGACAATCGGCTGGCCGCATTTGCTACAAAACCGCTGGCTGGGCATGACGGGAGTGCCACAATGAGCGCAGTGCATGGAATTAACCTCCCTCTCTAGCATCATCATACGCTCAAACACACTCAAATGTTCCCCCCTGCTTCCGCATCTCTGGAATCTGCGATCGGGACACTAACCATCCACAGGCAAGGGTGCCTGTGCCACTCACAATCTGATACACTCTGAACAGATGCAACCGGGAAAACCAAGCCAGACCGCCCTCGCTGCGGCTTTTCACCGAGCCGCTCACCAAGTGCTCGAGCAGGGACGTATCTTCGCCGATCCCTTGGCGCTACGGATTCTCGGGACGGACACGCAAAGCATCCTTCGCAAAGCCGAGGAGAACCCCGCGGGACGGCGGATGCGACTCTTCATCGCTGTCAGGAGCCGCTTCGCGGAAGATGCATTGGCTGTAGCCGTTGAAGGCGGCTTGCGTCAGCTTGTGGTGCTCGGCGCGGGGCTGGACACTTATGCGTACCGTAATCCGTTCGGTGACCGCTTGCGCATTCTCGAAGTTGATCACCCTGCCACCCAAGCCTGGAAACAACAACTGCTTCGAGGCGCCGCTATCTCGCTGCCAAGCTGGCTGACCTTTGTTCCGGTTGATTTCGAACGCGAGGCTTTGGCCGAGCGCCTGGCGGCAGCCGGATTTGATCGCACGCAACAGACTTTCTTCACGTGGCTTGGCGTCGTTCCTTACCTGAAGGAGGAAGCCGTAACGTCCACACTGGCCTTCATCGCCAGCCTGCCCAATGGGGCAGGCGTGGTGTTCGACTACAGTGATCCACCGGCATTATTGTCGCCGGAAGGCCGGGCCAGCCACGAGAAGCGTGCGCTTCGGGTGGCCGGCTTGGGCGAAGCCTGGGTCACTTACTTTGAAACCGAAAAGCTCCACAGCAAATTGGCAGCCCTGGGATTTTCGGAGATTGAGGATCTCGGGCCTCAGCAGATCGGCGCGCGTTACTTTCCAAACCGAACCGGTTCGTTTCCCGAGAAGGGTGGCCGCGTGATCCGGGCGTCGACGAAGAGCGGTCTTAGGAAAGCGCTGTCGTAAGTCACGCACTGTAAAAGCCTTCATGTGAGAGATTATTGTTTCACTTCATAGCCGGGTCAACCGCTGTTTTTGGTGAGCCGCGGTAGGGGTTTGCCCTCGAGTTTCTCGATGGCCTTACGCACTTCGAGAGGCAGGGGCAAGGGCTTGCCAGCGCGGTAATCGAACCAGACCAGGGTCGAGTCAAGGTCGGCGGCCACCGCCGCGCGGTTGGCGCTCACGATGCGATGGGCCATTTTGAAGCTGCTGTTGCCCAGCGCGGTTATTCGGGCGCCTGCGTGTACCGTATCAGGGTAGGTGAGTGGCATCCGGAAATCGCAGGAGATTGCCGCCAGAATAGGCCCCATCGTCGCGGTCGCTGATCCATCCCAGACGCCGGTTCGCGCCAGATATTCGATGCGCGCGGACTCAGCCCAGCGAAGGTAAATGACGTTGTTTACGTGGCTCAAGGGGTCCTGGTCTCCCCAATGCAACGGAAACGAAATGATGACCGGGAAATGTTCGAGAGATTCGTGTAGCGGTTTCATAGGGCTGGAAAGATGTTGTCCTGCCTCTCCCAAGCACGCAGCAAGTGCTCATCGATGCTGCGATTTTGGATTTGTTCGCTGAGGCGATAGAAGCGCAGGAGGTGACGCTTGGTTCTCCGGGTTGCATACTCCGCCATGGCCCCGGAGTGAATCATGAAGGCCCAGTCACTGGCCTGGGCGAGGAAGAGCTCCCTCTTGGCTTGCGCCAGTGCGCGCGAAGCCAGGCGCTCTGTGATCGAGTGATCCCGGAGCAGCTTCTCCATGAAGCTGGCGGCCCGGTGCAGGTGAGGGTAGATCCAATCGTTACTGCCATTCAACCAAACGTCATTGAACCCTTCGTTGCCCCAGCTCGAGGTGGCTGCGGTGGCAACTTGATTCACCGGGTATTCGTCGAGATATTCAGAGAGGGTTATGAGGCGTACGGACTCCTGCTCGCGCGCCAACTTGCGCACGACGTGATTCACCCAAGCGGGTCCTTCATACCACCAGTGGCCGAAGAGTTCCGCATCGTAGGGCGCCACAATCAGCGGCTTTCGGTCCATAACCGAACTCAGATATTCCACTTGTTTCTGCCGGTTGAAGACAAAGTTCCCGGCGTGGATTTCAGCCTTGCTTTCCGCCCGCTCCGGAACATACGGCTCCTTATGATCCGTCTTTCCTGTGATGCGGTAGTATTTGAGTCCGGTGTCGATTCGAATGCCATCCCGGTGAATGTGGGGCCGCAGATAATCAAGATCAAGGTCGTAGGCGATATCTCGATAAAACTCGCGGTAGTCATAGTCGCCGGGATACCCCTCCACGGAGCTCCAAACCTGGCGGGAGGATTCCGGGTCGCGCCCGAATGCGGCCAGCCCCGAGGGGCAAAGAATGGGGGCGTAGACACCCCACCTGGGCCGCGGCTCGGCGCGCGTGATCCCATGGGTCTCGAGAATGGTGAAGCGGATTTCTTGTTCGCGTAGGGTTCGGTCCAATCCCGGGAAATAGCCGCACTCAGGCAACCAAAAGCCCTTCGTAATTCGACCGAATATCTGCTCGTAGTAATTGAGGCCGGTTCGGATTTGTGCCTGCACTGCGGAGGCATTCACCGACAACAGGGGCAGATAGGCATGCGTGGCGGCGCTCCCCATGATCTCGATTTTTCCCAGTTCCTGAAACCTTTTGAAAGCCTCGACCAGGTTGCGATCATAGCGGTCGACGAAGGCGGCGCGGAAACTGGCGAAGCGCTCGTGGTACAGGCGGGCCAGGCGGTTAATCTCAGGCTGGCCGGCGGTCCGTTCGATCTCTTTTTCAGCCAGTGCAACCAGCCCCTCGATTCGCCGCAAGTAGCGCGATTGCAGGAAGGGATCCAAGAGCATCGAGGCGAGAGTCGGTGTGAAGGAAAACGTCAGACGAAAATCCACTCCGTCCTCGACAAGGCCCTCCAAGACGAGGAGCAGGGGAAGATATACTTCCGTGACCGCTTCGTAGAACCAGTTTTCCTCGAGCGAGTCCTGATGCTCAGGATGCCGCACGAAGGGCAGGTGCGCATGAAAGACAAATGCGAGATAGCCTTTTGCCATTATGACGACTTCCGACCCGACGAGACTCCCGCGCGAAAACTCCTTTCGCTCAGCTCAGTGAGATCCGCGCACTCCCTTCCCGTGTGTTGAAGCTCACTGGCGTCCCCTACCTGGTGGGCGAAGCCCGCCCATTCCCACATTCCCAGCCCGTAAAGCTCCTCGAGTTTTCCTTCAATTTCTCCAGGTGATGAGCCGCGGAGGTTCGCAGGGGCGCTCTCCGAACCACCCGTGCTTTCACGCTCGTGCTCGTGTTCGCCCCATTGCTCGGCGCATGCAGGAGCGCTTGGCAAAGCGTCACCACCTTTAGGCCCACTCCCTCCTGCATCACCGTGCTCGCCGTGTGGAAGGGCGATTCGCGAAGCACCCCAACTTCTCACCCTGTTCTCTTCCCTGCCCGGCGGCTCGCTGTATGTCAGGGCACTTCGCGACGCATTCCCACCCTGAACCCACTTCCCCTTCCCAGAATACGGCTCGGCGTACGTCGGGGCACTTCGCACAGCGCCCGCACCTTCTCGCACTGTAGCAAGTGTCTCGGCTGGGGAGTAGTCCCCTTGCACAAGGAGACAGCTCTCTTCCGTTCTATCCGATGGCCGGACCCGCGGAATCTCCGCCACGTTGGATCGCGCCAAGCGACGGAATCCGCTTCCCTCAGTGCGGAGACCCAAATCAATGCAGTAGAACCTGGCGGGACTTTCCAGCCGCACGTACCAGCTTCCCGCTCCCAGAGCGATTTCAACCTCAAACCAACGCGAGGCGTTGGCGCCATCAAAATCGGCATGAGCGGTTTCGTAAAATCTTAGGACAGGTTGAGCGCGGGGGCCCAGCCGACTGAAAATCCTGTTCACCTCTTCCAGGTCATGGGCCGCAATCTCCCAGTAAACGTGGACGAGATGAGGATTAACAGGGAGCAGGACTACTTTCGTTTCCTCAACGCTGTCCGGGAGTTCCTCCGAGTCGACTTCAAGTGCCGCCGGCCCTTCCCAGGTCGCGGTCTCCCGCTCCTCGGCGGATTCTCCTTCATCCGGCGTTCCTTGGGGCGAAGCGGCGCCCGGGGGAAACCTCTTGGAGTTCATCGGCATCTGCATTTTCCTCACGCTGCCTCTCTACCAAGATGCTTCAGCTCGGCCGAGCCTGGCAAGTCTTCCTCACCTGCCGGGCTGGAAGGACTTCCACTCCAGGCGGCAGTCCGCGCATTTCAGCGCTCCGTACACGTTGTAGTAGGTGCTATAACCCGTGCTCGTATCAGTTTTGGCGAGCGTCATCTCATCGTGAATGTGCGCGTGTTGGTGGCACAGACCACGCCCGCAGGCAGCACAAACACCTCTAGACTCTTGATCACAAAACCAACATCTCATAAAGGCAGCCTCCTCCTGCAAGGGATGAGTTCATTCAGCCGGTGTGCGCGACGCGTTTCAACGCACACATCACCTCTTACGGTTTTGCAAGCGCCGAGCCGTTCAGCGTGGTCGACGTTGAAGCTCGCGAGCCACGGAGAGCACTGCGCGGCGGAAACAGAACCCCAAGATTTCAAATTCCAGAAGCTGCGGTCAGACCGAATCCGCGGACGGCGAATTTTTGTGCGCCGCGAAGATAGATTTTTATAGTAGTACAATGCAGCCCGCCGCCGCAACCGAACTTGCCCTCGGGAGTGCGGATCATTTGCAGGGATTCACGACAAGGTGCGAGGCCCCGGACTGCGGGTTAATGGTGGGCTAGAAACGGCTTCACGCAGGGGTGACATTCCGGGTCGCGGAGGAAAGGTCAAGGACGCAACTAATGATGGTAAACTTCCAGCACCCGATCGGCCACGTGGCCCCAGGTGAAGCCGCGCTCGACCGCGGCCCTCCCGTTGCGTCCCATCCACCGAGCCCATTCGAAGTTAGTGAAAAGCGTGCCCAGCCCCCAGCCGACCGATTGCGGATGAGGATGAATTTTGAGGCCGTTAACCTCGTGCCAGACGAATTCATCCGGACCACCATTCTTGCTCACCACCACGGGCTTGCCGGCGCTCCACCCCTCGAGCACGACAATTCCAAAGGGCTCGTTGCGGCTCGGCACGCATACCACATCACAGGCCTTGTAGAGCTCGGGCAGTTCATGACCATTCTTGAATCCCAGGAAGCGCGTGGCGTGCGCTACACCGAGTTGCCGCGCCCGATGCTCGAGGCCGCGGCGCATCTCTCCATCTCCGGCAAAGACGAACTTAGCGCTGGGATAAAATCGCAGCAGCCCAGGAATGGCTTCTATCAACAAGTCGGGACCTTTCTGAAACTCCATGCGCCCCACGAACAGGACGGTGGGGTCCATGGGTCCAATTCCATAGCGGGCCTTGACTTCACCGGGATTGAGCCAACCCTCAAAATGGTGAGGGCTCACTGCATTGTAAATAGGGCGGATTTTCCACTCCGGGACCTCATACATCCACATAATCTCCTTCTTCAAGGCGTTCGAAACAGTGATGACCCGATCCGCCCAGTAGGTGGCGGCGCGCTCCTGGAAACGAACGCGCGCCGGTTGACCGCCATAAAAGTGGTTTCCACAACGCCCATACTCCGTGGAATGCAAGGTCAACACCGTCTTCCGCCGGCGGTCTTGTTTGATCCAGATCATGGCGTTGGCCGCCAGCCAGTCGTGGGCGTGCACGATGTCGAACGGCCCAACAAAGTCCTCCGTCGCCAACGCGTAGTGGACGAACGAGCGGCACATGTTATTGACTTCATCGACAAAGTTCGGCTGCAACGGAAAGGGGCAGCGGTGATAATGCACTCCGTGGATAAGCTGATAGTGCGATTGACCGGCGCCCACGCGCGTGAACACGTGAACGTCGTTGCCCTTCCTTTCGAGAGCCGCCGCCAACTCGGTAACATGGGGCGCAACTCCACCCACAGCAATCGAATGAAGAGATTCCCACGACAACATCGCGATGCGCATTGCTGCCTCCTGCTGGTTAAATTCGAATCTCGAGCCCTGCTTGAGGATCGGCGTCTCGGCATCCCGCGGCCATTCGTCCACCGAGATACACTACGCCTGCCAACACATTTCGCGGGACCAGCAACCTCTAGTTCATCGGGAAAGGGGACTTTGCGCTGTTTTCAGCATGAAGACGATTATCAGATTTTGCAGATGCGCAACTGGTGTCGAACCTCTATGTAATATCACCTAGGACAAGTCTAGACAGAGTCCCCGCCTTTGGGTTTTACCCACACCTTATATGATGTGTTCACAGGCAAAAGAGTTGCGATCTGAATTCGAGTACGTGCAATGTTTTAAGTTATGTGAATAATAAACAGCGCCTAATATGGAACATATGCGGGCGACACGACTGGATAGAAGGCACCGAAGAAGGTATGATGGAAAGTGGGGAAGATTATATCAGGGCTTCGACCTGGAGGTAAAAACCATGACCGATTCGATCGACAGGAGTAGCTTGCCTGCGTTACCCGAGCTGCTCGACGGATTGCCAAATTTCTGCGGCTGTGAGGGGGAGGTTCTGAAAGTGGTTCAACAACAGAAACCTGTTTTCCTGCCGGCGACGAACATTCACCTCGACCAACTGAACGCGGCTTTTGCCGTGGCCTTGCACATGCACCAGCCGATCATCCCTGCCGGGCACGATGGGCAGCTCATCAGCAATCTGCAGTATATGTTTGAGCACCCGGAGA
>Ga0326727_10021541_pt1 | contig 12607 bp, 14 predicted proteins | sample MB2enrmetagenome_FD_207643 | JGI IMG/M metagenome (GOLD analysis project Ga0326727, IMG submission 207643) | Lab enriched peat soil microbial communities from McLean, Ithaca, NY, United States - MB29MY | ecosystem: Environmental > Terrestrial > Soil > Wetlands > Peat | place: USA: New York...
TTGTCGCCGTGGCTTTCGTGTTGCTGCTCACCCTGCCGGAATTGCCGCTGCGCGCACACACCCCTGATTGATACCACATTGTCATTGTCGGTGATATCCTGAGAAAAAACCGATAAGAAAATACGACCAATCCGTCAAGGGAGACAAGACAATGCAAATCATCAATGGCTTCGACCTGCCGGTCGACCAGGCTTTCGATCTGATCTGCGGCATTTACCGCGCATGTGATGCTTTTGCCGCCACACTGAAGGAAATCTATCCGGATCCGGAGACTTTTGCCCGCTATCTGCGCGAATTAAAGCAGCGCCCCGGCGCGCAGTTTCTGGTGGCGCAGCAAGACGACGTGCTGACCGGCTTTCTGTTCGCCGATCCGCGACCGTATCAACGCATGAGTCACGTAGCCGATCTGCGCATCGGCACGCTGAGCAGCTCGATCGAGCATGGCATCGAACCGATGCTGCTCAGTGATGCATTGAGCCGCGCCTGGCAGGAGGGCCAGCTGGAAATCCTCTATCTCACGGTACGCACCGATGACACCAGCCGGATTCATCACTATGAAAAAGCCGGGTTCACGCGCACAGCCGTCCTGAAAAAAGACCTCAAGATCGATGGCGAGTATTTCGACGGCTTTCTGATGTCGGTCGATCTGGTGCAGCTGAGCCAGAAAAGATCGTTCGCCAGCAGCTTGCAAATGGGCAACCGCGCGACATTGCACCCCACTTCGCCGTAACGCTGAGGGGGGTGTTGGGGTGCACTTCGTTTACCCCAACGTTGATTCGGACGTAGCTCAGCCCTCGTCCAGCGCCAGCTCCGCGAGCGGCAGGTTCAGGCATTGGCACAAGGCCTCGACCACCAGCGCGTGGTCCTGCCGCTGAGGCAACCCCGAGACGGTAACGCTGCCGATGCAACCGCAGCCGTAGACCCAGAGGGGAAAACTGCCGCCATGCGTGGCAAATTCGGCAGTCGACGCGCCGGTCTTGGCTTCGAGTGTGGTCTGGTCGCGCTGCAAACCCAGCCCGATCGCGTACGAGCTCCGGTAAAACCGATTCACCGTATTGCTTTTGCGGCGGATCCAGTCCGCGTTGCTCGGCGTCGTGCCGGGCATCGCGCAGAAAAACAGCTGCTGTCCGTTCACCCGAATATCGATCGCCACCGCTGCGGCACGCGCGGCCGCCAGCGCTTGCAGGCAGTTGCCGAGTTGCCAGGCGGTGCTGGCGTCGAAGCGTTCGAAGCGCAGCCGCGTTTCTTGCTCGCCGATACGTTGCAGATCGCTTTCAATGCTCATTGCGGTTCTCCTGATGCGGCTCCAGAGCCAACGCCACGCCTGCGGCGCTGCTGGCCTGCGCGGTTTCGATCACGGCCATGACACCGATGGCTTCGGCTGCAGTCACCGGATTCGGTGCGCCGTCGGCAATCGCCGCATGAATCGCTTCGTAATAGCGGCGGTACTCGCCATCGAGATTCGGCAACGGACGCGAGCATTCGCTATCGTTCTCACCGCGCGTGTACAGCGTGCCCGGTAAAGGATCGCACCCCCAGCCTTCGCCTCCCGGCAGCAGTCCTTTTTTGAGATCGGCTTCCTGGGTATCCAGACCGTATTTGACATAGCTCGCCCGGGTGCCGTGCACCGCGAAGCGCGGCACCCCGCCGCTGACGAGATTGGCGCCATGCAGAATCACCCGCTTGTCGGCATAGCGCAGTTGCACATGAAAGTAGTCGGTTGCCAGCGCGCCATCGCGCATCGCCGCCAGATCCGCAAAAACCGTTTCGGGCAAACCGAAGAGTTGCAAGGCCTGATCGACCAGGTGGGGGCCCAGGTCATACCACAGGCCGGAACCGGCACCCGGTTGTTCGCGCCAGCGAGGCAGAACCTTGGGGCGGTAACGGTCATAATGCGATTCGAAGTGCACCACCCGCCCCAGGGTTCCGCCTTCGATCGCGGCTTTCAGTGTCAGATAATCCGCATCCCAGCGACGGTTCTGAAACACCGACAGCACCCTGCCGCAGCGTTGCGCCAGGGCTTCGAGTTCACGCGCTTCGGCCAGCGTCGGGGTAAAGGGCTTATCGACCACCACGTGCTTGCCAGCCTGCAGCGCCTGTCGCGCAAGCGGAACATGGCTGTCGTTGGGTGTGGCAATCACGACCAGATCGATGGTCTTGTCGGCAAACAGCGCTTCCGGGTCCGCATAGCGTGTGGCTTCGGGCCACTCGGCCGCGACCTGTTCGGCTTTGCTGGAAACAATGGCGGCAAGACGCAGGCCGGGGGTATGTGCCAACAGCGGCGCGTGCAAGGTACGGCCGGCATAACCGTAGCCGATCAGGGCAACATTCAGGGTGGGCATAACGCGTTTACTCCTGCGATTTACAATCAACTTGGACAAGGTGGATATCGACCCCGTCTATCGGGCCGAGCGGAAAGTCGGTCACCAGGGCATTGAACCGGGACAACGGTGCGACAGCATGCGGCGCATGCTGTCCGAATTTGCTGTGATCGGCCACGAGCAGTGCCTGTGCGCTGCAGGCAAGCATGCCGCGTTTGATTTCGGCATCGGAGGCTTCACTCGCCATCAGCCCGAGACGGGTATCGGCCGCACAGGCGCCAAGGATGGCCCAGTCGGCGCGAAACTGCCGTACGAACGCTTCGGCACTGGCCCCGCCAAACAGCCGTTGCCTCGCATCCCACTCTCCTCCCGTCAAAAACAGCCGGATATCGGGCCGGCAGGACAGGCACTGAGCGACGTCAAGCGAATGGGTGATGACGGTAAAGGGCTGAGCGGGCAGATGGCGCGCGACCTCCAGCACCGTACTGCCCGCATCGATAAACAGCGTCTGGCCGGCGCTGATCAACTGGGCCGCGCATTGCCCCATTTGCTGCTTTACGGGTTGAAACAGGCCGGCGCGATCACTGCGCGCCAGATTGGGCACGTCGAGCGCCAGGGCACCGCCGTGCGTTTTGCGTAACGCGCCCTGTTGTTCGAGCGTGCGCAGATCTCGACGCACGGTATCGTCGGAAACGCCGAGTTCGGCGGCCAGGGCGCCAATCGTTGCACGGCCATGAAGCGCCAGGCATTGCAAGATGCGCTGATGTCGTTCGGGAGTAAACATGCCATCAGATTAACCCCGGATGCGGTTATTTGCAAGTTTTTGCGTTTTTATGCAATAGCAGGGCGTAATCGCCGCAGGGATCAGCCGTTTTGCAACAGACACCCCGCCGCCGCGTCTTTCACCGCCTCGCTCAGACATTCGACCCGTGGCGACTGTACCCGCCAGCGGTGCCAGTAAAGCGGCACATCGACCGGTGAATCCGGGGCCAGTTCGACCAGTTTCCCGGCAGACAGGGCGAGGGCCGCCTGTAATTCGGGCAGCATCCCGTAGCCCAGCCCCATCAGCATCGCCTGCATGAACGGTTCGCTGGCCGGGATAAAATGACAGGGCATGGCATCGCGATGCATTCCCAGCCGGTTTTCCAGCAGATTCCATTGCAACGCGTCTTTACGGTCGAAGACCAGCAGCGGCGCCTGGCAGGCCGCCTCCCGTTTCAGCCCGTCGGGAAACCAGCGGTGGATAAAATCCGGCGTGGCAAGCAGCCGGTAGCGCATGATGCCCAGCGGCTCGGCGACACAGCCGCGCATGGCGTCCGGGCGACTTGAAATACCCGCCACGGCACGTCCTTCCTCTAGCAGCGTATGCGTTTGCGTCTGATCGTCCAGCGTCAGATCAAGCAGAATGCGCTGCCGCAGCAGGCTCGACGCGACGCCGGGCAACAGCCAGGTGGCCAGCGTGTCGTTATTGACAGCAACCGGCACGCTGAGCCAGCCCGCGTCGGCACTGGTCATTTCGGCGCGCCATTCGTTTTCCAGCAAACGGCTGCGTTGCAGATAAAGCAGAATTTTTTGTCCGGCGGGGGTGGCACGGCATGGACGTCCCCGGATCACCAGCGGCTGCCCCAGTTCGTCTTCCATTGCACGAATGCGCTGGGAAATGGCGGAGGGGGTCAGGTGCAGGCGTGTGGCGGCCTGCTCGAAACTGCCGGTTTCGACCACGGCCAGCAAGGCCTCGCCCTTGCGCAGATCGAATGACATGCAACATCCTGTTCGTTAAGCAAATTTCATCATAACTGAAATATCATGAATCTTCTTTGTTCACCCCGGGAAACACCCGATACTGGCAAACAACCATGACAAAGGAGAAACCATGAAAATCAGCATTGAAAATGAGGTTCTGCAATGGTGCCCGGCCCTGACGGTCAGCGGCATCGTGGTGCGCGGCATCAATCTGCAGGCACTGGGCGGCGATGGCGCCACTGACTGGCCCGTGCCCGATGCCTTGCGCGCAGAGCGGGTGATCAAGGACTGGAAAGCGCTGCACAAATCCGTTTCCACCGAAAAGAAAGCGCGCAGCTCGATCGAGTATCTGGTCAAGGCGGCGTCCAAAGGTTCGCTGCGCAGTATCGGACCGTTGGTCGACCTGTATAACCACGCATCCCTGATGACCCTGGCCCCGTTCGGCGGAGAGGATATCGCCTGTCTGGAGGGCGGGTTGACCCTTGCGCGTGCGCAAGGTCATGAGGCGTTTGTACCGCTGGGCAAAACTGAAATACAAACGCCGGGCAGCGGTGAAGTGCTGTGGCTCGACGGCCGCGGCCGGGTGGTGTGCCGCGCGCTGAACTGGCTCGAGTCTGATCTGCACAAGATCACGGAAGCCAGCCGGGACGTGGTGTTCGTCAGCGAACGCCCGGGCGCGGAATTTCCCGATCCGGCAGACGGGCTGGCCTGGCTTGCGGAAAAGCTGGCCCCCTGCAGCCGACAGATCGAATGCTTTGTACTCGACACGAGCCGACCGGTTCTGCATTTGGAGCATGCCGATGCTTGAGATGCCCGTACTGTTGTCCGCGGCGGCGCTGATGGGGTCGCAGATTGTGTCCATCGGCCCGCAGAATGCCTTTATCCTGCGACAGGGACTGGCGCGCAGCCATATTCTGCCGATCATCGTCATCTGCATCGTTTGCGATATTTTGCTGGTCTCCCTGGGGGTACTGGGACTGGGCCGGGTGCTTAATTCGGTTCCGGGCCTGATCACCTGCATCACCCTCGCCGGCGCCGGGTTTATCGCCTGGATGGGATACCGCTCGCTGGTCTCGTCGCTGAAGCCCCGCCGGGGCGATCTGAGCGGCGCGGTGGAATGCGACCGCAGGGCGGCGATTCGCACCGTTCTGGCGGTCACTTTGCTCAATCCCTATGTCTGGCTCGACACCGTGGTCATCATCGGTGGCCTCTCCGCCGCTTACGGCCCCACGGGACGGGTCTCGTTCATGATCGGATCGCTACTGGCCTCGGCGCTCTGGTTCTGTACGCTGGGCGGCTTGTCGGGCTTTCTGGCGCGCTGGTTCGAACATCCTGCCAGCTGGCGCATCCTGGACGGGGTGATCGCCTGCGTCATGTTCGCCACGGCGATCTCGCTGCTGATGCGTTCCGGCCTTCCGGGCTGGATCTGACTTTTGCAGCCTTTTGGCAAAATTGACTGCGATCAAGAATTTCAAAAAGATACATTTCCAATATACTTTATGGCGGCAGGCCGCGCTAAAGTACCGCTCATACACCCCCACACAAAGGAATGAGCGATGTATTGCGTGCAATGTGAACATACGATGCAAACCCCGACCGGCAAGGGCTGTACCTTTGCCCAGGGCATGTGCGGCAAGACCGCCGAGACGTCCGACCAGCAAGACCTGCTGATCGCCGTACTGCAGGGCCTGTCGGCCTGGGCACAGGTTGCGCGCAAGCTGGGCATTGTCGACCCGGAAATCGACGCCTTTGTGCCGCGCACCTTTTTTGCCACGCTGACCAATGTCAATTTCGACACGCCGCGCATCATCGGCTACGCCCGCGAAGCCGCTGCGCTGCGCGACAGCCTGGCAGCGCGTTGTCTCGCCATTGATCCGCAAGCCGCCGTGGCTCTGCCGCAGGCCTCGGTCGTTCCGGCACAAACCCAGGCAGGTCTGGCAGCCCAGGCCACGGAATGGGCGCTGGACCGCGAACGCGCCCAGGTCGGAGAAGAGGTTCACGGCCTGCGCCTGCTGGGCTTGTACGGTCTGAAAGGCGCCGCTGCCTATATGGAGCATGCCCGCGTGCTGGGTCAGCAAGATGCCGACATCGCCGGCGAATTCCATCAGAAAATGGTAGAGCTGGCCAATCCGTCGCGCGATATCGAAGCCCTGCTTGAGCTGTCGATGAGCATCGGTCGCCTCAACTTCCGCATCATGGCGATGCTCGATCATGGCGAGACCAGCATGTACGGCCACCCGGCGCCGACCCAGGTCAACGTCAATCCGGTCGCCGGCAAGGCGATCCTGATTTCCGGTCACGACCTGAAGGACCTGAAAGCCCTGCTGGAACAGACCGAAGGCACCGGCATCCAGGTATACACCAACGGCGAAATGCTGCCGGCGCACGGCTATCCGGAACTGAATCGCTACCCGCACCTGGCCGGTAACTACGGCAGCGCATGGCAGAACCAGCAAAAAGAATTCGCCGCCTTCCCGGGCCCGATCATCATGACGTCCAACTGCATCATCGACCCGAACGTCGGCCGTTATGCAGATCGTATTTACACGCGCAGCATCGTCGGCTGGCCGGGTGTGAAGCACATCGAGGGTGAGGATTTCGCTCAGGTGATTGCACACGCACAAGCCTTGCCCGGGTTTACCGAAACGGTGGAACCGCACTTCATCACCGTCGGCTTCGGTCGCCAGACCCTGCTCTCCGCCGCCGATACCGTGATTCAGATGGTGTCTGAAAAGCAGTTGCGCCATGTCTTCCTGATCGGTGGCTGTGACGGCAGCCGTAAAGAACGCAGCTACTACGCGGATTTCGCGCAACAGGTTCCGCAAGATTGCGCCATCCTGACGCTGGCCTGTGGCAAGTACCGCTTCAACAAGAATGAGTTCGGCACGGTCGGCGCCCTGCCGCGCCTGATCGACGTCGGCCAATGCAATGACGCCTACTCGGCGATCACGCTGGCGGTCAATCTTGCCGAAAAACTCGGCTGCGGCGTCAACGATCTGCCGCTGACCCTGGTGCTGTCGTGGTTCGAGCAAAAAGCCATTGTGATTCTGCTGACCTTGCTGTCGCTCGGCGTACGCAATATCTATATCGGCCCGACCGCGCCCGCCTTCCTCAATGACACCCTGATGGGCGTCCTGGTGGAACGCTTCGGCATGCATATGGTCGGCGACGTCGAAACCGACATGGCGGCCATTCTGTCCGCGTAAGTTCGCATCACCCCGCGCCCGTCCAGCTTTCGGACGGGCGTGTTTTATCCTCTGGAAAAGCCACCATGCTTGATCTTGCTTCCCTCTGTCCGCATCCGGTGACGGTGCGCGCCATCCGCCAGGAAACCCACGATGTCTGGACGCTCGAAATGGACGCGCCCGGCGATTACCCCTACCAGCCGGGTCAGTATGCGCTGGTCGGCATAGACGGCGGACGCGCGGTACGGGCCTATACGCTGTCCTCATCGCCTGGCTTGAGCGAAACCCTGAACATCACGGTACGCCGCATCGAAAACGGGATCGGATCGGGCTGGTTGACGCGTGACGTCAAGCCAGGCGACCGCCTGTGGCTGTCGGACGCGCAAGGGGAATTTACCCCGGGGAAAGCCATCTCCGGGCAATATCTGTTTCTGGCAGGGGGTTGCGGCATCACGCCCGTGATTTCGATGACCCGCTGGCTACTGGCGCATCGTGCGTCGTCTTCGCTGGTGGTGCTTTACCATGTCCACAGCCTGGATGATGTGATCTTTGACGCCGAATGGCGTGTGCTGGAACAGCGCTATCCGCGCCAATTGCGTTTCGTGCGCATTCCCGGCGATCCGCAACACAAACACGCCACACGTCTGAGTGTGAAGCAGCTTGAGCATCACGTCCCGGACATTGCCGAACGCACCGTCATGAGTTGCGGTCCGGAGGGCTATATGGCGCTGGCAGGTGAACTCGCTTTGCAAATGGGCGTTCCGGCCGAACGTTTCCACCACGAGGCGTTCTGCGCCGCCGAGGTCGCCGCGGTCAACGACGAGGCCCCCCGGTGCGAGATCCGCCTGGAGCCATGGGGCGACAAAGCGCAAACGCCGCAGGGCGGTAATCTGCTCGCGGCGCTGGAAGAACAGCAGATTCCGGTCGCTGCGGCCTGCCGCACCGGGGTATGCGGCAGTTGCAAGGTCAAGGTGCTCGACGGGGTGGTGACGCACGGCGCGCAAAGCACGCTCGGCGAAGAGGACCGGGCAGAAGGCTACGCGCTGGCGTGCTGCTGCTCGGTACACAGCGATGTGGTGATCGAGACGGCCTGAACCCGGACGCTATCTTTCGAGTTTAGCGATCAAGTAAAGCAGTCGTCGCCGACACCCGCACGCGGGTATGCCCCTCCGGGGCAACCCGCCCTGTGGGAACGGTGACCGCCGGTCGTTGCGGAGACTCAGGCGTTCGCGCCGCCCGCGCGCACCAGCGAGAAACGGTCGATATCGGTTCGGAGTGTCCAGCCGCGTTTTTCCCAGTACGCCGCTGCGGCCGTATTGGTTCTGAACACGTCGAGATGACTTTTCTGAATGCCCTCTTTGCCAAGCGCCGTCAGGCAATGCTCGATCAGCGCGGTGCCGATACCTTGATTGCGGTACTGAGGTGCCACGATCAGGTGTTGCAGATACCCGCGCCGCCCGTCATGTCCGCTCATGATGCACCCCACCACTTGCCCCTCTGCTTCGGCGACAAAGCTCAGGCCGGGGTTGCGCTTCAGATAGCGGGCGGTCGCTTCGAGAGAATCCGCGTCCCGAATCGATACGCCAGGCGTTTTTTTCATCATTTCGAATACGGAATCGTAATCGGCGATGGTCATGGGGTGAATGCTGTACATAAGTCCCTGATAAAAGAGTTGTCCACACTTCAAGTGTAGCTCGACGCCTTTCCGCCGCTCACCCCCAGAATCCGTTCCGGACGCATTTTTGCCCGAGCATGTCGTCAATGCAGTCAGCGGCAGGCATGCGCAACGGGGATCTGGTATCGGGCAGCCAGATCGCACCCGCCTTCATGGGCATTGAGGTTGTCGATTCCGTCATTGAGGACTTGAAGCAACTGCCTGGCATAGGGCACGCGACGACTGACCATCATCGAGAAAGGCACCGATTTCAAACCGGGGATCGGGGCATAGCCGATATTCATTCGAGCCAGGTCAATCTGCCCGATGGCGCGATAGCCCAGCACCACCTCCAGACGCTCCGGCACGACATCACAGCGACCTGCCTTGAGCTTATTCAGTGCCTGCCCGATGTCATTGGCACCGGTATCGATTTGTTCCGGTTGCAGATTGAAGCTGTCGTAATTGTGGCCGTGCACGCCACACAGGCGCATGCGGGTCAGATCACGCCACGAATCCACCCGGGGTTTAGGCCGCGCCTGCGCGTAAAAATACACCATCGTCAACGTGTAGTACGGATGGGTCACCAGGTATTTTTTTTCGCGCTCAGGATTGATGCCGGCGTTAAGCAGCATGTCGTATTCGCCGGAACCGACCCGTTCCATGCAGCGCACCCAAGGCACCATTTCCACATGAAAGTGCAATCCTTGGCGCACCAGGACACGTTGCAGATAATCGACCGAATAGCCCACCAGTTTTGTCGTGATGACACCCCCGCTACGCTGGTAATAGGTATAGGGAGGCCATTCTGCATCCGAGGAGCAGACAGACACCATTCCGGGAAGCGCTGCCGATGCCGGCAATGCGAAACAGCATGCGCACCATTGGAACAGTCGCAACCAGCGTCGGGACGACATCGTCGAATTCCTGTCATTCAAGATAATCTGATTCTACACAGCGCCCGACGGGCCCCCACGGGCGCATCAGCAAAAATTGATCTGATTCAATATTGCGCTGCCGCATCCACACGAATTGCGTACAATCCCACATTGAAATGACGTTTCACCGGTCATTTTTTCAATTTTTCTTTTTATTATCAGGATCAAGTATGAGCGTTTTGCCCAAGTGCCCCGTTTGCAATTCCGAGTTCACCTATGAAGACGGCGGTCTTTATATCTGCCCGGAGTGCGCGCATGAATGGGGTAAGGATGCCGCCCCCGAAGAGCATGGCGAGCAGACGCGCGTCGTGCACGATGCCAACGGCACGGTACTTCAGGACGGCGATACGGTCACCGTCATCAAGGATCTCAAGGTGAAGGGCGCGTCCTCGGTGCTCAAGGTCGGCACCAAGGTCAAGAATATCCGTCTGGTCGAAGGCGACCACGATATCGACTGCAAGATCGAAGGCTTCGGTGCGATGCAGCTGAAGTCTGAATTCGTCAAGAAGGTCTGACCGGATCGAAGGCGCGTTGGGGTTCGCTTCGCGCCCCCAACGCGCCCGGCCTGTCATGCCAGGTGGATCAAGGCATCCAGCAAAGGCTGCGCCGCATCGGCGATACGGTTCAGGCTTTCGTCACGCAGATGGTTCGGATCGACCGCATTTTGCGCATTCAGCCCGGCCCAGGCGAGCAGGGCATTGCAGGCTTGCGGTGTATCGAACAAGCCGTGCAGATAGGTACCCAGCACCTGATCATCTTCCGAGATTGCACCTTCCGGACGGCCATCGATGTAAAAAGCCGGACGGGATAGCGCTTCGCCGCTCGATACCCCCATGTGAATTTCGTAACCGCTGACGGGCGCATCGGCAAACGCACAGCCGCCACTGACTTGTTCCAGCCGCTTGTCGCTGGTCAGTTCGGTCACCATATCCAGCAGGCCCAGGGCTTGCGACTCGCCCACCGCGCCTTCGACTCCCATCGGGTCGAGCACGGTATTGCCCAGCATCTGAAACCCGCCGCACACGCCGATCACCTTACCGCCATAGCGCAAGTGCCGCGCGATGGCCTCGCGCCAACCTTGCGACAGCAACCATTCGAGATCGTTACGCGTGTTTTTGCTGCCCGGCAGCACAATCAGGTCAGCGCCCGGAATCTCCTGCCCTTGTTCGACGAATTGCAGGTCGACATCAGGATGTGCGCGCAGCGCGTCGAAATCGGTGTGATTGCTGATGCGAGGCAATCGCGGTACCACGACGCGGAACGCACCCTGCGCGGTCTGCACCGAGGCGACGGCATCTTCGGCATCGAGAAACAGCCCGTGCAGATGAGGCAGCACCGCCAGCACCGGTTTGCCGGTTTTCTCTTCCAGCCATTTCAGACCGGGTTCGAGCAGCGACATGTCGCCGCGGAAACGGTTGATGACAAATCCGATGGTACGCTTGCGCTCGCTCTCCGACAGGCAGTCGAGGGTGCCGACCAAATGGGCGAATACGCCGCCCCGATCGATGTCGGCCACCAGGATCACCGGGCAGTCGACCATTTCGGCGAACCCCATGTTGGCGATGTCGCGTTCGCGCAGATTGATTTCGGCCGGACTACCGGCCCCTTCGACCATCACGACTTCATACTGGCTTTGCAGGCGTTTGTACGATTCCAGCACCGCTTCGCGTGCGACCGGTTTGTACTGCTGGTAGTCGCGGGCGTTCATTTCGGTGCGCGCCTTGCCATGAATGATGACCTGCGCACCGGTATCCGAAGACGGCTTGAGCAGCACCGGATTCATGTCGGTATGCGGCGCCACGCCGGCGGCAATCGCCTGCAGGGCCTGTGCCCGGCCGATTTCGCCACCATCGCAGGTCACGGCGCTGTTGAGCGCCATGTTTTGCGGTTTGAACGGCACCACGCGTACGCCCTGGCGCGCCAGCAGGCGGCACAAGGCCGCCACAACCGTGCTTTTGCCCGCGTCGGAAGTGGTGCCCTGCACCATCAGGGTCGAAAACGGAAAATGCATGTCAGACCTCACCATTCGATCCCCGCTTGTGCAACGATGCCCTCTTCGTAGGCGTGCTTGATCGGCGTCATGTCGGTGACGGTGTCGGCGATGTCGATCAGCTCTTGCGGTGCGCCGCGTCCGGTAATGATCACGTGCTGCATTTCGGGCCGGTTTTCCAGATCTTCGATCACCCGGTTCACGTCCAGGTAACGGCATTTGAGCGCGATGTTCAGTTCATCGAGCAGCACCAGCTTGACCTCGGGATCGGACAGGTATTCTTTGGCCTTGGCCCAGGCTTCTTCTGCCTTGGCGATATCGCGTTCGCGGTCCTGGGTATCCCAGGTATAGCCCTCGCCCATCGCATGAAAGCTGACTTCGTCGGGGAAACGGCGCAAGAAGTTTTCTTCGCCGGTATTCATGCCGCCCTTGATGAACTGCACCACGGCGGCTTTCATGCCATGCCCCATTGCCCGCATCACCATACCGAAGCCACTGGAGCTTTTGCCCTTGCCGTTGCCGGTATTGATGACGATCAGGCCCATTTCCGTCTGCGCGGACTGGATTTTGGCGTCGATGATGGCCTTTTTGCGCGCCATGCGCGCGCGATGACGTTCATTGATGTCCGGGGTGCTGTCGGTGCTCATGGGTATGCCTCTCGGTGTTCGTTTAAAGCAGTACGGGATGCCGCTCATGTTACCTTTATCGGCCAGCGACCGACAGACCATTCACCGGTCATTGCGCCACGCCGCGACAAATCTCCGAACACATTACGC
>Ga0326727_10021542_pt1 | contig 12606 bp, 11 predicted proteins | sample MB2enrmetagenome_FD_207643 | JGI IMG/M metagenome (GOLD analysis project Ga0326727, IMG submission 207643) | Lab enriched peat soil microbial communities from McLean, Ithaca, NY, United States - MB29MY | ecosystem: Environmental > Terrestrial > Soil > Wetlands > Peat | place: USA: New York...
CTCAGGAATCCCCTCATTTTTGTAGGACTCGGAAACGCCTGAATTTTGGAGTCTCCGGGCGGCTGGACAGAGACACAGCCGGCTTGGGGGAGCGATGCGAGCGCCAAAGGAGCGATTTGATTTCGTTCATGAATTCCTGAAGCGTATGTTCATTGAAGACTTGCACGCTAAACGCGTCCTGTCTTTGGCCAATGGAACGCTCGGGGTCATGACTGGAGCGGGGCTGGCGGTGTCTTTGATCGGTCAGGCTCTCGCCACAGCGCGGGGATTGTTCGCCAAGTCGGCGATCAAACAGGTCGACAGGTTGCTGAGCAACGTGGGCGTGGTCCCCTGGGACTTGTTCGGCTCATGGGTTGGTGAGGTCGTGGGCGCGCGGCGCGAAATTGTCGTGGCGATGGACTGGACCGATTTCGACGCCGACAATCAGTCCACGCTCGCGCTGCATCTCATCACCCGCCACGGAAGAGCCACGCCGCTGCTTTGGCTGACTGTCGACAAGGACGAACTGAAGAACCAACGCAACGATTTCGAAGACCTGTGCCTGTCCCGGCTAAAGGCGCTGCTGCCCGAGGGCGTGAGCGCGACGATCCTGGCCGACCGCGGCTTCGGCGACGTCAAACTGTTCGAGTTCCTGGAGAGCCTGGGCTTTCAATACGTCATCCGCTTTCGCGGCAACATCCACGTCAGCGCAGCCGATGGCGAAACGCGCATGGCCGCCGATTGGGTCGGCAAGGGAGGACGGGCGCGTAAGTTGCGCGATGCGGAAGTCTCCGCCGCCCGCCAAAAGGTCGGGGCGGTCGTATGCGTGAAGGCGGCCGGCATGGCGGAAGCTTGGCATTTGGCCGTCAGCGACGGCGCGCGCTCTGCCTCCCACATCATCAAGCTCTATTCCAAACGCTGGACCATCGAACCCAGCTTTCGAGACAGCAAAGATCTGCGCTTCGGAATGGGCATGAGCGCGCTCCGGATCGACGATCCCCAACGCCGCGACCGTCTCTTGCTCCTCAACGCCTTCGCCATCCTGCTGCTGACGCTTTTGGGAGCCGCCGGCGAGAGCCTCGGCATGGATCGTCAACTGCGCACCAGCACCGTAAAGCGTCGCGTACATTCCCTGTTTCGGCAAGGCCGTTTGCTCTACGACCTCATCCCCAACATGCCAGAGGCCGCGCTGCGCCCTCTCGTCGAGCGATTTCAAAACCTTCTACGCCAAAACCCAACTTTCTCTCAGGCCTTCGGCATCGTGTGAAAATGAGGGGATACGTGAGGAGGCGCACTCACCCTTTTAGTCGACGGCGATGTTCATCGGCAAGGACCGGCGATCCTCGCGCGCCACCGCCATCTTGCGGGCTATGGTGAGGCGCGTTCCCGTCCGCAGCTGTTCGACGATGATTTCGTCGGACCGCGGTTGGGGCGCGGTGGCGTCGAGGTCCGCGAGGTCGAAGTCGCGGAAGCTGTCGGACGTGTTGGAGGCGATTGCAGCAGGGCGCCTGCGGACGCGCGATAAGCATCCCAATAGGCGCCGCCAGGCGTTCCTGCCCGATCTCGCCGACCCGCGCCCGCCGACTCGTTCTCCGCATCCTCGGCCCCAACAGTCGGATGTGGACGATCGAGCGCCCGCCGGCGGCCGCGCGCGCCGCTTTCGCCTCGGCGACGACGGAACGCTCGACGCAGCCCGCGCGTCATCCGGCGGCGATCGGCGTCGCAACCCGTCGCATTCCTTGAGGATGATGGCGGCAAGAGGCCGATTCTGGCCACACCGGCCGACCCGTTCGCCTGAGTTCGCGGCGGTCGCGGCGAGGCGCAAGGGGATCGTCGGGCCGCCGTTCACGCGCCTTCCTGGCCGCGCCGACTGCGCCTCGCGCCCTTGGCTGCAGGCGGGGCGATGAGTTTGCCGAGCGCCGCCTCGATTGCGGCGAGATCGGGCCGCGGTCCGCGCCGGTATCCGTCGAGCGCATCGCGTATCGCCGCGATGTGGGCGGGCGTCGCGCCGCAGCAGCCGCCAACGATGCGCGCGCCGGCGTCGATCGCCAGCGCGGCGTAGCGCCCCATCAGCTCGGGCGTTCCCAAATAATGCAGACGCCCGTCAATCGATTGCGGCAGGCCGGCGTTGGCCTTGGCGATGACGATCGCGTCGGGGCGCGCCTCGGTCATGGCTAGCACCGAGACGACAAGATCGGCGGCCCCGACGCCGCAATTGGCGCCGATGGCCAGCGGCGGCGGCGTGAGATCGTCGAACGCGCGCGCGAAGGCGGCCGGCTCAAGCCCCATCATCGTGCGGCCCGCGGTGTCGAAGCTCGCGGTAGCCGTGTAAGGCGCGCCGACGGCGATCGCCGCGCGGGCGGCCGCGCGGGCCTCCTCAGGCGCTGACATCGTCTCGATCCAGACGACGTCGGCGCCGCCGCTTCTGAGGCCCTCGATCTGCTCGACGAAAACCTCCGTCGCCTCGTCCTCGCCCAAAGGCCCGAGCGGGGCGAGCATGTCGCCGGTCGGACCGACCGAACCCGCAACGACGATGGGACGGCCCGCCCGGTCGGCGACGGCGCGCGCGTTTTGCGCGGCGCGTTGGCTAAGCTCCTTTACCCGCGCGCCCAGATCGCGCAAGCCGAGGCGACGGCGGTTGGCGCCGAAGCTGTTGGTCAGGATGATGTCGGCGCCGGCGTCGACGAAGCTCTGGTGCAGCGCGCGAATCCGATCCGGATGCGTCTCGTTCCACAGTTCGGCGCATTCGCCCGCAATGAGGCCTGCTTCAATCAGGTTCGTTCCGGTGGCGCCGTCGGCGAGCAGCGGTCGCCCTTCGGCGATCAGTTTCGACAGCATGGATTCTCTCCCGCCTTAAACCGACATTCGCCAGGCGACGGCGCCTGCCGCTCGCCCGCGTCTTCATTTCGCCCCCTCAACCTGTCAATACAGCCCCGACGCCAGCCCGTTTTCGCCAACAATGGCGTGAACCATGGCCCAAAAATTCTCGAGCGGCGTATCCAGTTGAACATGGTGCGTTGGTGAGATGATGAGTCCGCCGTCGTAGCCAACGGTCTCCAGGCGCTCCAAGACCTGCTCGCGCACTTGCTCTGGGGCGCCGAAGGGGAGGGCATGCTGTTCGTCAATGGAACCCCAAAAACAGAGCTTGTCTCCATATTGACGCTTCAACTTCGCCGGATCCATGCAGGCCGGCTGCACGGGATTAAGCACATCCAGTCCGATCTCAATCAATTCCGGAATGATCGGTTCGATTTTGCCATCGGAATGATACGCAATCTTGACGTCTGGGTTTATCGCTTTCAACGTGGAGATAAACTCGGCCATGCGGCGCTTGAGGAACCGCCGCCAAGTGTTGGGAGAGATCATCATGCCATGCTGCGCGCCCACATCATCTCCTGTCCAGATCATGTCCACGCCCATTTCGACGAGTCTCTTGGCGGCAGCCAGATGATATCGGAATGGAATATCGAGAATTGTTCCGGCCAGATCCGGATCCTCTGTGAAATCGATCATCAGTTGCTCTAGCCCGCGCAGGGCCCAAGCGGTTTCAAAGATGGTAGTCACTGTCACGCCGACGATCCAGTAGTCGTTCTTATGGGCGGCGATAAGGCGCTCGGCCTCGCGATAAAGCTGCGGACGGTGCGGGTCGGGGGGGCGGTACGATTCGATGGAATGTTCGTCGGCCAGCGGATGACCGACGATATCCGTATAGAACCCGGCGCCGAAACGGGTCTCATATGGAACGTTCTTCCACGACACCCCCCACTCATCGGTATAGGAGTCCTTGCCACCGGCGTAGGTCTCGTTGGCGTAATACGAATTGGCCCAGCCAACTGAGGTGAGCAACAGATCCTGTCCAAGCGCACGTTCCAGCTCGTAGGTGTTGCCGCCTCCATGTGGATTGTGGACGGAGCGGCCGGTCTGATGCATATCCTCGCGCAATCTCTGGGCAAACTCCGGGGTGAAGCTGATTTGCATCGGACAACGGTCCGGCTTCTGATGGTTGAGCGACATGCTTACGCGATCGCGTGGTTTAACGGACGTTCCATTGCTCATGATTGACGTTCCTGTTCTCATGTGGCTCAAATGCGAATCACGCTTCGATTGTTTGACCTGAAGGCTCTGCTGAGCATATGAAGTGAACCTGCGCAGCGGGACCGCTTGGATCGCTTCGTTAGTTGGAAATCAGACCGCTCCCGATTCCTTCCTATCATGCGGCCAAAGGCTGCCTCTGCTGCTGTTGCTGTGGGCATGTGGACAACGTCGCAGAGGAGTGGTATCAGCCAAGGTCGTCATCAAGATCGACAGCCGCGCAGATCACGCGGGCATCGTTGCTCGCGGCGATCTTCTGGCCGGGTTGCAAAATCAGAAAGTCCTGCTCGTCCCATTCGCCGCACAGGAGCTTTTCAATCAGGATGGTATCGCCAGCTATTTCCTCGTAAGTCCAATTTTTCTCTTTGGCCTGATCTCGGCAGATCGTCCGGTACGCCTCGCACGGGCCAACGCCGGTGTCGATCAAGCTCAAGCGGCGATAATGCTTGAACCAGTCGCCCATGGTTTCCATCAAGTATTTGGCGTTGTCCTCGCCGTACTTTTCCACAAGTTTGGCGTAGTCGTGGGTAATCCCCAGGCGACTGGTCACGCTCGCCGGATTGGCGTCGGGGTCGCTGTCGCGCTCGATCCAACCGGGCGATCGATAAAAGGTCCCCGGATTGGCTTGGAAGTGCTTGTCGTAGCGCGCCCGGGAGCCGAGCAGGAGCGTGATGCAGTCGTGCGCGCGAGGGACGACAATCGGCACGGGCGCGTGCAAGCCGCGAATTCCGTTGTTGCACAGGCCGTAGAGCAAAACGACGGCGTCAGGCCAGGCGTCGGGAGTCCGCGACGCGAGCGACAGCTCAATTCTGGCTTGCAAGCGCGACGACATCGGCCCTTCGCCAATGTCGTGCAAGCTCTTGGGCATGTACTCGATGTCAACGATGCAGGGGCTTTGCGCAATCGCCGCCGAGGCTTCGCGGTAGAGGACTTCGCAACCAATCGCCAACAGGCGCTTTAGCGGAACCGGTTTGAAGCTAGCCATGTTCGCCAATTTCCGGAAACATTAAGGCGTCCACAAAGTCGTCTTGGAAACAGGGTTCGGGCCCCCCGCGACGATGGCGATCCGTCACGCCGTCGATCGCCTCTTGCAGGCGGCTCAGCATGTCTCCCCGCGCCAGCAGCGAACAGATGCGGTCCGTGAACCACGGCGTCACTCCACTCCCGCAGCGGTGCGCCGCGCCTGGTCGCCGGAAGCCCGACGCGCTTCCTCCATTTCAGGGACGGGAAACCTCATGCAGGAGACGAACAAGTCTTCGAAATCGGCGTCGGCGGCGAGCGTGACATGGCGGATGTCTGTTCCGACCGGCAGCGCCTTGCCGGCCAGAATCTGTTTGGCGCCCTTCAGGGCAGTATTGCCGGCGATCGTGACGACCTCGGGCGGACACTCGAGCACGCCGATGCGGCGGGCGCTGTCGATCTCTAGGAAATTGCCGAAGGCCCCGGCCAGATACAGCGTCTGGATGTCGGCCATCGACGCTCCCCAATGCTTGAGGAGGATGCGCAAGCCGGCGGCGATCGCTCCCTTGGCGAGTTGCAGTTCGCGGACGTCGCCTTGGCTGAGGACGATATCGCCCGCTACCGGGAAAATCCGCGAGCCATCGACAATCCTGCCGGACGGCAGGATGCGCCCGAGGGTCAACCCGCTCGCCACGGCGTCGACCAGGCCGCTTCCACAAATGCCCCGCGGGGAGCCGCCCCCGATCACCTCGCAGTCGAGCCGACCGTCCTTGTCCACCGTCACATGCGCGATGGCGCCGTTCGCCGCCCGCATGCCGTCGTGGATGCAGCCCGCTTCGAAGGCCGTTCCCGCGGCCGTCGAGGCGACCAGCGCGCCGTCGCGGTTCCCCAGCGCGATCTCCCCGTTGGTGCCGAGATCGATCAGCGCCCGCAAGGCGCCGTCGCGGCAGAGGTCGACCGCCACGATGCCGGCCAGGATATCCGAACCGACAAAGCCGCCCAGGCACGGCAGGAAGCGGATCGGCGTAGCGTCGGGCAGCGGCCATCCCAGATCGCCGGTATGGAAACGCTGTTCGCCGAGCGCCGGCGAAGCAAACGGCACATGCGACAGCGGCTCGACGTCCAAGTCGGCGAACAGATGATGCATCACGGTATTGCCGACGAGAACGACTTCCGCGATCTCGCGGCCGGCGGCCAGGTCGCCAACCATGTCGCCGAGAAAGCGGCGGATGGCGTCTGTCAAATCCCGGCTGTCCAGGGCGAAACGGACCCGGCTCATGACGTCGGCGCCGTGCGCCATCTGTGGATTGAGGCCGGTGCGGACTCCGAGAATCGCTCCACTGGCCCGATCGATCAGCTGGGCGGCGATCGTCGTGCTGCCGACATCGATGGCAATGCCCAGACCCTGGCGTGTCCCGCCGACAATCTTGGAATTATCAGCGAGAATAGGCGCCGCCGCGCCTCCGATGTCCAGCAGCAAATCCGTTTCGGCGCGCAGCCTGCACGCGAGCCGCCGCCCGTCAGCGAGCTCGGCGCGCGAAAAGACGTCGCGATCCCAGGCCGTCGGCGCCGAGCTTCCGTTCAACACGCGGACGCCGCATCCTCCGCAGGCGCGGGCGCCGCCGCAGGGGAGGTCCACCCCATAGGCGGCGAGCGAAGACCGCAGGGGAGATTCGCGTTCCGCCGCGAACGATACGTCGAGAGGAAGCAATCGGATGGTGACGGTGTCGCTCATCGGGCTATCCGGTTTGATCCTTTCCAGCCGCCTCCAGTCCGATCATCTGTCTGGCCACGGTCGCCGCCGCGCTGGCATTCGCGCTATAGCCATCGGCGCCGATCTGCTTGGCATATTCCCCGTCGCCGGAGCGCCGCCGATGATGATCTTCACGCTATCGCGCAGGCCGGCGGCGGAAATGGCGTCGATGGTGGTCTTGATCGCCGGCATGGTCACCGTCAACAGCGCTGAAATGTGCGCTCCGTCTTCGGGCGGTCGACGTCGCCGCCGGCCGCCGTCGTGATGAGCGTCGTTCTCCCAGGAAGCGCGCTCCCTGGCGGCGCGGCTTGCCGAGGCGCAGACGTCGCGCGGCGATCAGCTCCGCCCGTTGAACTCCTTCACCGCCTCAAACATCGCGACCATATTCTCGACCGGCGTGTTGGCTTGAACGTTGTGGATCGTATTGAACACGAAGCCGCCGCCCTGCGAAAAGATTTCGCAACGCTCGAGCACCTCGGCCCGCACCTCGGCCGGCGTCCCGAAGGGCAACGTCCGCTGCGTGTCGACTCCGCCGCCCCAGAAGACGAGGCGTCCCTTGTACTTCTCTTTCAGCATGCGCGGGTCCATGCCTTTGGCCGAGCATTGGACCGGATTGACGATGTCGATCCCGGCGTCGATCATCGATTCGAAGAACCGTTCCGACGAGCCGCAGGAATGCTTGAAAGTTTTCCAGGGCGTATTCTTGTGAATCCAGTCGCAGAGCTCAGCGTAGTGCGGCTTCCACAGGGAGTCGAACGTCCTGACCGAGCAGAAGGATGATGTCTGCGTGCCAAAGTCGGCGCCGCAGAGGAAGATCACGTCGATCGCGTCGTCGCCGAGGCGCTGATGGATTCTTTCGAGGTTCGCGATGCCTACCTCGACTTGCCGCTCGAAGATCTTGTGCACGACGTCGGGACGGCTCGCCGTCAGCATGTACCACTCGGCGACGTCGCGCACGCCCTTGGGCTCGATCAGATCGACTCCCGGCACCCAGGCGATGTCGCCGAGATTGGTGTTCACCAACGAGGCGAACACGGCGTATTCGCCGTTTGCGAGCGCGCGCGCGTCCTCCTCGATCGCGTTGAGCTGGGCCTCGGTCAGCGGCTGATACTGCTCGGTGTTGTCTTCGGGGTTCAGGCGGTCGAGGTCGATCGGCTTCTGGCGGATGATGGCGTCGAAGAAGAAGCCGTCCTTGGGCATATGCCCGCTCGGCCGAGCGCTGAGATCGCCTTTGGGATAGATCAGCGTCCCGCCCTTTTCCGGCTCGATCGTGGTGCGGAAGCCATCGGGCGCCAGCACCTCGAGCCCGTTGAAGGTCCAGGGCTTCCAGTCGCGGTTCTCGAAACCGAAGAAGGTGCCGCGCCCCATCAGCGGCGCGACGTCGACGCCGATCGCCTCTTTGAGGTCGTCCTCGATCAGGCCGAGCATCTGGAACGGCTCGCACACTTTCACCAGCCGTTTCTCGAGCCCGTAATAGTCTCTGAGCTTGGCGACGCAGCTCACGTGCATCCCGGAGGTCGACGATCCGCCAAAGTCCATTGGCACGCGATCGGGCGTGCGATGATTGATCGCGTCGAGCACCCGCTTGCGCCTGGCTCCGATTCTTTTCTCGGCGTTCATCGCCCCGACTCCTGCTTCTCGGCTCGCGAAACGTTTCGCGCGAGCCCGTAACTCGCCTTGTCGTACAGGTGTCCATACTCGGGCTCGAGCCGAGCCTGGAGATCCCGCCAGTCAGACGGAAGCGCCTCGAGCTCGTCTCCGATTCGCTCCAACCATTGCGCTTCCTTGCGGCCAAGCGATAGCCGGCCTTCACGGCGGCCCCGATAGAGAATCTCGACGGCCGCAATGCCCGCCGCCACGGCCCGGTCGTACGGATCCGTTTTCGCGACGATTGCGCTCGCGATTTCGATTGTCGCCGCCGGCGACAGCACCGCCGCCTGAGGGCTCAGCCATTCGTCCGACAGGGTAAGAAGATCGCGCAACGCCTTCGCCTGGCCGCTCGCGGAAGCCGCATTCATGAGTCGGCAGTCGTATTCCAGAAGTTCGGCGAACGCCTCCGGCGCGTTTCCCGACAGAAGTCTCACGTTCTGGACCGACTCGTTGCTCCATAGATCGCACATCGCGCTTGCGATGTTGCCGACCGGACTAAAATGAGCGCAAGCGGCAGATTTGCCTTCCATCGCGATGGGGACGCCGGCGATCGCCTTCATTATCGGGCCTTCATAGGCGCAATCCTTAGACGGACCCACGGCGCCCTGTTCGAACGCCACAAGGGAGCGCGCGGCGCTCATCGCGCGCACCACGGCGGCCATCACTTCCGGGAGCATCTTCTGGCCGGCAAGCTGCATGGCGGTGTTGGCGAATCCGCAGGCGGTGTCGCCGCCCGGAATGACGCCCGGACGATCCTCGCAAATCTCCCGAATCCGCGCCCAAAGCCACGTCATGTCGCGCGGGGCGAGAACGCCGAGGGCGAAGGCGATCGCCGGGATGTCGCCGGACACCAGCGCTTTGTCGTGCACCTCCTTGCCGCCAACCGATTCAATCGAAAGGACGTCAGCGCCGGCGTCGGCGTTGCGTTCGAATGAGCGAAAGAGCAACTCGCAGGGCTCGCCTTCGCGCATAATCGGCGGCTTCCCCTTCTCGCGGATGTCCGTGGGGGTCACGCGCAAGGCGGAGCGCAAACCATTCTTCTCGCGCGCCTCAACGACATGCGCCTTAAGAATTTGCGTAACCTCCGCGCCCCATTCAGGCCTTTCGGTCATGGGCGGCAGGAGTTCGAACTCGAGCACGAGTCCGGGTGATTTCAACTGCACCGCTCTGGCTACGACCTGCCGGCCGATCTCAGCGTAATGGGCCAGGACGTCGTTCCAGGTCGTCTCCGTCAGCTCCATCGTCGGAAGAGTGAAATTGACCTCTGGGTAGACCTTGCCCGAACCGATTTCGAGACCGAGCCCGCAGCGCACTGGCCGCGGCGCGACGCCAAAGATGAGATCGTCTGCATTCTTGATCGCGAGGTCTGCGAAGACATGCGGCGTGAAGCGCGCGCCCCTGTCGATCCTCATGTCAGTTACAAAGCCCCACGTGTCGTCGCGCGAGCGCAACGGCGTCGTTAGCGGTCGCGCCGTAACCGTCGGCGCCGATCTCCGCCGCGTACCTCTCGCTTAGCGGCGCGCCGCCGACCAGCACCTTGACGCTCCGGCGCAGCCCCGCCTCCTCGATGGCGTCGATCGTCGTCTTCATCGCCGTCATCGTCACCGTCAGGAGGGCCGAGAGGCAGAGGATGTGCGGCTGATGCTCCCGGATCGCCTCGACGAACTTCTGCGGCGTCACGTCGGTCCCGAGGTCGACCACCTTGAAGCCCGCGCCCTCTAGCATTGAGATGACGAGGTTCTTGCCGATGTCGTGCAGATCGCCCTTGACCGTTCCTGCAATCACGACACCCGCCGGTTTTGCTCCGGCCACCGCAAGAAGCGGCCGCAGCGGCTCCATGGCAGCCTTCATCGCCCGGCCGGACAGCAACAATTCGGGCACGAAGAACTCCTCCTCCTGGAAGAGCTTGCCGACCTCGTCCATCGCCGGGATCATCGTTTCGGCAACGAGCGCCATCGGGTCGGCGCCGGCTCTGAGTTCCTCCTCGACCAGCGACTTCGCGAGTTGCGCCTTGCCGTCCACAATCGCGTCGAACAACTTTTGCGACAACGCCATTGCCCTCACTCCCTATGGAACCGCCATATTTCATGGATCTCTATTGTAGGGTGAACGACTTTCTTTATCGGGTGTTTCAATGACAAGGCTTGATCGCACTCAATCGGGCGGGACTAGCGCGGACAATCGCGCCCCTTCGATCGCGCGGTCGCGGTGATTGTAGCTGCGACGCCGGCCGTAACACTCCTCAGCGAGATCGAGCAACCGATACATTGCCGTTCGGGCCCCAGCGGTGTCGCGCGCGCGCACGCTTTCCAGCGCGGCCTTGTGCACTGAAAGCGTCCTCGCCGGGTTCTCCATCAGGCTTGTCGTCAAGAGAAAGGAGGCGCCTAACGCTGTTTCGACGGCGCCGATGAGATTCCTCAATACGATGTTACGGCTGCCGCTGACCACCGCTCGGTGAAAGGCGAGATCGGATTCGCAACACGCCGCCAGATCGTGCGGGATCGCACTCTCCATGCCCAGATAGGCTGCCTCGATCGCGTCAAAGTCTTGAGCGGCGCCTCGGCGCGCTGCGAGTTCGGCCGCCGCAGGCTCGATGATTCGTCGCGTCTCGATTAGGCCAATGATAAGTTCACGATCAGCGGCTAGATCAGGGCGCCAACCCAAGACGATCGGATCAAGGAGGCGCCAGTGCTCGCGCCCCCGCGCTCGTACTCCCAGACGCGGCCTCGACTCAAGGAGGCCCTTTGCGCAGAGCGCTTTCACGGCCTCGCGCAGCGACGTTCGGCTCACGCCGAGACTTTCAGTCAAATCATCTTCGCGCGGCAGGACATCGCCGGGATTGTAACGCCCGCCAAGAATCCATGCGCCCATCGTGCGCGCCAAGGAGTCGTGGATACGCCCGCCGCTGGTCGGCCGGCCTTCTGACACAGGCAACAGCTCAGTCAATTTCACGACGGGCTCGTCGGCGTGTCCGTCAGCCATAGCGCCGCGCCTGCTGTTCGGCGATGATGACCGCCGAGATCAACAGAACGCCCTTCGCCACCATTTGGTAAAACGTCGGGACGCTCGTCAGAATCAGCCCATTGTCCAGCACGCCGATAATGAGGACGCCGAGCAGCCCGCCGATGATCGTGCCCTTGCCGCCGGTCAACGCGCAACCGCCGAGCACCGCAGCCGTGATGGCCTCGAGCTCGAGACCGTCGGAGCCGGAAATCGGCTGTCCCGATCCCGTGCGCGCGGCGAGCAGCATGCCCGCGAGCCCCGCCGCCGCTCCGCTCAGCGTATAGATTCCAATTTGATAGGCGCGAACGTTGATGCCCGCAAGCCGTGCGACGACAGGATTGCCGCCGATGGCGTAAATGTTGCGGCCGGTGACCGTATAGGTCATCAGCACGAAGAAGATCGCCACCACCACGACGAGCACCGAGATGGTGACGGGCACGCCGAATATTCTGCCGTCGCCGATGAATCGGAACGCCGGATCGAAAATGCTGATCGACTGGCCGTTGGAGATGATGAACGCGACGCCGCGGAACACGGCCATCGTGCCGAGGGTGGCGATGACGGCGTTTATGCGGCCGACCGTGATGATGAGGCCGTTGACGATCCCGGCCGCCGCGCCGACCGCGACGCCGAACAGGATGCTGAGGACGGGCGAACCGGTCCATCCGACGGCGAGCGCGATGCTGACCGTCGACATGCCGACGATCGCGCCGACCGAAATATCGAGTCCGGCGGAGACAATGACGATCGTCTGGGCGGTGGCGAGAATTCCGAGAATGGCGATGGCTTGGCCGATGTTGAGGATGTTGCGCATTAGGAAGAATACATCTGGGCGCAGGCTGCCGAAGATGGCGATCAGGATCGAGAGCGCGATCAGGAGAGAGAAATTGTGCGTCCCAACGCGCTCAATCGCGCGCCCGAGCGTCGCGCGACCGCCGCGCCGATCGGCCGCCGCGACGGCGATCGGCTCCGCCTTCAGATGCCTCATGGCGCCACCCCCGCCTTTTCGGTTCGAGTCAGATTATCCGCCATCGCCAGGTTAAGGATGCGCTCCTCGTTCGCCGCTTCGCGGTCGAGCTCGGCGACGAGGCGGCCCCCCGCCATCACGAGGATCCGATCGGCCATTCCGAGGAGCTCCGGCATTTCCGAGGAAATCACCAGCAGCGCGA
>Ga0326727_10021545_pt1 | contig 12606 bp, 7 predicted proteins | sample MB2enrmetagenome_FD_207643 | JGI IMG/M metagenome (GOLD analysis project Ga0326727, IMG submission 207643) | Lab enriched peat soil microbial communities from McLean, Ithaca, NY, United States - MB29MY | ecosystem: Environmental > Terrestrial > Soil > Wetlands > Peat | place: USA: New York...
ATTTCTGAGTGAAAGATATTGGGAAGGCGATCCTCCCCCGATTGCTACTCATAAAAATGATGCGGTTGGCTTGAACTGCACAGAACCTGCGAGCAGCTACATTTGCGACTCTTGCGAGGATACCGGCCGGTTGATCGTTTTATTCAAGAAGAATGACCATGCATCAGGCGAATCAGTCGGTTGTGCCCCGTGGTCTCCGATGCGAGAAAAACTGATGGCTGTCAAAGACGAGGAAGCTCGCCTATTTCGCTGTTGTTGCGAATCTGGGAAAAACTATTCCCTGCTCGAAATTTGGTGTGCCTAAACGATACCTGACAGCGAACACATATATCGGTAGGTGAAAATAACTCGGGCAAAAAACGCACGTCCATTGTCTTGATTAACGTCAATCAAGGCCACATATCAGAACAAAAGCATCTGTTCCAAGCCCAAGTTAAACTCTTGTATTTACTGCTTTACAGAGTATTGGCGACAGACAATTGCGTCGAGAGCAAGATCCCTGGCGGGAGTCCCTGAACTGCCGCCCCCGGATCCACCCTGCCCCCCTCGCCATATTCAGCGTAGCAGTCGCGCTCTGACCCAGAACATTTTTCAAAATGGAGGTGCAACAGTCCGAGTTACGACATTGCAAACAATGTAGACTTGATTTCCTATCTGTGACATGCTGCGGGCCATCTAATCGATAATTCAGCGGAAATGGAAGATGCCGCCGGGCAGGCACAGGATTGGCAAGTTATGGAGACTCGACCAATAAAGATTAATCTGAAACGCGTTGTATTTGCTGCAATCTGGTCGGTATTGTTGTTCTGTGTCCTTCTTTTACTTGTCACTTATCTTACCGTCGCAAGACACATACCGCTGCCTGCGCACGCGGGAACGGCAATGCCATATTCCTTTTCGTTTGTAAAGACTCATACGACTTTTTCTCCTAAACTCCAGATCCTCATGAGATTGGGACCGTATATCCTGTTCTTCCTCGGAGGGCTGTGGGTTGCGCGAAGGATCGAGTCCCGCTTTATCCTGCATGGATTGCTGGTCGGGATATTCGCCAATGTTCTAATTGCCATAATTTTTGCGCTGCTGCTTGTGTCCCTGCACGGCAGCCCAGTGCCATTGAGACTCGGAGCCGTTCGCAATTTCGAGCTTACTATTCTTAGCATACCTGCGCTTTGGACAATTGCGTTTAGGACAATTGCAGCCATGGTAGGGGCTTATGTCGCTGGAAAATGGCGAACCAAACCGCAACCGGAACAGGTCGGCGCATTGCCACGCTGATTAGCATGGACCGGAATGACGGGAATCCCGCGATCACAACGAGCTGCTGCACCTGGAGTCCAGTCGAAGCCGCCGCAACCCTCCCCAGGCCCTTGTGTCGCAGCGCACGTGGTTCGCCAACGGATTCAAAAGAAATTTGGATGAAGATCACCCTTCATCTTGCTTTCGGAGCAGGGCATGGTAGAGCAGGTTCATTCGTATTCAAAGTTTCCGAGCCCCTTGGCTTCGATCCGATATAAAATTCATTCTGTGCCCGATCCATGCATTCAATATCGGGTAAGTGCCGAGTTTGACATTCAGGAGAGCCAGTTCGTCTGTTGGTTGTAACAATTTTTTGCGGAGTTCTTACGATGAGGCGACAAGCGAGTGTGCCTGTGGATCAAGAACCGATGCACAAGGTGGTCTTGAAAAATGAACATGTCGAAGTACTGCACGTAAGCGTCCCGCCTGGGCTGAGCACCCTATTTCATACTCATTCCCGTGATGCTGCTGTACTGGATTTGTCCGAGACGCAGATACGGATTGATGTTCCTGGCAACGCAAGTGAGGTTCGGCAGAATCATCCTGGTGACGTTTCGGCACCAGGGTACGCAAATACCCCACTCACACATCGCGTTAACAACATCAGCCAGGTGCTGTTTGAAGCCCTTGATGTCGAATTTGTAAAACGTCCCGATGGCGTTACAACCAAAGCTTTTGAAATTCCGGCAGCAGAAAATGGGAGTATGCGAGTATATAAGTGGAACCTGGCTCCGGCAGCTGCATCGCCGCAGCACACGCACGAACGTCCCTACTTGATCATCGCCGCGACAACGGTTGATCTTCGAATGGCTTCTCCGGACGGCAATGCAGTCAAGCATATAATGCAACCCGGTGATTTTCACTGGGTGGATTCCAAGGTTACTCACACTCTCATAAACGGCGGCGAGTCTCACGTGGTGATAGTGGAAGTGGAACTGAAATAACGGTGGTGTTCGAGCGATGCAGTTGAGGTGTTACGTCTCCAAATTCATTTTGCGCAGCAGGGCTTGGTAGCGCGGGTGGGAGCGCAGGGGATCAAGCGAAGGATGGGCAGTCCCTGAAATGGCCATGGCATCGCGTTCTTCAATCGCCCTTTCGAAATAGTCAAAAGCCTTGTCGATTTCTCCAAGACCCAAGTATATGACTGCAAAAGCAAAGCACGGCACATATGCTTTCTCCGCAAGTTCCTGCAATTCCTTGACATATTTTTGCGCCTCGCCGACTTTCCCGGCAGATGCGTAAGCTGCGCCAAGACTTGCCAAGGACATTGGATTCCGCAAAAGCTGTACACTCATCTCACGAACACGAATCTCCTCATCGACCTTCCCTGTTAGGGCATAACAAGCGCCCAAATTACTCATCACCAAGGCGTGCTGCGGACTAAGCTCCAATGCCTTTCGGAGCTGGTCGATAGCGCTATCATATTGCCGCATCAAAGTATAAATTATACCCAATCCATTTCGCAGAGAAGGCGATAGGGGATCAAGTTCTATAGCCCTCCGCATCCATTCAAGTGCTTCATCCAGACGCTGCATGGGTACAAGGTAAGAGAAACTGTAGAAAAAGAAAACTTCTGCTGACTCAGGACCTAGCTCCAGTGCGCGGCGGAATTCGAGTTCCGCCGCCTTCCATTCACACCCGTTTGCCCGAAGCTGTGCCATCATGGCGTGTGCTTGGGGCAGCATTTCATCGAGTTCTAGGGCTCTCAGCGTGGCCTGGCGGCATTGCTCGTATGACTGTTTTGGTGGCGTGTATCCGAGGAAGCCCGAAGCACTATAAAGATCCGCCAGCCCGAACCAAGTCAGCGCGAGAGTTGGATCTAAGTCAATGGCCTTCTCATAGTATTCTTTGCTTTGTGTAAAGCCCTCTGGCGTGAATCTGAGGAAGTGGTAGCGTCCGATTAAGCAAAGATTGTAGGCTTCTATGTTTTCGGTTTTGCGCTTGACCAAAGGACGACCAACCGATAGGCGTAACCTCAGCTTCCCTGCGATGGCCTGCGAGATTTCGTCCTGGATCGCAAACACGTCGGCCATCTCGCGGTCATACCGCTCCGACCAAAGGTGGCTTCCATCGGCAGCATCGATCAACTGGGCCGTAACGCGGATCCTATTCCCCGATTTTCGTACACTACCTTCCAGGATTGTGCAGACGCGGAGAGCTTCGGCAATCTTGGTGATATCTTGCTCCTTGCCACGAAATGCAAACGCCGAGGTCCTGGCTATCACCTTCAGTTTGGGAATCTGCGCCAGTGCGTTGATGATTTCCTCTGCCAAGCCGTCGCTGAAATATTCCTGCTCCTTGTCGCCGCTCATATTGACGAACGGAAGCACGGCAATCGAGGGCTGCGGTTCGGTTGAGCTTTTGCTTTGCATCTCCTCGAGAACTTTCTCCAGTGCTGCCTTGACCTCCGACATCGTTTGATAGCGTCTCGAAGGTTGTTTTGCTAGACATTTCCGGACGATCTTTTCAAGTATGGGGGATGTTTGCAGCGGAGGGGGCTCTTCTTTAACTATTGCCGTCATTACTGCGAAGTTGCTGTCGCCCGAGAATGCCCTCTTTCCGCTCAGCATTTCATACAAAACCAGCCCGAAGGAGAAAATATCCGACCGCGCATCCACTGGTTGGCCTTGAGCCTGCTCAGGTGACATGTAGGCCACGGTTCCAAGAACAGCTCCTGCCTGGGTTGCCAGGAAGTCCGCTGTTGCAACGGCGGAGCTTGATGCGTCCTGCTCATAAAGCTTTGCCAGTCCAAAGTCGAGCAGCTTCGCCGAGCCCTCTTCCGTGACCATGATATTGCCGGGCTTCAAATCGCGATGAATAATGCCCTTCTTGTGAGCCGCTTCGAGTGCTGTGGCGATTTGAATGGCCAGCCGGACGGCTTCACGCTCAGGCAGCGGGCTTGAGAGCGGTTTGCCCTCAACATATTCCAGGACGATGTAGTCGTGTCCTATGTCGTGGATTTGGCAAATGTAGGGATTGTTTAATGAGGCGATTGATTTCGCTTCCTGCTTGAACCGATCGCTGTGCTGCTCCTTAACCCTCTTGATCGCCACGATGCGGCCCAGGCGTGTGTCCCGCGCTTTCCACACTTCTCCCATACCGCCAGAGCCGATCAGCTCAACGATCTCGTAAGGCCCAACTTTGCTTCCAGGGCTGAGATTCATATGGCAGGCGTCTCCGGGAGATTCAGAAGCTTCATCAGAAGGAACCGCCGAGGACTGGAATGCAACATCTTTCCAAGTGGAGAACGCAGAAGCACGAGAATGAAGGGATGGCGTTGCTCGATGGCCTTCATAATCCAATCAACCGCCTTGTCCACTTCTCCGCACAATAGATAGGAAACAGCATAAGCGACTGGTGCATTATATGCCCGCTCTTCTGCAAATCTTTGAAGCAGTCCTTCTGCCCGGCTTACATCCCCAGTCCGAGATACTAGTCCTGCAAGTAATCCAATTGAGGGTGCATACCACGGTGCCAGCAGATACAATTTTTCAGCCAAGGGAAATGCCTTCGCATACATCCCTCGCACAGCTTGACTAATGACAAGATGAAAGAAAGCGGGCACGAAATTTTCGTCCAGTTCCAGAATTTTGTAAAGTTCTAGGTCGGCATCCTCTTGCCTGCCCGCCGCGAGAAGACATGCAGCAAGTGAAAGCCGAAAGAAAATGTTGAGCGGATCTTGTCGGAGTGCTCGCTCCTGCTCCTCCAATGCCTCCTGCACCTTGCCGATCAAAAACAAGTAGAAGTAGCCGTACCAATGTCGGACCTGGGGCGGAATCGGCTCACGAGCCATTGCCAGGGCGAAGCACCGTTCGGCATTATTCCAGTCATAATCGTAGACACCGGCGACGACACCAAGCATGGCCTGGGCCTCTGGAAGCAGAGGATCAAGATCCAAAGCATTTCGCGCTTCCTTGCGCATCGCTGCCATCGCTTCTTGTATCGATGACAAGCCCCATCCTGCCTGCGCCAAAAAATAATCGCCCAGCTGGATGTGAGCCTGTGCAAATCGCGGGTCAAGAGCGATCGCCTGCTCCGCATATTGTTTGCTTCGTATCAGTGATTCCGGTGTAGCCTTAAACTGATAATGCCTGGCTTTCAAATAAGCCTCATATGCCGGCAGACTGGGCGCATAATCCCGATGCTCAGTTTTCTTTGTAGAGAGCTTCACCTTTAAGTTCGCGGCGATTGCACCAGCAATTTCATCCTGAATTGCAAATACGTCCGTTAAATCCCGGTCGTAACGCTCAGACCAAACATGAAACCCGTCTGCTACCTTGATCAGTTGCGCAGTGACTCGAATGCGACTCCCCGCTTTTCGAACGCTCCCTTCGAGGATATGGTCGACGTTAAGCCTTTCCCCAATCTCCGCAAATTCCACATCTTTCCCGCGGAAAAAAAAGGAGGAGGTGCGGCCTGCTACTCTTAGTCCGGGGATGTGCGCGAGTACGTTTATGATCTCCTCCGCAAGGCCATCGCTAAAGTATTCCTGCTCCTTATCGCCGCTCATGTTGACGAATGGAAGCACGGCAATGGATGGCTGCGATTCGGTAGAACTCTTGGCCTCCATATCTTGGGAGACCTGCTCCAGCGCGATCTTAATTTCGGAAACCGTCTGATATCGTGCCGATGGCATCTTGGCCAGGCACCGCGACACAACCATTTCCAGTGAAGGAGAAGCTTTGAGCGGAGGGGGACTATCCCGCAGCAGTGCGGCTACAGTCACGTGAGGGCTTTCGCCGGAAAATGCCCGCCGCCCGCTCAGCATTTCATAAAGTACCAGGCCAAAGGCAAATATGTCGGAGCGCGCGTCTGCGGGTTGCCCTTGTGCCTGTTCGGGAGACATGTAGGCGATGGTTCCCAGAACTGTACCTGCCTGAGTCGGAGGAAATTCGGCAGTCTGGACGTTTGAATTGAGCCCATCCTGCTCATACAGCTTCGCCAGGCCGAAGTCGAGCAGTTTCACGGAGCCCTCATCCGTGACCATGATGTTCGCGGGTTTCAGATCGCGATGAATAATGCCCTTTTTGTGAGCCGCTTCAAGCGCCGTGGCAATCTGGATGGCCAGACGCACGGCTTCCTTTTCAGGCAGCGGACTTGAGAGAGTTTTACCTTCTACGTACTCCAGCACAAGATAATCCGGACCAATATCGAAGAGCTGGCATATGAAAGTGTGGTTCAGTGCCGCAATGGTCTTCGCTTCCTGCTTGAACCTTTCGCTGTGCTGCTCCTTCACCTTCTTGATCGCCACGGCACGGCCCAAGCGTGTGTCCCGTGCTTTCCAGACTTCTCCCATTCCACCCGAACCGATCAAGTCGATAATTTCGTACGGCCCGAGTTTGCTTCCAGGGCTGAGGTTCATTGGGCGGGCCACTCCGGCAGATTAAGAAGTTTCATCAGCGCGGGGCATCGCGGATTGGACTTTAAAACCTTCCAATAGGGAAGCATCATCCAGAATAAAGCAATAGATTGGCGTTGTCCTATGGCCTTCTCTAACCAATCTGCAGCCTTGTCGATTTCCCCGCACAACAAGTGGAAATCTGCGAGCGAGAACGCTGTCCCGTATTCCTGACCATCTCCAAGTTTTGTCACTAGCTCTTGAGCTCGGATAGTCTGCCCTGTCCGAGCCAACAGCCCTGCAAGTAGTCCAATTGAAGGCTTATACCAGGGCGCCAGCGAATGGGATCTTTCAGCACACGCCAGCGCTTCTTCATACCTCCCCTGCGAGGCATAGCTAACACCCAAGTAATAGTGCGCCAACGGTAGACTTTCATCCAGTTCCAGATTTTTGCGTATTTCCCTATTCGCATCTTCGTACCTGCGCAAAGCCAAAAGACCTATAGCCAGAGTTGACCTGCACACGGCATCCAGAGGGTCTTCTTTATATGCGCGTTCCAGCTCTTCGACGGCTTCCTGTATTCTGCCGATCGGCCACAAATAGAAGACACCGTACCAACCGCGCACTTGACGTGGAACGGGGTCCCGAGCCATTGCCATGGCAAATCGCCGCCCAGATTCCTTCCAGTCGTAATCGAAGACAGCAGCTACAATTCCGAGCATGGCCTGAGCCTCAGGCAGCGAAGGATCGATTTCCAGGGCTTTCCGCGCCTCCTCGCGAATTTTCGGCATAGCTTCATTGGCCGGTATTACGCTCAACCCTATTGTGAGCGCAAGAAGGCAATCGCCGATCTGAATATGGGGTTGCGCGAATCCTGGGTCAAGCGCGATCGCCTGCTCGGCATATTGCTTGCTTCGCGCAAGTGATTCCGGAGTAAACCACCCAAAATAATGGCGAGCCCTAAGGTAGGCCTCGTATGCCGGCAGATTAGGCTTATATTGCCGGGGTCCGGCAGCATCCACAGAGAGCTTTACTTGGAGAGCTTTGGAGATTGCAGCAGCTATCTCATCCTGGATTGCAAATACATCCTCCATCTCACGGTCGTAGCGCTGAGACCAGAGATGGTACCCGTCGTCAGCATTAATGAGCTGTGCCGTCACCCTGATACGATTATCAGCGCGCCGCACACTACCTTCCAGGATTGTTCGCACTCCAAGCGTTTCGGCGATCTTGCGGATATCCTGCTCCTTGCCGCGGAAGGCAAAAGCTGATGTCCGCGCCGTAACCCTCAACCCTGGAATTTGCGCCAGTACGTTTATAATCTCCTCTGCCAGACCGTCGCTGAACCACTCGTTGTCTTTTCCGGGACTCATGTCGGCGAACGGGAGCACGGCGATGGACGGCTGTTGCTCCGCAGGTTTCGCGGCGACTTGCTCTAGCGCAGACTTGACTTCCGTCATCTTCTGAAATCTTTGCGCAGGCTGTTTCGCCAGGCATCGTATTACGATGCGCTCCAACTGAGGCAACGTCTGCAGCGGCTTCGGCTCATCGCGCAGCACAGCGCTCAATACCAGGGCCGTAGAAGTTCCCTCAAAGGGCCGGTTACCAGAGATGATCTCGTACAGCACCGCTCCGAAACTGAAAATGTCCGAGCGCGTATCGAGTGGCTTTCCTTGCGCCTGCTCTGGAGACATGTAAGCCGGTGTTCCCATTACCGTGCCTTCGATCGTGCTTGCCGTCTCGGAATCCGCCCCAGTTGCCAGTTTGGCCAGCCCGAAGTCAAGCAGTTTTGTCGCCCCGCTCGGGGTGACCATGATGTTTCCGGGCTTCAGATCCCGATGAAGGATTCCATTTCTGTGTGCCTCATCGAGCGCACCGGCAATCTGGATCGCCAGCCGCACCGCCTGCTCCACCGGCATTGGGCCCTTGATTGCGGTGCCGTCGACATACTCCATCACCAGGTAATCGGAACCTACGTCGTACAGGGAACAAATATGGGGGTGATTCAAAGCGGCAATGGCTCTCGCTTCACGCTCGAAGCGCTGCATGTTTTCCTTATTAAGAACTTTGACGGCAACCGTACGGCCGAGGCGCGTGTCTTTGGCACGGTAGACCTCCCCCATGCCACCTGCGCCTATGGGGGCGAGGATTTCGTATGGGCCGAGTTTACTTCCAGCAGTGAGGATCATTTTTTTAAACCTACAGCCCAATTGGTGACGATGATGATGGGCGAGGGGGTGGACTCGTCGGCGATGGTGTTCATCAGGAAGCGTTGGCCGTCAGGTGCGACTGCATACTCTTGTCTCTGACCCCCCACCAGCGTACCTCCGCCCACGATCCGCGTCTGGAATAATGCCACTGGTGCTCCTGCCTTCAGCGTCTGTCCTGTACCTTGAACCGGCACCGCCATCAGCTTGCCATCCGGGGCTATGTAGAATAGTTCCTTTCCGTCATGACGCCAGCGTGCTGAGATTCCGCCAGCAGCTGAGACCTGCCACTGGCCACCGGGACCCGGAAACGGCTTCACATAGACCTCCGTCCTCCCTGACTCATTGGACTGATACGCCACCCATCGGCCGTCCGGTGAAAACTGTCCGTTCCCTTCGTCAAAGCTCGTGTTTACAAATGGAAACGGCTTGCGCTCGCCGAACAGCGGCAGAACCCAGAGGTCGGCTCCAGTCTTTGGATCAAGCTGAATATAGAGAAGGAATCGGCCGTCCGGCGACCAGGCGTTTGTGACCTTGTTTTCGGACGACTCCAGGAGCAACTCATCGCTGCCCGCGCCACTGGAGGCTTTCTGATAGAGGTTATCCGAACCCTTTCGGTTTGAGGTAAAAATGATCCGGCTCCCATCAGGCGACCAGACCGGGCAGTGTTCACCCGCGGCATCAAACGTAAACCGGCTAGATACACTCCGTGCGGCATCTATCAGGTAGACGTCTGTATTGCCCTGAATAGTCCGCTCAACTGCCACGCGGCGGCCGTCGGGCGAGAGTTCCGGGTTTAGGAGATTATTTTCGTCCGGCAGTCCCAGCGTCCCGACCTCCTTGCCCGATCGATCGAACCAGGCCAGTCTATGGCGGTCGGTGCCACTTGCCGTCCGATATGCCAGCATTCCCGTTTCCGATATCGAGAACCCGCCGCGGAGGGCGTTGGAGGCAAATGCCACAGGATTGGCTACCTGAACGGAATCGCCGTTTAGCTGTCTGCTCGCCGCATCGAAACGTTGTGCAAACAGCGTCCCTTGGCGCATAAAGAGCAAATAGCCAGGCGGCGCATAGGCCCCTGCCAACTCTACTCCGATCAGCCTCTTGGTCTCGGCCGAATCGAGCGACGTAAGATAGATCCCTTGGTCTGCTCCCAGAGCAAAATACAGCAGGTGACGGCCATCGGGCATGAACTGCGGATTGCAGGCCATGGTTTGGCGCGGAGGATCCAACTGCGTAATCGCCACGGCATCGCCCCCTGAGGCTGGAACACGATATAAGGGAGATGGGAACGAAGGCGCAAACACGATGACGCCGTCGCGGTTCCACGTGCCGCCTCCGTCGTTAGGCGCACTGGCCAGCACTTGTGGAGGCCCGCTCGCAACGTCAATACGCTTCAGCTTGGCGTCGGCAAAGAACCCGATCGACCGACTGTTGGGCGACCAGAAAGGATCGGTAGCGCGTTCGGTTCCAGCCAGCGGTTGGGCTTTTATTTGATCGAGCGGTCGAAGCCAGAGCCGTGATTGGCCCTCTGCTGAGGCCACAAACACCAAGAGGCGCCCATCGGGAGAGATTGAGAGTGAGAGCGGATCTGATGTCTGGGGGGTAACGACCTCCAGTCGCGTCTCCGGTGCCTCGACGGGAGTCTGGTCCAAATAAACGACGCCTAGCACCAACGCGGCCAAAATACCGACAATAGCGACGACCCACGCAAGCCACGGGCGCTTCACTGGCGCGGATTCCGGAGCGCTTTCAAGCAGAGCGTAAGCGTCGCCGATGTCTCGCAGACGCTTCTTCGGATCTCTTTCCAAGCATCGCTGAAGCAACCGCCGGACTTTGACTGGGACTTTCTGCCATTCTGGATCCCTCGTCAACACCGCCGCCAGCGTCTCCGTTACCGTCTCGCCTTCAAATGCTCTCTTTCCAGTCAGGCACTCGTAAAGGATGCAGCCGAAGGCCCAGATGTCGGCTCTCTTCTCGACGGTCTTGCCCTTTGCCTGCTCCGGACTCATGTAAGCTGCCGTTCCCAACACAATGCCCGGCTGCGTCATTGCTTCCGTGATCGTGGGCGACTGGGACGCATCAACGGATTGCGTTTCAGCGGACAGAGCTTTGGCCAAGCCAAAGTCCAGGATCTTGATCTTGTCTCCCCCAGAGATCATTACATTGGCAGGCTTCAGATCGCGATGGATCACTCCCTTTTCGTGCGCAGCTTCAAGACCTTCGGCAATCTGGCGGCATACTCCCAGGGCTTCTTCAACCGGCAGCGGTCCTTTGCTCAGCCTTTGCGCCAGTGATTCGCCCTCAACCAGCTCCATCACAATGAAGCGCTTTCCTTCCACCTGTTCGAGTCCGTGGATCGCAGCGATGTTGGGATGATTGAGCGATGCCAGCACCTTGGCTTCACGCTCGAAGCGGGCCATTCTTTCGGGATCGCCTGCGAATGCATCGGGAAGGAATTTCAGGGCGACCTTGCGGTCCAGGGAGAGGTCATCGGCCAGGAAGACTTCTCCCATGCCTCCACGGCCCAGTTGTTCACCAACTCGATAATGTCCCAGCGTTGTCCCGTTCATTGGACAGGCACCCGTTGTTTCAGTTCTTCTGTCCAGTTAATGACGATGTTGATTTTGCGCGGACCCCGGCCTGCGCTGGATCCGGCTTCCTTTAGCATCAGAAAACGCTTGCCATCAGGGCTTATGTCCCATGTGGCAAAATCATAATTACCAGACCTAAAAACATTGCTGACATACGTTCCCCGAAAGAGAATCTTGGGTGTTTCTATGCTAATAGTGGGCGCTGTTTTCACTGACACCGCCATGACCGCATCGCCATTACGGTAAAAGATCTCCCGTCCATCCCGCGACCACAAAGGGCTGTCTCCACCACCCGTGGAAACCTGCGATCGCCCTGAATTTACTTCGGGAAACGGACGTACATAGATCTGGTTCTGACCCGATTCATCAGAGGTATATACCATCCATCTGGCATCAGGCGAGATTTGCGGCTGAGCTTGATTGTACTTTTCTTTTAGCAGCGATTTAAATCTGCGATCTCCTTCCATCGACAGCATTGCAATTCCAATGCCTTGAGCCCCCCATTCCGTAAAGACCAAGTTTTTTCCGCTATCGGACCAGGAGGTAAGAAATGCTGGTCCGGACGTCGAACCCAGAAACTCGTCCTTCCCAGCCCCATCAGCTGCCTTCCAGTAAATACCTGATTTCTCACGAAAGGATGTGAATGCAACCCGTTTGCCTTCTGGAGTCCAAAGAGGAGCAGAGTTGCTAGTGCCTTCAAATGTCAACCTTGTCAGGGTCTTGTGAACCAGGTCCCAAATCCAAATATCTGCATTCCCGTCGCCCGCGGCAACACGCAAAGCCACTTTCGTGCCGTCCGGAGATATTCGGGGATTAAAATAGGCATTGAGTGGGGCTGCAAGCGGCTCCTCTTTCCCGTTCCAGTCTACCCAAACAAGCGTTCGCTGAACGGTAGAGGCTGCAATTTCTGTCCCTGGTATATAGACCAGCGTCCCGGATTCAGAAACCGCATATTGGGGAGCGCCGCCACTCCGCAAAACACCTTCAACCACTTGAACCGGCCCGCCGATCACTTTAAGGGCATTAATATCAAACCGAACGGCGAAAAGATTACTTCCTACTGAGTAAACGATATGTCCAGTTGGGAGATATCGGGCAGCATTGCCTTGGAACAATTCCTTTCGTTCGCCTGATTTGAGTGACTGCACCATAGTCTTTTCCGGCCTGGGCG
>Ga0326727_10021546_pt1 | contig 12606 bp, 9 predicted proteins | sample MB2enrmetagenome_FD_207643 | JGI IMG/M metagenome (GOLD analysis project Ga0326727, IMG submission 207643) | Lab enriched peat soil microbial communities from McLean, Ithaca, NY, United States - MB29MY | ecosystem: Environmental > Terrestrial > Soil > Wetlands > Peat | place: USA: New York...
TCTGGCCGCCTGCAGCTCGCCCTCGATTTCCGCGCGCACACGCAATGCTCGTTCGAGCTCCGCCTGCGCCTCGGCGAGCGGCGCCTCGCCCTGCTCCAGCTGGGTGGCCAATTCGTTGCGCCGGGTTTCCAGCCCCTCCAGCTGCTTCTCGATTCGCGACAGCGTCGTGACCAGGGAGGCGTGCGAGGAACGCCGCGACTCCACCTGCAGCGCCAATTCACGCGCCGACTGCTGCGCCGTGAGCGCCGCCGCTCGAGCCGTGCCCACCTCGGCGCGCAACGCCTCGCGCTCCCCCTCGAGCGCAACGCGCTGGGGCTCCAGGGCGGCCAATTTGTCGACCGCGGCCTCCATCCGGCCGCGCGCGGCGCGCAGTTCGGTCTCGGTACGCTCCAGCTCGGTGCCCACGTCGGCGAGGCCCGTCTCCAGCTGGGTCATGCGCCGCGCCGCGTCCAGGCTGCGCGCCTGGGCCGAATCCAGCTCCGCGCGCCGATCGACGTGTTCGCGGTGCAGGCGATTGACGTCCGCCTGGAATCGGTCGCGCCGGTCTTCGAAATCGCGGACCTGCTCGCGCGTGAGTTCCAGGCGATGCTCGAGTTCGCGGACCTCCTCCGCCAGCCCGTTCACCAGCGTGCCGATCTCGCGCAAAGTCTCCTCGCGTTCGATGACGCCGGTGTGCGGGTCGGCATCGCGCGAGATGCGCAGCCAATCGGACCCCAGCCAAATTCCGTCGCGCGTCACCACCGACTCGCCCGCCGCCAAGTGACGCCTGCGCCCAAGCGCCTCGTTCAAGGTCTCCGCGGTGTACACGCAGGACAAGACGGACTTCAGCACGGCCGCGCCCTGCACCTTCGCCTGCAGCGAGGCGGCGCCCGGCGCCTGCGCGGCGGCTTCACTCATGTCGACGATGGCCAGGTGTCCGCCGTCAAAGCCGGCGAGCAGATCCGCGACGCTGTCCAGGCCGTCGACGCACACCGCTTCGAGGTAGGATCCCAGCACCGTCTCGACGGCGCGCTCCCAGCCGCGATCGACGCGCAGTTGCTGCGCCACACGCGGCCGGTGGTCGAGAGACTTCGACTTCAGCCACTCCGTAACCTTGCCGGAGACCTTGCCGAGCGCCGCCTGTTGCAGCGCTTCGGTCGATACCTGCGAGCCCAGCGCCGTCTGCCAGCGCGTGCGCAACGCATTGAGCGACTGCGCCTCGACCCGTTCGCGATCCCGGGTGGCCGAAATCTCCGCCAGCAGTTCTTGAAGCTCCGCCGCAGCCTTCTCTCCGGCCTCACGGGCCGCCGATGCGCGTTCCTCGAGGATTTCCAGCGTGGCGGCCGGCTGCTGCAATTGAGCGAGCTGCGAGCGCTCGCTCTCCTGGCGCTCCTGCTGCTGCAGCAGGCGACGCTGCTGGCTTTCCAGCTGTTCGATGCGCGCTCGTTCGACCCCCGCCTCGCGCTGGCCGAGCGCCACGGCTTGCGCATGGCTGTCCCAGGTTTGCTGCCACGCCGCCAGCGCCTGCTCGCGGCTCTCCAGTGTCCGCGAGGAGACCTGCTCCCGCTCGTGCGCCGCATCGAGGCCGGGCACCATGGTCGCCAGCTCCTGCGACAGAGCCTCGAGCTGGCCGCGGTCGCGTTGCAAAACCGCGGTGAACTCGGCCACCTGCGCCTCGGCCTGTTCGAGGTCCGAACGCTGGCGCTGGCGCAGCTCACGCGCGAACTGAATGCTTTGTTCGATCCGCGTGACCTCGGCGCCCGCCTCGTAGAAGCGAGTCTGTATCGCCCCCAGGGTGTCGGTCTTCGAGGCTTGATCGGCGCGAATCCGCTCGATTTCCGCCTCGACTTCGCGCAGATCCGCGAGCACCCCGTGCATGGCCGTCTCGCAGCTCGATGTCGCGGCATCGCGGATCTGCGCCTCCGCGTCCAGGCTCTGCATGCGCAGCGCAAGCACTTCGGCCTGCAGCTTGCGCTCCTCTTCCTTCAGGGTTTGATAGCGCCGCGCCGTCGCGGCCTGGCGCTGCAGGTGGCGAATCTGCTTCTCCACCTCTTCGCGCAAATCGTTCAGCCGATCCAGGTTCTCGCGGGTATGGCTGATCCGGTTCTCGGTTTCACGGCGCCTCTCCTTGTAGCGCGAGATGCCGGCGGCTTCCTCCAGGAATGCGCGCAGATCGTCCGGCCGCGCGTCGATCACCCGCGAGATCATGCCCTGCTCGATGATGGCGTAGCTGCGCGTGCCCAGGCCGGTGCCGAGGAACAGCTGAGTGATGTCCTTGCGCCGCACCTTGGTGCCGTTGATGAAGTAATCGGAAGTCCCGTCGCGGCTCACGGAGCGGCGCAGCGACACCTCGTTGTAGGCCGCGTACTCTCCGCCGATCCTGCCGTCGGAATTGTCGAACACCATCTCCACCGACGCGGCGCCGAGGGGCTTGCGCGCGGTCGAGCCGTTGAAAATGACGTCCGCCATGGATTCGCCGCGCAAATGCTTGGCGGAAATCTCGCCCATCACCCAGCGCACCGCGTCGATGATGTTGGATTTGCCGCATCCGTTCGGGCCCACCACCCCGGTCAGGCTGCTCGGGAAAGTGACGGTGGTCGGATCGACGAAGGATTTGAAGCCGGCAATCTTGAGTTTCGTTAAGCGCATTATTTGGGTAAACCTTGGAGCCTGCCTGAGTATTCCGCGTGAGCCGCGTTGGCTCTGCAAGGAAGCGGATGCACGGCGCGTGGCGCGTAGTGTAAAGTAAACGTCACTTTCGTAAACCCCCGATATCCCGCCGAAGTCCGTCCATGACCGAGCCCAGCAAGCATTTGGAAACTTTTACAAACCCGGCGCCCGAGCGGGACTACACCATCCGCATGACCATCCCGGAGTTTAGCTGCCTGTGCCCGAAAACGGGACAGCCGGATTTCGCCACGCTCAAGCTGGAATACGTTCCCCATCAGCTCTGCGTCGAGCTCAAGTCCCTGAAACTCTACATCTGGTCCTTCCGCAACCAGGGTGCATTTCATGAGGCAGTGACCAACGAAATCCTGGCCGACCTGGTAGCCGCGACGGCCCCTCGATTCATGCGCCTCGCGGCCGAATTCAACGTGCGAGGCGGCATTTATACGACCGTAGTGGCGGAACACCGGCAGCCTGGCTGGGCCTGCACCGCCCCCGTTACTCTGCCCTAGATGCCCCCCTGAAAGCGCTGCCGCAGTCGCGGCGCCGGCGCCAGCGCCTACAATGCCCCGAAGGCCCTGCGCTTTTTCTTTGCAATCATAAGCTTAGACAGGGAAAATATGTTGCCTCGACGCCCTGTACACGCCTGAAGGCGTCGGTATAATCGCGCGCTCTTTCGTTAGGAGGCGGAGACTTCACATGCCCTCGAAGAAATCCAACAAAACGGCTAAGCGGCCAGGTAAGGCTACACCCAAGAAAGCGGCTCACAAGGCGGCCGCTCCCAAGAAGGTGGCCCGACCTCCGCAGAAGCCCACGCCATCGCGCCCCACATCGAAGGTCACAGTGAAACCCAATAAGCCATCCCCTAAACCCCAAACACCCCCGCCCGCAGCCGCCAAAGCGCCGCGTGCGAAGCCGGAACCAGCCAAACCAAGCAGTGAGAAGCATGAGAAGGTTGCGCCCATTAAATTCGATACTCGTCCGCTCGTGATGACCCGCGCTCTGCAAAGCGATGAGGACGCCGACGGCGATTCCTCCACCGCCTCGACCAGTTTGTTGGCGGGCCCGCGCAATGTGAAACCGTACATCGCCCGCCGCGGCGAGCAGTACATGAACAAGGAGCAGTTGGAGCACTTTGCCCGCATACTGCAGAACTGGAAGCGGGACCTGATGGTCGAGGTCGACCGCACGGTGCTGCACATGAAGGACGAGGCAGCCAATTTCCCGGATCCGAACGACAGAGCCACTCAGGAGGAGGAATTCAGCCTGGAGCTGCGCACGCGGGATCGCGAGCGCAAGCTGATCCGTAAAATCGACGAGGCGCTGAAGCGTATCGAGGATGGCTCGTACGGCTACTGCCTCGAGACCGGCGAGGAAATCGGCATCAAGCGATTGGAGGCCAGGCCCGTCGCCACATTGTCGGTGGAAGCCCAGGAGCGGCGCGAACGCCGCGAAAAGCAGTACGGCGACCGCGACGACCGATACCGATAATACGCCGGGCTATGTAGGGCGATTCGCCCCGACGCCCTCGGGCGACCTGCATCTGGGCTCCCTCTACGCGGCCGCGGCGAGCTTCCTCGATGCGCGGGCGCACGGCGGACGCTGGCTGCTGCGCATGGAGGACCTGGATCGGCCTCGCGAGGTCGCTGGTGCGGCCGCGGGCATCCTGCGCACCTTGGAAGCATTCGGCTTCGAATGGGATGGCGAGGTGGTTCGCCAGCAGGATCGCAACGAACACTATGCCGAGGCATTGCGAAGCCTACAGGCCCGCGATCTCACCTTCGAGTGTTCCTGCAGCCGCCGCCTGCTCGAGGACGAGAGCCGCTATCCGGGCACCTGCCGCGTACGCCCGTCGGCCGCAGGGGTGTCGACCGCAATCCGGCTGCGGGTGGAGCCACAGGCACCCATCCTGTTTACCGACCGCATCCAGGGTACTTACCGCCAGGACGTCGCAGCCGCGGTGGGCGATGTCATCCTCAGACGGCGCGATCAGATATTCGCCTACCTGCTGGCGGTGGTCGTCGATGATGCCGCACAGGGGGTCACGCATGTGGTGCGCGGCGCCGATCTACTGGACAACACTCCGCGCCAGATCTACTTGCAGCGGCTCCTCGGGCTGCCCACGCTCTGCTATGCGCATGTACCGGTACTGACCGAAGCCGACGGCGCCAAGCTGGCCAAATCACGGCGCAGCGTGAGTGCGGACACGCATGCGGCGTTGCCGCAACTATTGGCGGTATTCGCGATGCTGGGGCTCGCCCCGCCCGATTCGTTGCACCGCGCGACCCTGGCCGAAGCCTGGGCCTGGGCCCTGGAGCAGTGGCACATCAATCGAGTCCCAAAATGTTTAAATATGCATGTAACGAACTAGAAAATATATAAAAAATGCCCGCTTGCCTTGGCGCTGCATTGCGCTATCCTTAACCAGTCCAACCTTTGGACAGAAAGCGTGGCCAGGCACGAACCGGCATCCTCCGGCAGCGCGTCGGCCAACACGAGCGAGGAGCCTATGAGCGAACCGCGAGTGATAAAGAAATATCCCAATCGCCGCCTCTATGACACGGTCGAAAGCCGCTATATCACGCTGGCAGACGTCAGGCGCCTGGTGGTCGAGAAGATCGAGTTCGTCGTCGTGGACAAGAAAAACAACGCCGACATCACCCGCAGCATTTTGCTGCAGGTCATCGCCGAACAGGAACACCTAGCCGAGCCCATCCTGAGCCAGGAGTTCATGGTCAACGTGATCCGCGCCTACGGCATCAGTTCCCCAGGCCTCGTCAGCGGTCAGTTGGAAAATTGCCTGAGGCAGATCATGAGTCAGCAGCAACAGACCGCTCGGCCGCTGCGTGTCCGCACACCGGCAGAGGAACCCGTGAAGGTGCTGCCGACGATGCGCGCACGCGATGCCGACAAAGACCGCGACGAGCATCTCGAGACGAAGTGAGATCGGCGCGCCGGATGATTCCAGGGCGCGCCGATCGCCGGGGGATGTGCGGGAGGGAGATTCGCCTCGCGGGGCCTGCTAGGCCGCGTCCACGTTGCGCATCGACAAGCGCACGCGCCCCTGCCGATCCACTTCGAGAACCTTGACGCGGACCACATCGCCCTCTTTGAGCTTATCGCCGACGCGTTCGACGCGCTCCTCGGAGATTTGCGAGATGTGCACCAGGCCGTCGCGGCCGGGAAGGATGGTGACGAAGGCCCCGAAATCCATCAATCGGGCCACTTTACCTTCATAGACCCGGCCCACTTCGATGTCGGCCGTGATCAATTCGATGCGTCGCTGCGCTTCGCGGCCGGCGGCGCCCTGCACCGAGGCGATCTTCACCGTGCCGTCATTCTCGATGTCGATCGAGGTGCCGGTCTCCTCGGTGATTTGCCGGATCACGGCTCCGCCCTTGCCGATGACCTCGCGGATCTTTTCCGGATCGATCTTGATCGTAATGATCGTCGGGGCCCACTCGGACATGGTTTCACGCGGCTTCGAGAGCACCTTGTTCATCTCGCCCAGGATGTGCAGGCGGCCGTCGCGGGCCTGATCCAGCGCCACCTTCATGATCTCGCGCGTGATGCTGGTGATCTTGATATCCATCTGCAGAGCAGTGATGCCGTCCTTCGTGCCGGCCACCTTGAAATCCATGTCGCCGAGATGATCCTCGTCGCCCAGGATATCCGTCAGTACTTGGAATCGCGCGCCTTCCTTGACGAGGCCCATCGCCACGCCGGCCACCGGCGCCTTGATGGGCACACCCGCGTCCATCAGCGCAAGACTGGTGCCGCAGACGCTGGCCATGGAGCTCGACCCGTTCGATTCCAGGATTTCCGATACCACACGGATGACGTACGGGAATTTCTCCACGCCCGGCATCACGGCCTTGACGCCGCGCTTGGCCAGGTTCCCGTGGCCGATCTCGCGCCGCTTCGGCGAACCCATCATGCCGGTTTCGCCCACGCTGAACGGCGGGAAATTGTAGTGCAGCATGAACGGCTCTTTGCGTTCGCCCGTGAGACCGTCGATGACCTGCGCATCGCGCCCCGTCCCCAAGGTCGTGACCACCAGGGCTTGAGTCTCGCCGCGGGTGAACAAGGCCGAACCGTGCGTTCGCGCCAATACACCGGTGCGGATATTGATGCCGCGCACGGTCTTGGTGTCGCGGCCGTCGATGCGCGGGTATCCATCGAGGATTCGCTGGCGCACCAGCCGGTACTCTAGATTGAAGAATTCGCCGCCCACCTGCTCCGCCGTGAACTTCGGCGTCTCGCCGGCCGTGAGCGCATCGAGCGTCGCGGTCTTGATCTCGCCGATCCTGGCATGACGCTGCTGCTTCTCGGTGAGGGCATAGGCGGCCGCCAGATCCTTCTCCGCCAGCGCGCTCACCGCCTCCTTCAATGCGCTGTTCGGTTCGGGCGCCACCCACGACCATTTCGGCTTGCCGGCTTCGGCCGCGAGTTCGTTGATCGCGTTGATCGCCACCTGCATCTGCTCATGGCCGAACATGACGGCGCCCAGCATGACTTCCTCGTTCAAGCCGTCGGCTTCGGATTCGACCATCAGCACGCCTTCCTGAGTGCCGGCGACCACCAGGTCGAGCTTCGATCCGGCCAACTGCGTCGCGGTGGGATTGAGGATGTACTTACCGTCCAGGTAGCCGACGCGCGCGGCGCCGATGGGGCCCAGGAAGGGCATGCCCGAGATGGCCAGTGCCGCCGAAGCGCCGATCAAAGAAGCGATATCCGGGTCCACTTCGGAATTGACCGAGAGTACGGAGGCCACCACCTGCACATCGTTGATGAAGCCTTCCGGAAACAGCGGCCGTATCGGCCGGTCGATCAGGCGCGAAGTGAGAGTTTCTTTCTCGGTGGGGCGCCCTTCCCGCTTGAAAAATCCGCCGGGTATGCGGCCCGCCGCGTAGGTCTTTTCCTGGTAGTTGACCGTCAGCGGGAAAAAATCACGCCCGGGTGTCGGCTTCTTGAGCCCCACCGCGGTCACGAGCACCACTGTTTCGCTCATGGTGACGAGCACCGCACCGTCTGCCTGACGTGCCAGTTCGCCCGTCTCGATGATTACGGTGTGATCACCGTACTTAAAACTCTTTTTGATAGCGCTCACGTAGCCTCTTTGCGTAATCCGAAGTGTGTGGACGAAGGCCGCGATCGAGCTCGAGCTCGGCCTGCGGCGGTGCCTTAGCGGCGTAACCCTAAGCGTTCGACCAGCTGCGCGTACTTGTCCGGCGTTCTGCTCTTCAGATAATCGAGCAGTTTGCGTCGCTGGTTGACCATCTTGAGCAGCCCGCGGCGCGATGCATGGTCGGCTTTGTGCGTGGTGAAATGCTGACTCAAGCCATTGATGCGCTCGGACAACAAGGCAATTTGAACTTCGGGGGAACCGGTATCCTGCGCATTGCGTTGGAATTTACCGACGACGCCCGTCTTTTCTTCGCGAGTAAGTGGCATTAAATCAAACCTCAATCAATAACTTAGACCCTTTAAGAAGGCGCGCATTGTACGCGTCGCGGCACCTGCCCTCAAGCTCGGGATTCGTCGGATTCAATTAGACCGACGAAATGAGTCGCAGCGGCGCCAGGCGGCCCGCGGCCAGGATCTCCCCCAAACCCAGAAATCCTAGGCCGTCCGCGTAGATACGCACGGTGCCGGGAGCTTCCGAGGGAATCGAGACAGTCTGCCCCTGCCGGAATGCGCTGACCCCGTCCGCGGACAAATCCAGCCGCCGCCAGGCCATCAGCGCGGCATCCACCGGCAGCAGCGCATCCTGCCGCTGTGCCTGGCTCAGCGATTCGAGGGCCTGCAAGGACCATTGCGGTTCTGCACCAAACGGCGCCACGGCGAGCCTGCGCAACGCCGCCAAATGGCCGATCGTCCCCAGTTGCGCCGCCAAATCCTCCGCAAGGACGCGGATGTACGTGCCCTTCGTGCAACGCACTTCGAATGACAAATCGGGCCGCTGCCAATCGATCAGCCGCATGTCGTGGATGACGATGGAGCGCGCCGCGCGCTCCCGCGTGATGCCCGCACGCGCATATTCGTACAATGGTTTGCCGTCCTGCTTGAGCGCCGAATGCATGGGGGGGACTTGCTCGTACTGCCGTGGGAAGGCGGCGAGCGCCCGCTGCATGTCGGCGACATCGAGCGCCGGGATCTCCCGCCGCTCAATGACTTCCGACTCCTTGTCGGCGCTGGGGGTGCGTTCCCCCAGGCGAACCGTCACGCGGTAGGTCTTATCCGCGTCCAGGAGCTGCGCGCCGAACTTGGTGGCTTCGCCGAAACAAATGGGCAGCAATCCCGAAGCCAGCGGATCGAGAGACCCGGTATGTCCGGCCTTGCGGGCATTGAACAGGCGCTTGACGCGCGCGACCGCAGCGGCGGAAGTCAGCCCCAGGGGCTTATCCAGCAATAGAATGCCGTGGATGCCGGCCTGCATCAGCGCCCCTCGGCGGAAGGATCGCTCTTGGGCTTATTGACCGCGTCGATCAACTGGGTGAGCCGCACGCCGCGCTCTATCGTGGTATCGAGCTCGAAGCTCAAGGTAGGCGTATGGCGAATCATCAGCGCCTTGGACAGAGCGTTGCGCAGGAAGCCGGCGGCGCTCTCCAGGCCCCGCTGCACTTTCGGGTCGGGGCCTTCCTTGCCGAAGACCAGGTAGTAAACCCGCGCCGTGCGCAGATCCCCCGTGACCTTCACGGCCGTGATGGTCACATTGCCGATGCGCTCGTCCTTGACCTCGCGGCGCAGCAGTTCGGTCAGTTCGCGCTGAATGTGTTCACCCAGCCGGTGAGCGCGCGGATTGTCCTTCTTTGCCATTGCTCGGGTCCCATGCTCGCGCAGCGAGCAATAACGGTCGGGGTCGCTTCGACCCCGTTAAATCCGGCGCGCAGCGCCTAAAGAGTACGCGCTACTTCGACTCGCGAGTAGCACTCGATCTGGTCGCCTTCCTGCACGTCGTTGTAGTTCTTCACGCCGATTCCGCACTCGGTCCCGGCGCGCACCTCATTGACATCGTCCTTGAAGCGCTTCAAGGATTCCAGCGCTCCCTCGAAAATGACGACGTTGTTGCGCAGCACGCGAATCGGAAAATTGCGGCGCACGTAGCCGTCGACCACCATGCAACCCGCGACAGTGCCGAATTTGCTCGAACGGAACACGCTGCGAACCGTCGCGAGTCCCACGATCTGCTCCTTGACCTCGGGCGCCAGCATGCCGGTGAGCACGGCCTTGATGTCATCGATGGCCTCGTAAATGACGCTGTAGTAACGGACATCGACGCCGTGGTCCTTGATCGCGGCGCGGGCCGCCGCATCGCCGCGCACGTTGAATGCGATGATGCGCGCCTTGGAGGCTGCGGCCAGCGTGACATCCGATTCGGTCAGCCCGCCGACGCCGGCGGCCACGATGTTCACGGCGACTTCGCCGGTGGACAAGCTGTTCAGCGAGTCGCGCAATGCCTCGACACTGCCTTGCACGTCGGCCTTGATCAGGAGTTGCACCACATCGGCCTTGCTCTCGCCCATGGTCGAGAACACGTCCTGCATGTTCGCGCTCTTCTGCGCAAGCTTGACGTCGCGCGATTTGGACTGGCGATGCATCGCCACTTCGCGCGCCTTGCGCTCGCTCTCGACCACCAGCAGTTCGTCGCCCGCGTTCGGCGCGCCGGACAGGCCCAGCACCACCACCGGAATGGACGGCCCGGCCGAATCGACGGGCTTTCCGGATTCGTCGAACAGCGCCCGCACCCGGCCGAATTCCTGGCCGATGAGCAATGGATCGCCCAGCTTGAGGGTGCCGCGCAGCACGAGCACCGTGGCGACCGGGCCACGGCCCTTCTCCAGGCTCGATTCGATCACGTAGCCCGCCGCGAGGCCCGTGGCCGGCGCTTTCAGCTCGAGAACTTCGGCCTGCAGCAGAATGCTTTCGATCAGCTGATCGACGCCCTGCCCGGTTTTCGCCGACACCGGCACGAAGATATTCTCACCGCCCCATTCCTCGGGAATCACGCCGTACTTGGTGAGCTCCTGCTTGACCTTTTCCGGGTCCGCTTCCGGCTTGTCCATCTTGTTGAGCGCCACCACGATGGGCACCTTGGCCGCTTGCGCATGCTGGATGGCTTCGATGGTCTGCGGCATGACGCCGTCGTCGGCGCCCACGACCAGGATCACGATATCGGTAACCTGCGCCCCGCGCGCGCGCATCGAGCTGAAGGCGGCGTGGCCGGGGGTATCCAGGAAGGTCACCATGCCCCTGGCGGTTTCCACATGATATGCGCCGATGTGCTGCGTAATGCCGCCGGCTTCGCCGGCAGCCACCTTGGTGCGGCGTATGTAATCCAGCAGCGACGTCTTGCCGTGATCGACGTGTCCCATCACGGTCACGACCGGCGGCCGCGGCAACATCTCCAGCGAGGAGTCGGTTTCGCCCTGCAGATCCTCCTCGATGACATTTTCCTTGCGCAACACCGCCGTGTGGCCCATTTCCTCGACCACCAGCACCGCGGTGTCCTGCTCGATCATTTGGTTGATCGTGGCCATCACGCCCATGTTCATCATGACCTTGATGACTTCGGTGGCCTTGACCGCCATCTTTTGCGCGAGCTCCCCGACCGTCATGGCCTCGCCGATGGCGACCTCGCGCACCACGCGCGCGGTCGGCATCTCGAAGCCATGCTTGGTATCGGGCTCGCCGACGGAGCGCCGGCGCCCGTCGCGGGATTTCTTCTTCTTGTGCCGCGCGCTCACGTCGCCGGCAATATGCAATTCCTGGCGCCCATAGCGCGTCGCCTTATCGTCCACCACCACCCGCGCGGCCTTTCCGGACTTCGCGGCGGCGGCGGCGGCCGCCTTGCGTTCGCGCTCGGCCTGATCGAGCGCCAGCTGTTCGGCGGCGCGGCGCGCCTCCTCTTCCGCGTTGCGCTTGCGGGCTTCCTCGTCGGTGCGCCGGCGGTTCTCCTCCTCCAGGCGCTCGCGATCGAGGCGCTCCTTTTCGAGCCGCTCGCTTTCAGCGCGCTCGAGCGCGGCCTTGGCCTGCTCCTCGGACTCGCGCTGCTTGTCGATCTCTTCCTGCAGATGGCGCGCCTGATCCTCGAGCACCTCGCGCTTGACGTAGGTGCGCTTGCTGCGCACCTCGACGTTCACGGTGCGCGCGCGCCCCTGCGGGCTCGCGAGCTTCAGTTCGGATTGCGACTTGCGCCGCAAAGTGATTTTGCGCGGAGCCGCATCCACCTGGACGTCGTCATGGCCGTGGCTGCGCCGCAGATGCGTCAGTAGCTCGTGCTTGGCGTCCTCGCTGATCATGTCCTCGGCACTGCCGACCTTGATTCCGGCCTGATCGAGCTGCTGCAGCAGCCGATCGACCGGGACCTTCAGGACCTCAGCGAATTGGGCGACGGTTACATCTGCCATACTTGCTCCTAAACCTTAGCTTCTTCCGCGAACCAGTGCTTGCGGGCATCCATGATCATTACAGCGGCTTTCTTCTCGTCGATACCGCCCATCTCGACCAGTTCGTCGACGGCCAGATCGGCCAAATCATCGCGAGTGCGCACGCCCTTGCGAGCCAGGGTCTTGGCCAGAGCCTCGCCGGCGATTTCGACCAGATCGGCCGCCGGCTCCGCGCCGTCCACCGATTCCTCGCTGGCGATCGCCTGCGTCAGCAGCACGTCGCGCGCACGCGTTCGCAATTCCTTGACGATTTCCTCGTCGAACTCCTCGATCGCGTTCAATTCGCCGGCGGGCACGTAGGCGATCTCCTCGATGGTCGAGAAGCCCTCCTGCACCAGGATGCTGGCGACGTCGGCGTCGACGTCGAGCTGCTTCATGAACGTCTCGCGAAGCGCCAGCGACTCGGTCTCGCTCTTCGCCTCCGCCTGCGACTCGCTCATGACGTTCAATTCCCAGCCCGTCAGTTCGCTCGCCAACCGGATGTTCTGGCCGCCCCGGCCGATGGCCTGCG
>Ga0326727_10021548_pt1 | contig 12605 bp, 8 predicted proteins | sample MB2enrmetagenome_FD_207643 | JGI IMG/M metagenome (GOLD analysis project Ga0326727, IMG submission 207643) | Lab enriched peat soil microbial communities from McLean, Ithaca, NY, United States - MB29MY | ecosystem: Environmental > Terrestrial > Soil > Wetlands > Peat | place: USA: New York...
CCCCGCGCCGCGCTTGATCGCCGACTCCAGCAGATCGCCCAACTGCGCCGCAACATTGATAATCGCCGCCAGTACAGCCGACTGCCATACCGGCTCCAGAATATGCAGCACGGTGTTGCCGTAATACGTCGACAGCAGCTCGCCGGCAAATACCACCCCCAGGCCTGCCAGGACGCTTCCGCCGACCGAGGCCAGCGATCCCTCCCAGCTCTTGTTGGGGCTCAGCCGCGACAGCTTGTGCCGGCCATAGCGGCGTCCAACATAGTACGCGGCAATGTCTCCCGCCCACACGCATACCATCAGGAACAGAAGAAGCGGCTTACCGTCGTCGCGGTTCCAGATCATCGGAACCAGGGTCAGCGGATACGCCACATACACCAACCCGAAGAGACCTCGCGCAGCGTCCGGCAGAACGCGCTCGAACGGTGCGCGGAAGCCCGTCCAGGCCAGCAAAATCAGGGCCAGAGCGCTCAATGCTGGAAGCTCCGCCTCATTGTGGAAGTTGGGCAGGGTAAACAGGAACACTACCGCCGTACCGAACAGCATCCACCAGGTGGGGATGCACGCCACACCCGCATTGGCCAGTTGCAGGTACTCGTACGCGGCCAGTTCGGCGATCAGCGCGGCCGCCAGCGTCAGCATCCACGGCTGACCGCGGAAGATGAGCGTGACAACCACGAGGATCAGAAGAGCTGCGGTGACGATTCGTTTCATGCGTGAAGTTGGGCCTCCAGCAGGATACATGCTGAGACCGAGGCAAGTCGCCCGTCCCCCCCTCCCTGACCCCACAACGGCTGCCAGCTCCTCTCCGCCACCGGCATAATCTCCGCCTTGCGGCGATACGGTCAAATCTCCGAGTCTTCAAGCGCCCATGCTACGTCTGATTCTGTATGCGCGTAGCAAGCCACGGGCCGGCAACCCAAGAATCGCTTTGGGTCTCCAGTTCGAAACAACCTAGAGATCCATGGGGCTTTGGCGCATGAGGGATTCCCGAGCATGGCAGATGCTTTTTATTCGGCCCCTCCCTAGGCAATTTGTCCTCTGATTTTTTCGTTCTGCCAGCAGAAGTTTGTTACTGTATTGCAGTACATGCGATGCGGCAACAAATACGGATAACCTTTCTGCCCGTGTTCTGCGTCGTACAGCGCAGGCCCGGCTCAGTCGGCCAGCCAACCAACTTAGGGCCCCGCAAGGAGTGTACAAATTGGCACAATATAAAGGTACGGTGAAGTGGTTCAACAACGCGAAAGGCTTCGGCTTTCTCGGGCGCGAAGGCGGGGCAGACGTCTTCGTGCACTACAGCTCCATTCAGAGCGACGGCTACAAAAGCCTGAAGGAAGGCGATGAGGTCGAGTTCGATATCATCGAGGGCACCAAGGGTCCGCAGGCAGACCATGTCGTCCGCATCAACGACATCATCCAGTCTTCCCCTGCGCCGCATGCCCCGTCGCCGCCTCCCGCGACCCAACCCGAGGCTGCCCCGCCTGTCGCCGAGCCGCCCTCCAAAGAGTCCTCCTAGCGCGATCGGCCTCGCTCCTCTGCGCGGTGTTGCCCGCCGTCCTCCCGTTCAACGAGGCGGAGCGTAGTTTGCGGCCCGACGGCCATGGGCGCGCAACAGCAACCCTAGCAGCAACAGCGCGCCAAAGTACATGTAGCTTTGCAGCAGGTTGGCTACGGGAATCGCGGCAAAATAGTTCAGCGGCGATAAGAAGTCCGCAATCGCCACCCACGCCAGGGCCAGCGCCCACGCGCTTCCCGCACCCTGCCGGTAGACCGCGAACCATAGCCACACGAAGATCGGCAGCATCACGCCGTAGTGGTGCTCCCACGCCATCGGCGTCGCAATCACCGACACCACCGCAATGGCCGCCAGGTCCGCCATGCCGCCGGCCCGCTCGCGCCAGGGATACGCCAGTGCCAGCAGTACCAGCAACACGGCCGTCGCTAGCGTGACCGCGTAGATCCAGGGCACGTACGGAGGATACACATACGGGTGATACGGCAGGTTTTCTCCGTTGAAGATGGCGCGGTTCAGCAGCCCGAAGATCGACTGGTTGGCGTAGTGCGACTGCGCCTTGCGGCTCAGGCCGGCCATCACGCCCACATAGTCCAGGTTGTTGCGCACGCCGAACACCGCCAGCGAGACCACTCCTCCCACCCCTAGCGCCGCCACGCCCGCTCCCAGTGCCTTCCACCGCCCGCGCAGCGCCGCCCACAGCAGCAGCAGTCCGTACTGCGGCTTCACCATCGCCAGCAGCGCCATCATTACGCCCGCCGGTCGCTCTCTTCCCTCAATCCAGAAGAGCACAAGCAGGCTGAAGAACAGGTCGAGAAAGATCTGCGCCTGGCCCAGCGAATACGCCAGCGCGATGGGCATGAAGAAGAACGCCGCAAACAGGATCGCCAGCACGGCCCGCCAACTTAACCCGTCGCCTCCCGCAACGGCCCGCCCGGTAAATTTGGCCGCAATCGCAACCTGCAGCGCCACCACCCCAGCCACCGCGATCCACGATGCAACCATCAGCGCGTGCAACACCCCCGCATCGCTCATCCCCGCCTGCTTCATCCACAGCAGCGGTAGGATCGATGTCAGCGGATAAATCAGCGTGTCATACAGCTTTGCCTGATAGATCGCCAGACTGGGATGGGCCAGAAAGGAGTTCACCGAACCCAGCATCGGCGTCCACGAGTCGGTCCATTGCTGGAAATGGAAGAAGTACCAGTAGCGGATCCGCATCTCCTCCACGGCGGTATGAAACACAAAGTGCGCAATCAGCCTGAACCCGGCGTTCACCGCCAGTATGTTGAGCAGCACAAACCACAGCAGCCTGCGATCGCTCCTGCCCGGCACACTCCCGTTCCTGCTCGCCGCCGCATCCACCGCCGTCCTGGTCACCCTCTTCTCACCCCAGCATCCTATTATTGCAATCCCCCCCTGTCGAATCGTAATCTCCCCCTGATCGCAATCCTCCTGCGCCGCCCGCCTTCTCCATCAACCAATTCACCGGCGTGTGCAGCCGGATGGGCCGTGCCGCCCGCTTCCATCACCTATCAATAGAAATCCACAGGCAGTCTTCCCAGGGGAGCAGTTGAAGCGGGAGTCGTTCCTGAATTTCATTGGATAGCTGGTTTTAGGGATAGATTTATAACATCAATAGAATCAATATATTATTCGTTTTGTGATGGCGCGCACATCTGTGAATTATCCCGTTTTTGGTAGATATGCATTTTTAATATCCACTTTGAAGAATACTTGGCAACTTTTTCTCACCACCCGCGTCTCATGGAGTGTAACAAGTAATTTGTCGGGCTAGCAGTTCCCACAGCTCCGGCTTCCCCCATCCGCACGACCATTGCCTGCCTATACGTAAGACCCCCAGACCACCGGGGGTCTTCACTCCTTAAAGGCCCGCTTCAACGCGTCAAAAGCAGGGTTGACGAATCCATGAATGTGCGCGCAAAGCTCCTCCTGCGCTCCTTCGTGGCGATCGCTGCATAGGACTGGCTTAGAGCCAAGAAAATGTGGGGATGTGGAAATATGGGTATATTCGCTCTCCCAGCAGGCTGTCCGTCCGCCGGATGCTGATAGAATCGATTGAATCCACTCCTTTGGGGATTCCGCAGGAGAGGCAATGCAGGCAATTCTGGCGCTCGAGGACGGGCGCAACTTTCGCGGTCGAGGCTTCGGCGCGCCAATCGAGGCTGCCGGAGAGGTTGTCTTCAATACATCGCTGACCGGCTACCAGGAGATCTTCACCGATCCCTCCTACGCGGGCCAGATTGTGGTGCTCACCAATCCCCACATCGGAAACTATGGGACGACGCCCAGCGATGCGGAGTCCGCGCGGCCCTTCATCGAAGGGCTGGTGACCCGCGAGTTCTCCGAAATCAGCTCCAACTGGCGCGCCACCGAGGTCGCCGACGATTATCTTGAGCGCAGCGGCGTCCCCGTGCTCGCCGAGGTGGATACACGCGCCGTGGTGCGCCATCTGCGCACCCATGGAGTCATGCGAGGCGTCATCGCATCGGGCGAGAAGCTCGACCTGGACGCGCTGGTGGACAGGGCACGGGCCATCCGCAAGATGGAGGGCACCGACCTGGCCAGCGTGGTCACCACCAAGTCCATCTACCAGTGGGACGAGAGCGAGCCGCGCAACCAGACCGGAGAAGCGCTGCTTCCGCTGCCCGATGGCGCCACCAACGGCAAGCCGCTGCACGTCGTCGCCTACGACTTCGGCATCAAGCAGAACATCCTGCGCATGCTTACCCGCGAGGGATGTCGCGTCACCGTGGTTCCGGCCACCACCACCGCAGAAGAGACGCTCGCGCTCAACCCCGACGGCGTCTTCTTCTCCAACGGCCCCGGCGACCCCGAGCCGCTTGAATACGCCATCGAGACGGTGCGCAAGCTGAAGGGCATAAAGCCGATCTTCGGCATCTGCCTTGGCCACCAGATCTTCGGTCTCGCGCTGGGCGGCAAGACCTACAAGCTGAAGTTTGGCCACCACGGCGGCAATCACCCCATCCTGAACCATCGCACCGGCAAGGTGGAGATCACCGCACAGAACCACAACTTCAACGTCGATCCCGCGAGTCTGCCCGCCGATGTGGAGCAAACGCACACCAACCTCAACGACCATACCCTGGCCGGCCTCCGCCACACCACCGACCCCATGTTTAGCGTGCAGTACCACCCCGAAGCCAGCCCCGGCCCCCACGATTCGCACTACTTGTTCCGCGACTTCCGCAAAATGATGGAGGACTGGAAGAAATGACGCGGTTTACAACGTGCGCATGTGCGATGGTCTTGGCGGCATCGTCGACGGTGCTTGCCAGGGACCCCAAGGTGAAGACGGTGTACTGCACCCAGGAAGCCAACGGCGTGTGGAGCCTGCTTCAGTTCAGGCCGCTGATCAATGTGCTCGGCGGGACGGTCTTCGCGGAGATGACCTTGGAGGGAGGTGCGTTGCAAGAGGTTAAGCTGCGCAGGTTCTTTGCCGACTCGGAGTTGGCGTTCGATTACACCTTCGATGCTTCAGGCCGGCTGGCGGGTCTGCACGGCACCGTAACCGTAAAGTCTGTGCCGCCTCCGGGGGCTATTGTTTCACCGGGTTTTGTACTGGACGATTGGCTGGGTGACGCGGACCTCATGCCGGGGAGCGATGGCAAGATTCCGCCGCATCATGTGTCCTACAGCCGCGACAAGGACCGCATCGAAAAGCCGGACGGCGCCGAAAAGTATGTCGGGCGATTCAACGACGCGCCCGTGTATTGGACCATCCAGAGTGTGCCCTGTGCGGCCATGTTGAAGGAAGCGGAGAAGATAAATGCCACGCAGGAATGACATTGCCAAGATTCTGCTGATCGGCTGGTGAGATTGTGATTGGGCCGCATGATTCGCATTCTCTGTTTCGGTATTGTCGCAAGATGATGGAAGAGTGGAAGAAATGAAGCATCGACGAAATCAGCCAGTCAGGAAACGAGCCGCGCTCTATCGCACGCTCAATGAAAGATTGGATGAGGCTGACGACATTGCAGCCATTGAAGCGTATAAGGCTGAGGAAGCCAGCGGAAAGTTGGTGACTCATTCGTTGGAAGAAGTCTTGGCACTATTGCGGCGTAGCAAAGTTGGTCATTTCCGGACGAAGAGGCTGCGCAAGAAATATGGACTTATCACGGGACGATGATGTACGAGTGTAAGAAATGAAGATGACTAGCCAATACCCGTGGCGTACCGTGGCTGATCATTGCCAAGTTATGGCTGATTTTTCTAAAAAAGGTACGTCTCGGCACTCTCAGGTTGATCTATCTGGACCTCAGGTTTATCGTTTTTTGTTTTCCGGCAAACCATTATCGTCGTACATCGGGCAATCTAATGATTTTTCCAGACGCTATCGTGAGTACAGGACATTAGATAGGCCGACTGAACAACGTGTGAGAGGTTTCATTCATTCGGCTAAATCGCGCAAAAGCACCGTAGAGCTGCAGTTTCTTGATTTCGAAAAGCTTGATTTGTCCGGAGTCTTGGTAGTTAAACAATTGCTCACAAGTATCCATGTAAGGCGAATGCTGGAATCATGGGCAATTCTCAAAGACGAGAGATCGAGGATTCATATTCTTAATTCATGGAGAGGTTCGACTGTAACTGGGCTAAATGGTCAGATAGTACCGCAACCGAATCTTGCTGAACGCTATCGCGAAACTGATTCATTAGATGGGAAACGTAAATAAATGCCACGCAGGAATGACATTGCAAAAATTCTGGTAATCGGCTCGGGGCCGATTGTGATCGGTCAGTCGGCCGAGTTCGACTACTCCGGCACGCAGGCCTGCAAGGCGCTCAAGGCCGAGGGCTACCAGGTCGTGCTGGTCAACTCCAACCCGGCCTCCATCATGACCGATCCCGAGGTCGCCGACCGAACCTACATCGAGCCGCTGACGGCAGCCTATCTGGAAGAGATCATCCGCGTCGAGGCGGAGCGGATGATCGTCTCCCATGGCCCTGCTGACGCTTCGGTCTTCGCTCTGCTGCCCACCGTTGGCGGGCAGACCGCGCTGAACCTCGCCGTCGAGCTCGCCGACTCCGGCGTGCTGGAAAAATATAACGTCGAACTGATCGGGGCCAAGCTCGAAGCCATCAAGAAGGCCGAGGACCGCCTGCTCTTCAAGGACGCGATGAACCGCATCGGCCTCGAGATGCCCAAGTCTCAGTTGGTGAGCAACGTGAGCGACGGACTTGCCTTTGCCACCAAGATCGGCTTCCCGGTGGTCATCCGTCCCAGCTTTACCCTGGGCGGTTCGGGCGGCGGCATTGCTTACAACCGCGAGGAGATCACCGACATTCTGGCGCGCGGTCTGGACCTCTCGCCGGTGCACGAGTGCCTCATCGAAGAGAGTGTGCTGGGCTGGAAGGAGTACGAACTGGAGGTCATCCGCGACCTCAAGGACAACGTCATCATCATCTGCTCCATTGAAAACTTCGACCCCATGGGCGTGCACACCGGCGACTCCATCACGGTGGCCCCGGCGCAGACGCTCACCGACCGCGAGTATCAGCGCATGCGCGACGCGGCCATCGCCTGCATTCGCGAGATCGGCGTGGAGACCGGCGGCAGCAACGTGCAGTTCGCCGTCAATCCGCACGACGGCCGCATGACCATCATCGAGATGAATCCGCGCGTCTCCCGCTCCTCCGCGCTGGCCAGCAAAGCCACTGGTTTCCCCATCGCCAAGATCGCCGCGCGCCTCGCCGTCGGATACACCCTGGACGAGATTCAGAACGACATTACCAAGGCGACCCCAGCCTGCTTCGAGCCAACCATCGACTACGTCGTGGTAAAGATTCCCAAGTGGCAGTTCGAGAAGTTTCCCGGAGCCGACGAGGGCCTCGGTCCGCAGATGAAGTCGGTGGGCGAGGTGATGGCCATCGGGCGCACCTTCAAGGAAGCGCTGATGAAGGCCGTGCGCTCGCTGGAGACCGGCAAGAAGGCCACCGCTGCGGACATTGAGCCGCGCCGCCTGACCCAGCGCTTGGTCACGCCACACCCAGAGAGGCTGGCCTACATCCGCTATGCCTTCGAGCGCGGCATGTCAGTTCGAGAGATCGCGCGCTTGACTTCGATGGACCTGTGGTTCCTCAATCAGATCAAACAGATCACCGGCGAGATCGACACAGTCAGCGCGGTCGATTGCAACACCGCAACCGCGGACGATCTGCGCGCCGCCAAGCGCATGGGCGTCTCCGACGAGCGGCTCGCGTCCGCCTGGAAGCTGGACGGCGCCGATCAGGTGCGCAAGATGCGGGCAAAACTCGCGGTCAAGCCGGTCTTCAAGCTGGTGGACACCTGCGCCGCGGAGTTCGAGAGCTACACGCCGTACCTCTATAGTTGCTACGACGAGGAAGACGAGGCTCCGCCCACCCCGCGCCGCAAGATCATCATCCTGGGCAGCGGCCCAAACCGCATCGGTCAGGGCATCGAGTTTGACTACTGCTGCTGCCATGCTGCCTTCGCGCTGCGCGAAGACGGCTACGAGACCATCATGGTCAACTGCAATCCCGAGACGGTCTCGACGGATTACGACACCAGCGACCGCCTCTACTTCGAGCCGCTCACCCTGGAGGACGTGCTGGCAGTCTATGAGCACGAGGCCTCCGGCAACGCGGAAATCGGCATGATCGTGCAGTTCGGCGGGCAGACGCCCCTCAACCTCTCCCTTCCCCTCAAGCGCGCCGGAGTTCCCATCATCGGCACCTCGCCGGAGTCCATCGACCTCGCCGAAGACCGCAAGCGATTCGGCAAATTGATCACCGAGCTTGGCATTCCCCAGCCCGAAGGGGCCATGGTGACTTCGTTGGACGAGGCCCTCGCGGGCGCCAACCGCGTTGGTTATCCCGTGCTGCTGCGCCCCAGCTATGTATTGGGAGGGCGCGCCATGGTCATCGCCTACGACGACGAAGCGGTGTTGCGCTACATGAGCACGGCCATTGAATACTCGCAGGAGCGCCCGGTCCTGATCGATCACTTCCTGGAAGACGCCGTCGAGTGCGACGTGGACGCGCTCTGCGATGGCGCCGATGTGGTCATCGCCGGCATCATGCAGCACATCGAGGAGGCAGGCATTCACTCCGGTGACTCCTCCTGCGTGCTGCCCGCGGTGGACCTCAGCGACGACGTGCTGCGCGCCATCCGCGCCCATACGCGCAAGCTCGCCCTTGCCTTGAACGTCATCGGCCTGGTGAACATTCAGTTTGCCATCCAGCGCGGCAAGGTCTTCGTCATCGAGGTCAATCCGCGTGCCTCGCGCACGGTTCCCTACGTCTCCAAGGCAATCGGCGTGCCGCTGGCCAAGATCGCGTCTCGTCTTATGGTCGGCCGCACCCTGAAGGAACTCCTGCCGGAGGCGGTGGCCAGCGGTGCGGACCTCGACACGGGAGCTCACTTCTATGTCAAGTCGCCGGTCTTTCCCTGGGGCAAGTTCCCTGGCGTCGACACCGTACTTGGCCCGGAGATGAAGTCCACCGGTGAAGTCATGGGCGTGGCAGACAACTTCGGCGAGGCCTTTGCCAAGGCCCAGATCGCCGCCGGACAGTTCCTGCCCGTCAAGGGAACCATATTCCTCAGTGTCAACGACCGCGACAAGGATGGCGTCGTCGATCTGGCGCGCACCTTCGTCGAGATGGGCTTCCATCTGGTTGCCACCCATGGCACAGCGGAGGTGCTGGAAGCAGCGGGCCTGCAGCCGGAGCGCGTCTACAAGGTGAAAGAGGGACGGCCCAACGTGGTCGACCTCATCAAGGGCGACCGCATTCAGTTGATCGTCAACACGCCACGAGGACAGGAGACATTCTTCGACGAGAAGGCCATCCGCCGGGCAGCGGTCCTGGCCCGCATTCCCACCATTACAACGCTTGCGGCAGCGCGCGCGGCGGCCGAGGGTATCGCCGCCCTGCAAGGGGGCACGCTCAGCGTCTTCGCCCTGCAGGAGCTTCATGCAGCGCGCGCGACAACCCTGGCCTGACCCTGAAATCAACCGTCCCCGAAGAAACGGGAGCGGAATCTTATCTAGGTTCGCTTGATGATAAACACGGTCTTGTCGTCGATCTCGTCGCTGTGGCCCTCCTGCCGCAGCCGCCCGTCTCGCTTCACCGCGTAGTCCAGGATCGCGTTGCAGATCTCCTTGGCAGGCTGATGTTCGTGCTTACCGATGATCGCTTCAATCCGCCGCCGTTCCTGCTCGTCGCTTCCGTCGTAGACCCCGTCCGTATAGAGAAAAAGAATGTCTCCTCTGCCCATCAGCGTAATCATCGCCATATCCGATGCGTCCATACGCTTCTTCCGCACTTTGACCGAGATGTACCGGTTCCGGTCGGGATGGTCTTCCGGAATCTCCAGCCCCAGCGCCAGGAACTGCACCATGCGGTCGCTGCCGATCTTCATGAACCTCTTGTACTTTGCCGAAAACACCAGCGGCGGAGGATGACCGAAGTTAACAAAACGAAATTGCCCGTTGGAACGAATCTCGCCATACAGCATCGTGGCAATCTCGCGCGAGCTGGCATCCATGCTCCGGCCCAGGGCATTGCGCGCAGTGGCCGATTGCGCAAGCCGCAGGTTGAGTTGCTCAAACAGCCTCGGCGTAATGGTTCCGCTGCGGTCCAGCTCCGACAGCATGAACGCCTGGAGCGTGTCGTGTATGGTGGATGCGATCTTTGCCGCGATAATTCCGTGCCCCTGAGCATCCACCAGAAGCACTCCCGCGGTTGCACCAAGTTCGCGCAGGTTCTCCACAATCCGCAATTGCTCCGAACTCTTCGCCCTCCTGTACTGGACTCCGTCCTCTTCCCTATAGCCGGGCTGCGTCTCCATCCACTGCACATGCACATCGGCGCCATTGCGCGCCTTGGCTCCCGGAGACAGCGGCTCCAGATATTCCTTCGCCAGCCGCTCCGCCTGCGCGATGCGCGCATCGATGTTATAACGCTGTTGAAAGTTGATGTATTCGAACACGTCGCCGCCCACAATCTCGTCCGGAATCGTGTTTCCATACATGTCGATACCCGGCAGATGCGGGATGACGCCCTCCACCGGCATCAGCTTCTTGCGCAGATACTCATCAATGGTCAGAGGATGGTAGGCGTGGGCGGATTCGCTCGATGGCACAGTTTCTTTATCTCCCGGCAGGTTCTTGGTGGCGTCTTTCTACCAGCTTATATCAGCTTGGTTGGGATAATTGCCTCCTGAGATAGGACTCGAATCAGCAAGTAAACTTAGTTTCAATAACATGCAGTCCATCGGATGACAGTTAAAACCATAGAAAACAGTCCAAATCAAATAAGTGGAGCGCAGAATACGCACACCGCGCTAACAGAGCGCGACCATCAACGCGGGACGAACGGCACCCCAGAGCCTGCTATCTCTTCAATCAACTGCTCTCATGGCCTATAAACTCTCAGAACGGTGACGGCAACCGCGAAGCTGACCAGTTAACAGTGGACAATCGCGGTCCTGGGTCCCGGCAAGGGCTCGATCGAGTGCGGCAGAGCTGTTGCCATCGGAACATAACAAGTAATATCGGGCCGGGCACTCATGGGTGTACCCTAGGCGAACATAGTAAAACCAAAAGCAATTTGAACCAGGGAGATTGAGATGGAAAAACAACTCTGCACAGTCGGTTATTGGCTAGGCTTGATCTGTACTGTTCTAGCGTTGGTCCTTAGGTTGCTTGGTGTTTTTAATATCAGTGCTATCCAACTCGTTGCTTCTAATGCCGTTACTTACTTGGGTTTCATTCACGCCGCTGTGCTGTTTTTCTTGCTGTCGATTGCGAGTTGGTGCCGGACTGCAAAATCCTAACGTAAGACGCGTGCATACTCAGGCCCAAATCGGATAAACGGAGCGCACATAGAGCGTGCTTTCGCGTTCTCGGTGTTGTAGGTTTGCCGCCTGCATTGCTCGGTTCTCGCCGTAAGCGCGGAGCGTTCTGCTACCCATGGCAGCGCATTACGCTCTCTTCACTTTGAACGAACTGAGTGGAGCGATGGAGAGCATCGACAGCGCCAGTTTTGAAGGGGAGTCCTTGGTATTTTCCCCGGTATCGGAACAGGCTTGCGAAAGCGGTCTCGCTGACTGATTGAAAAGAATGGCTCCTGAGGTAGGACTCGAACCTACAACCCTTCGGTTAACAGCCGAATGCTCTGCCATTGAGCTACTCAGGATCAGTTTGTGCCGCGTCCTGCTGCTTCGCCGCACAACATCATAGTTATAACAAACCCACATGCCAGGGTCAAAGTGTCATGTCATTGCACAGTAGGTACATTTACTCTTTGCCGGCGAGCGGGACGATGCGCGCGCGCACCACGCCATCCTCCACTCTTACCTTGGCCAGGGTCACAGGCAGGTCGAACCGCTTCGGCCCGGCACTGCCCGGATTCAGGTAGAGCACACCTCCCCTCACATGCTTCTCCGCGCGATGCGTGTGTCCACTCACCACCACCGCAATCCCTGCGGCCACCGGATTGAGGTCCAGGTCATGCACCGAATGCACCAGGTAGAAGTACCGTCCACCCAGCTCCACCACATAGGTTGCAGGCAGCGTTCGGCAGACGCCCGTAACGTCCACGTTGCCTCGTATCGCCGTCAGCGGAGCGATCCATCGCAGCTTGTCCAGGATCAGCGGGTCGCCCACGTCTCCAGCGTGCAGAATGTGGTCCACTCCCATCAGTGCATGGATCGCCTCCGGACGCAGCAGTCCGTGCGTGTCGGAGATTACCCCGATGGTCATTGCCTTCTTCGCGGTCATGGCCTTCTTCGCGCTGCCCATCACAGTCCAGTCGTTAGCCGCGTGCGCGGGTCCAGAAAGTCGCCCAGTGCGTCGCCGATAAAGTTGAACGAGAGCACCGCTAGCATCACCGCGATCGCCGGAAACACCACCAGGTGCGGCGAATCGAAGAGGTGCGAGCGAGCGTCGTTCAGCATCACGCCCCAGCTTGAGGTCGGCGGAGGCACGCCCAGTCCCAAAAAACTCAGCGTGGCCTCGGCCAGCACCGCGCCCGCCATCCCGATGGCCGCCTGCACAATCAGCGGCTGCACAATGTTGGGCAGAAT
>Ga0326727_10021550_pt1 | contig 12602 bp, 13 predicted proteins | sample MB2enrmetagenome_FD_207643 | JGI IMG/M metagenome (GOLD analysis project Ga0326727, IMG submission 207643) | Lab enriched peat soil microbial communities from McLean, Ithaca, NY, United States - MB29MY | ecosystem: Environmental > Terrestrial > Soil > Wetlands > Peat | place: USA: New York...
AGTTGGTGGTTCAGTGGTAGTCGTCGTGCTTACTGCAGGCGTAGGGGATGGTGCTGGCGTGGAGGTAGTGACGGCTGATGATTGAGTCGTCGCGGGTGTGGTTACAATTGTTGTCGCTTTACTCAAAGTCGATGGTTCAGTCGTTGTAGTCGAATTCGCCACCGATGAGTTAACGACTTTGGGTGGCTGGTTAGGAACCGTACTGTCTGCAAGCTGGGTGCAAGCGGAAACTAGCCACATCACGGTAGTGATAATGCCTACTCCAAACCCCACCACCAGTTTCTTATATTTGAACATCTTTTTCCCCACCTATATATGAGTCTACGGCATAATCATTCATCTATCAGTAATATTGGTCACTGTGTAACAAAAATCACTATTGTCTTGGTGGGCTGCACAGAATGATTAGACATGATGAAGGAACGAGTCTAGCAATGGTTACATCATTGAATGTGAATAGCATTGCGATTAGCATTCTCCAATAAAAAAACCGACCTTAAATAAGATCGGTTTCACCAGTTGCTCCCTACCGTTCAGGTGGCCACTTTATAAACGGTAGTTCATCGCTTGTTGACATAATTCAAATATTACATTGTTATGATTTTACTGCTTGCCTCGTTTTACGGAAACAATCATAACAATAAACCGGCCTATCGGGACGCGGTTCAAAGGGAACTTGAGTGTCTTTTCCGCAGGTGGAACATTTTACAGCAAACATTCTCCGGGGGGCAGATCCATAGTTTGTATTTCCAGGCATGATGATAGGAACAACACTTTCACTTTTTGATGTTGCCGGTTTTCTTTTCGCGCGACAACAATTAACTTTGATCGACAAACTCTGCGTCGCGGTATTACCAAGGGCTCTGTCCTATTTATTCATCAAGCCACGATGTTATGTGCCGATAACAACTTCCGATGTGTTTTTCTCCAACTTCTACCTTGTATGGTTTACCAATAACGACACTTTTTGTGGGACCGATAAACAATTCATCTTTATCGTCGGTGTATAGCAGTTCACTTTGATTCCCTGATTTTGAATGGTATTCCGCAACTCTTAAAATATATTTCATTCCACAATGTCCCTGATTTCGTTTTCGTGCGAACAGTCGGATTGGCTTGCCAAATAAAAAAACCGACCTTGTTTAAGATCGGTTTCACCAGTTGCTCCCTACCGTTCAGGTGGCCAATTTACAAACGGAAGTTCATTGCTTTCTGCCATAGATAATTCAAATATAATTTAAACCAAACCCCGTTAAATTAACCTCTCATCATCCCAAATTTTAACCGTGATTATCAAATATCTAATTAACTTTTATCGACAAACTCTGTGTCGCGGCATTACTTTCTTTAGCTGCCCTCCGTTCCTTCCGTTTCTCCAGCTTGTCCTTCACTCTTGGAGAAAGAATATTCATACTTGGTGTTCCCGTCGATTACATAATATGACTCGACGTCGCCTGAAGGCCCTCCAGACCGATGGACTACCGGTTTGCCCAGTTCATCGGATATTTTAACCAAGTCGTCAATAGAATTCATACTGACTTGCTCTTGACTCTCATTTTCCGAGTTACTGATAGACTCCGCTATCCTTGTGCCATACTTCTTATGAATTTTTTCGATTTCACGGTCATAACTTGATGGTCCCGGCGCTCGGTTCTTGGAGTAAAACATTATCAGAAATACAAGACAAAGAAAGAAGATAAAACTGAGTATGCCAAAAAGTGTTTCCGCAGCAGGAATGGAAAGGCCAAAGGATTTATTGGCAACGGTATTGGTCTGGCTGATGGCGCCGGCTTTGCTGTCGGTTAGATTTTGATTCCATGTCAGAACACCGCTGGTAATGGTACCATTCATGGTGGGGCTGAAAGTTTCATCTATCGGCCCGTAAGACGAATCACCAGTGGTATGAATATTTGCTGTTATTGTCAGCGTATAGGATGTCGGAGCAGATCCAGTCTCAGAGTTGATTGATTGTATTAATTGCATATAGCTGGCAATATCCAGAGGCAAATCCATAGTGAAATTGCCGCTCTTGGTGGTCTGCAGCAAATCAAAATTCTTTGACCATGACTGGGGTACAGCCAGAGTGGCTGTAATATCTGCACTCGTACTGAGGTTTTGCACCGGCTTGTTTGCTTGGAACTGGTAGCCAAAATTGACATCCATACTTTTGATCAGGTTGACGAAGGCTATCTGCCCTGGTGCCAGAATAGTGAGTGGTGTAGTTGTTGTTGTCACCGGCGTTTGTGCAATCAAATTAAAAGAAGGGTAACTTTCCGTTGTTGTGGTCGTTCCTTGTACAGTCGCTGTCTGAGTTGCTGCCACAACGTTGTTAATGTTATAGGCAAACTGACCTGAGCCTGCTTCCTGTGTCAAACTCAAAGAATTCGGGATTTCGATTAAATTGTTCTGGATTGTTATCGGGAGACTTTGGACACTAGTAGCAGCCCCCGATTGAAAATAGGCATTGATCATTACATCTTCGGCAGATGCAGCAATGCCAGTCTCGTCCGCAATTTCTTTGAAAATTTGGGCGACTTGCTGCGTGTCCAGAGAAAAATCAAGCGTAAAGTTACCACTCGTGGTGGTATTGGGGACTAACTCCAGTGTCTTTTGCCAAACTCCAGGGTTTTCCAGAACAGCTTGTACCCAGGCAGTCCCGGAAGTGTTGACCACCGCAGGCAGAAAACTGTAGGTAAAGGCAATATCTCCTACCACATTTTGCGGGAATTGGGCCACACTTGTGGTGGTCACTTCCGGTGTTGGGCCGTAAAGATAAGAAGGCTTGAGATAGACGGTATAGTCGAATTGGCTATTTTGCGTGTAACTGATGAGAGCGGTCTTCTGCGTCACTTGGGCAGGTTTAGTTGCGGAGATCGACAACCCGATTAAAGATAATACTAGCAGTACCCCGCTTATTATCATCAAAGTTTTGATGTTGCTGGATCTTGTCATTGTTCCTCTCAAACTCTTATCATTTTTCATAGATGCTAACTCCCCATGTTTGAATTGTCACTATTATACCACTGGGTATCTACCCTGAAATGAGATCTTTCACCGCAATCGATATCCAACCGATTTTCGGCACTATCATAATTTCCCGTCCCATTATCTGTTGGGGTGACACGGGGTTAGCATCGGCGGCATCGTTTGCATCGCCCTTGAAGATGAAAGATGGGTTTTGGGGATCACCTTCAATTTCTATCACCCTGTGCACAATATTGATGTTTTCTGTTGTATTTCGATATTCGACAATCTGTCCCACTTTGATTGCATCCGTCTTCACCGGCGCAATAAGCACTACATCACCCGGATGTATCACTGGCACCATGCTACCACTGGGTACCAGAAACGGCTTGATTGGAAAAGCCCCTGTGGCGAACCAGACGATAGCCACGCAGATTATGGCAGTCACGATCCACCCTATGGGCATTGCGTTGTTCCTTATCCGCTTTCTAGATTTCACTTTGGCCGCTTTTGACACATAGTAACTGTTAATTACTACTATTCCAATGATTGGGATCACTGTGCCGATGAGTCCTTTCATGGATGGGTCAAGGTTAGGCAAAATGGGGAACAACCACCAGAAGGCAGCCAGCAAACCACGATAAGATAAGGAAGCGCCCGCACCAGCAACCAATACCAGATAGGAGGCCGTCAGATTCTCCGCGAATAGGGGTAGCCAAGAAGATATTACTTGATTGGTCGATGACATTTTCAACTGGAATCCAGTAATCTGTGTGAGTGGTAGCGAGATAAAAGTGAATATAATCGTTGCCAGAAAGATTACCAGGAAAATGTGTTTTTTACCGAGGCGCGTCACCAGCCAGGCCCGGCTCAATTCCATCGCGACCAGCATCATGCCGACATAGAAGATGTTTTCTGCAATCCCCAAAGGAGTAAACGATGAAGGACTCTTGCCGAAACCGGAAAGAAACCCGCCGATGAAGTAAAAGAATATCTCGATAAAGGCCAACCCCAACGCTAACTGGATAAAAACACTCTTTTTAGTACTTTTACCCAGCGGTCTGTATGGCGGGAGAAATTTTACTGCTGCGATAAGTGTTCCCCAAAGTAGTGGTTGGATAAGATAGGAAGCAATTTGCGGGTTGATAGCAACATGCGGCAGCGCTATGTTGATAACCAGATAGATAGCAGCGAGTAGCCCAATTACTAAAATTTCAATCATAGTCTCTATCTTAACATAAATTCGCGCTCACGCTAATATGGTTACTTTAATTTAGGACGGTGATAAAATGTAATTGAATTGTTAGAATCCGTCTTGTAAATTAAATTTCTTTTAACATCAGTGGGCACTCGGGAATGAGTGCCCACTAAACATTCCTATATAAGGAATAAAGCTTCTTGTTATTTGGTTATAACTTGGCTGACAATTGTTGATGTGCTGCCATTACAATTCTCATCTCCACTGTAGACCGCAGTGATTGAATGAATTCCTGCCGAGAGGCTAGTACTAAAAGTAGCTTTACCACCATTCAATGTACCCATTCCGAGTGTCGTATTCCCATCCTTGAAAACCACTACTCCGGTAGCTGTGCTGGGGATAACCGTCGCAGTAAAGGTTACTGTGGTCTTTGAATTGGGGGCTTTAGGCGAAGACATAAGTGTAATAGTAGAATTGACCTTATTCACGGTTTGGTTAACAATATCGCTCGTACTGCCATCATTGTTGTTATCACCACTATAAATTGCTGTGATGTTATGTGATCCAGCCGACAAGTAACAACTCAGAGTTACAATGCCAGTATTAGATAGATTACATGTTCCTATAATATTGGCCCCGTCATTGAACGTCACATAACCTGTTGGGGTATCTGGGCCTTGCCATCCAACTTGCACCGAGAATGTGCAAGATTGTCCAAAGTTACATGGGTTTGGTTTATAGGGCCAAGTGATAGTTGTTTTACCTAGGACCTTCTGTGTTATTGTATTTGAGGTGCTACTGGCGAAGCTGCTGTTCCCATTGTAGCTGGCGGAGATGCTGTGCGAACCGACTGTTAAATTACTAACATTGATCGTGGCTGAGCCGTTGACCAAAGGAACATTGCTATTTAAAACCGTGTTGCCATCATAGAAAGTGACGTTGCCCGTGGCAGTATTCGGATTTACATTGGCAGTGAACTTAATTGACTGCCCAAGATCCGAAGGATTAGGAGAAGATGTCAAACAAGTACTGGTCTTGGCCGGGGCTGGCGGTGCCGGTGGCACGTATTGGGTGACGTCGATAGAAACCGAGAAAGTGTAAGTTTTACCCATGCCGGTTGTAACACTGGGATTGAAATCGATGCTGAGCGATCCGGGTACAAGGCTGTTGGCATTTATCGTTTGTCCCTGGACAATACCGACAATTGGAGTCATCGTGAAATATGTTGGATTCGGATTGATATACGTAATTGAAGAGACAACGCCGGGAGTACAATTCTTGTTACTGATGGTAAAGGAAACATTGGCGTTGTAGCCAGGATAATCGTTGCTAATAATGAAGTTAACGGTCTCGTTGCCGTTGGTGATAACGGCAGTTGAGTCAACGTATTTAGAAGTGGAATTGCAAGTAGCAGATTGGAAAATGCAGAGACTCTGAGGCTGACAATCCGTGGTAGTGGTATTGCTGTTTGCATAAACTACACCGACTGCGGATAATGCTATGATCGCCACTATTATGGCTGCAATTGCTATCTTCCAACTACGTTTCATTTTTTTATCCTTTGTTTTGATCTACCAGAGAGGAACCTGAATTAACAAGTCCCTCTCTGGTTAGAAAGTTACAGCTTAGTTGCCAGGTGCAACAGTGTAATTGATGTCTACCGTGAATGTATATTGACCACCGGCACCGATAACAGATGGGTTAGAATTCATAGAGAAACTGATATAACCGTAGGTTCCAGAATTAGCACCAACAGCGATGCTGGTATCAGTTGGAGCCACACCCGTGAATGTAGCTAACTCACCGTTAGGATTGCTATCAAGCACAACAGACGAAACTGTCATCGGGACGGTTCCGTTGTTGTTGACCTGGAAAGGAAGATTAGTAACGACAGCTCCAGGATAAGCATCATTGACGGTTACTAGCAATGTGGCACCATCGGCAGTAGCAGTTGCCACGACATCATTGTTCCCGTTTACGGTAAATGGTCCATTGACAAATTGAGCTGAAGTGTTACCAGTGTTGACCGTGGCCTGAGCAAAAATTGTATTACCCCATGCGGCATAAGCAGCACCCACGAGCCCAAGGGCAAGTATTACTGCTAAGATAATAAAACCGATTTTTTTCATTAATTTTTCCTTTTTTTATTTATTTACTTAATTACGGGAATTACGGGCCAGTTGCTGCTGTTATGGGGATAGTAACAGTGTAAACACCATTCTGGACAGCAGTGCCATTGATTGTAACCATAAAACTGCCACCAGAGACATCTACCCCAGCGGCAATTGGGGTAGCGGGAAGTGTACCATTGTTAACAGTGATATCGGCCGGGTAAGGTGAAACTACGACAGATCCATAATTAAGAGAACCTATCGGTGCTGTACCGCCGTTCTCAATATCGAAATCGAATGTTCCGGTCCAGCCAGGATAAGCATAGTTAAGAGTTAATGTCAGCGCAGTAGTACCGTTTCCCGTGACAGAGTAAGCGACACCATTGTATGTTCCAGTTACGTCGGCGTTTTCAAAAAGGGGCTGTATATTACCGGTAGAAACTGTGCCATTGACATTGATTATTTGTGACCAGGCAGCATATGCTGCGCCGATCAAGCCCAGTGCCAGGATTACTGCTAATACAATAAATCCTATCTTTTTCATTGATTTCTCCTTTTTTTAATTATTAATTATTAGTTATTAGTGAGCCTGATTAGCTGACAACGTGACGGTGAACGTGCAAGTCTGATTTTCAATAGAGGTGTCAGATACGCTGGACGGCATTGAGATTACGACGTTGCCATTCCCGGTTTGAAAGGCGCCAGAGACTTGGAGAGTTCCGGCGGGTGCAGTCGTTGTAACGGTAAGATCACTCTGAAGGGTTGCATTCCCACCTGTCCATGCTTGGGTGGAACTAACAGTTACAGGCAGAGTGCCGGTATTCTCTACCTCAAACGGTACAGTCAGATTCATTCCCGGGTAGGCACCTGTGACTGCCACATCCATTACGGTATAACCATTACCTTGAACGGGGTATGTTACAACTGTAGTTGCATAAGGATCGGTTGGGGTAGTCGTGCTGACAAACTGGGCCGCCACTGTGCCCGCTGTCACTGTTCCATTTATTGAAAGGGACTGAGACCAATAGGCATAAGCCGCACCTACAAGCCCTAGGGCGAGAACGACAGCTAATACGATTAATCCAAGCTTTTTCATTGAGTTCTCCTTTTTTATTTCTTTGGTGTGCTAGAGAGGAACCTGAGTTTACAAGTTCCTCTCTAGCTAAACTTAAGTTAAATGGACAGGATTACGGGGAGATTGCGTTGAGAGTGAATTGAGCATATAGGGTAGTACCATTGGCTTGAGATGAGGGGGCAACCTCAACATAGAATGGGGCCATTGATACCGTAGCACCCGGGGCAATATTTACTGCAGCAGGCAAACCACCATTAATAAACAGATCACCAGTGTATAAAGCGTAAGAACTTACCGCAGCAATATTCACTGTTACTGGGATAGTACCGGCATTATAAAGCGCCGGTGTAATCTCAACCCATGCCCCAGGATAAGCGTTACTGACAGTGATTGTCGCTGTGTCATCAGTTGCATTTGTAGCTCCGTAGACTACAGCGGCAGACAAAGAATCGCCACCTGCGGTGACGCCAGCATTATTGCCGGTAACTGCCGTAGTATTGGAGCTCCATTCCACTGATACGTTACCTGTTTGAACATTGGCCTGTGCAAACAGATTCTGCGAGAAGGCCGCATACGCAGCTCCCACAAGGCCCAGAGCCAAAATTACGGCCAATACAATAAATCCGACTTTTTTCATTTCATTTTTCCTTTATTATATTTTTTACTTTATGCGCTAGCTTCCTTGGGTAACAGCGATAGTGAGATATGTTGAATAAGAGGTGCCCTGGATTACACCATCGGCAACGGTGAATGTAATAGTTCCAATGTAATGACCGCCAACCGCTAAATCAGTCGTACCAGCCCAACCGTTGTTGTCGGTGTAGTTGGTGAAATTGGTCATATCGCTTGCTCCCGGTACCCATGCAATATTGCAAGGTATTGTGCCATTGTTGGTGATTTCATAAGGGACCGAGATAACAGCGCCAGGAACAGCATTCGTGACTGTTACAAGGAGTGTGGTCCATGGGGCAGAAGTCGAGTCTATTACCGACACATAACTCGGCACAGCACTGGCCTCATATCCGCTGGCAACATCGATTACAGCAGATAAAGTACCAGTTTGTACTTTTGCCTGAACATAAAGGTTTTGGTTCCAAGCGGCAAAAGCAGCGCCCACGAGCCCGAGTGCTAATACTACTGCTAATACGATAAATCCTATCTTTTTCATTTTTCTCCTATAATATTTTTCAATTTCTTTATTTATGTTTTTCGTGTTTCTCATATACCCTTTGGTTTCGCTAATCGGCCCCGTTTTTCTCTTTCGATTGGTAGGTAGCTCCCTCCCAAGGGTTGGTACAAGCCCCTCAACCTGCACTTTATTCAGGTATCAAGGTTATGAACACGCTTGTTAACTTATTTATTTAATCTTTGTTGATATTCTTTTCATTTATTTAAATATCCCTCTTCTCACCCAGAAGAATCGACCGGGACTGTTAATATTCGTTTAGTTACACCTTTTCATTTTCAGTAGTCTCATTACTGCTGTTTGTGCGGTCAATGGCTGACGCCTCGTAAAAGTAGTCCCGCAATTTGCAAACTTCCCTTTCATTGTTCTCATCCTCTTAATAAATAAAACCGGCCCGATTATCTTATCTCGGCCGGTTTCACTGTTAGCTCCCTAACGTCCAAGTGACCACATACAGACGTCAGTTCGTCACTTCCTAATTCCTGTTTTACATTAGTGCCTTATTGTTAACTCCAAATTCTTCATTTCCCTCAGATTCCAGAAGACTCACTCCGTATTATTCTTTTCCAATTCCTTGTTTTGTAACTTAAGTGCTTGTATATCAGTTGCGGAAGTATAAAATAAAAATAGAGCTGGGTTAACCCTCAGTTCCGGGAGGCTCTTTTCTCACTGTCCAGGCGGGCAAAGAGCCTCCTTTATAAATAACGGTTGGCACTATTTAGGTTTTTTAAAATTAACTCTCTTGTTTTTCTAACCTCTTTTTCAGCTCTTTTATCTTCCTGACCTCGGCGCACAATTCGCTCATATACCTATCGATATATTTAACTTTTGACATCACTTCTAGCTTATGGGCCTCATATCCTTCATGCCACAAGATATATTGGATATTAAATTCCTTTGCATCGGTCACCGGGTCAACAATAACTTCAGGATACGGACATTGGCTCATTTTTCCTCTACGCACTTTCTTCAAAAATATTCGGTTCCAAAAACAATAAAACCGGTCTGATTACTTAATTTCAGCCGGTTTCACTATTAACTCCGTGCCGTCCAAGTGACCAAATACGGACGGCAGCTCATCGTTTCTTAATTGTCCTTATAAATTACTTAGTTTTGAAAGTTTTTGAGCTAACCTCCCGGACCTCAGTTCAATAGTTATTGGTAATACATAATTCATGTGAATAATAATTACTCTTTCAAAGATATCACGGGCGCTTGAGGTTGTCAATATGTATTAATATAGTCAAATATATTTAATCTGGGAAATTTGACATTGCATAACTTCATTTATCCTCCAAATATTAAATGCTAAAGCCCATACTAACTACGCAGTATTAAACAAACTTCTTTGTTAAAGGTAAGTTTGCAGTGTTGGCAGAAAGAAATAATAACTGGCTGTCTGACCTTCCCTTGCGGTGTTCATGCTCCCAGTGATTGACCACGTTCCCGTTGGTTCCGCCAGAGCTATTGTTGTTACTGAGAGCCCCACACCCAGTGCCAGAACCAGAGCTAGTAATAATAAAAAAACTCTTTTCATTTGGCCTCGCCTTTTTTAGTTAATTATTGGACTTTGACCCTGGCAAGTACCCCTCTTCTCACCCAGAAGAATCGACCAGGGCCGTTAATATTCTCTTTAACTACTCTTTGTCGTCGCTTTCATCTTGTTTTGTCTCAGGACTATTTTCCCGATCCTTCGCCTTCCCATTATTCGTAATTACCAGCTCGCACTTGCACTTTTCACATCTCTGATTATCTGGATTTCCTAAAGCCCACCCGTAATAGGTCCTTCCACATTTGGGGCAGACGCCTTTCAATGCCATCGTTCTCATTTCCCTCTAATTAATCGTCATTGCCTCTTTCATTCTGTCCCGGATTATCTTGTATTCGGGATAACTAAATACCGGCTGATATGTATCTGTGCATTTTTCAATCGTTGATATTTCCAGATTGTTACCACATCGTTCGCATTTCTGATGCAACGGGTTATTCAGCGTCCACCCGTAATAAATTGCCCCGCACTTTGGACATTTTCCTTTCATCAGTCCTGTCCCTCCTTTCTCAAGCTCATCGCCTTTAAAGGAACGTGAGCTAATTTCCAGGCCGGCACATTCTCCAGGACATGAATCCGGCCACCACAACTAGTGCATTTCCGTTTGTTCGGGTCGAGGGCTGACACCCCGTAAAAGATGGTTCCGCAGTTAGCACACTTCCCTTTCATGTTCTTATCCTTTAACTCTATTAGTTATGTTTTGTCCGCCGGTCTTTTCTTCCGGGTCAGCGTATCATTGTTCAATCTGCGGATCTCTTCAGAATCGTGAGCATATTTCATTGCGGTATCCATGGAAATGGTACCCTCCCAATAGAGGTTGAACAGCGCCTCGTTAAGCGTCACATTACCCCCACGTCCGTAATCGCGAATGGCATCAGCCAGCTGCGTTAACTTCCCTTCGCGGATCAAGTTCCTGATTGCCCCGTTAACCTGCATGATTTCTACCGCCGCGATTCTCCCCGAGCCGTCAGCCCGAGGAACCAGAGTCTGACATAGCACCGCATCGAGTAGAGAAGCCAGTCGCATTTGAACCGAGAAGCGCTCATTGAATGGGAACAGGTCAACGATTCTTTCTACCGTTTGTGCTGCATAAGGAGCATGGCCGGTGGAAATCACCAGATGCCCTGTTTCTGCCAGGGAAATCACGGCCGCTGCGGTTTCATAGTCCCGCATTTCGCCAATGACAATTACATCGGGATCATGCCGCAGGGCGTGTTTCAGTGCCTCGGTGAAAGAATTGGTATCAGTGCCTAACTCCCGTTGCGTAATCTTTGATTTAATATCCTTATGGGAGTATTCGATCGGGTCCTCAAACGAGAGGATATGCCTGGTTTGGTTGGTGTTGATATACTGGATCATCGCGGCCTGGGTAGTCGATTTACCGCTGCCGGTGGGCCCTGAAATAACAATCAGGCCCCTTTCCAACCGTGTCAGTTTCTTGCAAATCTCCGGTAACTGCAGTTCATCGATAGTAGGTATTGTCCGGGCAAGAATACGAATCGATAAACTCAGTTGTCCGCGCTCCTGGGCCGCACTGCAGCGCAGGCTGGTGCCGTCCGGCAAGATATATTTGAAGTCCAGCTCATGGTCCTTTTGGAACTTTTCTATCCCCTCCATGGTGGTAATCTCCAGGAACATCGACTTCAGGTCTTCCGGAGTCGGGAAAGCAAACTCTGTCATTTGCATGAGTTCGCCGTTAACGCGCACCAGCGGCGGACTGCCGGCCGACAGGTGCAGGTCAGATGCCTTTTTCGCTTTGGCGGTTGCCAGAACTTCAAAAATATCCATCAGATCCTCCCATTTTGCGTCGAGCCTTTTTCCAAAATAGTCTGCAATATTTCAATTGTATTTTTTCACCGTTTGCACGTGTATTGGGAAACAGGGCACGATGTAGATAAACCAATCTTCGATATGGTCTGTGCCGACATATTTTTTAGTCGACGCCTGATCATCCGGAATGATATATTTGTGCTCATATTCGTTGCTTCGCTCCATCCCGAAGGTGGCATGATTTTTGTTAAACTCTAATGTTACGTGAACTGTTTTCATTTTTAGGCCTCCATCACCAGGGGTTATTAAGGGAAAATAAAACCGGCCCGATTGTTTAATTCGGCCGGTTTCACTGTTAGCTCATTGTCGTCCAAGTGACCAAATACGGACGGCAGGTCTTCGCTTCCAAATTGTCCCTATTTTGTTTTAAGCTAATTCCCCTGTGTTATCTCCAAATCCCTTGTCTTCTTTGGCTCTGCAGACATCATCGCAATATCATAGGCTCTGTCGGCCAAATCATCTTCTAAAATATCCACGGCATGGTTACATTGCGGGCATATCCGTTTGCACGGATCGCCAAGAGCCCAGCCATAATAGATCGCTCCACATTCCTGACATTTACCTTTTAGTACGCTCATTTCCTTATCCTGCTCATTTAACAAAAGTGTAATTCTACGAATTTATATACACTATTAAATCAAGGTTAAGTAATGATCCCACCCGTAATAACTAGCGCCACATTTCGGACA
>Ga0326727_10021551_pt1 | contig 12602 bp, 13 predicted proteins | sample MB2enrmetagenome_FD_207643 | JGI IMG/M metagenome (GOLD analysis project Ga0326727, IMG submission 207643) | Lab enriched peat soil microbial communities from McLean, Ithaca, NY, United States - MB29MY | ecosystem: Environmental > Terrestrial > Soil > Wetlands > Peat | place: USA: New York...
AAGTACCATATTGAAAAATGGAACTGCTTGCGATTCAGAGGTTTGATCAGAGGATCGTGCTTCTTTAGACCTGGTTCTTCTTTTTCCTTCCCATTACTGACCTGCAAGACTTCTTTGTTGCCATCCTCGGTTGCCATTTATTCCTCCTATTTATCGATATCATTATTGAGATCAGCGGATTTAAGCAGCTTCTGAGACGATCCGATCTCTTTGATTCCAGCTAGAACTTTTTTGCCGCCGCGAATATTTCTTGTCATTCTACATTTCTTTCGTATTGTCGCTATATAGTTTCAACCGTAGCTGTAACTATTCAGAATTCGCCCACCTAAAGGCCCCATATCGAGCACCGGATCACGAACCTTCAGCGCTTCCAACAGCGAATCATTGCTCTTGCGAGCCATCCAAAAGCTGATCATTTTTCTTGCCTCTTCCGCTTCTGAGAATAGATGTCAAAAGCCAAAACCCCATAACGGCCGCAATAAGAAAGCCAGCAAGACCGATGATCGGCATCTCGTGCCACTTCGGAGGGGTTTTAGAGAGGGTAATAATGGACGAACCAACGATCAAAGAAGCCAGCACGATCGCAGAGGCTATGCGGCCGCTGATGAGATCCAGTCTGTACAGAGCGCGGTCCAAACCATGGTACTCAATTCCTATTTTCAGTTTCCCCTCGACGGTCTTCCTGAGAACTTCACGCAACTCCCCGGGAATCTCCTTGAAAAGCCGAAGCAACTCTGTTCCTGAATCCACCAAGTCGCGGGCAACTCTTTGAGGGGTATAGCGGGTGAATTTGATTTTTCGGATGAAGGGTTCGACATGGTTCACCATCTCAAACTCTGGATCCAAAGATCTGCCAAGTCCTTCCGCAATGCTTAACGCCTTCACCATGAGAAAGAGATCCGGTTTCAAACTCATGCCCTGTTTTGTGAGAATCTCCACAATACTCTGAAGCATCTTCCCGATTTCCAGTTCCTTCAGAGAAAGGTAGGCATACCGGTCAACGAAATCCATCAGGTCTCTTTGCAGCTCACTTCTATTCGAATCCACGGTAGAATTGGTGAGCTTTAGCAATGCATCCACCACCTTGTCTTCGTCTTTGTGAATTAACAGCTCCACGAAATCTGTAACGTCTTCGCGCTCCTGCTGGCTGATCCGTCCCATCATGCCGAAGTCAATAAAACAGATGACGTTATTCGGGAGAATAAAAATGTTTCCCGGATGGGGGTCCGCGTGGTAGAAACCGCAAACGCAAATCTGTTTCAGAGTCGAGTCGGCCCCACGGCTCGCTAACTCTTTCAGGTCGTGTCGGCCCTTCTTAAGACGTACGAGGTCTGAGGCTTTTATACCGTCGATGAACTCCATGACAAGCATGCGTTTGGTGCTTAGATCGCGATAAACTTTCGGGACGTAAATCGTCTCGTCGTCAAAGAACTGCCGGGCGAAGCGCTCGATATGTGAGGCCTCCACCGTGTAATCCAGCTCGTCTTCTATGCTGCTGGCGAATTCGTTGACGATCTTCGTCGGGTGGAAGACTTCCACTTCTGGCACGTGCTTCTCCATAAGGGAGGCCAGATGAAGCATGATCTCCAGGTCAACCTCTATGGTCTGCTCAATGTTCGGACGTTGAATCTTTATTGCCACTTCCTCTTTGGTGCCCTTCAGGATCGCCCGATGGACTTGCCCCAAAGAGGCGGCGGCAGTAGGTTTTTTGTCGAAGGAGCGGAAAATAGCTTCAGGGAACCTGCCAGTTTCCGATTTTATGATCTTTCTTACTCCGTCATAAGGGAATGATGGTACAGTATCCTGCAGCTTTGAAAATTCTTCAACATATTCGAATGGAATGAGGTCGGCGCGAGTGGAAAGTATCTGACCTAGCTTGACAAAGGTCGGTCCAAGCTCTTCCAAGGCCATCCTAACTCTCTCAGGCCTGGACAATTTCGCTATTCGCTCCTGCTGTTTTCCGGAAATTCTTTCTACGACTATTTCGAGATGCTGTTTTATGTTCAGGGAATCAACTAGATCTCCAAAGCCGTATTTAATAAGAACGTGGAGTATTTCTTGATAGCGTTTGGCGTGCCGATAGGTGCGGCCCATGATGCCGATTTTTCTAATACTTATCATTTGTCCTTGTCCTCTATGCTTGCGCTCTCGTCAGATTTCCAGGATCAGGGTGCCGCTGTCTCCCGCAAAACATGCTCTGATGTGGAACCGGTTCGAGTGAGGCTGAACCCGCCGCCAGAACGAACATCAACTTCGCTGAGACTGTCGGCTAACATGGCTGATTATCCTATTCGTCGATGTGCCGGAAACCCTCAAAGATTCGTCCGGTAACCGCACCAAAGATGAAGCCGCCAACATGAGCCATATAAGCGACGCCGCCACCCGAGTTCACATCGGCCACAGCGCCGACCTGACTGAAGAGTTGAATCAGAAACCAGAGTCCGATGAGGAGCGCCGAGGGAATAAAAGCGGTGCGGAAGAACCAGCCAAAAAAGAGCAGCGTGCGTATCCGATCACGAGGGTAGGTGACCAGAAAGGCGCCCATCACACCCGCAATCGCGCCACTGGCGCCCAGGTTGGGAACAGTGGAACTGGGTGCCAGTGCGATCTGAGCAAGCGACGCCGCCAGACCGCTGAGCAGGTAAAACGCCGGGTACTTTAGCGGCCCCATCGCGTCTTCGATTTCCGGGCCAAATGCCCAGAGGAACACCATGTTGCCTATAATGTGCATCCAACCGGCGTGCATGAACATCGCCGTCAGGATAGTGACCCAGTGGTGGCCTGCGACAATAGTGGCGGGAACCTCCGACCACTGCATTACAAATGTGTCACCGCCCACTAGTTCCATCATGAAGACGACCGCGTTCACGGCGATGATTGCCGCGGTGACGATGGGGAAACTCCTGGGCCTTCGAGATTCGTCCGATAATGGGATCATACCTGCCATGCTATTTTCCTCCGCTTCTCCAGATATACGTCCGTGTGCATAATGGCCTTCGTCGCTTGGTCGCCAAGGATCGAAGTTCCATCATCGATCCCGTTTTGGATTTTTGCTCCATGGACTTCAACCGCAATATAGCCGGATGTTGTCCCCTTTGGGCGAGAATGAAGAACAGATACGCCTTTAATGGTTGGGGTCTTTCCGAATCCATGGACAACGGCAGCATTCATTGTTTGAGGTAACATTTTTTCTCTCCTTGTAGCACTCAATTCATCATAACACTGCAGCGTAACACGCCGGTTCGGCGGCGTCCGCAACGGGTTGTTGACTGCCTCCGTCACTCAACTTTAGGAGAAGTCCATCTTCACGGAGGACTTCTCGGCGGTCAAGACCTCGCTGGCGATGAGCACATAGAGGACATCGCCGAACCAGCTTTACTAGTTCGCAGTTTTACAAGCTTGCCACTTTGCTGCCGAAGGTACGCACCTTGAACGCCAGCATAATGAGGAGAACGCCGAAGATAATGGCGTAGGTGCCGATCAGCCAAAGCACGGCGAGGGCGCCCGCTGCCGGCCGCACCATGAGGAGAACGCCGAAAACGACCGAAGCAAGACCGGCCAGGATGAGCCACCATTCATCCTTGATCTCCTTTCGCAGGTAGATCGCGGCCACGATCTCGAGAACACCTGTAGCGACTGCCCAGATCGCGATGTAGAACAGGAGTGCGAGTGCAGTCAGACCGGGGACGACGAAAGTCAGGACCCCGACACCCACGCCGAGCAGCCCCCAGATAAGCAGCAGCACCCAGTGCTCATACTCCTTGTGTTCTGCGATGGCGGTCCAGACGCCAAGGATGCCATCAACCATTGCGTAGGCGCCGAAGAGCAACACAAGCGCAATGAGAGAAATCCCGGGCTGAAACCAGATCAGGGCGCCAAATGCGATGGCGACGAGGCCACGCAATAAGAGCACCCACCACTTGCGAAGGAAAATATTAGAAAACTTTTTTTCGGAGGAGTTCATGTTTGTTCCTTTCCTTTTGATTAATGGTTCACGGTTAACTAACCACAATTACCCTGCTGAGCCTCCCGATAACATGCCGCCGATAGGCTGCCCGCAGGCCGGCATTAAGAATGTCACATGCAAGCTTGTCTCGCATTCAAACGGAATATAAATAGAGGTTGTCGAAGAAACAACCATCTTCACAGACTTTGAAATTTAATTCGCACAATTACGAACGAGCCTTTATCACAGCAAAGGCACTCTCGCTTCTTACTGCCGCCCTGTACAAGAGGGACATGTCAGGATTCATGATCTGTCCGGCGAAGCCGGTGTCACGGGTTTTCCACACTTGCTATCCCACCTGTGAATTGCTGCTTTGATTTTCAGGTTATCCTGGGGACAAATATCTCGAGTAACTCTATATCTCCGGGGCTCATTAGATTTAAAGGTGAGAATTTCAAGGAATCGCACGAACCGATAATCGAGGATACACTTCAAAAGGCGGTACAGAAAAGACTTTCAACCTCAGGGACTAAGTTGTCAGAAACTCAAAGAAACAACTCTCTCGAACCGCTTGAAACCGTGAAATGCGGTTTCTGTGAAAACAAAAGTCTTGCTTCATACTATTCAAAGAAGGCAGGCAGGAAATACTCTTACTGTAAATGCACAACAAAGACAAAGATTTCTGAGAAGCGCTGTCCGTCATAGAACTTGCCTCCCGATGAACTCAAGAGACAGGTCAGGACGATTGGTAAGAATGGCTCCGCGGAACATTCCGATGTGCGACAACGAACTTATTTTTAGATTACCAGTCGTGGTATTCAGAACAGCCCACGGCAAAAGCGGCTTAACGCTTGAAATGAGTAGAATTAGAGATTATTTGGATATTAAAGAGGATTGTTTCGTGAGGCTGCAGAAAACTTTCCCGAATTATCCTAGCTCCAAAAAAGGCTCAAGTAGACGAAAGAGACTGGACTATCCAAGGCTAGCAGCCGAGTACCAATCATTGATTACCGAAGGAATCTGTAATAATCGCGCTGAGGTTTCGAGAATGATGCACGTCAGCAGAGCATGGGTGACGAAGGTTATGGGGCGGTTGCGAGAATAAGATTTGAGATGGACAGCAATGGTCAGTTTTCTCCTTGGTCATCTTCGTCCTTGTGGAAGCAATTGCTCCGATACTTTTCATACGGAAGAAGAAGCAGTTTGCTTAGAAGGACTTGGTGGCAGGCTGTTAGTGGGCCTGCTATCTATTCAATCAGCCGTGAATTCGGAATAGGACAATAAGCAAGATAAAATCTCAAGAACCTATCTTACAAAGGGTCATGTTTTACTCACATGAAGTCGAAGACATAGGGTCACGACCTTCAACCTGCAAAAACTCTGGAATATCCGGAAGAACAGATGTGTGATGGATCCGATTTGGAACGACAGTAGGTTTCAGCAATTATCCGATCCACCGAATCCCGCATGCAGAAAACTAGTGGCTTGATCGTGCCCATTGAAGGTTTGACCAATTTCGGGATTAGCCATTGCGACAACTTCCCGGCAGCGTTGATATATCTACCCGAGAAAACAATCGCATCAACCCCGTTCATCAAACCGATTGCCGAGCCACAGCTCAACAGTACCCTATACTTGAAAAGATTTCTTGCAGCTTCATATTTATCGCCACCGGCAAATACTTCATCGATTGTTACATGCTCGCCCGCAACAGCCGTCAGCCCGCCGTGTCTCGTGAGCATCTCATTGATCATTTCAGGACCCATGTTCTTCTTCTCTTCGATCAGCAGAATGATTCCTGGATCGATCTCCCCGCAGGTCGTGTTTCCTGGCAATCCCTCCATTGGTGTCGCGCCACTGGTGACCATTATAGGCTTGCCGTCATAGATAGCAACTACCTCGGGCACAGGTTCCAGACAGACCGACAATATGCGTCTCATATTCCTGTGCTCAGCGATCTTCTCCGACGCCGCCCAGTGGTATAGTCCGTGGTAACCGAACCTCCGCACTGCTCCGAAAGATCCCTGGGGCAGTCCGGGCATTTCCTCGTCAAGCGCATACATCTGTTCCTGCATTGGCAGGTCAGCGAAGAACGCCGTCTCGAAGTACAAGCAGATCTCCGGTGTAGGTACCGTCCTCCCTAACATCTTTATCAGCTTGATCGCCACCGGAATGTGGAGAGGAGATTGAGGAATGAGCTTCTCTAATTTCCCAAGCAGAGAGCTAACATATACTTCACTTTTCCTGAACTCTTCCCCGCCGTACAATATCCTTATGGCTACAGCCTCTGGCCTGAACTTGTCGATCAGTCTCATGATACCTTCATCGGATCCGCCACGACCTCTGAGTTTTATCCTGCTATTCCTCTCGAGCCTGCAGGGTTCATTCAAGCTGTCGGGCAGCGTCTCGTCCAGTGAGTAAACGAAACAATCCACGAAAAAACCCTCAGGAATTAGAACAAGCAGTCTTTTCATCGATGCATTCTCCATTTCTCTCTTCATACGGTTCAATGAACATCCTCTCGCTCCGGGCGGTGCGGGACTCCAGAAGTTCAAATGCTTGCTTTGCGATTTCCAGTTCTTCGTTGGTCTTGACCACCACGATGTGCACTTCGCTCCCCCCCGCAGAAACGTCGGCCGGATAGCCAGAGATGGTCTTATTCTTAAATTCGTCTAACTTGATCCCAAAGAAATCCATGTTGCGGCAGATGGCTTCGCGAACGTAGGGGATCGATTCGCCGATTGTGTCCGTGAAGATCACCGCGTCGGCCCGACCGACGACCGTCAAATACGCGCCCAAGTATTTCCGGATCCTCCACAAATAGACGTCGAGCGCCATTTGTGATCTCTCATCGTTTGTCTCCGTTGCTCTTGCAATGACATCTCTGATGTCCGACGATTTTCCGGACAAACCGAGCAGGCCGCTCCTCTTGTTTAAGATTTTGTTTACTTTCGAATAGTCGCCTGCGTAATAAGCGATCATTTTCAGTATGACAGCCGGGTCGAGGTCGCCGCATCGCGTGCTCATAACGAGTCCTTGCAGCGGGGAGAATCCCATGGAGTTGTCCACCGATTTGCCATTAACCACTGCGCAGAGACTGGCACCTCCCGTCCCGAGATGACAGCTAACGGCATTTAGCTCTTCGATAGGGATATGCAAAAACTCCGCCGTCTTGCGGGTAACATACCGGTGACTGATGCCATGGAAACCGTATTTCCTTATTCCTAATTCTAATCTGATACTCTCCGGAAGCGGATAAGTATAAGCATAATCGGGAATGGTCGAATGAAACGCAGTGTCCAACGCTATTACTTGTGGAACGCTGGGATACTTTCCGGCAGATTCCTTTATCAGCTCGACGACCGGTGGATTATGTATAGGGGCAAGGTCTCCTATTTTATCCAGTGATCTAAAATCATCTTCTTTGAGAATGGTGCTTGAGGGAAATTCGGCTCCACCCTTGACCAGTCTATGTGCAAAAACATCTGGTGGAAAGCTTGGGTCATTGCCGACGGTCTTCATGACTTCTGAGAACGCCTCTTTGAAACTCTGCACGTTCACTTCATGGATCACTTCCAGGCCTGACTTGCGATGGACTATTCTTGACGGCTCCGTAGTTTTCGAGCCAATCCTCTGAACTTCACCTTCAAGTACCTCTTCTCCCGAAGGCATGTAGATCATTCTATATTTCAGCGATGAGCTTCCGCAATTCAACACGAAAATATTCATTTTAGCTTTCTAAAGGTCCCACGCCTTTTTGTGTCTAAGGAGGATCTACTCTCATCCATTGTCTATATATCCATATCTGACGTCCACCCGAAGACCGGTATGCCCGCAAGGCTGTGGACAATCGATGCAGTGCCGAGCAGACCTTCGGTGATCTTATCGAGCTCAACACACTCCTTTACCGAATGGGCAACTTCTTCCGTCCCGGGTCCATAGCCGATTGTGGGGATGTTGAATCTCTTCGTCAGGATGCTCCCTGCTGTCCCCATGCCGAGACGCGGCAGAAGCCATTTGCCGGGCTGAGTCTTACATCCCGCCGAGCTGAGCGCCTGGCGAGAACGGTCCATCAAAGGAGAGAACGGGTCGGTCTCCCACGCACTGCTGAGATACCTCACCTGTATCGTTTGCCCGCTCTGGAGCTTTTGTGCCTCCTCACGTATCATGACCTTCATGTTGAGACCGGGTTCCCGGGATACGTTTTGCAGACCGGATTCCTTTATCTTTTCTTTCAACTCCTCCGCGTTATCGTCGTGGTACAGCCTGCGGCTGAATGAGATGTACGCATCACCACTGTAGCGATTGAATTCCGGTCTTTCAACATTCATCAGCTCTATGTATCCCGGCAGTCCCTTAACTTCGCTGGCATTGAGCAGGTTTTGAAACACAGCATTCGCGGCATCATGCAGGAAATTCGGGTTCGGAGAATCCATGCCGATGCGGAACTCTGCCCACCCGTCGTGACCGTAGAACAAGCCGAGGCCTGTCGGTTCGCCGAGTATAGCATAGTCCACCTTTATCTTCATATCTGCCAACGTCTTCGAAATTAGATGCTGGACTCCGAGACTCAAACCGTTTTCTTCCGACACTGTGGCTGCCACGATAAGCGTCCCGCGAAGCGGAAGAAGGGCGCGCTTCAACAGGTACCCCGCATAGATTTGCATGGCAAGCCCGCTTTTACAATCGGAGCTACCGAGTCCATACAATTTTCCGTTCCTCGTCTCACCCGAGTACGGAGGGATTTCCCAAACCTGATTTTCGCCGTCAGGCGAGACCGTATCCATGTGACTATTCAGCAGCACTGTCGGTGCCGATTCGATACCGTAGATAATGCCTATTACATTTCCAAAATCATCCACGAACACCTTGTCGTAACCGAGCTCGTCCATCTTCTTTTCGACCATCCTGGCAACATTGTTCTCGCAAAGGCTCAGGCTCGGTGTTCGGACGAGCTCCGAAGTGAACTCCGCAGCCTTCTTTCCCAAGTAGTTCGCGTTTTCCTTAAGTAGCGTGTACATTTTGTATCCTCGTTTTTAGTTGCACTGCTCTATAGGTCAACAGATATGCCGAAGAAGAAACAGGTATTCCGGCGCATTTTCCGCTTAATTGGATTGTTGCTTGGGGTGAAGCTTTGTATTTTACAATGGTTGTATTGCAAAATGAAAGGCTCCAAATATGAAGGCTGATGACTTAAGATTAGATGAGATAGTAAATTTCACGGACGGAACGCTCACGCTTCGAGGGCGCGAGGTCGTGCTTCATAGCCTCCACGCATTTGCTCAATTGCGGAAGGATCTCATAGATACTGCAGGGCTCGAGCATGCTCGAAACATCCTGACCAGGTTCGGATACTTTCAGGGCCAGGCAGATGCCTCCGTTCTAATGAACAACTTCAAATGGGACAACTCCGAAGAGCTGATTAGAGCCGGCTGTAAGCTTCATTCACTCGAAGGCATAGCGAGAGACGTCGTAAATAATCTTACTTATGACGAGCAGTCGGGAACGTTTCGAATGGAAGTGAGCTGGTTCGACTCGAAAGAGGCGCAGGAGCACCTGTACACCTTCGGCCAGTCAACGCATCCCGTCTGCTGGATATTGGCGGGATATTTCAGCGGCTTTGTCTCGTTCTGTATCGGCAAAGACACATACTTTATTGAACAGTCATGCAGAGCACAGGGCAAGAACGTTTGCCATGCCGTCGGGAAAGATATCATCTCGTGGGGAAAGGAGGTAAACCCGTATCTCGACTACTTCAAAGCACACGACATAAACCTAAAGATCCAGAAACTCACCGAGCAGCTGAAAGAGAAGTCTTCCCTCCTGAAAAAATATGAAAAGGAAATCGAAGCACTGGGAACGGCGGCAAAGCCCTCATTCATAGAGATACACAGCAAGGCATACAGGCACGTCCTTCTTGTCGCGAACAAGGTCGCACCTTACGACTCGACAGTATTGATAACCGGAGAGACAGGTGCGGGTAAGGAAGTTCTCGCCAAATACATCCACAAACTCTCATCCCGTGCGAAACGGCAGTTCATAGCTGTTAATTGCGGTGCACTCCCCGAATCTCTCCTTGAGAGCGAACTCTTCGGTCATAAAGCTGGCGCTTTTACCGGCGCGAACAAAGATAGGACCGGATTATTCGAGGTTGCGGACAAAGGAACGATATTCCTCGACGAGATCGGAGATATCAGCGCCGCGATGCAGATGAAGATACTCCGCGTCCTGCAGGAGCGCGAGGTCATGCGAGTCGGCGAAAGCGTAACGCGCAAAGTGGACATCAGAATCATTGCCGCCACGAACAAAGATCTGCAGGAACTGATTAGACAGGGCAAGTTCCGAGAGGACCTCTATTACAGGCTGAGCGTCATGGAGCTCAAGGTTCCTCCCCTGCGGGAGCGTAAGGAGGATATACTACCCCTGACAAGATTCTTTGTCGACAGGACATCAAAGAAACTGCAAATCAGAAACCTTCACATAGACTCAGCGTGCATAGATTACCTCCAAGAGTATAGCTGGCCGGGAAACGTCAGGGAATTGGAGAACGTAATTGAGAGGGCCGCCATACTCAGCCCAGACGAGAATATTTTACCCCAATATCTTCCGGGCGCTATCGTAAACGCGACCAAGAAATCATTCGAATCAGTACTTAATGGAAATCCGACTCTGGAGCAGATGGAGCACGCGTACATTGAACGTGTTCTCCAGCTCACTGGCGGCAACAAGACTAAGGCAGCCAAGATACTTGGAATAGACGGGTCAACCCTCTGGAGAAAGCTGAAGTCCGCCTGAGTCAATGTGAACCCCCGTATCATATGCTAGTGCTAAGTTAGCGATCCGGTCAGGCATTGGGAACTCAAAAGTCTTTCGCACGCCCTCGGTTTTCAACTGCACGGCGGGGAATAATTTTACGAAAATGGTAACGAGGGTTTCCATGAAGGACAAGCAAACTAAGTAGTTTCGTTATCTTCATTATTCCCCTTCTTCTTTTTCTCATTGTCGTCGCTATTAGTTTTTGGTGATTCAGGTAAATTGTCACCTTCACGAGTTCCTTTACTGCCGGTTGTCCCCTTCCGTTTTCTTTTCGAATTTCGTTTCGACGCCTCTTCATATTTCTCGCGCACAAGCGGAAGAAGTATACGGGCCAACTCCACTTTCACCTCTTCGCGTGTCATTGAATCTGGATACAGTGCATCAACTATTTCTTTCACTTTAGGACCGACCTCAGAATGTGCTATTGTGGGTGCATCGGGAATTCGGCTGGTTATCAGGTCGTGCAGAAATTGCGCTCTGACTAAATCGAACTTTTTTGATTTCAGATGATAGCTATACAAGGCAATGAGCTTTTCAATGGGCTGACTGAAAATAACTAGATCCTCCTGCGAAAAGTGTGGCGATTCTTCTCGGTAAAACTTTTCTAACATTTCAATCAGCTTGTTCACCGAGTCAATCTCTCCGACCTTGGTCGCCAACATTGAATTGTAGGCGAGAATTGCGTGAAGCCAGTCTCTTGCCTCAACCGCGACTTGAGCATCGTTTTCCGCTTTCAAGAACTTTGTCATCTGAGCAAGAGTAATTCCGGAATTCGCTTCTTTGGTGATTTCCTTGGTCGCTACTGCTTTTGATTTTTTTCCTTTTTGAGGCAATGATTTTTTCATTTAATTGTCCACGATACATTTATTCTTGAGTGTCTCATTTCGTAATCAAGTTATAGAGGGTGGCCCGCGTAGTCAATAATTTCCGGGCATTCTTAATTGATTCTTAATTTCAAATCGTGTGATCTTATTTTGCCCCAAAAATTAAAAATCAACAAAAATTCACCAACAAACTCTTTAAGTTTTTCTAATATTTATACCAACCTATTTGTTGGTAATAATTCTTAATTTTTAATTTTTTGGGGAAAATAGAGTAAATAAGAGGTTTTGAAATTAAAAATAGATTAAGAATCATCAAAAAATCGAAAAGGACAAAACGACATTTGGACAATTGGACATTTGCAAAATTGAAAAACAGTTGGTCAGTCTGGACAGGCGAGTTAAATTTAAGAAAAATCCAACATCTGGAAGGATTACCCGATGAGCGAAGAACCCAACGAAGAAGACGATGGATTAGAAGACCCAACAGATTACTCCCTAATATTTCAGTGCGCAATCTATGGCACAGTAAATCTCTGCAATGAAGACGTTGTTCCAGCTCAACTAGCTGAAACGCAAGAAAGCCTAAACGCGCTGTGGTACTCAGAAGAAATGAAGGACGATGAAGGTAATACTACAGGCTTAATGGATGTCAATCTCTGGGAGGATGTGAGAGCGATTACTCTCAGGGACGCGAGGCAAGCCGAGAATCTTTGGAATTCTGTGAAGATAGTCGGGCGAATTCTGGAAGTCAGCGCTCCAAAGCCAACAACAATTAAAGACGCCGCTGGCAACGAGTTAACGCATCCAGTCTGCATCCTAACGATTGAGGACAAGGACCATTATGAACTTCCCACCCTTGCGTTTCCTGAGACTAAACTACCTGACAATTATCGGGAACTCTTCAGAGGGCAAAAGCTTCTGACCTTCTATGGCAGCGTCGTACAATCATATAGCAAAACAACATCCGAATATCGTTTCTATCTTCATCATCTTGATAAAGAACCGACAATTTCAGA
>Ga0326727_10021553_pt1 | contig 12601 bp, 12 predicted proteins | sample MB2enrmetagenome_FD_207643 | JGI IMG/M metagenome (GOLD analysis project Ga0326727, IMG submission 207643) | Lab enriched peat soil microbial communities from McLean, Ithaca, NY, United States - MB29MY | ecosystem: Environmental > Terrestrial > Soil > Wetlands > Peat | place: USA: New York...
AGAAGCAGGAGAAGTTGGGATGATCTCAGGAGGTGCATCGTGCTGGCCGTAGTGAATTCCATCATGTCTTTACCGGGCGCGTCGAGCGCGACCACGACCAACGCGCTTGCGGCGCCGGCCACCGGCTCCACCGCATCATCGCCCTTTGCGGATTTGATCGGCGATGCCGTGGGGCAGGTCAATCAACTGGAGAAGCAGGCGCACGCCGCCGTGACCGGCCTGATGACCGGCTCTGGCGTGGACGTGCACCAGGCGATGATCGCCACCCAGAAGGCGAATATGGCCTTCGAGCTGACGCTGGCGGTGCACAACAAAGCCGTCCAGGCCTACCAGAGCGTGATGGGAATGCAGTTTTAGAGACCGCTTCTGGCTTTGAGCCTCTAGCTCCTGGCCCGATCGCGGAGCGCGAAGGCTTACCTGGTTGGCAGGGAGAAAGCTGGAAGCTAGGAGCTAGCAGCTAGAAGCTGAAGATCATGGCCACGGGAACGCAGTTGGAAAAGACGCCGCCGGCGGTTGGGCACCTGCAGAAAGGCGGGAAATGGTCCGGGCTATGGGGCCTGGCGAAGGTGCGCTGGGCCGAGATGGCTCCGGCGCAGCGCGGTTGGGCTCTGGCGTCGGCCGTGCTGCTTCTCGCCATGCTGGGCGGCCTCACCTGGTACGGCCTGCGGCCCGACTGGCGCACGCTCTACGCCGGCCTCGACCCCGACGATGCGCGGCAGCTCGAGCAGGTCCTGGCGCAGGCGCAGATTCCCTTCGAACCCTCGAGCGACGGCTCGGGCATCCTGGTTCCCGCCGCGCTACTCGACAAGGCCCGCCTGGCCGCCGCGGCCAAGGGCGGCATCAAAAGCGGACGGCTGGGATTCGAGATCTTCGACAAGCCCAATTGGGTGGGATCGGAGTTCGACGAGCAGGTGAACTACCAGCGCGCTCTCGAGGGCGAACTCGAGCACACCATCGGGACCTTATCCGATGTGGCTTCGGCGCGCGTGCATCTGGTCATGCCGCACGACTCGCTGTTTCGCGACCAGGACCGCCCGGCCAAGGCGGCCGTGGTGCTCAAACTGCGCCACCGCACGCTGGCCGACGGCGAGCCGGAAGCCATCCGCAATCTGGTCGCCTCGGCCGTCGATGGCCTCCTGCCGGACCGGGTGGCGCTGGTCGATGCCGCCGGCAATCTGCCCCTGGGTCCAAAGACCCCGGAGGCCATGCAGTTGAGCGCCGAGCAGGCTCTCGAAGACAAGCTGATCGCAACCCTCGAGCCGGTGACGGGCGCAGGCAATGTGCGCGCCTCGGTGACCCTCGATTATGACGCCGAAGCTTCGGAAGAGACCGACGAGAGTTACGATCCCTCGAAGTCGGTCACCCTGGCCCTCGAGCGCACCGAGCAGACCACGGGCGCGCAGCCGGTTGCAGCCGGGGTTCCCGGCGCGGCCTCGAATGCCCCCAATACGCAGGCGGTTCCCGTCTATCCGCATGAAACCTCTGCTCCGCAATCGGCCAAAACCGAGTCCGGAACCTATGGGGTTTCGAAGTCTGTGCGGCATGTTGTCGACAATCCTGGCCGCATACGCAGGCTTACCGCGGCCATCGTCGTCAACGACCGTCTGATGCAGCCGGCAACCAAGGGACATGCGGCGGTCTGGCAGCCGCGTTCGGCCGATGAACTGCGCAATCTGACCGCCTTGGCGGAGGCGTCCGTGGGATTCGATACCACACGCGGCGACATGGTTACGGTGGAGGACCTGGCCTTCGATGGCAATCGTCCCCAACCCCCGGCAACTCTCGCCGAGCAATCGCTGCGCACCGCGGAGAATTCGCCGAACTTGATCAAGTATGCCGCATTGCTGTTAGGCCTTTTGGTGGTGGTGGCTTTCGGCGTCCGGCCCGCGATCCGCCGCGCCGGCGGGGCACTGGCAACAGCGGGAAGCGCCAAGGCTGCGCGCCGGGAGTTGCCCGCGGCTGCCCCGGCGCAGGTTCCGCTCAGCCCGCCGGAGCCGGTGGAGGTCGATCCGGAGCGTTTGCGCTCGCAGGAGATCTTCGCACAGGTATCGGAGCATTTGAAACGCGAGCCTACGCAGAGCTCGCGGCTGTTGCAGAGCTGGATTCACTCGGATTGACGGACCGGAAACAGGACGGGCACGGCCGGGCACGGGCGAAATGAAGCCCCTAGAACGGCGGCAGGCTGCAGAGAGCAAGAGAGGAACGGGCTTTGGCAGAGCTGGGAAACGAAAGCGGAGGAGCAAAGCGCCGTCAATCGGCGAATCTCTCCGGGGTGCGCAAGGCGGCAATCCTGATGGTGGCCGTGGGCGAGGAGCTGGCCAAGGAGGTGCTGCGCGCGCTGCCGGAACCGGACGTGCAGCGCATCACCGAGGAACTGGCAGATCTGCGCGGTGTTACGCCGGAGCTCTCCGGTGAGGTGCTCGAGGAGTTCTGGCAACTCCTCGATACCCATCACTTCATCGTTCACGGCGGCCTCGATTATGCGCGGCGGTTACTGGTCGATACCTTCGGCAAAGATCGAGCCGAGGACCTGCTTACGCTGATGCGCCGTTCGCAGGAGGAGGCGCAGGGCAATCTGGCCAAGCTGCAACGCACCGATCCGCAGCAGCTGGGCAAGCTGCTCGACTCCGAACATCCGCAGACCATCGCGCTGGTGCTGGCCCATCTCGACCCGCGGCGCGCCTCGACGGTGCTCGACAACCTGAGCGAGGATCACAAAGTCGTGGCCGTGCAGCGTCTGGCCGAGATGCGGCAATTCTCTCCTGAAATGGCGCAGAAGGTGGCCCTGATTCTTCACCGCCGCCTGGAGAGCGTGGGCGATACGGCACGCCGCAGCTACTCCGGCTTCAAGGCCGTCGCCGATCTCCTGAATCGGCTCAACGCCGAGGAGGCAAAGAAGATTCTCGAGACCATCGAAGAGGATGCGCCGGAGCTGGCTTTGAGCATTCGCAACCTGATGTTCACCTTCGAGGACCTGATTACCGTGCCGCCGGCCTCGATTCGCGAGATCGTATCCGGGGTCGACAAGCGGCAACTGGCGCTGGCTCTGCGCGGCGCCAACGAGGATCTGCGCGCCCAGATCTTCAAGGCCATGAGCTCGCGCGCGGTCGAGATGCTCAAGGAAGACATGGAGGTGCTGGGCCCGGTGCGCTCGCGCGAAGTGGCTCAGGCGCAGCAGGAGATCCTGAGCCTCGCGCGCCGCCTCGAGGCCGAAGGCAAGGTGGTTTTGAAACTCGAAACCGGCGACGAGATGATGGCCTAGCGGATGGCCGCGGCCGGGCAGCCAGCCGCGAAACGGCGGCCAAACGAGGAGCGGCAAGCGGATAGGCAATCGGGCGTCAAGGTTCAGGTGCAGGAACGCAGGGAGAAACCGGAGAGAGACGAATTTGCAACCGGCAACGGCACCGATATCAAGAAGCGTAGGCAGCACAACGGTGGAGTGCTTCGAGTATCCCGCATGCCCCGGCACGCCTTCCGAGCCAGCCTGGGACGGTTGGGCCGAAGCCGGAGAGGATCCTGCCCCAGAACAAGAGAGCGGCGATCGAACGGCAGGGCCTGTCACCGGCGCGGAATTCGAGGAGCGGATTGCCGAAGAAGCCCGCCGCGCCTTTGAAGCGGGCCGCGAGCGCGGCCGCGAGGAGGGCCGCCGCGCCGAGCGCGAGGCCATGGCTCCATCGGCGGCGGCCGAGACCGAGCGCCGGCGCAGGCAAATCTCCGACCTGATGGAAGGTTTTGCGCGCGAACGTGACCGCTATCTCCAGGCCGTCGAGCAGGAGGTGGTTCGCCTGGCGCTGGCCGTGGCGGCGCGCATCCTGCGCCGGGAGGCGCAGATGGATCCGCTTCTTCTTACCGGCGCGGTGCGCGTCGCGCTGGGGCAATTGGCGGCGACGTCGGAGATCCGCATCCGTGTGCCCGCCAAAGAGGCCGACCTTTGGACTGAAACCATCGCGCACTTGCCCAATCTGGCGATCAAGCCCCTGGTCGTCGCCGAAGAGGGCATGCTGCTCGGCGATTGCATCGTCGAAAGCAAGGCGGGAAACGTCGATCTGGGCGTTCGCTCCCAGTTGGGCGAGATCGAACGCGGGTTCTTCGACCGCGCCGCCATGCCGAATGCCTCCGCGGCGCGGCTGGCCGCCGGCACACACGGAGAGACATCGCCCCCCGAAGCCGCGTCTCCAAAAACATCGCCTATCGAGGCGCACGCATGACGGCTTTGCTCGAACGTTACTTCTCCCGGCTCGAGTCGCGGCAGCCTTGGCGCTGGCGCGGCCAGGTGCTTGAATCGCTGGGCCAGACCATCGAATCGGCGGGGCCGCCGGTTTCGGTGGGCGAGTGCTGCGAGATCGAAGACCGTCTGGGCCACGCGCGCAGCGCCGAGGTGGTCGGATTTCGCGGTTCGAACGTGTTGTCGATGCCGGTCGAGACCATGGAGGGAATTCGCTTTGGCGATCCAGTCTGGGCGCTGGGGGCGAGGCCCGCGATCGAAGTCGGGCCGGCGCTGATGGGCCGGGTCTTAAATGCGCAGGGCGCGCCCATCGACGAGGGCCGCCCCCCGGCAGTTACGACGACGCTGCCCCTGGACGGCAAGGTGCACACGCCGCTCGATCGCGTCCCCATCAACCAGGCTTTGGGAACCGGGATTCGCGCCATTGACGCGATGCTCACCGTGGGCCGCGGCCAGCGTGTGGGCATCTTTGGCGGCTCGGGCGTAGGCAAAAGTACGCTCATTGGCATGATGACGCGCAATACCGAAGCCGAAGTGACCATTGTCGGCCTGGTGGGCGAGCGCGGGCGCGAGGTGGGCGAGTTTCTGCGCGACTCTCTGGGCAAGGAGGGCATGGCGCGATCCGTGGTGGTTGTGTCCACCTCCGACGAGTCGCCGCTGCTGCGTATGAGAGCGGCGCTGGCCGCCACCACCCTAGCCGAGTACTTTGCCGCCCAGGGCAAACATGTTCTGCTGGTGCTGGATTCGTTGACGCGCTTTGCCATGGCCGCGCGCGAGATCGGCCTTGCGGCCGGAGAGCCGCCCACAGCCAAGGGATACACGCCCTCGGTCTTCACCCGCCTGGCGCGTCTCATCGAGCGCGCAGGCTGCTTCCGCACCGGGTCCATTACGGCTTTCTACACCGTGCTGATGGAGGGCGACGATCAGCAGGACCCGCTGGTCGACGCTGTGCGCTCGCTACTCGACGGGCACATTGTGCTCTCCCGCGCGCTTGCCGCCGAGAGCTGGTACCCGCCCATCGAAATCCTGGATTCAATCAGCCGCCTCATGCCCGCGGTGGCGGCGGGGCCGCACCGTGAGCACGCTGCGCTGGTGCGCAAACTACTGGCGATCTATGCCCGCTCCGAGGATCTGGTGCGCATCGGAGCCTACAAGCCCGGCGCCGATCCGGATCTGGACCGGGCGTTGCGCGCGCGCGACGCCATCCGCGCTTTTCTAGCCCAGGGGGCCGGCGAGCGGCTTCGGCTATCCGACTGTCTGCAACGTCTCGCGGCCCTGGCCGCGGAGGTTTGATCGATGGCTGTCTCTCGCGCCATGCGCCGTCTGCTGCAGGTTCTGGAAATTCAGGAAGAGGAATGCCGCGCGGCGATGGAGTCGGCGCGCGCCGAGCTCAGCCTGCTGGAACGGGCGCTGAGTCGAAACCTCGAACGCGAACGCGGGGGCCGGCGGCTGGTCGCGGTCAGCGCGACAAGCGGCGAGGTCGCCGACCGCATTGCGGGCATCGAGGAGACGCGTACCGCCAAGCGCGTGGCTGCCGTCCTGGCGCCGCGCATGCGAGAGGCGGAAGCGGCGGTGAACGAGCGGCGCAGCCAGTTCCTCGGCAAGCGCATCGAGCGCCGCCAGACCGAGACGCTGATCGAAGAGACCGAGGCCCTGGACAAAGTGGAAGCGGAACGGCGCGCGCAACGCGATCTGGACGACTGGGGCCTGAGCCGGAGAAGTACCATCTGAAAGGCGCATCCAAAGAGAATTCCAACTCGCGTTCATGCGCGTCGAGACCATCTCTCGCGGTAACCGAGCAGAACTTGAGAGAAAATGTGCAAGGCTTTAGAAGCGTCTCCTGAATCGGGAAGATCCATTCCCTCCCTGACATTCTTCTAACACCAGCCAACATTGCTTTGGCACGCCATCTGCACCTTGCTCCCGCATGACCGTAGCCGTTGGCAGTGAAGTTGGCGCAGCGATCGAAGCAGGTGGGCGGGCTGGTTTGGGACAGAGTGCGGGTACCCGGCTCGGCAGGGAACTGGGCACGAATTGGTTCAGTCCGTCGAGCGGCAATCTCGCTACTGGCTTGGCTTCCACGGCGCCGAGTTTCCGCTCCAGTTGGCAGTCGATAGTAAATGCTTGGCGAGGAGTTTCACGTGGAACGAATGGCGTCGAGAATGAGGCGGCCGAAGAATCCGGTATAACTACCGGGATAACTAGCACAGAAGCGGAACTAACTCAGAAAAGCGCGCAATCGACCTTTCTCGCAACGGCAGTAAGTTCGAATCTTCCAGGCAAACTTTCGACAGCACTCCCGAACTCGATTGCGGAGAGGACCACCGCGCTGGCAGAAGCCCAATCGCAACTTATCGCCTCGCAATTGAGGTCTGCGCAAGTCGCCGCTGCGGAGACGGCGCTCTCGGCCAGCCAGAGTTCGGACGCAGGGAGCCGCTCCAATAAAGCCGGGCAAGAAACAGCTGGCTCTGAAAGCCAGCGGGCAAAGCGCGAGGAGGCAACGCAGACAGTCCAATCCTCGGTCGAGACCCCCAACTGGTTTCCGCTCGCCAACGCGCCTGTTCCTCCCGGTGTTGCATCTCTAGCTCAAGCTCCGGTTTCTTTGGGAACTTCTGTGCAAGCACACACTGCGGAGACGGCTCTCCGGCCTGCATCGTCCTCTGCACTCGCCGGCTGGGATTCGGCGCAAGATCCAGGATCCAAACAACCCGCCAGCGCGGCCACCGATGTGATCGACTCCGAAAGGATCGCGGCGGCCCGGATCTCAGAAGAGCCTGAAGCAGCGGGCGGCAGTGCTCGCTCCGTGCAGACGGCCCTCTCGAGTCCTGAGCGCAACGCATCCACGCCACAGATCCATGCGTCCCGCGAGACTTCGGCGTCTCCTCTCAACGCCGCTCCCCAGTCCGCGACAAGCCCGCAAATAGCGTCGCCCGTTTCCGCGGAATCGTTGACCTCAGATGCGCAGTCCGAATCCTTGACGGCACCGGCGGTTGGAAGTGGCGAAAACCTGAACTACTACCATTCCGCTCTGGCGTCAGGAACGGATAAGAGGGCCGGCAGCTTCAAGCAACTCGAAGCCACCGAAACTTCCAAATCATCCGTTGTATCGCATGCAACAGCATCCGGTGTGGCGCAAGTCAGCGTCAGCGCAGCTCTGGATGTATCGAAGGAGACACTGGAACGTTCGGCTCCTTCCGCGTCGTCTCGTGCTGCGACTCAGGAAACCGTCTCCCCCGTTACGCACTTGATAACGGCACAACCGGTTTCTGCCGACGCTGCAGGGCTGCGCACTCCGGGGGCGGCGCATATGTCTGCAGCGTGGGCATCAGGCCATGCGTCGAGCGAGGCATCGGCGTCGCCCGCTTCCGCGCAAGACACATTCACCGCGCTCGATCGAGAATCGGCGCTGGGAACTCCCGGATTTACCCATGCCGGGGGCCAGCACGCCGAAGCGGGATTCCAGGATCCGGAGCTGGGGTGGGTTGGGGTACGCGCCGATCTGAACACGAGCGGCATTCATGCCACCCTTGTGCCGAGTTCCGCGGATGCGGCGCAGAGTCTGAGCGGCCACCTTGCCGGACTCAGTTCGCACCTGGTGGAGCAGCAAGCACCGTTGGCCTCGCTGTCGATGGCATCGCCCGGCGAGAGCGGGATCGAGAACGGCTTGGGCCAAGGCACGCAGCAAGGCGCTGAGGGCAATGCGCAGGGCAATACATCGGCAGAATCGCAAACATCACAAACGGACATTCCGCTCGCGGCGAGCACATCAACTCAGGTGGCAACTGCTGAGAGCGGCGTTACCAACACACAAGCATATCCAGGAGAGCTGCGTGGCAGGCACATCTCCGTAATGGCATAAACGGGATGCGGCGCAGTACGGAAAGAGGTAAAGAAAATGTCAACCTTACCAGGTCTCTTGAATCATCAGGTAACGGCGGGGCATGCTCTGACGGGCAAGGCAGCGTCGCCCATGGCAAGCCCCACATCCGGGAGCAGCGGCACGAACGGTTCGAACAGTTCGAGCGGCAACTCGGCCACTGTTTCCGCCAACGACTTTCTCACGCTGCTGGTGACCGAGATGCAGAACCAGGATCCGACCGCGAATACGGACCCGAACGAGTACATCAACCAGCTTGTGCAGGTCAACAGCTTGGAGCAGTTGATCGATATCAATCAGACGTTGAGCACAGATGTTGGCAGCACGGCAAATTCCTCCGGCAGTGGAACGAAACCAAGCGTCACTGCGGCTGCGTCGAGTGCAGGCAACTCGGCCATAACGCCCGCTGCCGCTGCAACGTCGGGAACTGCAGCCTCCAATTCCGCATCGCCTGTATCGGGCAACCTGAGTGCTCCCAATACGAACCCAGCGGCCGAACGGGTCGGGCACTCGCTCACTCAGCGCACGCGCGCCGCTATGGGCGGGGGAATTCCGCTTCAGTAGTAGGTTTGTTTACCCGCCTGGCACTGGGCCTGGCGTAACCGCATCGCATTCAACGAGGAGATGAATCATGGCAAGTTTTTCGATTCCACTGACCGGGCTCGAGGCCGACTCCACGGCTTTGAACACTATTGCGAACAACCTCGCGAACATGAGCACGACCGGCTTTAAGTCGCAGAGCACCTCGTTCAGCGACCTGCTTTACCAGCAGATTGGAACCTCGGGTTCGGGAGACGAGATCCAAATGGGTTCCGGCGTAAAAGTGGCGGCAAACACCACGGACTTCACCACAGGTTCGATCTCCTCGACGGATGTATCGTCGGATGTCGCCATTGACGGTTCGGGATTCTTTGTCCTCGACAACAACGGAAGCCAGCTGCTGACACGAGATGGAGGTTTTCAACTTAGTTCCAATGGGACTCTGGAGTCGACCAACGGGCTCGCGGTGATGGGCTATCCGGCTGTGAACGGCGTGGTGAATCCGGGCGCGCCGTTGACCGATATCGTGATTCCCACCGGCCAGACAATGAACCCTGCGGCGACGACGACCTTTAGCATGACCCAGAATCTGGACTCGTCCGATGCGGTGGGCGCCACCACCACGGGTTCGCTGCAGGTGTACGACTCGCTGGGCAAGAGCTATGAGGCCACGGTGACCTACACCAAGACAGGAACCAATCAGTGGTCCTACGGTATCTCGCTGCCGGATACCCTGCAGGGGGCTACGGCCGTGGTCGCGGGCGTGACAACGACCACGTATAACTTTGGCGCCAACGGCGGAGTGCTGGCCACAGTCGATCCCAGCACGGACCTGACGATCACGGGCTTAACCGCGGGTGGTGGCACGGCGACCATTGCTGTGCCAGCCGTGCCGGCAGGCACAATCGTTGGAGTCGCCGGACCTCCGGCCACCGGCTATGTGGCGCTGCTCCAGAATGCCATTACCGCGGCGGGCATCGCCAACGTCAACGTTGCGGCAACTGCAGGCGGCCAGTTGACGATCACCGGAACCAACTTCTCGACCAGTGGCACCGTGGTCCAGGATCCGGTGCCCTCGGCAAGCGCACAGGGCACCCTCAACTTCAACGCCAACGGCGATCTGATCAGCCCGGCCGCGGATGTTGCTGGAATTACATTCTCCGGGCTCTCCGATGGCGCCGCGGGTCTGAATCTGACCTGGGATCTCTATGGCGCGAACGGCACAGGCAACATTAGCCAGACTGCGTCGACCTCCTCGACCTCCTCAACCCACCAGAGCGGTTACCCCACCGGAACCTACCAGAGCTTTAGCATTGGCTCTGACGGAACCATCGCGGTGTCGTATTCCAATGGCCAAACCCAGAACGTTGGACAGATCGCCATTGCAACCGTCAGCAACCAGGAGGGATTAGTGGCCCTGGGCTCTACGGAATACCAGACCACCAACGCCTCGGGCACGGCAACTGTGGGAATCGCAGGGACCAGCGGACGGGGCGCGCTCGAGGGTAGTTCTCTCGAGGCCTCGAATGTCAATATCTCTACCGAATTCTCCGATTTGATCGTCGCGCAGCGGGCCTTCGAGGCTAACGCCAAATCGGTGACCACCTTCGATACCGTAACCCAGGACGCTATCAACATGGTGCATTGAGTCGTTCCCTCTGATGTGCAGTTTCATAAGGGCGGTCGAATCTGGCCGCCCTATTTTTTGCTTTTGGGCTAGGGGTCTGTTCACACTATTGGGATGGTGGCGACGGGAGCCAGTTTTTCCGAGTTCTAGGAGCGAGGAGCGTGCTGTGGTCAATCACTGGAGCGACGAGCGACAACGAAATCGGGAAAACTGGCCCCGTCCCTTCGGGTTGCGGCGAAGATTCGGCCATACTTCGTTGCCGGCCTCGACGGTGGGGCCTGCCACAGCCCTCGGCCGTCGCCTCGTCTGGCCGAATCTTCGCTCGCAACGCCATCCACCCCAATAGTGCGAACAGACCCTATAACTCGATAAACAAACCCTTGCTGTGGGCCAATACATTAGCGTGCGCATCCGCAATCACGGCCTCGGTCCAGTGCTTTCGACCCTCATGGTGCGTGACGCGCCCCTCAAGGCGCAGAGGCGTACCGCTCGGCACCGGACGACGGAATTCGACCTCCATCTTCGCTGTCACCGACGACCGCCCGAGCGCGCGCACGGCTTTGCTCATCGCCTCATCGAGAAGTGTGGCGATAATTCCTCCGTGGAGGTAGCCCGGATGGCCTTCAAAAGCATCCGGCACAACCGGCAGGCTCACAACTGTGCCGTCGGCTGCAAGCAGGAACTCCAGGCGCAATCCTGTGGCGCTGGCCTGTCCGCATCCAAAGCAGCGGTTTTGGGTCGAGTGTGCAAACGGCGTGAGGGGCTCGTCGGAGTGAAGCTGCATAAATTCAGCATACTCGGCTGGCATTGGCCTTCTTGACCTGGCCGGGGCCGCCCGCTCAGACTGAAGAAGCGGAACTCTCGCATCGACATCCCCGATTCCCCGGAGGACATTCCCATGGCAAATCTCAATCGCAGGACCGCGATCGTGCAAATGAGCGCCCTGGCGGGCGCAGCGCTTGCGGCAAACCGGCTTTGTGCGGAAGGTACCCCAGTTGCTCAAGCTGCGACTCCAGCCGCACCTCCCACAGGGCCATTTACGTTGCCTCCTCTGCCGTATGCATACGACGCTCTGGAGCCTTACTTCGACGCCGAGACCATGCATCTGCACCACGACAAGCACCATCAAGCCTACGTCAACAATCTGAATGCCGCCGTCGCCGGACATCCTGAGCTTAGCGCAAAGACCGTTGACGAGTTGGTTGCAAACCTCACGGAGGTTCCGGAATCCATCCGCACTGCGGTGCGCAACAATGGCGGCGGCCATGCCAACCATTCCTTCTGGTGGCCGATGCTGGGCAAGGGAAGTGCTGCGCCGAGCGGCGAACTGGCCAAGGCTATCGATGCCAGGTTCGGCACGTTCTCGGCTTTCCAGGAGCAGTTGACGAAAGCGGCTCTCAGCGTTTTCGGCAGCGGCTGGGCCTGGTTGGCCAAACTGCCCGATGGTACGCTGACCATTGAAACCACGCCCAACCAGGACAGCCCATTGACCGCCGGCCACCAGCCGATCATCGGCGTCGATGTGTGGGAACACGCCTACTATCTCAAGTACCACAATGTCCGAGCCGACTACGTGAAAGCATTCTTCCAGGTGATCAACTGGGATTCGGTGAGCGGCAGGTTTGCAGGGAAGGCGTAAGGAACCGTGGTCCTCAAGACTGGCGGAGTGGCGATCATGGCTTGCGCCATCGCGGCCAACCTGGTGGGTTGCCGCTCCGCGCCAAGCCTCACTCCGCAGCAGGAGGAGGGCCAGCGCCTGTACGCCGTGGGCTGTGCGCACTGCCACGAAGAGAACGATCTGCATTTGAAGAAGGTTCCGCCGAACCTGCACGGGCTGTTTCATCGCACTACGCTTCCGGACGGATCTCCGGCGACCGACCAGGAAGTCGAACGGATTTTGCTGTCGGGCAAGGGAATGATGCCCTCGTTTGCATACCAGATGACGAGGCAGCAGATGGATGCCCTTATCGCCTATTTGCATACTTACTGATCGCGCCGAGCATCAAAGGTCTGTCGCGCACAGAGAATGGCGATGGTATAAACCGCATCGCGATATACTTGGAGGTCTATGGTGCCCGAAAAGACATTCTATTTGGAGACTTTCGGTTGCCAGATGAATGCCCATGACTCGGAAAAGGTGATCGGTAGCCTGCGCCAGCAGGGCTACAGGCAAGTTGAAACCGAAGAAGATGCCGGACTTATCCTATATAACACCTGTTCCATACGAGATAAGGCGGAGCAAAAGGTCTTCAATCGCCTGAACGACTACAAGAAGCTCTACAAGGTGGGCAAACGCTTTGCCGTCCTGGGCTGCGTGGCCCAGCAGGAGGGC
>Ga0326727_10021554_pt1 | contig 12601 bp, 11 predicted proteins | sample MB2enrmetagenome_FD_207643 | JGI IMG/M metagenome (GOLD analysis project Ga0326727, IMG submission 207643) | Lab enriched peat soil microbial communities from McLean, Ithaca, NY, United States - MB29MY | ecosystem: Environmental > Terrestrial > Soil > Wetlands > Peat | place: USA: New York...
AGTTGACGGCGGAGCTGACAGTGCATTCAACACCTTCACGGTCACGACCCCGTCATCTCCTAGCCTAGTCCAGGTGTCAATAACATTGAACCAGTTCGAGGATTATGGCAGCCCGCTCTCCGCGAGCAACTACTTCACCGTGGACTACTTTGCGTCGGGCGCTCCCACTTCCACTAATGACGCAGGCGGGACGATAACGCTGCTGGTTGACCCGAATACAGCTGTGAACATATCCGCGATATCCTCAGCTTCGAACTCTGCTGAACAGTGGTGCCTTTGGGCGACTTCGGACGGAACATGCCAGCCAACAGGAATCCCAGTCGGGACGTCCGATCTCTCAGTCACGTATGTTTACTACGACCTGCAGGTTCAGTTCGTCAATTACCAGATTATTGGCGGAGGAGATCCAGCCGCTCCAATCTTTGGAGCGTACGCAACCGCCCCGCTGGAACCGGCTAGCTTTGGCGCGGCCCGTGGAGTGGAAGTAAGCCCGCTCTCCGAAAGCTATACGGAGATTTGGGTAATAGCCGGAACCATCGAGAACCTCCAGCCTACCACAAACACAAGCCCTGCTACAGACTTCCAGAACTGGCAGGCGGTCCCCACCTGCGACGTCTTGTTCGTGGGGTCGATCAGCTGCGGAGCCTTCGTATCTGACAATCAGGTCGGGCCGTTCTCCCAGGGCGGCGTCTTCGTGACCATCGGCTACTACCACCAGTACGAGGAGTATCCGCAGTTCTCCATCTCCACGGTATCGGATGAGGGCACCGGATACACTCCTCCAACCCTGACGTACTACTCGGCTGGCAGCGTTACGAAGCAACCGCTCTCGCTGGGCAGTCCTGTCACTGTATGGGTGGACGCCGGTACCGGCTGGAGCGTGGACAGCGTTCTAGGCGGGTCGTGGGCATCGGAACAGTGGGTATGCATCTCCGACTGCTCGGGAACCGTGCCAGGAATCGTCGGGCCTCCTCTGGACATCTCTCCCGTATACTCTCACCAGTACCTCATCTCAAACACTGACGCGTACTACTACGGCTGCAGCGGGTCGGGATATCCTCCGCTCTATCCGGAGAACACGTGCGTAAGCCTAGGTACCTCCACGCTCCTTTGGGCTCCGGCAGGATCGCCATTCGACGTGTCTTCGGATGCTTCTTGCGCCGTAGGAAGGAACGTAGTGTGCACCCTCCTTGGTTGGACTACTTGCTATTCGTGGTCTGCGATAAACGGACTGCCCGGCGACAGTGGCTGCTCGTCCTCAGACGTCACGGTTCCATCAACGCTGGACGAAAATCTGTTCACGATACCTGTGACAGTGGCTGGGCCGGGAACCGTCTACGCTGACTTCGTGCCCTCATCCACGCCCTACACTGACACGTGCACCGGACCCAATTGCGAATACGTCATCGGCACTTCCGTGGGTTACGAAGGACCGTCGGACCCAGTGTTCATCCTGGTCACCGGTCCGTATGGGATCGGCCAAGTCGGGTGCAACGCGACGGGCGGCGTCGTGGAGACGATGCCATTGTCAATGGTCAGCGCGTGCGGAGGAAGCGTCGAGTCGATAACAATCGCGAATCCCGTCATCGGGCAGTACGAGGTCAATCTCTTCCCAGACGGAGGAACCGGCGCATTCAACTTGACCATCTCGGCGGAAGGTTCTGACGGCAATGCGACGGGAACTCCTCTCTTCCTCTCAGGCACCTGCACAGTTTCGGGAGGCTGCACGCCCTTCAACGTAACGGAAGGAGCCGATGGGAGTCTCTCTTTCACTTCACTGACCGCACCTAACGCGGTACCACAGTTTCCCGCATCGGTCCTGTTCCTGGTCCCCACGCTGCTCCTAGTGCTTGTCTTCCTCAGAAGACTGAGCGGGCAGAGATCTCGCTAGCCGAGAACACGTCGTTCCGGATTTAGTTATCGCGCATCACAATTGGTATGGGGACAAAGGTTTCCAATAGCGCGCGCGCGCGCGGGGCATCTATGCAGTCGCTGCTAGATAGATGATTGCAGTTACCACGGCTGCCGTCACAAGAGAATACAGATTGATTCTCATTGCTTTCCGCATATCTAGATTGTGGGCTTCCTTGTCTGTCACTTTCCCTTTTTCGCTGCTGGAACCTGAGAAATCGAATATGCTTCTCGCGGCGAATCCCGCGCAGAACTTGAAGTATCCCTGAAGGAATCCCTCCGCATCGATGTACAGTGGGAAGAAACATACGAATAAGGACCATGTCGGCAGCGAGAACTGCGCAATCGCATACACCAGTGCGCCCGCGATGATCAATCCGACAAAACCCATTGCATATCTCTTCCTTATTTCGTTCCTGCCTATGTTGCATACGCCTGGTTTGTAGCTGTCCATCACTCTCTTGATTGGGGGAAGGGACCATTAAATCTGTCCTAGTACGCGCTGCGCGGAGAAAGCGTCCCCAATGTTTAAGATACGTCGTCGACGTCTATTTGGAATGCAGATACTCTCGTGAACATCACAAGTGCGGAAGAAGCCGAGGAACTGACGAGCACATGGCTCAAGAACAAGTTTCACGACAAAGTCAAGAAGATAAGATTCAGTCAGGTCGCTCTCGAGAACGGAATCTGGCAGGTTAAAGCAGAATTGGACCTCAAGACAGGCATCATGCGCAAGGCCCGACACCAGTTGTCCGTCTCCATCGACTCCACCGCTGGCAAGGTGTTGAGTTACAAGGAAGGCGCGGCTCAGGAAATCTAATCGATTCACTGAACAGCTGCTCAGTCACGTACGCTAAGTCCTAGCGGGACTACAGTCTAATCGGTGTGGATTTTTGGTGCCAGGGTTCGCTTGGAAGATCAAGCGGCTCCAATCCAGCCCCCTCTCACCACAACAAATGGTTCAACCCACACGAATGAACTCTCTGACACCCGAACGACCACCGTCACTTGCATACTGCACAGGTTGCCCATGGGCACGCACGAGGACAACAGAGATCTGCTGCCTAGGACGTCGATGGTGGGGGTAGATCAGCCTCAGGCTTCGAGAGCCATGTTAGGTAATCTCGACACGACTCGCTGTTGTAGTTACATCTGCCAGATGCGCTCAAACCCATTGACAGGTATCGAGTGAACCCATCAGGGAAGACTGTCACCACTGAATCATAGCTGCGAGAGAGTTCCCTTGCGGCGAGATAATTGGCACCCGAGGAGACGCCCACACAGTAGCCACAGTTCTTGGCAATGGAAATGGATGCGTCCCTTGCGTCACTACTTCTGATTGAGACGAGTTCATCGATCAGGGGATTGAGGCCTCCATTCTCGCCCTTGACTATCGCTGGGACGAAGCCGTCGCCAATGCCCGGAATGCCATGCAGTCCAGCGGCACCGCCGCTCATGACCGCAGACTCCGCCGGCTCGACCGCCGAAATGTGAACCTTCGGATTGACCTCGCGCAGAGCCTTGGCGACACCTATGAGCGTTCCTCCGGTTCCAACTCCGGCCACGAACGCATCGGCGACGAGGGATCTCTCTCTCAACTGTTGGATGATCTCCTTCCCGGTGGTCAGCCTGTGACATTCGACGTTTAGTTGGTTGGAGAACTGATCCGTACTAAAATAGCGTTCATCCTTCACCATTTCATCTCTGATTCGGACCGCTTCCGAAAAGCTGCCCTCAGAAGAGCATAGGATGAGTTTCGCGCCAAACCCCCGGACAAACTCTTTCCTCTCTTCGGTCACGTTCTCGGGCATGATGATTATGGCATCGTAACCCTTCTGCTTGGCAAAGTAGCTGAGAGCTATGCCGGTGTTGCCGCTCGTTGCTTCCACGATGGTCATTCCTCTCCTCAAGAGCCCACGCTTTTCGCTTTCGTCTATGATGAACTTGATCATGCGATCCTTGATGCTTCCAGTCGGGTTGATGCACTCGAGTTTCGCGTAGATGTTGTCCAGTTTGATTAGGGGAGTGTTGCCGACCTCCATCATGTCCTCTTGCTTCACAATGAGCAGGCGATCCAAGTGCCTAATTAGTGTTCTAGCTTGAACCCATGATCGACTCAGAACTGCTTCGACACCACTTGCGTGCCGAATCTCACTTGGCCATCTTGATTCTTCAAGAATGTGAGAACGCGTCCGAAGAACCGCGTGGTCAGCCCCAGCACAAAGGACATGACACTCCGGCACTACCCTCTAACCCTTAAGACAGACCGACCGATGCAGCCCAACCGGATGAGGCTCGCCGGAAAACGCGCGTTAGTCACCGGTTCCTCCCGGGGTATCGGTGCGGAAATCGCGAAACTCTTCGCGAAGGAAGGCGCGCAAGTCGTTGTCAGCCACCGACCCTCTGCAGCGCATGAAGACCATGTCGCCAGGGCCATCCGTAATTCTGGAGGTAAGGCGTTCGTCGTTCACTGTGACGTGGCGGACCCCACGAGCGTCTCCACCATGTTTGCAGAGGTCAAACGCGAACTCGGGGGCCTCGACATTCTTGTCAACACCGCTGGTCTTTCAGACAGCCGCATCTGGAGCGTCGGCGTCCCGAGGATAACGCTTGACATGTGGAGGCGGGTCTTCGCAGTGGATACCTTCGGGACCTTCCTGTGCACCCAGGGCGCGCTCGGGCTGATGAAGCGCGGTTCGGTCCTCAACGTAGCCTCGACTCCGGCACTTTCAGGCGACAGCGAAGGTCTGGTCTACGCCTCTGCAAAGGGTGCAGTCATCTCCATGACAAAGATGCTCGCGAAGGCCCTGGCTCCGAGGGTCCGGGTCAACTGCATGGCCTTCGGCTCCATCGAGACGACCTGGACACACTGGTTGAGCGAGAAGCAACTCGAGGCATACAAGGCGGCGATCCCGATGGGGAGAATTGGAAAACCCATCGACGCAGCGAACCTCGCTCTCTTCTTGGCGAGCGACGAGTCTCGCTTCATCACCGGACAGGTCGTCGTTCTGGATGGGGGCGAAGTCATGCATTGACGCCCTCGTCAGCTTGACCTCGGCTTCTAGTCACCTACGGCTCCGCAGAGGTCGTCCCTCTCCTCGAGCTTCGCGCAGGCGTTGCTGATCTCGTCGTGGGCAAGACCACCACTTTTTGGTTGGGCCTGTGGTCCTCATCCCTCGCGAGCTCCTCCAGGTACCCTGATGTCGTGAGCAGCGGAGCCATCTGTCGCCTAACGATGAGAACCGCCGCTGACCATTCCAGCGTCTCAGAGGATGGTGGCCTCTCCACCTACCCTCGAGAGATAGGCCTTGTAACCCAGCCTCTGAACTGCCCTCAGCACGGTCTGCTCGTGCTTCTCGGAGGTGTTGATGAATACCGAGGGGCCGGTCTGCATTGAGAAGTAGGCCTTCGCCCCGCCATCCCTAAGCTCTCTCACGCGCCTTATGATTCTCAATGTGTCCTCGGTGATTATGATTAGCCTGTTTTCGCCCGTCATCGTCAGGCTGTGGAGCTCCATTGTGTCTCGTTCGGCGAGGACTCCTAGCGCATCGAGATCGTTCCCAAGGATCGCCCTCTCCATCTCGTCACACCGCTTCTGGGCCGATTCGATGCGGGCCTTGAAGAATGGCGATGTCAGGACCTCTCTGTGGGCGTCCTCGCTCCTTACTTTGGAAGGGAGGGGCACAATCACCATCCGGAGGTCCATTTCACGCCGGTCGGCGAACTTCTTCGCGTAGGTCCCAGCGTCATCGGCTCCTGCATAGAGCCTCGAGAAGCCACCGACAAGAGACCGTGAGGCCGAGGCGGCGAAGAGTCTCGCCGTTCTCGATAGAGAGAGCAGGTCTGGCCGTCCTCCGACCAGCCTGTCGTGCAGTAACAACGTGAGAGCCGCTCCAGCCGAGGACGAGTAGCCGATACCTTTCGCCCTGCTGGAGGGCACGTTCCTGCTGTCTATCCTGAAACGGGCGACATCCGCCCCTGGGCTGAGGCTGGACACGACTGCCTTCAACCTCCCGTTGGCCGAGTCGCTCTGCCTTCCTCGAATGAAAACGCCCCCTCCCCTGTTATCATCGATCTGGGCTTCCGTCTTCATGCATGTCGTGTTGGCCGAGATGCTGTCATGGTACGGCAACCTGAGCTCCCAGTTCTTCAGTCCGTGGTACTTGACGAGGGCCTGCATCGTATAGGCCACCGCTCGTGTAACCGTCAAGCGCCGTGGACCTCGATCTCTAGCACTCCCACAGTCTCGGGATTCTTCAGCTTCGAAATGATCGACCTCGGAATGTCTCTGGCTGTTGCGCTTGCACTGACCGCCAAGGTCCGGCCGCTCACGAACCTGCTCTTTCGAATCACTATGTCACGAGGATGCGAGAGCTCCAGCCCCTTGTCGCCCTCGGCAGAAAGCTCAAAGCACTCTTCGCCGACCAATATCCTGATCGTAACCCTGGCCCTCTCTGACCTGAGGGCGGTCTTGAGCGTTTCGCTGAGCTGGCCACATCCCTTGGTAGCTCCTACCCCTACGATGCAGTCTCCTTTCTCTGTCAGGTGTTCCTCAGTAGTGATTTCGATCGTGGTCGGGTGGAGAGATCTCACCATGGGATGCCCGTGGAATCTGATGCGTTCTACCGCCGATGCCATCTTCGGGATGGGGGTTCCTTGTTGATTGCTCAGGCTAGGCGCCCTCCTTCGGTTGCGGGAGGTCGGTGCGGGCATCTTTCAGAGATCGTTGGCAACAGTGCTGAGCTGAACGTGCAAAGCCCGAACTCCACGAGCGGCTTCACCTGTCCAGGGTCCTCAGACATGAGGCTGGCGAGCCACACCAGACCCACGCTTCCCAATAACGCCTTTATACTTTCGACAACTCGCAGGCCGCGAGTTTCGCTTGACCACGGAATACGAGCAGCTCCTGTCAGGGATGGTCAGCGAGAAGAAGGCCAGGTTGACCCGACTGGCAGGCAAGAAGGGCAAGGACAAGGAGGTCGCGGCCCTCATGTCGGACATCAGGTTCCTAGAGGTGGAGCTCCAGCGTTACCAGCAGGGAATGACTCTGTTCAGGACCAAGCCGCTGCCAAGAGTAGGTAGGTGGGGCAAGCCCGAGACCGAGGAAGCCAAAGAAGAGCCGAAGGCTCGCTGACGCCGATACTCTCCGAAAGAGACATTGGCAGCCGTGAAGAGTGCCGGTTTTCCGTTTTCCGTGCACGATGGTTGATCTAGAGGAGCCTATTGGTCTAACCCATCGGGGGCATTCCGCCCATGCCGCCCATTCCGCCCCCTCCTGGAGGCATCGGGGGCGCCTTCATCTTGCTCGATGCGATTACGTCATCTATCCTCAGGATCATACACGCCGCCTCGGTGGCCGCCTGGAGGATTTGGAGCTTGACAGCAAGGGGTTCTACGATTGACTTTCCGTACATGTCCGCGACCTTCCCGTTCATTACGTCTACCCCGAACCACTTCCCTTCTTTCCCGTGTCTTGCCCTTAGATCGACCTGTGTGTCGATGGGGTCCATGCCTGCGTTTTCGGCAAGCGTCATGGGTATCGACTCCATTGCATCAGCGAACTTTAGGGCTGCCAGCTGCTCTCTTCCGTAGAGCTTTTGTGCCCATGTCCTGAGCTGGCATGAGACCTCTTCCTCTGGGGCTCCTCCTCCCGCGACTATTGCGGGTAGCTCTACGACGTCCTTGGTCACCATTAGAGCGTCATGCAGGGCCCTTTCTGCTTCGTCGACTATGCGCTGGGTTCCGCCCCTCACGAGGATGGTCACCGCCTTCGGGTTCTTGCATCCTTCAATGAAGACCCACTTGTCGTCCTCTAGCTTTCTCTCTTCGACCAGCTTCGCGTACCCCAGGTCCTTGCCCGTAAGGTCGTCGAGGTTGGTGACCATTCGAGCACCCGTGGCTTTGGCGAGCTTGGACATGTCGCTCTCCTTCACGCGCCTCACGGTGAGTACGCCCGCCTTTGCAAGGAAGTGTTGCGCGAGGTCGTCTATTCCCTTCTGGCAGATGACCACGTTTGCTCCGGCCCCATCGATCTTCTCGACCATCCCCTTCAGGATGTTGCTCTCCTCATCCATGAACTGCTGCATCTGTGCGGGGTCGTTGATCCTTATCTCCGCTGAGAACTCGGTCTTCTCGATCTCGAGCGCCGAGTTGACGAGAGCTATCTTCGCCTCTGCAATCCTCTTAGGCATGCCCGAATGGACTACCTCCTTGTCCAGGACCATCCCACTGATGAGCATGGTGTCGGTGATCGATCCACCCGGCTTCTTCTCGACTTTTACGTTGTCTATGTCTGCCTTCAAACCCTTTTCACCCTTCTCGGTGATTAGCGTGATAGCGTCAACAACGACCCGTGCCAGATGGGGCGAATCCTCGTTCACAAGCTTCGTAAGCATGCTCGTGTTGGCCACGTTCAGGAGGTCTGACCTGCTTGTCGGGTCGACCTTCTCCGCGATGTCTTCGAGGATCTTCTGTGCCTTCTCGGCCGCCCTAAGGTAGCCGTCTACTATCACAACTGGATGGACCTCTTTGTCGATCAGATCTTCTGCCTTTTCAAGCAGCGCGCCCGCGATGACCACTGCTGAGGTCGTGCCGTCTCCCACTTCGTTGTCCGTCGCCTTGCTGATCTCGACCATCATCTTCGCGGCCGGGTGCTGGATATCCAGTTCCTTCAGCATCGTAGCCCCGTCGTTGGTTATCGTGACGTCGCCCATCGAGTCGACGAGCATCTTGTCCATTCCGCGTGGTCCGAGCGATGTCCGCACAACTCCCGCGATGAGCTTCGCAGCCGCGATGTTGTTGCGTTGCGTCTCCCTTCCTCTCGACTCGCTGGATCCTTCCTTCAGTACTATCACTGGTTGACCTGTTGCTGACATCTGACTCATGTCGGTTCACAACTTTTGTTTGTATATAAGAATTTTTCGTGCCCGATTCCGGATTCCGTCCCGTCTACGGGGTGGCGAGTGAGGGTGTCCCAGATGGGGTGGCGCTGGTTCTATCAAGTTGACGGTTGATTAGGGGTTTTCTCCGACTGTCAAAAGTCGGTTGACGGACTTGACGGCTGTTCGAATCTCTACTTGCAGGTTGTCTGGAACTCTGTTATGGTGCTGTTCGTTTCTCCCGAGGGGACGAACAGAGTGGCGCAGGTTGTCGAAACTGGCCTTAGGCTTGCCGTGAACGTGTAGTCCTGACCCGAGTATCTGACGACGAGCGAGTAGCCCGCGTTGTTGGCCGTGTCGAGCGAATACCATTCGGTGCCGTTGGTCGTGAATGTCGTCGTTGCTTGTCCTATCGCAGGAGAGCTACCACAGTAGGCCGGGCTTGTTTGTGGCGCTGACTTGGGCACCAGTCACAGGCTCTTGGGCGGAGTCAGAGAGAATCCTGACGAGCAAGGCTGCGGGCTGACCCGAGATACTGCAGACCGTCGAAGTTGCCTCGACATGACGGACAGACGGTGATGCGAATAGGGAGTAACCGAGTGCTCCAGCGACAACAACGACTGCGACCGCTATAACCGCGACAGCTTTCCCCCGTCCCATGCCTTGAGGATAGCTTACTCGCCGTATAGCTCTACCGAAACTGTCAAGTTGACGGTTGATGGTCAGGGTTCTGTTAACTTAGTGCGACATCGTTCTCGCTGTTAACTGGACTGACATGGTGATTCTGTCGCTCAACGCTCAAGACAGCCTCTAAGGCGATTATGGAGAGCACGCTCCAGAATATCAGGTCAAGAGCCAGATTGGAAAGCACAACATACCGGTACGCTCCTATTGTCAGTCCACCCGTCCCCGTTGCTATCGAGTGCCATTGAAATGGAATACCCCACTGCGAGTATCCTCCAGCGTTCTCGGGCGAGTATCCTTGAAGGCTCGCGAGATACGTTAGGACACAACCGATGACGCTTCCGATACCTGCAGCGATTGAGCGCTTCCTCATTCGGTTGAGCGGGAGCCAAAGGTGTCCCATTAGTCTATCGAGGCATTCTGAATCAGCGTGAGCCACTTATTCGCGCGCGCGGAAGCATCACCACCCCGAACACGGGACAGAACCCGATTCCGGCATCCCTGGTAGAGGGAACTAGCTCGGTGTTTCTCTACCGGTCACGAGAGCCTTTAGCCCTTTTGCCACTCGCTTCCCAAGCTCAGGGTCGGCCTTTGCAAGGTTCTCGACCATACGTCGCTGAATTGGCTTGTCTGCCTTTCCCAGTGAATCAACTATGTTGTCAATCAAGTGGTCTTGGTCCGTCTTACTGAGTGAACGATAGCGCCCGCCTGCCTGTTCGAAATCGTTGGTCTTGCTTATCTTCTGACGCGACACCTCCCCCTCGATGTGATCGTGAATGGTGGCGGTGGCCGGTGCTTCGCGTGGCATTCCGCTCGCCAGGGTATTGGGTTCGTAGTTGACGGTTCCTCCACCGTAGGGTGCGTATTGCATCGCCCCATCGCGTTGGTTGTTGTCGACCGGTGCCTGCGGTCGATTGACTGGAAGCTGCAGATAGTTGGCGCCGAGTCGATGCCGCTGGGTATCTGGGTACGAGAAGATTCTACCTTGCAGGAGCTTGTCAGCAGAGAACTCGATTCCTGGAACTATGGAGGCTGGGGCGAAGGCAGACTGCTCCACTTCGGCAAAGAAGTTTTCAGGGTTGCGGTCGAGTACCATCTTGCCTACAGGCATGAGCGGAAACTTGTCCTCAGGCCAGGTCTTTGTAGCGTCAAGCGGGTCGAAGGTCTGCTTCAACTCATCAGCAATCTCCATGACCTGGACCTTCAGTTCATATTCTACCGTCTTGCCAGAAGCAAGTGTGTCGTGTAGGTCGCGAGTGGCAATGTCAGGGTCCTCGCCGGCTAGGCGAGTAGCTTCATTTCGGTCGATGGTTTCTATTCCTTCGCTTGGCTTCCAGTGATACTTGACATACGCTGCTTTTCCTTCAGCGTTCACCCACTTGTAGGTATTGACGCCAAATCCTTCCATCTTTCTGTAACTCTTGACTGTTCCTCGATCTGAGAAGAGCCAAGTGATCATGTGGGTCGATTCGGGAGTCAGCGAGATGAAGTCCCAGAAGCGACTGTTTGCTGACGAGCTCGTGGGATAACCAGTGTCAGGAGCAGGTTTGAACGCGTGCACCATGTCTGGGAACTTTATGGCGTCTCGTATGAAGAAGACTGGCAGGTTGTTTCCTACCAGGTCGTAGTTTCCGTCTTCGGTGTAGAACTTGACGGCAAAACCCCTGGGATCACGAGCTGTATCTGCGGATCCTCGTGAGCCAACCACAGTAGAGAATCTGACAAGGACAGGCGTCTTCTTCTTTGGGTCCTGAAGGAATTTCGCATGTGTATACTTGGCCATGCTCTTGTCTACTTGGAAGTAGCCACATGCACCAGCGCCTTTGGCGTGCACTACGCGCTCAGGTATACGCTCACGGTCGAAGTGTGCGAGCTTTTCGACCAAGTGCACATCTTGCAACAGCCCGGGTCCGCGTTCGCCGACAGCTAGTGAATTCTGGTTGTCGGGGACCGGAACGCCTTGATTCGTTGTAAGAGATCCATCCTTCTTAGCACGCCTGCTACTCTTCTTCATGTGGTTATCATCTATTATTGCGCGTCTGTTGGTTAAAAAACTTCCTAGTTGGAAGGATTCGGAGCGATTTGGCAGGTGTACCTAGTGCTGAATGCTCGACCCAAGTTCATCGAGAGAAGCCAACTGGTTCATTTACTGGATCAGCTCCTTTCTCGACATTCTCCGGGCATGCTTGAGCCACAGATTCGTCCTTGAGAGCAGGGGGTGACAGGGGTCGGAGATAAATATAGCAAACAGAGGGCGCACGCAGTCATTGAAAGCATCGATACTCAGGCTGACCAGAGAGCGTGCAAGAGAGCTCCTCGTCAAGATCGATTCTGCGCTTGGGACGACGAAAGGGAGAGACTCACGAGACATCTTGGTCAAGGCGCTCAATTCCAACGTGCCGACCTATTCTTGGGTGGGCCTTTACGCTGTGGACGGGAAGGACCTTGTCTTGGACGCGTGGTCTGGGCCAGTCGCGACAGAGCACACACGCATCCCGATTGGGAAGGGGATCTGCGGCTTCGCTGCGAAGGCCGGCAAGGCGGAAATCGTATCTGATGTCAGCAAGGACCAGCGATACCTCCAGTGCTTCCCTTCAACGAGGGCCGAGATCGTGGTCCCAATATTCAAAGAGGGAGTAGTCATTGGGGAAATCGACATCGACGGCGACCAGCTTGATGCCTTCTCGTCTCTTGACAGGGAGTTTCTCGAGGCTGTGGCGAAGAAACTGAGCGATCACTGGTCTCCGTAGGAAACTGTCTATAACTTATGTTATATCCTTAAATAGACTTCGGGGGTTCGTTTCTTCAACTCTTGAAGCTAGAAATCAAGGATCTTCATGCCTCAGTGGAAGGTAAGGAGATTCTGAAGGGGGTAAACCTCACTGTCGCACAGGGCGAGACCCACGCTCTGATGGGCCCGAACGGGTCTGGGAAGAGCACGCTGGCCTACACCCTGATGGGACATCCAAAGTACCAGGTCACCTCTGGCCAGGCGCTGATCGACGGTGAGAGCATCATCGGCCTCACGCCCGACAAGCGGGTCAAGAAGGGGCTCTTTCTGGCGTTCCAGTATCCAGTGAGCGTGCAGGGAGTGAGCATGTTCTCGTTTCTGAGGGCCGCCTACAACA
>Ga0326727_10021555_pt1 | contig 12601 bp, 7 predicted proteins | sample MB2enrmetagenome_FD_207643 | JGI IMG/M metagenome (GOLD analysis project Ga0326727, IMG submission 207643) | Lab enriched peat soil microbial communities from McLean, Ithaca, NY, United States - MB29MY | ecosystem: Environmental > Terrestrial > Soil > Wetlands > Peat | place: USA: New York...
CGCTGAGGTGACGCTGAACAAAGACGCAGGCCGCGGAAGTTTGTTATTTGTGACGCTGCGATTGGAGGATGGCGGGGAGTTGCTATTTATTGTGGACACCGGATCACCAGTCACTTTTATAGACAAATCTTTCGAGCCAAAATTGGCGGAACGCCCTGGCACAGCCACGCTCTGGAATTTCGGATCCAGAGAAGAAGCAGGCGTCTATGCGGCCCCGCAGTTGTATTTGGGAAGCACGCCGCTGATGATGACGGGCGCGGACATTTTTACCCATGATTTCAAGGAGCTGTCGTCCAAGGCCGGTCGTCCGATCATGGGGCTACTCGGCATGAACGTGCTGATGCATTATTGCATCCAATTGGATTTTGAAGCGGGGAAGATGCGGTTTCTGGATCCAGATCAGACGGACGCTGCGAAACTGGGCAAGGCCTATCCACTTATATTCTCGAGCGAAGGCCAAAGCACACGCGAGTTTCTCCGCCCTTATATTCATACCGGCGGCCTTATCGGAGGAGAAGCAGCCAACGTGATGATTGATACCGGATACCGGTCTGACGGCGCATTGGAGTCAAGACGCTTGCGGCGGGAAGTCCTGGAACGAAGGTCGGGAGCGGAAGGAGACGCGGTCGATGGCAAAGACCCCGGCCGCGTGTGGTTCAAAAAATGCGTTTGGGACGGCGAAACCTACACGAACCTCTTAATCGGAAAAGGAGGGAACCTGATTGGATTGAGGTTTTTAGCGCGGCATCTGGTCACTTTGGAGTTTCCAGAACGAAGGATGTATCTCAAACGGATAAGCGTTGGTCCGCCAGCGGATGAAGACATGGAAGCAGCGGCGGAATTCCTGAAGAACTTGATGGAAAAGGGGCAAGTGCCCGGTTGGTCAAAAAGTGATAAAGGAACGATTTATCTTGAAGCAAATCCCAACTTTGAAGCTTTCGATGGCCGGAAAAATGGCGATTCATCGACCTATCATTACACGGTTGCGAGGGCGTCTGAGGGCGATTTCTGGAAAATGGAAAAAGCGTGGCGGACGGATCAGGATGGCCACACGATTGAAGAGTATCCTGTGCCTTGAGTTTGCGTGGTCGTCAGTGCCTCACATATTGGGTCAATTCGGGGTTTTCGGCCCGTTGCGCCGCCTCGGCCAGCAACGTGCGCGTGGCCTCTGAGGAATCAAACTTCAGGATTTGCCCGGCGAGGTCCTTGCCGTCCTGATTTCGCTTCAGACCGGCCAGGGCTTCAAAGTAGTGCGCGCCGGTCTTGACGGTAAACTGGCGGAAGTTTTCTTCCATCTGCTTTCGCATGGGGTTGTCGTTGCCGAAGGAATCCAGCATCCTGTGAAACCGTTCCACCGAGTCATTAAATGCAGACTTGCCGTCCGTTCCTTGAAGAACATCGGCGTAACGTTTGGCTTCCAGGAATTGGTCCGTGAGCACCGGCAAGATCATCTGCCGGGTTTTGCTGCCGCCGGGAAGCTGATCAAAGAGGGCCAGGTTCTTCTCCTCCTGGCCGAGCGTTTTGTTGAGCGCGACCAAATCTTGAAACGTTTGGAAATCCGTGGAACCGGCGGCCACCTTGGCCTGGCGCTCATCGCGCCGGGTTTCCAGGGCCTGTCGGGCCGGCGGATAGTGGGCGGCCAGATTGTTGATGTTCATCAACAAGAAACTCACGCGCACTCCGACAAACGAAGGGCTGGCCTCCAGCCCATGATCAAAACACCAGAGGTATTCCGTCAAGGCTTCGGCGTCCCTGCCTTTTTGCGCCAGCGCCAATCCGAATTGCATCCGGGCGCTGGGGTCATTGGTTCCCGCCGCCAGTAATCTGTCCTTTGCGCGGCTGATGGAATCCACGCCACTCAGCGCGGCGTTGAAGTCCGCGATGAACGCCGTTGGTTCCTTATAGCCGACCAGGCGGTCGATCTCCGTGCCGTCGGGTTTGATCAGGAGCACGCTGGGATAGGCCTGGATTTTGTAGCGTTGGGCCAGGGCGGTTTCCTTTTCGGCGTCAATGCGCAAGGCCACGGTTTTTTGGTCGAGCAATTGGATGACGGCGGGATCGGTCCAGGTGGTTTTGTCGAGCATTTTGCACGGGCCGCACCAGGTCGTGTAGAAATCGACCAGGACGATTTTGCCCGTTTGAGCGGCCTGTTTGGACGCGGCCTCAAAGCTCTGATCGGCAAAGGGCGCCGCGAAGAGAGCCGTTGAAGCGATGCCACAGAAGCCAGCCGCCATAAAAAGGGACGTTATGAGATTATGCGAGATTTTCATACATTTGATCGGTGGTTCACTGATTCGCGGAACTCTGTTTGACCTTCCAGGCCATGTCGAGCAATTCCTGGTTGAAAGGTTCCGGCACGACGCCTTCGCTGGCATAGAGATAGAGCGCGCAACGATAGACGTTGCCCGCCACGCCGGAAACGTAACCTATGAAAAGCAGGCCCAGAAACCACACCACACCGGCGATGGCCATAACCCATACGCTCTTGAACAGCAGCGCGAGCGCGCCCGCCAGCAGCAACGGGAAGAGCGAGATCCCAAAGATCACCGCGTTCCCGGCGGAAAACCCAACGTAGCCGATCAGGCCTTCGCCCCAGGTCCGCTTCAACGTCATCGCGGATTGGCGGAGAATCTTGATCGGGTTGCGCATCGGTTGCTCCTGGATGATCACCGGAATGGCAAACACCGCCGCAATGCTCCATGCCAACCCGATCAATCCGGTCACGATCCGCGCGGCGAACGGCAGCCGTTGCTCGATCGCGCGGATGATCCAGCCGACCAGCCCGGCCAAAAGCGACCAAGCGAGAATTGAAGGCAATCGGCTGCGAGCGGTGATGAGACCGCGCCGAAAAGAAACTCCCTTGCCGTTGAGGGCCGCGATGATCTCGCTGTAAAAGGCGACGTTGAAAAAGGTGGCCAGGAACATCGAGACAAAATAAATCGCGAGCAAACAAAGCGAACCCCAAGGGAGGCCGTGCGCGGCGACGGGATGGTCCGCTGTGTCCCCGGCAGTGGAATGGCCGGTGAGCAGAATGTTCAAGGCTTCAGCCGGCACGGTGGCGGGGTCGCGGGGTTTAGGTTGGACGGCAGGGGCGGGAAGGTAATAGTCCTTCAGGGCCAGCCAATGTTGTTTTTGATTGAGATGGTAGCCCGTGTGATGCAGAGCCACCGGCAGCGCCATCGCCGACAGAAAGAAAAGCGCGATGAAACCGGTCAGAATCGTGGTCAAGACCGGAAACCAAAGCAGTTTGCGATGGCGAAGCGTGACGGTGATGGAGGCCTTGAAAAGCTCCCAGCTTTGTTTGAATTTCGTAATCATAAGGTTGAGGTGTTTCTTTTTTTGATGAAACTTAACAGTTCGCTTTCGGTCAGGCCGTTGCGGGCGGCGTCGGCCAGCAGCCGGTGATAGAGGTTTTTGAGCTGGGCCTTTTTCTCCCTGGCGCCGGGCACGAGCGCGGGCGGTTGGGCCTGGATGAAGGACCCGCTGCCGCGTTCGCTCACGATGATTCCCTTCAATTCAAGCTCGCGGTAGGCCTTGGCCACGGTGTTGGGATTGACATTCAGATGCTCGCTCAACGCGCGGATGGTGGGCAATTGGTCCCCGGGTTTGAACGTGCCCGCCGCCACCGCCGCGCAGGCCTGGTCGATGATCTGCCGGTAAACGGGGATGCCCGAATTATACTCGACCCGCCATTGATCCAACATGATTCCAGCCATAAACTTTTATATCCTATTTAAATCTTATACTAGTAAACTACTACAGGCGGCGGAACTCGTCAAGGACTATTTCTCTTAATTTTTAAAAGGATCCCCGATGGATCGAGTGACTGGGCGATCAAACGGCGTCATTTGGGGCCGGTTTTCGGAAGTCTCCGTAGCGCAGAGCCAGGGTCGGGAGCACCAGCAGGTTCAGGACCGTTGATGTCAGCAAGCCGCCGACGATGACGGTAGCCATCGGGCCTTCGATTTCGCGGCCGGCCTCGCCGGAACCAAGGGCCAGAGGCAGCAAACCCAGCGCCGTGACCAAGGCGGTCATCAAGATGGGGCTGAGCCGCTCGGTGGCGCCGCGCAAAGCGGCTTCCAACCCCCAGGTCATGCCCTCGGCCGAGACCAGGTGCTGGAAATGGGAGATCATCATGATCGAGTTGCGCGCGGTGATGCCGAAAAGGGTCACAAATCCCACCAGTGTTCCGAGTGACAAGCTTCCCTGGCCCGTCCCCGCAAGATAGCCGCTGAGCAAGGCCGCCAAAACGCCGCCCACCAGCGCGAAGGGGACATTGGCCAAAACCAGGAGGACGTTCCTTGCGCGCCGAAACACCATCGCCAGGAAAAGCACGATGCCGGCCCCGGCGATTGTCGAGTATAAAATCAATTCGCGCCGCGCCGCCGCCTGCTGCTCCGCCGCCCCGCTGTAAACTATATACGCGCCTTTGGGAAGCGCGATGCTTCCGGCCACCTTCCGTTTGATGTCGGCCACGACCGACTCGACGTCGCGCCCGCGCGTGTTGCAGGTCACCGTCTGGCGGCGGCGCGCGCCCTCGTGCGAAATGAGGTAGCGGCCGGAGGCCGGGTAGATGTCCGCCAACTGCGCGAGCGGCATGGTCAGCCCCTGGCCGTTCTCGACCAATAGGGACCCGACGGCCTGCGGGGCCTGGCGCAGAGCGGGATCAAGGATGACAGCGACGTCAAAAACGCGGTTGCCCTGGTAAACCTGCCCCACGACCTGGCCGGCGTAAGCCAATTCAATGGCATCCAACACCTCCACCGGGCGGTAGCCGAACTGGGTCAACCGATCCTCCCGCAGGCGGACTTCCAGCGTGGGCGCTCCGGGTGGCGATTGTTCCTCGATGTCGTCGGTTCCGGGGACGGATTTCAATATTCCCTGGATTTCCCGGGCCTTCTGGTCGGCGACCTGGAGATCGTCGCAAAAGATATTGATGACAACCTGGGCGGTCTCGCCGCTGATGGTTTCGCCCAGGCGGTCGCCCAGGAAAGTGAGGACGCTGGAGCGGATGCCGGGAAATTTTTGCAGTGTTTGCCGGATGTTCTCTTCGACCTCCTGCTCCTGCCTGCCGGTGCTTGGTTTCAATTCGACATGGAGTTCGGTTCGTTGCGGTCCCCAGGTGTCCTCGCCCATTTCGGCCCGGCCAATTTGCTGTTCGACGGTGCGGATATGGGGGATGGCGAGCAGTTCGCGCGAGATCAGTTGGCCCACGCGCCGCATTTCCGGCAGGGACGTGCCCGCTACCGTCGATACCTGCACCACAAAATGGCCCTCGCGGAATTCGGGCAAAAAGTCTCCCCCGAAAAACGGCAGAGTGGCCGCCGTTGCCGCGACCAGCAACGCCGCCGCCGCCATCAACACGCGCGGATGGCGGCTGAGGACCTGCAACACACGGCGGTGCCGTTCCTTGAGCCAGACCAGGTAGCGCGGCTCCGAATGCGGCTTGACGCGCGAGAAAAACGCCATGCAGAGGGCGGGCGTCACGGTCACGGCCACCGCCAGCGACGCCAGAGTCGCCAATAAAAACGCGGCCCCCAGCGGGGCGAAGAACCTGCCCTGCACGCCGCTCATGGCCAGCACGGGCAGAAACACCAGCGCGACGATGAAGGTGGCGTACACGACCGCGCTTCTCACCTCCAGCGAGGCATCGAGGATCACGGCGAAGACCGGGCGCGGATCGGGCCGGGCGCGGTTTTCGCGCAAGCGGCGCATGATATTCTCCACGTCAATAATCGCGTCGTCCACCACCACGCCGATGGCGACCGCAAAGCCCGCGAGCGTCATGGTATTGATCGTCACGCCCATGCGATCCAGGACGATGACGGCCGCCAGGAGCGAGAGAGGAATGGAGGCGAAGGAGATGAGAGCCGTGCGCAAATCGAGGAGAAAGAGCAGGAGCACCACAGCGATCAAAGCGCCGCCGGCCAGCAACGAGGAGCGGACGTTGCGCAGGCTGTTCTCGATGAAATTGGCCGGGCGATGGAGGGAGGGCACGTATTCGATGCCCAAGGAAGCGAAGGCGGGCTTCATTTCCTCCAACGCGCTTTCCAGGCCGCGCGTCAGTTCCATGGTGTTGGCCCCGTATTGCCCGCTGGCTGTCACCAATATTCCCGGCTCGCCCATGATGAGCGCATCGCCGAACTTCGGCTCCGCCCCGTCGATGACGTCCGCCACGTCTTGCAGGCGGATGCTTTTGGAATCGTGGGAGGCGACGACCACGCGGCCGAGGGCCTCGGCGGTCACGTTCTGGCCTTCGGTTTGGATGTAGAGACGCTGCTCCGGTGTTTCGATGAAACCGCCGCCGCGCACGCCCGTGGCATTGCGGGCCGCGTCCAAGACTTCCTGCACCGACACACCCAAGGCCCGCAAGCGTTCGGGCTGAAGGCGGATTTGAATCTGCCGGATTTCGCCGCCGAAGACCGAGCATTTGGCCACGCCCGGCACGGCCAGCAGGTGCGGTTCGAGAGTCCAATCGACAAACGCGCGCAGTTCCATCGGCGAGAGCGTGTGCGAAATCAACCCGAACTTGAGAACGTCCATGGTCGAGGAGACCAGCGGAAAGAGGCGGGGCGGTTTGACTCCGGCCGGCAATTCACCTGTGATGGCGGAGAGTTTTTCGGCCAGCATTTGGCGGACGTGGTAAACGTCGGCGCCATCCTTGAAAAGAGCCGTCACCACCGAAAGGCCTTGAATGCTCTCGGAACGGATCATTTCCATTTCGCTGGCTCCGCCGATGGCGCTTTCCACGGGGCGGGTTACCAGCACTTCGACCTGCGCGGCGGTCAGGCCCGGGGACTCGGTCTGCACCTCGACCTGCGGCTGGACGAATTCGGGGAAGACATCCAGCTTGGCGTGATCGGCGGTGTAGGAGCCGTAAGCGATCACCATGGCCGCCACCGCCAGCACGATGCCGCGAAACCGCAACGAATGTTGGACGAGCCACTGGAGCATCAGTCAGCCTGGATGTCTGCTTTTTGTTCCTCGGCCAGCAGCCATTGCGCGGCCTGCACGACCACGCGCTCGCCGGCCGCCGGGCCGTTGGTGGTGAACCACCCCTGCTCCAGCGGCGATTCCAAAGTCACCTCCCGCCGGATGAATTTGTTCTCCGGCTGGGCCAGGTAAACCCACGTCCGGCCCCGCGACCGCACCAGCGCGGAGTCGGGAATGGCCACACCCGTTACCGGGGCGCCGGCAACACGCAATCGCGCGGAGACGGCCGCGCCGGGCGCCAAAGCGGCATCCGCCCCATCAATGCGCAGGAGGAATCCCTGTCCGAGCGTCTTGGGGTCGGCCCTCGGCGCGAAGGAAACAAACGCGGCGCTATAGGCGGCCGTCTGGCCGGCAAGGGTAACTTGAGCCGCTTGCGGCGGGCCGGCCATCGTTTGGCCGATGGGCAAATCCACCCGGAGAAGAACGGACCGATGCGCGGCCAGTTGGTCCACCAAATCCTTCCGCGCCGGCGCGTCCAAGCCGGCGATCACGCCGCCCCAGTCCAGTTCCAGGCTGCGCCGCGCGGCGGCGAGCTTGATCTCGGCCATGCGCTCTTCGTTTTCGGACGTCTCCAGGGTCTTGCGCGAGACGTTTTCGTCCTGCTCGAAAAGCGCCTTGGCCCGCCGCGCCTGCTTGTCCGCCGCATCCAGGGCAGCTTGGGCGGAGGCGATGTCGCCTTGCAAGGCGGCCAGAGGCGAGGGGTCGAGTACCGAGCCATAGGCGGTCAATTCGGGTTGCGCTTGCGCCGCTTGAAGCGGGGCGATTTTAAGGGCGATGCGCTGTTGGGTTTCCGGGCTGAGGGTCACGACCGTTTCGCCCGCGGGGTTGCGTTGCACCGCGTATTCGGCCGGCTCGGTCTTCCCGGCCGGAGCCTCGTCGTTCTTGTCGCCGCCGCCCTTGCACCCGGCGAACACGATGGCAAGCCAGCAAGTCAGAAGGATGTTCCTCATAGAGTTCCTTTACGGATGATGAATTGCCAATCGCTCTCATCGAATAGCGGCCGTTGAATGGCGTCCTCCAGCGCGCCGAGGGCGTCCTGAACCTGGCGCAAGGAATCCAGCCGCGCGCGCAACGCGGCGAAGCCCTGCAATTGTGTATAGTATAATGTCAGCCGGTCCGCCTCGCCCAGGCGCACTTGCTGCGCGACGGACTGTTCGACGCGCCGCCGCAAGTTGTCCGCGGCCTGGCTGGCTTCGCTCCATTGCGCGAGGGCCAATTGGTAATCGACGATCGCCTTTTCCATTTGCTGGATGGCGCCGGCTTGCAACGCCAGAAAGCCCGCCGCCGCCTCGTCGCGTTTGGCCTTGGCCTCGGCAATCGGCCCCTGGTTGCGGTCGAAGATCGGGAGCGACAGCGACGGCCCGATGGAGAATTTGTGCTCACCCTGGTCGTATTCGTAGCCCGGGTCCAAATGAACGTCTGGATATTGCTTGGCGATTTCCAGGCGCAACGCCGCGTCCACCGCCGCGTATTGCGCCAGCGCGCGTTGCACGTCCAGCCGGCTGGCCAGCCCCGCGCCCTGCACTGCGTCCAGGCAGACATCCCCTTTCGGCTTATCAAAATCCGGCCAGGACAGCGGCACGTCCCGCAAGGCGGCAACCGGAAGACCGAGGGCCGCAGCCAGCGCCAGGCGCGCGTCGGCCTGGCGGGACTGCGCGGCCCGGAGGGCGATGCGGGCGTTAAGCGAGTCGGTCTCCGCGACGGTCAATTCAAACCGCGAGGCCTCGCCTGCCTGCAGGCGCTGGGACAAAAGATTGGTCAACTGCTCCCGCACGCCCGCTTCCGCGCCGGCCAATTCCAGCGCCCTTTGCGCGCAGAAATACTCGACCAGCGCGGCGCGCAAACGGGAGCGGACACTCCAGGCGGCCTCGGAAAAGGCCAGGCGCGCGGCCCGCGTGGATTGCCGGGCCTGCTCGATGCGGCGCCGCCGTTTGCCCGCCGTTTCAATGGGCACGTCAAAACTCGCCCCAAACAGATAGGCTGATTCGCCCGGAAACGAATTGGCCACCCACGTGGGCAACAGGGACGCGGTCGGATTGGGCCGCGCGCCCGCGGTGATTTCCGCCGCTTGCGCGCCGGCCACTTGGGCCCGGGCCACTGCCAGGTCCGGATGAAAATAAAGCGCGGCCAGCGTCAGCGAATTGAGGTCAAACTCCTTGGGCGGCCAGGCTGGCGGCGGATTGGTGAGAAGGGTTGCCACGAACCGGCGCAGGCCGTCGTCCGACAAAGAGCGCGCGCGAAAATCCTGCTCCATCCGATCCGGCAGCAACGGTTGCGGCTGATAGCGCACACACCCGGTCACGCTTCCGACCAGGATGAAAATGAGCCATCGATTGAGTCGCACGGGCTTCATCAAAAGAGAGAGCCGCGTCCAACGCAAGGTTTTCAAGATGAATTTTCTCTCGCATTGGGCGAAGGATGATCCTGGCGCTTGGGGAAGGTGTTGCGGCGCGCGGCTGCGGCCGTAGCGCCGTAGGCGCGGCCTATTTGTAGAAACCGGGATGACAAAGGTTTTCGAGCTCCGTCAGGAAGCGGCATCTTCCGCGCGTGGCAAACACCTACACGCAGGCTCCCGACTATGCCGCCCCTGACGGGGCTTATCCATTCGTTTGGATTCGGGTTCTACAAATAGGCCGCGCCTACGGCGCTTGGCTTCAACAGTCTGAGGCAACTCCTGAAAACCCACTTTTACAGAGCAGTCCATTGGATGGACTACACGACGCGCGCCGCCGGCCCGATCTTCTCCCTCGCCCCGCAACGAAGGAGCGGGGAGAGGGTTGGGGGTGAGGGGTTGCCTCCTGTCGCCTATCTCGCGGACTCCGCAGTATCTCGTCCACCCGGCGTAATTTGAATTTCCTTGTTTCAAGGGCGCCAAAACGGGAGCATGGCTGGAACATTGGTTCAGCCGATCCAAGAACTATGAACAAGCGCCCCTGTTTCCCGCGGCAATACTCCCGCCATCACCGTTTCGCAGCCATGGTCTGCCTGGCCGCCTGCCTTGCCGGCGCAAGCGCCGCGCCGCCCGATGACGCGCAAGCGCCGGCGCGCTCCGCCGACGCCGCCACAACGGAAACCAAGGGCGACACCATTGAAAAGTCGGTGGTCAAAATCTTCGCCACCGTGCGTTATCCCGACCATTTCAAGCCGTGGAACAAACAGTCGCCAGCCGAGTTGGTCGGCAGCGGGGTGGTCATCGAAGGCAAGCGGATACTTTCCGCGGCCCATGTCGTGCTCTACGCCAGCCAGGTGCAGATCGAGGCCAACGAGGCGGGAGACAAGATCACGGCGACGGTGGCGGGGATTTCGCCGGAAACGGATTTGGCGGTGCTCAAGCTGGACGACGAAACGTTTTTTGACAGCCATCCGCCGCTCGCGCGCGCCCGGCAACTGCCGGACATCAAGGACGCGGTAATGGTCTATGGCTTTCCCACCGGGGGCACCAGCATGTCCATCACCAAGGGCATTGTCTCGCGCATTGAATTCAGCAGATTCAATTACGGCGCGTCTGGGCTGCGCATTCAGGTCGATGCCGCCATCAACCCCGGCAACAGCGGGGGACCCGCCGTGGTTGGGGACAAAATGGTGGGCCTGGCTTTCGCTCATCTTTCGAGGGCCGAGAACATCAGTTACATCATTCCCTGCGAAGACATTGAGTTGTTCCTGAAAAAGATGGTGGACGGCAAATATCATGGGCGTCCAAGCGTCAATTTCAGGGCGCAAGCGCTGCAAAACTCCGCGCTCCGTTCGTTCCTGAAAGTGGACAAGGCCGTTCATGGCGTCGTCGTCCAGGCCGTCGGAGCCGTCCCCGCTGACGATCCTCTGCGGAAGTGGGACATTATCACACGCATTGGCGACACGGAGATCGATGACGAGGCGATGATCAAGCTGCCTGGAGGATTGCGAGTGGCCTTTACGTACTTGATCGAGCAGCTTGCCACCAACGGGACGGTGCCGATGACCGTTCTTCGATCCGGCGAGCGGCTGCAGTTGCAAATCCCGGTTTTGACCAGCCCCGAATTCGTTGTGCCCTTCCTCAAAGGTTCCTATCCGTCCTACTTCGTTTACGGCCCGCTGGTCTTTTGCGACGCCTCGCAAGACCTTCTGGCTGATTTGATCTATGGCCGGGCGGCGGCCTTTTGGACGGGCCGGCTCCTGGATCAAGCAAACCCGGTGCTGCGCGAGTGTGATGAATTCGCTGATTCCGAGGGCAAGCGCCTGGTGGTGGTCACCAGCTTCTTTCCGCACAAACTCTCGCGCGGCTACGATGATCCCACGGCGGAAGTTGTCAAAACGATCAACGGCGCGCCCATCAGAAACCTTGGCCAACTGGTGCAAGTCTTGCGCGACTGCAAAGATGAGTTCATCACTGTTGACTTCGACGGCCACTTTACCGACACGCTGATCTTTTCGCGCGCCGAAATGCTGGCCAACACCGACGACATTCTGACGGACAACAGCGTGCGCAGCCAGGGATCGCCGGACATGATGGCGATTTGGAATGCCAAGAAGAATTAGGCATGGATAAGCCGATCATGACTCCCGCGCCCGGCGAACGCTTGCTGCGTTTCGTCGGCGACCGTGTCCGCTTTGACCTCCGCATGCCCCGCGACGCTCCCGCGGGGACGCGCGCCCTGCTGCGCACCAATCTTGGAAAAGCCGGACGCCTCCGCCAGGAAATCGTCGCCACCCACGCCGGCAAAAATCCGGTGTCCGTCGCCTTTTGGCGCGATGTCCCGCTGCAAGAGCAAGGCCCCGGCCAATGGTCGGTCGAACTCCTCCTAACCGATGTCGGTTTCTACCGCGCCAAGGGTTACGTCGCCGACGCGCGCGGCCGGCAGATTTGGCCGGAGGGCGCGGACGCGGGCATATCCGTGCATCCCAGCGCGTATCGCACGGCCAACACCATTTATTGCGCCTTTGCGCGCATGTTCGGCCCGTCGAAAACCGCCCGGCGGACCGTTGATGAGAAATGGGAGAGGGAACTCAACAAACTGGACGACCAGGGATACGTCGTCATCCCGCCATCGGGCAAATTGCGCGATCTGGCGCGGGAATTGCCTCATATTATTGACACGCTCGGCTGCCGCGTCATTCATCTGCTGCCGGTCGGGCCGACGCCCGCCACTTTCGCCCGGTTCGGGCGCTTCGGCAGTCCCTATGCGTGCCTGAATCTGACCGCGATCGACCCTGCGTTGGTGGAATTTGACAAACGAACCAATGGGGTCGGCCAATTCCGCGAGTTGACGCGGGCGGTCCATCAGCGCGGCGGGCGCGTCGTGCTGGACATGGTCATCAATCACACCGGCTGGGGTTCGACGCTTCAGGAAGAGCACCCGGAATGGTTTGTGCGCAAGGCCGACGGGACGTTCGTCAGCCCGGGCGCCTGGGACGTGACGTGGGGCGACTTGGTGGAGTTGAATCCCAGCCACGTCGAACTGTGGGACCAACTGGCGGAGGCGTTTTTGACCTGGTGCCGGCGCGGGGTGGATGGATTCCGTTGCGACGCGGGCTACAAGGTGCCGGTGCAGGTCTGGGAATACATCGAGGCGCGGGTGCGGCGGGAGTTTCCCGAGACGCTGTTCCTATTGGAGGGGCTGGGCGGGCCGCT
>Ga0326727_10021557_pt1 | contig 12600 bp, 10 predicted proteins | sample MB2enrmetagenome_FD_207643 | JGI IMG/M metagenome (GOLD analysis project Ga0326727, IMG submission 207643) | Lab enriched peat soil microbial communities from McLean, Ithaca, NY, United States - MB29MY | ecosystem: Environmental > Terrestrial > Soil > Wetlands > Peat | place: USA: New York...
CGGACATCTTTCTCGACCACAACACCCGCGCCCACGAGCTTGATGTGCGTACAGGGCACCGCTTTGGGAAGGCTGGTCGTACCGGAGGTATAGATGACGATCACCGGGCTGAAATTGTCGATAGTCACCATGCCTTGCTGCGAAGCCTGGGACGTGGCGGCGGCAACGGAGAGCTCCAGCAGACGGTAGCCCGTCCCGACAATCTCGCCTTCCTCTCCTGCATAGAGGATATCTTCACGGCCGAGCACGGTCAGATCCGGGATGATGCTCTCCACCTCTGCCACAGCGCTCGCGTTCGTGATCAGGCGGGCGATCTTCGCCTGGTTGATGACCTTAGCGAGCGTTTCACCGCGGAAACCGGTGTTGATCGCAAAGAGGATCGAATTGCTCAATCCGGCCCCGAGGGCCGCAAAGATGAACTCCGGGGTGTTGTCCATATAAATCCCCAGCGCCAACCGCTCATCCTTGCCCAATTTCCCGCTTACAACCAATTTATGCCGCTCGGCGAGAAAGAAACCGGCATAGCGCTCAGATTGCCGATAGACCTCGCGATAGGTATATTCCCTGCCTTCAAAGATGAAGAAGGTCCGCTTGCGCCGCGGCCACAGCCACCACATGTTCAGTTTGATCATGGTCCTGAAATTGACGAACCACAGAAAGTTTCGAATGATGGTTTTCAGATTGATACGCCCCATACAACTCCCTCCCCTGGTTGAAAAGCCCATCCCCGGCCCCTGATTCTTCAAGGAGGCGCCCACGGGCACGGCGCTCGAACTCCGCTCACCGTTCTATGGACTCTGCGCCGGCAGCCCTCTCAAAACCGGAATTACCGGCAACGCATACTAGCATTCAATGCCGGAGCAGTGAACAGTTTTCTTGCCCGGTATGCAAGGGACAGCCGGGAGCCCGGCAAGTTTCGAATCCGGTCTTTGCCAGGCGTTTTGGTCCCCGGTTTTTGTGATAATACAAGACCTGCCCTTGCCCCCTGCACATGTTCTCCCACAAAGCTGTTGAATTGAAATTACATTCGGGGATACGTATACGGTGCGCACCAGGGTTGTTTATATGCCGGTTTGAGGGTGAATATGCATAAGAAGATCATTACCGATATAACGGTCAGGTTCAGAGACATCGATTCCATGGGTCATGTGAACAATGCGGTCTTCTTCACCTATTTCGAGGAAGGCCGGAAAGAATTCTTAAGCATGCTGTTCAATATCGTGAAGCCTGAAGATTATAATTTCATACTGGCCCACATCAGCTGCGACTTCCTGAAGCCTATACGAATCAGCGACCCCATCTCCCTTCAATTATGGGTCGGTGAAATCGGCAGGAAAAAATTCGACCTGGTTTATTCTATAGTCGACAGGGATGATGAATCGATAGTCTATGCAAAGGGCCGCTCGGTGCAGATATTCTTCGACTATAAGAAGAATGCAACCCTGCCGATCCCTCAATATTTTCTGGATAAGATAATGGAATATGCGGATCGATAGATGACCTTGTGGTCTCTCCGGGCAAGGGGGATTATATCATGAATAACAAAAAGCAAGACCTGACCCCCATCTCTTCCTCAGAACCTTTTAATGGGTGATACTGCTCCCTGTTCAATCCTAAATGAGCGCTTGATTCACTACGATAAATTCTTTAAAGGCTTGTCGTATGACATCATGCAGACATCTCCATCTGGTCCTCCTGCCGCAGCAGAAAAGCAGGCTGCGCTGCCGGCACTGCCATCTGACCATTACCGCCGATGAGCTGTCGGAAGGATATTGCCCGGAATGTTTCGAGGCACGGCAAAAAGCGCTATGACTTCGAGGAAATCCCGGCAGTCGATCAGGAAAAGACCCGCTACCAATGTGAGCAATGCGGTGTTATTATTGAAGCCTGATAAATGAAAGGGAAAAGGTTTTGTTTCATTTCTCAATCAAGCTGAAATATTGTCAGGTCTTGGCATTGAGCAAATGGTCTCTGACTCCATTTCCCCGGACCCATTCAAAGGTGTGAGGAAAAAGAAAGACGATTAGTATAAAACCTGTTATCTTTTTTCTGCTTCATGAGCTTGACTTGTCATCCATGGCTCTCTAAAATATTTCAATATCGGAAGGGGTGATACATTATGGAGGCAAAGAAGAAAGATGTAGTCCAGGTGAAGAATCCACGTACCGGTCATTATGTAAAGATTGACCGGGCCCAGGGGCAGATCATCGCGCATAAAAAGAGTGATGGTCCCTATAAGGATGTGCCTATTGCCAGGAAAAGGAAGGTCGGTTGATCTACGACCCGGCAAAAGGCGAATATACACCTTCTGTACGCACCTACCACCCGCGAACCTTCTTCTTGATGACCCAGCTGGGTAAACCTGTCCCCCAGGTAGTCACGAATATTCGGAAAAAGATAAAGAGACTGCTTGATGACAGGAACTATATCCTTTTGGATGCAGGGTCAAAAGTCACAGGCCGAGATTTCCTCAACAAGATATGGGACATGATCCTTTCCGTCCCCATAGGAGTTGCAATCGTGGATAGGGAGATGAAACCTACGGCCCTTCAGAACGCGTTCTATGAGATCGGCCTGATGCAGGCTTATGGAAAAGAGACCATTGTCATCAGAACCCACGGCACCGAAGTCCCCTCTGATTTTGTCAGAACAGAATATATTGAATACTCGGAGAAAGGCCGGTCCTTCAGTAAGGAATTCCGCAAGTTCATAAAAAACTGCGAGGATCGGGCAGGTTACTATGCTTTGATGGCTGAGGAACTTGGCAATAATCCTATCCTTGCGTTCGATTACTATCGTCGTGCGTTCCTCATAACCGGTGATGGTATTTATGCAGACCGTGCTAGGATTCTTCTGTCCAAATCAAAAGGAATTCCCGTATGCAATCAATGCCCTTCAGTGGAAAGGTCCTGGTTGTAGGGGAATTCACATCTGATCCTTCGTTTAAGGAAGGACTTTGGATCAGATGCCGGGGGCTTACATGTAAATTGGAGCAAAAGAGTAAACCATGGATCAATTCAGACGCAAAGCCATCTTACTCGGTATGATCAATTCTTTGAAGGTGAAAGGGAGCTGGTGCGGGGAGACCCATATCCAGAAGGCCATGTTCTCCCTCAAGAACATCACCGGCACCCCGATTGATTATACGTTTGTTTTATACAAGCACGGGGCCTTCCCGTTCGATCTGCGGGACGAGCTTACAGATATGAGGGCAGACAACTTACTTGCCATCGAAATAAATCCGTCGCCGTATGGGCCGAGCCTGGCTGTTTCCGATGCCGGACTGAAGTACTATGAAAAATATCATGATAACGTCAGACAGTACGATCCCGCCATCGACTTCATTACGCAAAATCTCGGAACAAAAGGGGTTGCAGAACTAGAGCGCATCTCTACGGCACTGTACGTATGCAGAGAAGAAGATATTCATGACATTGAAAAATGCGCTGCACGCGTTCATGAACTCAAGCCACATGTCCCGATCGAATCGGCACGAGATGCAGCGGCAGATGTAGACCGAATGTTAGCCGAATATCAAGTGGGTTCTGCGTAATTAAAATAGTAAATCGACTCTGACCCTAATTACTCTAAATCGACTGTGACTCTAATTACTAGAAGATTGTTTATTGTTGGGACCCGACTTCATCTCTTTTTGGTATTCATGAGCTGTTCACCACGTGTAGTCAGGCGGTATTTCTGGTTGCGGTTGCGGGGTGTATCAGGATGGATCATCTCAATCAATCCCGCTGCAAGGACCGGGTGAAGGTAGTTTTTACGGAACGTAGGTCTGTGCGCAAGCCCCAGCTCGGCCATGATATCGGAGGCGCTCCGCGGTGACTTCCGCAGGACCCGGAGCAGGCGGATTACTTGGTCGCTTTGATAGTCGCTTTCTTGGTCGCTCCCTTGGGCTGCCTCTTCAATTGCCTGGAGGATGGCATTCAGCATGAATTCTATGAAAAGGGTCGCATCTGCCGCATGGTCGGCCTGGCCGAGGGCTGAATAGTAGTCGCGCTGCCTGTCGCGGATAATGCTCTCCACCGGGAGCATGGCAAAGACCGGCCGCCACCTGCTGAGGATCAGCGTCTGCCAGAGCCGCCCCAGCCTGCCGTTGCCGTCCTGGAAGGGATGGATGAACTCGAATTCGTAGTGGAAGACACAACTGGCCACAAGGGGATGCTCGTTGGTTTTCTTGAGCCAGGCAAGGAGATCGCTTATCAGTGCGGGTACCCGGTCGGCAGGCGGTGCGATATGCACAACCTTCCTGCCGCGGTGGATGCCGACCCCGCCAGACCGGAAACGCCCGATTTCATCGGCCAGCCCGGCCATGAGCAGTCCATGGGCCGCTAAGAGGTCTTTGCGGGAATGAGGGGTCCAGTTCGGGAGTTCTTCATAGGCGGCAAAGGCGTTGCGAACCTCCTGGATTTCACGTGGCAGCCCCAACACCCGTTTGCCCTCAAGTATGGCAGTGACCTGTTCCAGGTTGAGCGTGTTGCCCTCGATCTCAAGGGAGGCCTGGATGGTCTTGATGCGGTTGCCGCGCCGCAGGCGGGGGACGATGGCATTGCTGGTGTGCACTCGGAGTTTTCCCAGGGCCTCACCGATCTGCTCGATGCAGTTAAGGATTGTCGGAATGATGTGGTAAGGAGGTGTATATTTTTCAGTCATTGTTTTGCCTCGGATCTTTCTTAGAAAATTGTGTGTTAATCATGATTACCCCATCCCGCTGGTGGTGTCTTCCAAGATCCCTCCGGTAATGAAATGATTGGATTGGCCTGATCAGTTGGGCGATCGATCAACTTTTGAGGAGAAATCTCAGCAAAAGCAATGGAAACTTGAGGCTGGCCATGCAAATGAAATACCTGACGGTGGAATGTTTCCCTAAAGGGCATAAAGAAGCTGCTTCCTCCATACTGGCCGTTGTTAACGACAATGACACCTTGGAACATATGGTAATGAAGACCTTCGGACATGCGATCAAATGTTCCCACATCAAGATTAAGAGCACAGATAATATAGAGATCGCTTCTTATACGAAGATCTGCAGCAAGTGCCAAATCAGTGGCGTCATAACAGACTGATGCTGAGAGAACCAATGGACGATGGTTCTTTACATCACTATGCCACTGATATTCTATCAGCCATTGTGCTGGCCTGAAACCAATAGGTTGAGGTGTGAATTCTAACTCCCGTGAAGCAAGATTCTGCTTACCTTGTTCGATTTGGCGAATTTGAAGCCCTGTTGCCTTACTCCATTCAGGAATCATCCAAAGACAACTATTAATGAGAGGGGAATTCAGAATGGAAGCTCTGGGATGGTAGACCTGACCAAATAATACAAGACATCTATGCTTCCGGACAAAGGGTAGGATTCTTGGTCTTATATCATCTGGATGGATTGCCAACTCTGGAAAAATAAGAAGGTCGATCACCCGTTTATCATTACGCAGTTGTTGACGATGCGTATCTCGGATCCGCAGCATCTGGGCGACACCCTCCATAATTGCTGATAGGTGTGCCCGCTGCCGAGTGCGTAGTTGAGGATCATTTATTAGCTCTGGGTCATTTAGGTGCTGGCTGTAATCATCAAAGTTTGGAATGAGTGACTGAACGATCCCAATTCGTAAAGGGCGCTCCCAAGTCTGTTTTGGTTCACTGCTTGGATAAGGTGCTATCTGTTCTAAAAAAGTCGCTGAGGTAACTTTACCACGTTGTTTGAGGAGCTGAGCTAGGCGGTTCTTAACACGTTTCAATAGCTCAGCTACAGTTGGGTGTGGGTTCAGGATTCCACACCCTGGCCATCTAAGTAACTGGAAGAGTAAGTCTTCTGTAAACGAAGAGATGGGTAACCATGGAGGGCCGAAAGCATCCCGTCCTTGAACGCTTGAATACCTCTGTTGTTCCCAATGAGAGATGGGCTTCTTGTATCGTAATCCATGGGATGATTTTCTTGAACTGAAATTATTGTAAAACTCAGTTGATCCGCGAAGAGCATAACGGAGAAGAAGACCTGTTTGGTATTTTTGTCGTCCTTCATCAGTCTCACACCAGTCAGGTGGTTTGAAAAGATGAGTGGCTTTGTCGCCTGCCTTTACGAATTCGAAGATTCCAGGTTCTATCTTACCAAATTCAAATCCATGGGATTGAGAAACACCACAACGTATATTCCAGGGTGTCACTGTATCTTTGAAATATTCAGGCTTCGAAAGGAGCCAGTACGCAAATTCCAAAAGATTTTCTTCCTCATAGAACGGGTTAATCGTTCCTCCGGAAACATCCGCAATCGTCTTTTCGTTAAATAAAGCCGGACGGTTTTCTAGACCGAGTTTTTGAGCAGTATTGACCACTTTATCCCCAGCGTTGCCTCGAAAGTGAAGCCATAACTCACGAGCCACTGTGGGCGATATCCGATCAACTTCGATAAGAAATTTATCTGATAGTCGTGCTTTTGATCTGAGAAAGTCAAAGCCTGAAATGCCATAACCGGACTTTGTAATAACTAGAAAAATTGAGCGTTGCTCAAGTGTTTCAGGGATTTCTCCTGATATGAATTTAGCAAGCTTCCAATACTGCGATAAGAGCTTTCCTCCTCTCGCCTTATTAATTACCATATTTCCCGGAATAGCATTTCGAGCGGCAAGATATAGAAACACCTGTTGCATCAAATACCATGGAAAACGAGAACCCGGTGCTTTTGTTGCCAGATAGGTTTCTACAAGCTCCTGTGCCTCTTTGACCAGCCGATTATGATATTTATCGATTGAGATAGCTGAGGGCAAACTTTCGTTTTCTTGTACAAATCCTGTCTCTGTTGCTCCCGCACGGAATAGTTCCGCAAGACAGTATATCCGGATTTCTCTCTTAGCCTTTCTGAAAGAGGTAGACTCCCATCCGGGACGTAAGATTTTCAATATTTGATCGAGGAACTCGCTATCTGGGTACATGTCCAAAGCTATACGCATCAGTCGAACATTGCCGGGATTCCTAATCCATTCTTCAATCAGGAGAGCGGCAAAAAATTTTGCCCGCTCATCCAGTTGGCTCTTACTAAGTACAAGCTGTTGGGGGAGTGTAACCTCTTCATCATCAGGGAGAGGTGTACTGGATTCCGATTCGTCGGCAAGAAGTGGGCGAAGAGAACGAAAAGTCCTACGGAACTTTCCGGCGGCGAATCGAGCAGCGGTGTCATCCCTCATGTCAGGAACACCGACCAATAACCCCGAATCAATTTTTTTCTCTGGATCTAGCTCAGTTGAATATCGCTGCTGTGTATGGAAAAAACCTTCAATGGCAGCTATCAATTCCGTTCCATGTAACATATCGAAGGTGTCGGATACTTGGCTCTGTATGCGGTTCGCCTCCCTGGATTGCATGACTAAGAAGCGCTTATCTCTCCCCTCTACCGTCACGACTGTTTTGTCTTTTGATATTTTTAAGCCTGGTGCGTGTTTGTCTAACAAACCCTGCAGCCATTTTATCGATTGATTTTTTATATCATCTTCCGACTTGTTTTTAGGAGTCCTCATTACAATGCGAAAATCGTCCACATAGTAGCAGACATCTTCAAGAACAAGTTCACTTTCAGGTAATGCTTGTCCCATCCCTTCACGAATGGCAATGTCCAAGTCATGCAGCACAACATTTGCAAAAAAGCCGGCTGTCACCAACCCCTGAGGCAAAGCCACTATCCCAAAGTTGGCAATTTCATGGTCCTCGGCGTAACGATCTGCACGGCGTTGATCAGACCATCGCCAATTAAAAACACGCTCGGCAAGGCTGAAGAATGCATCTTCCTCAGGGGCAAACTGAAACTTTCGTAGTTTCTCTAGGAGAAGTTTTGGCCGAACGCGGTCATAAAACTTTGAAAGATCACTTTGGATAATGGCAATTTCGTAGTCCGCATCTTTGTCTTGTACTGAAATTGCCACCATTTTGGGGCGCTCAAGAAAGGTCTGATAATCCTGAAAATATTGACGATAAAGCTTAGAGCTTCCCCATCGGTGAAGTAGTTCACCATTATCAGTCGAATCACAAAAGAGTCGGTGCCCATAAGCGAGCACTTGTCGACGATTTTTTTCTTTGTCGATGGGGAGGTTTGGGTTTCCCATGGCAGTTTCAACACGATCAGCCAGACAGAGCATGATAGCAGTTGTAACTACCTGGTCTTGCAGGTCCAAATGAGCAAGTGGTCTTAGTTTGCGATCAATATTCTTCTCTCGAGGCTCCCACTTATCATTTATATAGGCCCATCGCTGGTTTTTTGGTGCTGGCACCAGTTCGAGAGGCTTGGGCTTCCAGTTTTCAGGATCTCTTAGCCTTTCCTGGGTTTCTTTTATGAACTGAGGCAACCTTAGTGACTCGTAATCGATCTCAAGAGTGTCTGCATACCAGCTGTGAGTACGCAGATATGCAGATGTTTTTTTCCATGCCTGTATGAGAACGCATTCCAAACGGATATCGTCGATGGAAGGCCTGAGGAGTTGCTTCACAAGGGTGGCACCTCCGTGATCTTCTCAGTGGTCAAACCTTATTCCTTTAGCATGAATTTGGGATGGGAAAAGAGAGGTTTCCCCTTTTCTCAAACTGAAGGCTCCCCCTTTTCTTTTCATCACAATCCATTTTCATTTTACTATAACCAATTGTACCATAAAAACAGCAAGCAGGGTTAACTACTTCTCTCCCATTCAGGGAGCATGGCCCTGAGTGCGGCATAGAGGGAAGTCGCGGCTGAAGCCGCTCCTACAGAGATTGGCGGGTTACGCCGAAGCTCCACTCATCCTATGGATGAGACCGGGTCTTTTCGCAACATCATATTGATATGGGCACCCCCACCTTCTTCCCATTCCAGTCCATTGTCATAGTTGTCTTTTTGATTACATCATAAAACAGATTATAAGAGTATGTCATAAGACTTGATGTTATATTCTTGCACAGGTTTTTCCGATAATATTTCCTATTGACAGTATAACTGGAAGTTATTATTATCTTGCTATCATCCCGTCAGGACTTCGTGTGCTGGCGGCCCCGGAAGCCCAGTGGCTCCGGGTTTTCTTATGCTATGAGGAGAACAACATTTTTCATAGACGGATTCAACCTCTACCACGCATTGAACAACGATGAACGGTTGCATCGCTACAAATGGCTTGATTTCTCGAGGCTTGCCCAGTGCTATGTTACCGGCAAGGATACCATTGAGGATATCTATATATTTCACAGCCCTGGCCAACTGGAACTTCAGCAAGGTACAACGGCATAAGGTATTGCTACAGGCACAAAGGGCTAATGGAGTGAAAGTGGTGTATGGGATGTTCAAAAAGGTCGACAGGACCTGCCGCCTGTGTCACCGTGAATACCAGACTTATGAAGAAAAGATGACTGATGTCAACATCGCTGTATATCTTCTGAATCTTGCCTTCCAGGATCGGTATGACAGGGCCATTCTCATCTCAGGAGATACCGACCTTATCCCGGCGATAGAGGCTGTACAAAAGACCTTTCCTGAAAAAGAAGTCGGTGTAGTGATCCCTATTGGCAGAAGCTCGGAACAGCTGAAACAGGTTTGTTCTTTTCATATGAAGATGAAAGAAGCCCACCTGAAAACCTGCATGTTCCCTGAAGAAATCAACCTCAGCCAAGGGAAATTTCTCCACCGGCCGCCATCATGGTCCTAATTTGTTCTGAAAATCCAGGAATACCATTCTAATATTTCCAGGTCCGCTCTTTCATCTCAAGGAAAACGGGGACGGATTTATTTCCTCAGGTCAAAGGGAAAAGGATTCTATAAGGGCACGTTTCTCTTTTAAAAAAGAACTCTCCCTCCTCTTCATTGTCAATCCATTTTCATTTTGAATTGTTGTGTTGTAACATGGAGAAGGAGGTGAAGCCTATGAAGGTCATGGCGATAAACGGAAGTCCGAGGAAGAAATGGAATACGGCGACGCTGCTTGGAAAGGCCCTGGAAGGGGCTTCGTCACAGGGGGCTGAAACCGAGCTCATTCATCTCTATGATCTGAATTATAAAGGCTGCATAAGCTGTTTTGCCTGCAAGACCATAGGTGGAAAGAGTTATGGCAGGTGCGCGGTAAAGGATGACTTGTCACCGGTTTTCAAAAAAGTTGAAGAAGCCGATGCCCTCATCCTTGGCTCTCCGATTTATTTCGGAACGGTTTCCGGAGAGATGAGATCGTTCATGGAGCGCCTGATGTTCCCCTTCACCGCTTATACGGATCCATACCAGGCGATCTTCCCGAGAAAGATTCATACCGGGTTGATCTATACCATGAATATCAAGGAAGAGGAGCTGAAAGAATGGGGCTACGCCCTGCACCTGGGTATACAGGAAATGGTTCTGCAGATGATATTCGGCGCGTCCGAGTCGCTCTTCTGTTTCGACACCTATCAGTTCGAGGATTATGCAAAAGTGGTTTCATCCCGGTTTGATCCTGTGCAAAAGGCTCAACGGCGCAGAGAGGTGTTTCCGGAAGATTGCAAAAAGGCCTTTGAAATGGGGGCCCGGTTTGCAGGCAAAGATGTTCGGTAAGATCGGGCAAATGAAGCTGAACGGTTCTTCCCCCTCTCCTCGGTCCACAATTCGACAAGGATAGACGAATTGGACGCACTTTACGTGCGCCCTTCAGGGTGAGGGACATGGATGTCCCGAATCACTCCCGCAAGGGGAGAGGAAGATAAGGAAAAGAGATGAGCAGAGATAAGGAGCACGGACCAGACAGCCAGCCTGCGATCAGCCATCTCATGCGCCGGGAGATTCAGGCGCCGCTCGCAGCATGTATCATAAGTGGATTCGGAAGTGTTGTCGGCCGCGATAAGGCCATTGAAGTTGCGACAGCGGCTATTCAGGCCGATGCACTGGAGGCAGGCAGGATGACGGCCAAGAAGTATGGCAAGAATTCCCTGAGAGAACTGAGCCGTGTGGTGAGGGAGGTCTGGTGCGAAGGCGACGCACTCGTGATCCGCATGCAGGAAGAGTCTGACGAGAGATTGAGCTTTGATGTAACCCGCTGTGGCTATGTCGGGCTGTATGACTCTATGGGCTTGAGGGAATTCGGCTTCTGCCTTTCCTGCAGCCGGGATGAACCCTTTGCGAGGGGATTCAATCCCCGGATAAGGCTGTTGAGGACTCAGACCATCATGCAGGGGGCACCTCATTGCGATTTCCGGTTCATCCTGGACCAGGGGTAAAAGAGAGACGTTTCTAAAGGGTGAAGGGACCTGATTCTCAAAGGTTAAAATTATTGTCAGGTTCAGGGTCGGACCAAGCTAATTAGATTATTCTCATTTCACCTCGGCCACCGCTGCCCGGTAGAATTCAAAGCCCTTCAGGTGGCGGCCTTTCTCCCCCATGTAACGGAGCCGGTACTCGGTGGAGCCGATGTCTGTGACAAGCGAGAACCCGCGCCCGGCAAGATAACCCGGGAGATCCTCCGGACGAAGTCCGAATGTCCACGTCTCGCCGGTCTTCCGCAGTGTGGCAGGTACGCGGCCCATGTCTCCGAAGCGGACCGAGCCGTCGAGCAGGCCGCTGTGGATGTAGGTGAAGACAAGGCGGCTCCCGGGCGCGGACAAGGACGCGATCGAGCGTATAGTTGTGTCGACGGCCTCGGTTGTAAGATAGTGCATGACCCCTTCCCAGAGAAAGAAGGTGGGAACGAAGCGATCGAATCCCGAAGCTTCAAGCAGCAGGGCAAAGTCCTGCCGGTCAAAATCCACTTCCACGAAGTTCACATGCTTTGGCATAGCGCCCAAGAGATATTTCAGGCGCCTTACCTTCACGGCCAGGGTACTCGGATGGTCGAGCTCAAACACCCGGGCCCGTTCGATGCCCGAGAGCCTGTAGGCGCGGCAATCGTAACCGGCTCCGAGGATTACTACCTGTCTAAGGCCGCGCTCGAGCGCAACGCGAAGCTGCTCATCTATCCAGCATGTCCGGCCGATGGCCGAGGCCCGGACCCCGGTCCAGTTCCAGTCGATATATAAGGGTATGAGCCGGCCCACCAACGGCAATCGTGATATAAAATAGGCGCACTTCAATCTATTGAGGAAGCCGGGGGCAAGAGGGTCCTCAAAAAGCCGCTTGCTCCGGGGGCGGCGTGATGATTCGATAGCACGGAACAGCGCATTAAACTCGGCGGTTCGGCTGGCTTCTCCGGATTTCACGTGGCGTCACCCCTGCGCGCTTTTAAGAAAGCAATTCAATTCCAATTCATGGTCGTTTCGGTTTGCTTATTATACCACAAAAGAGGCGATCAAGGGTAGATGCCAGCTGTCGAGGCTACGATCTAATGCAACACGGGTGCTTTGCGCGGGATGTCCCCAGGCCCATACTCTCTAATATTATTGCGCCTGGTTGAACATGACCGGCCGTACCTGTTCACCATCCAGAATCCCTGTCCCGGGGTTCAGGACGATATGCTCGTGTTCATCAAGCCCGGAGCTGAGCAATACCGTCTTCCCGTCGCTCTCATAGACCGAAACAGGCCGGAAATTTATTCTGTTGCCGGGGGTGATGACTGCAACATAGGCCTTATCGCCTCTCATCAGCAGTGCATCGGCGGGAATTTCAACAGACGGTGCAGTTTTCAGTGC
>Ga0326727_10021558_pt1 | contig 12599 bp, 4 predicted proteins | sample MB2enrmetagenome_FD_207643 | JGI IMG/M metagenome (GOLD analysis project Ga0326727, IMG submission 207643) | Lab enriched peat soil microbial communities from McLean, Ithaca, NY, United States - MB29MY | ecosystem: Environmental > Terrestrial > Soil > Wetlands > Peat | place: USA: New York...
GGTCAGCGACAGCCTGGCGCCCGCGCGCGCGAACTCCGCGGCACAGGCGGCGCCGATTCCCTCGGACGCGCCGGTGATGAGGACGACCTTGCCGTCAATTCGCATAGGTCCCCAGAGATTCACCGCAGAGACGCGGAGACGCAGAGAAAAACAAAGGAAAAAGAAGCACAGGAAGAGAACGCGGAGGAGGCAGAGAGCGCGGAGAGAGCTCTTCTCGAGTTCTCTGCGTCTCTGCGTCTCCGCGGTGCAAAATCCTCGCGCTACGGTCCATTGCTACCATTTCTGTCGAAACGTCATAATATTACCATGCCTGCGCGGCTCATCCCGCTATTTCCGCTGCACTTGGTGGTCTTTCCCCGAACGCGGCTGCCGCTTCACATTTTCGAAGAGCGGTACAAGGAGATGATCGGGAACGCCATCCGCGACCACTCGGAATTCGGGGTGGTTCTGGCCAAGGAAGACGGCATCGTGAGCGCCGGTTGCACGGTGATGGTGGAGAAGGTGCTCGAAACGTACCCGGATGGCCGCATGGACATCCTGATGCGCGGCTTGAGGCGCTTCGAAATCGTGGAGCTGAGCGGAGAGAAGGATTATCTTCAGGCCGAAGTGAGTTTCTTCGACGACGACGACCCCGCTCCGGCGCCCGCCGAGCTGCGCGAACAGGTGCTCTCATATTGCGGGGCCATGAGCTTGCTGGCCGCTGCCCAGGGGCGCGACGCGCCGGACCTGGAGGACCCACAACTCAGTTTTCAACTGGCGCAGGCGCTGCCGGACCTGGATTTTCTGCACGCGCTTCTGGCGCGCCGCTCCGAAACCAGCCGGCTCAAGGAGCTCAACCATTACCTGGCGGAGTACATTCCGCGCCAGCGCCACATCGAACGCGTGAAGCAGATGGCTCCCACCAACGGTTTCGGCGGCGGACCCGCGGGGCTGTAGAGTAGCGCCGTTCATGCGCCAGTTCCTGCTCATCGACGCGGACGATACGCTGTGGGAGAACAACATCTATTTCGAGCGCGCCTTCGACGAATTTGCCGGGTTCCTGGACCATTCCTCGATGACGCCACGCGAGGTGCGCGAGGTGCTGGACCAGATCGAAGAAGCCAACAACAAGATTCACGGTTACGGCTCGGCCAACTTCGCGCGCAATCTGCGGCAGTGCTACCAGCACCTGGCGGAGCGCGAAGTGCGCGAGGAAGACCTGCGCACTGCGATGGGGTTCGCCGAGCGGATTCTGGAATGTCCCATGGAGGTGATCGAAGGGGTTCCGGAAACCCTCGAATACCTTTCACTGCGCCACGATCTGACGCTGTTTACCAAGGGGCACCGGGAAGAGCAGAAGCTCAAGATCGGCCGCTCGGGGCTGGGCGTATTCTTCGGCCACACGGCCATCGTCAAGGAGAAGGATGCCACGGCGTATCGCCGCCTGGTGGAAGAGCGCAGCATGGATCCGGAGCTGACCTGGATGATCGGCAACAGCCCAAAATCGGACATCAACCCCGCCCTCGAAGCCGGCCTCAACGCGGTTTTCGTGCCGCACGCGCACACCTGGATTCTGGAGAAGCAGGAACTGCGGCCGGGGAGAGGCAAGCTGCTGGTGGTGGAGCAGTTCGCGGATTTGCGAAAGCACTTCTGAGGTCCCGCGCAAAAAGGGCGGGACCGAAGCCCTGCCCCTTCCGTCTGGAGTTCGCCATTTCTACTGGAACGCGACGGTCACAATGTTCGACGGCTCGCCGTTCACTGTGATCTGCACGTTCACCATGCCGGCTCCTGCGAAGCTTGGCAACGGACCGAGGTTCACCTGGTCCTCGCCGGCGAACTGCGCCTGAGATCCGGCGTACGCCACGGCCACGCTTTGGCCGTTAACCATGGCCGTCACGCTGGTGCCGCTCGGCCTGTACCGAATACCGGTTCCGTAAAGCACCAGGAAGACCTGGTCGGTAGCCGCTGCGCTGATCGGAACCGGGACCCATTGGCCCGTGGAGTTTTGCTGAGCCAGTGGGACCGGAGCGGTTTGCGTCCCGTCGGAGTGCACGATGATGAATTGGCCCGCCGCTATACCCATGCCGCCGGAATTCGCCGTAAAGAGACCGGGGGCTGTTCGCGCTATTGTAACGAACGTTGAAAAGGTGGCGCTGCTGGCAGCAACCGCGGTCACGATCGCTGGGCCCGACGCGACATCCGACGGAAGCAGAAAGTTGACCTGCGTCGGCGAAACGTAAAACAGGTGAGCCTGGCGGCTCACGCCGGCGGTATCCGTGATTCCGAGTGTCAGACCAGCCAGGGAGTTCGCCTGCGATCCGGCTGCGCCCCAGAGAATTGTGTTGGCCAAGCCCGTACCGAATACTGTTACGATCTCGTCGGGTGCGAATACGATTGAAGTGTAGGAGGCCGCATTAACGGCCACCACTTGGGCCAGAGGCGCCGAACTGCTTCCGACAAAGTCGCTGTCTCCAACATAACCGGCGATCAGCAAATCGTTCGTGAGGTTCAGTAGATTGAGGGGGATTGCCGCTGTGGCGATTCCGCCGGCCAGCGGGGCACTCGCGAGCACGGTATTCGTCGTGGCGTCCACAAGCTGCACCGCTCCAGTGGGAGTTCCGGCTCCGGGAACCAGCACGACTACCGTAGCTGTCATGATCACGTTGGCCAGATTCGAGGCTGAGACAGATGGCGTGAAGGCGGTCGCCGTCAGCGCTTTGTTTATGATTTGCGTCAGGGGCACGCTATTGCCAGGGTTCCAATTGTTATCGCCGGCATACGTGGCAGTGATCTGATGCACGCCAACAGCGAGGTTTGTAACCGTTAGAGTCGCTGCACCGGAGGACGAGATTGAGCCCACGCCGATGAGGGTTGTTCCATCGAAGAACTGGACTTGGCCGGATGGAGGCGCAATTCCAGCGGGTGGCTGTGTGAGTAGTCGCGCGGTGAACGTCACCGCCTGCCCGAATGTTGCAGCGGACAAACTAGAGGTCAACATCATCGTGCCGCTGGACAATTTGATGACATATTGTGCGTAGTCTTCCAAGGCGGATGCGTAGGTGCCGTCGCCGCTATAGATGGCCACGATACCGTGTGAGCCTGGATCGACGAACGTAACGGTGAAACTGGCTCTTCCGTTAACGAGTGGGGCTGTTCCCAGCGGCTTCGTGCCGTCAAAGAGCTGAATGGTACCGGTTGGAACTGGCCCGGTATAAGTGATCGTGACAGTGAACGTCACGGATTGGCCGAGCAAACTGGAGTTCTGACTACTGCTGATCTCCATCGATGCCGTCGGCGGAGTGTACGCTAGGGTCACACGGAAGCTCTGCGTCACAGGCGTAGCCGCTCCGTAACTGGCGTTGCCGGCCTGACTGGCTGTGATGGAACATGTGCCGGCGCCAACAAGTGTGACGGTAACCCCTGAAACAGTGCACACCGAAGGGGTGGTCGAAGTGAAACTCACCGGCAGGCCCGAACTGGCGGAAGCGGTTACTACAAAAGGTCCGTCGCCCAGGGTTTTGTCGCTCAAGGCCCCGAAAGTGATGGTCTGGAGCGAAGCCGATCCCAGAATGGTGCTGGTTGCGTAATTGGTGTCGCCGCCGTAGACCGCAGTGATAGTGTGACTCCCCGGAGTCAGGCTGCTGGCAAGAGTATACGACGCCACCCCCGCGCCCGACACGGGGACTGGCGTCACGTTCTGCAACACGCCGTCCACATAGAAATTCACCGTCCCGCTCGGTACGCCCGCGTTCCCCGCCGGCGGCCCCAACGTCAGGGTGAACGTCGGGGGCGATGCCCCGTTCGACGTCAGAGTTCCGGCGGGAGCAGCCTTGCTCACTGTGAGGTTCAGCGAAAGCGTTGTCGAGTTGTAATTGGTGTCCCCACTGTATGTAACCAGCAGCGTCTGCGCGCCCGTGGCCGCGTTCAGGCTGGCCGGCAGTTGCGCATTGGTGAACGTGAAACTGCCCGAGGACAATGTTCCCGGATTGCCGATCTGGCTCGGCCCTACGGTCAACGTCAGCGTCCCCGTGGGAGCCGTTCCGCTGCCCGCGGCCGGCACCGTTATCGCACTCGTGGTGAGCGTGCCGCCGTAGGTCACCGTGTACGACGTGGTCGTAGCCGTAGGATTGGAGCTCGCCTTGTTTACAGTAATGGTCAGTGCAGGCGACGGTGAACTCGCGTTGTAATTGGGGTCCCCCCCGAGTTGCGCCGTAACGGTGTGCTGTGCGCGGCTCAGAAACGCGCCGCTGAGGGTCGCCGTAGTGGTGCTTCCAGCAGACGTTAAGGTCACCGTACCCGGTATCGGCGTCGCGCCGTCAAAGAACTGCACCGTCCCCCTGTACGCCGGCGTCGGGTTGCCGGGCGTAAGCGTCACCGTCAGATTCGTTAGTGTTCCATAGGCGTAAGAGGCGCCCTGCGAAGACCCGATCGTCCCCAGCGTCGCACTGGTCTTGGCCACCGTGACAATGACTGGCGTGGAAGTGCTGTCGAGCCACCTGGTGTGGTCCGTGGACGTGTAACTGGCGGTGATGCTGTGCGTGCCGCCGCTATGCGCGGCCAGCGGTGTGCTCGCGCCATCGTACGTCACCGTGCAACTCCCCTCGCCGTTAACCAGGCCGGATGCGGAGATGGTGCAAACTGCATTGCCCGGGCCACCGTCGTCAACTTCGACGCTGCCTTGGGGCGGCATCGCGATCGGTCCGCCCTGCACCGTCACCGTGTAGGTCACCGTGGTGTTAAGGGTCGTGTTAGTTGCCGACGGAGTTACCGTCGTCACGGTGTTTACGGGCCTCACCGTCTGCCCACCCGGGAGATTAAATGGCGAGGCGGAAACCACGGCGTTGAAGTCGGTATCGCCACTGTACGTCGCCGCGATCGTGTGCGCTCCGGGCGCCAGACCGCTGTAGCTGAACGACGCCACCCCGCCGCTCGTCACCGTAACCGGCGTCGAGTTCAGCGGCGTGGTGTAGTTGCCGTCCGCATAGAAGTTCACCGTCCCGGTCGGCATGCCCACGTTCCCCGACTGCGGCCCCAGCGTCAGCGTGAGCGTCACACTCGTGTTGTAGTCGCTGGGGGTCCCGCTGGTGATCAGCGCGCCGGCCGGCGTAGCCTTGGTCACCGTGAGGGAGAGGTTGGGAATAAGTGCGGCCGAATTGTAATTGCTGTCTCCGTTGTACGTCACCACAAGGTTCAGGCCCACGCCCGGACCCAGCGTGGCTGGCAGTTGGGCATTGGTGAAGGTTACAGTTCCCGTCCCGCTCAGTGTGCCGGGGCTGCCGACCTGCACCAGGCCCGGCCCCGCCGTCAGCGTGACCGTGCGCGTCGGATACGCCGCTCCCGGGGGCCTCGACACCCCGATCGGACCCACGGTGATTTGCCCGCCATACGTTGCCGTGAATGGACCAGGGGCGCCCGTGTTGGTCAGGGTCGGCGTAAACTGGGTCACCGTGATACCCAGGACGGACGGGGCGCTCGCGCCGTAGTTCGAGTCCCCAAGGAACTGCGCCACAATGGTGTGCGAACCGCCGCCCAGAACCACGCCGTTGAGGGCCGCCGTAGTGGTGCTTCCACTTGACGTCGGGGCTACGGTTCCCAGTATTGTCGAGCCGTCCAGAAACTGCACCATCCCCGTGTACGCCGGCGCCGGGTTGTTGCCGGGGTTCAGCGCCACTGTCAGATTCGTTGCAGGTCCGTAAATGTAAGAGGCCCCCTGCGAAGACCCGATCGTCCCCAACGTCACGGCAATCTTGGCCGTCGCGCTTACAATAATGGTCAGTGAGGGCGACGGCGAACTCGCGCTGTAATTGGGGTCTGGCCCGACGAATTGCGCCGTGATGGTGTGCGAGCCCAGGCCCAGAGACACACTGTTGAGGGTCGCCAGGCCGGGCGTCAGGGTTGCCGTTCCGAGTATTGTCGAGCCGTCCAAAAACTGCACCGTCCCCGTGTAGGCCGGCGTCGGGGCGCCGGGCGTCAGCGTCACCGTGAGATTCGTCAGATTTCCGTTGACGTAAGAGGCACCCTGCGAAGATACAACCGTCCCCAGCGTGACATTACCTTTGCTCACATTGACCGTGACCGCCGAAGACGTGCTGTTGGCGAACTTGGTGGCGTCGTTCGAATTGAAGAACGCCTGGACGCTGTGCGCGCCCGGCTGGTGCGCCACGTCCACGCCGTTGTACGTCACCGGGCAAGTGCAGGTGCCACCAACCACAGACACACCCGAGCAGAGAATAATCGACGAACCCGTGACATCCTTGAAGTCTACCGTGCCGGTGGGCGTAACCGGCGAACCGGTTACCGTCGCCACGTAGGGGATCGTGCCGTTGAGCGTAGAGTCGGCAGGCTGCGCCAGCGTGGTTGTAGTGGGCTCGGCATTTACCTGGAGGTTGTACGCCGCGGACGTAGATCCCGAAAAGTTCGCGTCGCCTGAGTACACCGCGGTTATCGCGTGCGCTCCGACCGCCGGCAGAGGGCTGGGAACGCACTGCGCCACGCCTCCGCTGCCGACGGCCGCCGGGTTGCCGCCGCTACACGCGATCGTGGCGGAGTTATCCTGGAACGTGACGTTGCCGCCGATCGTCCCGCTGACGGTCTTGGCGATCGTGGCTGTGTAGGTGACCGGCGTGCCGTAAGTGATGGTGGCCGGTGATGAACCCGCCGTCGAACTCACGGTGGTGGTGGTGAGCGCCGCGGCCACCGGTTGGGTTATCTGGTTGGTAAAGTAAAGCTGTCCATTATAGTTGGGATCCCCAAGGTAATTCACGCCGATCTGTACCGAGGGCTGGACCAATAACGGCCCTGAGTAGGGGAAGTAAGCCGAGCCGTTGGTCATAGTCACCGGGCTGGCGGCCCCGTTGTCTACCTGAATGCCATTGACAAAAAAGTCGACTCCACCGGTGGGCGATACGCCGGTGGGCGTTACGCCGGCCACCGTTGCAAACGTAGCCGTCATCCCGATGGTTTCCCCTACTGCAACCGGGGCACCATTGTTTGGCACATGGGTTGCCGATATCGAGATCACAGGGTCGATCGGATCTACGGTGTAGCTCGCGTCAGTTGTGGAGGAGCTCGCGGTGAATGTGCTGTCGGCGGGTATATAGGTCGCGTGAATCGTGTGAGTGTTAGGTCCCCAATAGGCCCACAGATTGCTGACCGTAACGTGTGCCTGAGCTGTGTTGCCACTGCTGGAAAAAAACCCGATTGGCCCGCCACCGAGCGTGGTTACGGTTCCATTGTTGGCGTCGGTGTCTATAAACGTCACCGTTCCGGTAGGCGTGGCGCTGCTACTGGTGTTGGTGACGGTCGCAGTGAACGTGACCGGCGTGCCGAAGGGCTGTTCGGCGGCCGATGGCGATACGGTGGTGGTGGTGGTAAAGCCGTCGGAAAACAGTGTTTCCGCTTGAGACTCGCTGCCTGCCGCGCTGAGCAGGAACTTCACTCCCAAGTGGCTTTGGTCCACCTGGAACCCGGTGAGCCGGATCTGTCCGGTTCCGTCCGCCAAGGCGGCACCAGTGAATTCGATCCTGTGTTGATCCATCGGGTAGGCCGTGACCTGCAGCAGGACCGTCTCGCCGGGTTTCCAGCCGGAGCCGGTCATGGTCACCGGGGTCCCCGGCGGATAATCGCTCTTATCCGTCTCGACGGTGGCAAAGCTGTACACCTCGCTGCCCGCCAGGTAGCCGTAAGCGCTCTGGCCGCCGGCGACGATGAAAGCGCCTCGGCTGAGCAGCGATGTGGCCCCGCTGCTCCGGGCCACATTCATCGGCGACGTCTCGGTGAACGTGCCGGTCTGGGGCGCATAGGAATCCGTGGAGGAAACCGTACCAGCGCCGTTGGCGCCTCCCAGCAGCAGAACCCGGCCATCATTGGGGAGCGTGTACGCCCAATGATCGGCGCGCGCTTCGGACATGTCCGGCGCCATGGCTGAGACGCCTTTCACTGGGTCGAAGATCTCGGCCGACAAGAGGACGTTGCCAGCGGCGTCGGAACCGCCGGTGATCAGCACCGTGCCGTCGAGCAGCGAGGCCGCCGCGAGGTTCGTCCGGGCTGTCAGCATCGTCCCGGCGGGCACAATAGCACCACGGCCGGGATCATAGAGATCCACGGTGGCCAGAACGGAACTGCCATCACTGCCGCCCGCGATGATCACCTGGTGGTTGGGCAGGATCGCAATCGCGGAGCCCTGGCGAGGAGAGGAGAGGGCGCCGACCGTCAGGAACTTGCCGTGCAACACATCGTACTGTTCGACGGAGCCGGTGAGACTTCCATTGCTGTCGCCGCCCACGATCAACACGGATCCCCATGGCATCAAGGCGGCCGTGTGACCGGCGCGTGCCGCTGCCATGGAACCCGCGGATTTCCACGTGTTCAATGCCGGATCGTAGATTTCGGCGGAGGCCAGCGCCGAGGCGCCGTCAGAACCACCCGTCACCAGCACGCGGCCATCCTGCATTGCCACGCACGCGGCGCCGGTGCGCGCCTGGGCCATCGGCGCTACGGGCGTAAATGCCCCGTCGAGGCCGTACAACTCGGCAGTATTGAGAACTCCCGACGAGTTGCTGCCGCCTACGACCAGCACGCGCCCGTCCGGCAGGATCGCGGCGCACGCCGCGGCCCGTGGCACTGCCATATCTGCCGCACGCGTCCAGCGGTTAATTACGGCGCCGGGATACTGAGACCTTAACAGCGTGGGCCAGACGAATCCCAAAAGTATGAGTCCCGCGATCAAGTGCTTTGTGCAACGTCGCATACTAGGCCTCTACTCCCGGGGAACCACCGCCACTGCGTCTCATACCGCAACCATGTTGCACACACCAATATTAATATTCTTTGGTTGCTTTATCCATAATCTACCCGAGTGCCGCACCAAATCCATCCGAGTGGAGTCTCAGATCAACCGCGCCATACGAACCTCCTGCAAAAGAAGGGTGCCACCCTTCTTCACGGGACAGGATGCCTGGCCCCGCCTGGTCTCTCGTGCAGTGGCTGCGAGCCCCCACAAAAATATCCCTCCTCCGGGGGATCCAACTCGCACTGTACTGAGGCACGGCCGCCAGGAAAGGGAAATCCAACGCGATCATGCTCGACGCCATCGTCGCCACAGGGAAAATGCAGCCAGACCGCCGCCGATCATCAGCGGAACCGAGGGCTCCGGGACCTCATCCACCGTCAGAGAGTCGATCGCGAATCCGATCAGGTTGTTGTTGGGGCTGGTGTCGAAGACCGATATGTATATGCTACGGATACGCCCCTCCGGGTCGTAAAACCCGACATACGGAGCGTCGTTGCATGGGGTCGGCGGGTTCTGGGACAGACTCGCGCACTGCCCCCCCGACCCCCCCGCCTGAATACTGTATGTCCCTAAAACATTACCGCTCGAATCGAAGGCTTCCACGCTGGCGTCGAAGTTGGAATTGACACCCGCGATGGAGCTGATTTCGAACCATACCCCAAGAGCGGGCTGGGTGAGGAACGTGAGTTCCAGGGGACCTCCATTCTGCAACTCAACCAGGTGGTCGCCGTACGGATAGCCATAACCAGCGCCCTGAACTGGCGGGCCGGTCGGACCGGGAGCATTAAAGTTCCCCGCGAAAAGTGCCAGATTCGTGGGGGTCCCTTGTGAGCCTGGGACCACCCAACGGGCCGGCCCTACCGTCGGATGAGCGGCCCAAACCCAGGCAGCGTTGTCTGCCCGCACCACCGAGCCAGCCGTTCCCGAATAGGTGGGAGCCAACTGCAAACTCACGCCGTCATCCCCCACTGTCCACGCGTCCACAGCCACTGAGGTCGATACAGGAAAAGTGTTGCCCGGCGTCAAAGCTGCGCCTAAACCGCCTGAAGTCGTCGGCGCCCCCCAATCGAGAGAGTCATTCACCGTGGCGTTGATGAATGTATTGGTCCAGCAGCCGCCGCTGGTTGCACCGGTCGGAAGGCTGACTCCGGTGGCCAAACCGCTCAAGGCGCAGTTGAGGAACGAAGATGCGCACACCTCTCCGGCGGCTGCCGCCAGCAGGCTGGCAAGCAGGCACACACGCCTCACGCGAACCTCCAACACACGACGCCCATCTTCTACCGGCTTAAGTTTAGGCTACTTCCGGGCCAAATATCAAGAATTTGATGGCAGTCTAACAATATCATTAGTACTAAACCCAACCGGGATGAATCGATTAAGTTTTTATTTAACAGAGTCTTATGGTGACTCTTTCGTCCCGGTACTATCCATCGCGAGGATTTTAGTACTTGGGCCAAAAACTTGACCAACCGATACTCTCGATACGGCCAGCACAGGTTTGCGCCACCTCGCGCATTCCACACCTGCACCGCATTTTACTGCTCGGCGCGCCGCTGCCTTTCGTAGGGCGTCTTGAGGTATTTGGCGGCCTCTTCCTGTGCGCCCTGGGTGTTGTCCTTGGTTCGAATGGCGAGATTGTACTCGTTCACGGCGCGCTCCCGCTGCCCGGTGACGTCGAAGATCTTACCCAGGTTGATGTGCGCCCAGACTTCGGTCCACTTGGGATCGAGGTCGCCGCTGAGCACTTCGCGGAACGAGTTGGCTGCGGCCTGCCAGTTCTGCTGAAGAAAGAAAATCTCGGCAATCCGGTAGTTTGCCAGGGAGCTGTTGCGGGTGGTTTCGAGGGCCTTCTGGTATTCCTTCAGGGCATCGCCGAATTCACTCAGCTCGGCGAACTGTTCTCCGCGGCGGATGGCCACGGCCACGCGCACTTCGTTGCTGTAACGCAGCACGCGGTTGGCGGGGTCGATTATCACGTTCTTGGGCTTGCCGAAGGTGTCCACCGAGAACTCCGACGAGGTCCCCACCACCTCCACGCGCTTCTCCTCGGGATTGCCTTCGGTTTCAATCTTCAGGTCGACCGGCATGCGGAAGGTGTCGAGGTCCTGCGAAATCTTGCCCATTACGCGGAAGCCCTTTTGGGTGCGGAAAATGGTATATTCCAGCTTGAATTCGGGAGCGCTGCTGGATTCGATCCACTGGATGAAGAAGAAATCCAGGCTCTGGCCCGAGGCGTCTTCCGCCACCTTGCGAAAGTCGTCGGTGTTCACCGACTTCCAGGCGTATTGCTGGGAGAAGGTCTTGAGCGTTTGGAAGAACTTATCGTCCCCGATCAGGTAGCGCAGCATGTTGAGGACGGCCGCGCCTTTGGAGCCGGTCAGGGCCCACAGCTCCGGCGAATAGTCCTCCAGCCGCGCCGATTGGATGATGGGGACGTTGTCGACGGTGAGCGCCTCCACCATTACATCGCGGGCCTGCGATTCCATGGCGGCGGGACCGCTGGCGTGCTCCGTCCAGAGCAGTTCGGAGTAAGCCGCCAGCCCGTTGGTGAGCCACAGATGATTGCGCGTGGAGGGTCCCACCAGCTCCTCCCACCACTGGCGCGAGACCTGGTTGGCGATGAGCTTGGCGCTGGGCTGGCGGCCGATGCCGTGCGGCGCCAGAAAAACCAGGCCCGGCGCCGCATAGCCGTTGGGCGCGCCATCTTCGGTCTCCACCACCGTCAGATTGGCATAGGGAGGCAGGCCGAACAGGCCACTGAAATACGACATCACCCTGCCGGTCTGCTCACCGTACGCCTGCGCCATGTCGGCTTCCGGCCCGCGGAAGTAGAGTGAAGTGGTGACGCCCTCCGAGGGCACTTTCACGGGATCGCCCTTCACCACCGCGATGCTGCCGGGAAACGACGGATGCTCGAACTTGAATTCGAAAACATTTTTCTCGCCGGCCGCCTGGCGCGAATCGATCCCGCTGCCCAGCACGGTGTAACCCGCGGGGACGGTGACGCGCACATCGGCGGCGAAGCGGTTGGTGGTATAACCGCTCACGGGGAACCAGCGGGCCGGGTACAACAGGAACGCGAAATCCGGATGAATGGCCGCGAACTTAATGCCTTCCACGGGCGAGTCTTCCTGCCCCGTCAAGCGGCCGTCGTAGAAGAACGTGATGGTGACCGGCTGGCCCTTGGGGAGCGGCTGCTCGAAGCTCAACCGCACGGTGGAATCCTGCCGGTTGCTGGAGGCGGGAATCTGCTTGTCCTGGGCGTCCAGCACGCGCGAAACGTTGAGCGCGTTGTTCAGCTCGAACGCGGCCGAGTTAATGTTATCGTCCAGCGGCGTGAACCGAACCACGGCCTTCACCGCGATGAATTGCTTGTCGGGCGCGATTTCGGCGTCGATGGTGTACTGCCCGACGTCGATGCGGGAGCGGCGCTCCTGCGCCGGCGCGGCCATCGCCAGCAGGCCGGCCGCCAGGGCCGCGGCCGTGGGGATACGGAGATTACGAAACATGTGCGACTTGTCCTTCCACAATTTCTTGAATGATGGCGGCGGCGCGGCGCGGCGCGCCCTCTGGGCCCGGCATTCCCGCCTGGGAGAGTTTTTCCCGAACTTCCTGGAGGCCGGCCTTCATCTCCGCGCGTGCGCCCGGGTCCGCCAGCAGCCGGCGCGCCTCGCGGGCAATGGTCTCCCCGGTCATCCGGCTCTGCATCAGCTCGGGGACCACCGCGCGTCCGGCAATCAGGTTCACCATGGAATAGAACGGCACCCGCACCAGCAGCTTTCCGGCCAACCAGCTCGGCGGCGTCACCTTGTAGAAAGTCACCATGGGA
>Ga0326727_10021560_pt1 | contig 12599 bp, 11 predicted proteins | sample MB2enrmetagenome_FD_207643 | JGI IMG/M metagenome (GOLD analysis project Ga0326727, IMG submission 207643) | Lab enriched peat soil microbial communities from McLean, Ithaca, NY, United States - MB29MY | ecosystem: Environmental > Terrestrial > Soil > Wetlands > Peat | place: USA: New York...
TCTGCATTCCCGATCAGTTCGAAGAAAGTGAAGAAGAATGGCAGCAACAGCAGAGCGAGGATCGCCAGAAAGCAGAACCAGATAACCAGGCTTGCCGTGAAGAGGCGCATGGCCTGCGCTTTGTAAAGCGTCCACCCCGGGCGAATCAGTTTGGTTTTGTGAGCCAGGCAATGAAAAAAGGCGAAGCGCAGCCGCGTGACGAGGTAGAAGACAATGATCCCGATAACCAGGCCAAGCAGCACCACTGCAACGATGGCGGCGACGATCTCGGCCGGCAGGTGCAGTATGGGCGAGCCGCCCGACGGCGGCGGAGATGGATGGTGCGACGACAAGTTCAGATTGGCCGAGAATCCCTCGGTGATGCAGGCCACCGCCGACAGCTTCAGATACATGCCCCAGTCGAACGGCTCAAAGAGATAGCGCTTGGTCCGTTCAATGGCGGGGGAGATGGCTTCCGAGGCAGAAAAGACTTTCATAGGGCTCCCTCCAAAACAGGAGAACCAACCACTATACGCAATTTCCCGTCCCGCGGTTCAACGGCTTTGTTATATGTCGCCATGCATCGAATGCCGTCTTGGCTTTAAAAGCAGCCAGGCCACCAGACCCGCGAAGATCGAAACCAGAGCCACGACCAGTGTAGCCATGCCCGCCCCGAATAACAGAAAGGACTGCGCAATCCCATCCTCATCCGGCCAGATTGCGCGACCAACGAATATTCCGACAAACGTTGCAATTGAGGATGCAACTACAAAGCGAAGCCAGCGTCCCCCCGACATGAAGGTCAAGAAGCCGGCCAGCAGCGCGATGAACGGGTAGGGAAGAAACCAGAGGGAACTCCGATCTGGCGTTCCTATGATAAAAAAAGGCCACCAGCACAGCGCTGAACCAGCCGCGGCCAGAACGATCAGCAAGGCGTCTCTACGCATGATGTTCCTCCGAACGGAAGATAGCAGGTTCTCGCGAGCGATCCAACTTCATCTCACTTGCTCCAAGGGAACCACGGTTGCCGCCAGCCACGCATCGAATGCCGCCAGCGCCCGCTCGCATACTAGCCGATGCCGTTCCTTCTTGTCGCGAACCTTCTTGCGCACTTCCTCCTCCAGCGGCTCAAGCAAATCGAAGGTGATGTTGGCCGGTTGAAAATCCTTGGGGTCGGCATGCGTAATGTAGTGCACCAGCGAGCCCAGCGCGCAACTGCGCGGCGCGGGCGTTGGTTCTACTCCGCGTGCCAACGCAGCCGCATAAATCCCCGCCAGCATACCCGTCGCGATCGACTCGGTATAGCCCTCCACTCCGCAAAGCTGTCCGGCGAACATCAGCCACGGCGTCTTCTTCAGCCGCAGCGTCTCATCCAGCAACAGCGGCGCCTGAATATAGGTGTTGCGATGAATCTGCCCATAGCGCAAAAAGCGCGCATTCTCAAGCCCCGGAATCAGCCGCAGCACGCGGGCCTGCTCGCCAAACTTCAAATGATTCTGGAAGCCGACCAGATTGTAGCTGTCTGCGCGCAGGTTCTCTTTGCGAAGCTGCACCACGGCCCGCGGCGTTTTCCCTGTTCGCGGATCGCGCAGCCCTACCGGCTTCATCGGGCCAAAGCGCAGCGTGTCTCGTCCCCGGCGCGCCAGCACCTCGATGGGCAGGCAGCCCTCAAAATACTCCAGCTTCTCCCACTCTTTCGCCTCAGCAGCCTCGGCGGCCAGCAGCGCATCAAGAAAGCGATCGAACTCCGCGCGGTCCATCGGGCAGTTGATGTAATCGGCCGTGCCCTTGTCCCATCGCGCGGCCATGTATACCCGCTCCATATCTATGGACTCGGCATCGACGATCGGGGAAATGGAGTCGTAGAAAGCCAGATGGCCCGAGCCGGTGATGCGCTCGATCTCCGCACTCAGCGCGTCCGAAGTCAGCGGCCCCGTGGCCAGAATGGTGAGCTTTGCTCCCTCGCCATCGGTTGAGTCAGGCTCATCGAGCCGCGTCACCTCTTCGCGAATCACGCGAATCGCCGGCTCCGCTTCAATCGCCTCCGTAATGCGCCGCGAAAACTCCACGCGATCTACGGCCAGCGCGTGCCCGGCCGGCACTGCCGTTGCATCGGCAAGGCGCAAAAGCGCGGAAGCGCCGCGCCGCATCTCCTGCTTCAGCAGCCACGGCGCGGTGTTGGGCGACTCGCTCTTCAGCGAATTGGAGCAGACCAGCTCGCCGAACTCAGTTGTCTGGTGGGCAGGCGTCAGCCGCGGCTTTCCATCCACCATGGCCCGCATCTCGTAGAGTTCGACCTGGCAGCCGAGCCGCGCCGCGGTCAATGCCGCCTCCGGCCCAGCCAGCCCGCCGCCAATCACCCTAATCCTCATGGCCTGTCATCCTGAGCGAAGCTTGGCGCGCGGTTTGCGCCAAGCGAAGTCGAAGGACCTGCGTCTTTCGCGGCCAGCGAGCTCTCCGGCTTCGCAACCCCCGCCAGCCGCTCCAGCGCGTCGCCCGAAACCCGCACATTGCGCCACTCATCCATGAATTCCGCTCCCATGGCGCGATAAAAATCAATGGCCGGCGTATTCCAGTCCAGCACCTCCCACTGCAGCCGCGGACAATCCATTTCCACCGCCATCGCCGCAACCCGTTGCAGCAACGCCTTGCCGATTCCCAATCCGCGGAACTCCGGATCGACGAAAAGATCCTCAAGATAGATCCCCGGCCGTCCCATCCAGGTTGAGTAGTTGAAAAAGTAAAGCGCAAATCCGGCCGCCCGTCCGTCTTGCTCGGCTATCAGACAGGAATAAAAGGGGTTAGGGCCAAAGCCGTGTTGCAGCAATCCTTCCTCGGTGGCCGTCACCGCGTCCGGTTCCCGCTCGTAGGCAGCCAGCGCCCGAATGAAGGCCAGAATTTGTGGAACATCCGCTGCGGTCGCAATCCGAATCGTTGTTGCCATCTATGTATTCTAGAGTGCGTTGAAAGGATGCGCCGTGTGTCAGGGCACGACTTCAATAGCCTGCCCTGAGCGGAGTCGAAGGGTGCCGAAAAGGCAGGAAAAGGCGGCGGGTTTTAACCCCTGAGGAACTGCACCCGGGATTTGCGCCCGCTTCTGAAACAGGTTTTAGGCTTTGATGCGGGCTGCGTTGAGTGTGATCCAGGCCACAAGCGGCAGCAATTGCGGCGCAATACGATGATGAGCGGCGAACGGATCGCCATTCAATGTAGTTTCTCTGCCTGGGGTCGATGCAAATTGCCGCCGGGCTCAATCGGCCATTGATTTCGGATTAGAATAGTGAATGCAATTCACGGCGTGGTGAGGATTGCACATCGCGCCATGATCGCTTGTGTTGAGTGGTCAATTGGATTTAACTTGGGTCCTGCTGCTAGAGCTTGCAAAATATGTTTTCTGAGCCCGCGGGCAGCCTTGGCCCCGCCGCTCGCAAGGAGAAGATGATGAAACGCAACCTTTCACTTTGGCTGGCCCTGCCCGCGGCGGCAGGCCTGCTGACATTCGCCCTTTTGCCCGCGCTTGCGCAAATGCCCGCGCTCTCCGCTCCCATGGGCAAGGTTCACGGCCACGTTACCAATCCCAGCGGGGCCCCGCAGGCCGGCGGCACAGTCTCGTTCATGGCCACCGATCGGCTCGCCTCGGGTCCTGGACTGACCGCGGCGACAACCGACAGGGGCTCGTTTCCGGTTGACGCCAATGGCGACTATTCCGGACAGGTTCCCCCGGGAACCTACCAAGCCGTCTATCGATCGCCGGGCATGGGGCCCGATAAGCAGGCCGATCATGCCGACAATGTGAAGGTCGTGGTCGGCCAGGATACCGTCCAGGACATCGATATGTCCCGCAAAGAGTACATCGATGCTCTGCCTTCGGACCAAAGGAAGGAGTTGGAAAGCCTCAGGCAGCACAACTCCGAAGCCATGAAGGCCAACGAGATTATCAAGGGACTCAACGCCGACTTGAAAATTGTGACCCAGGACATCAAGGACGCCGACAATGCGCACGCCGCGGCAGTTCAAGAGCTTGGCGCCACTGCGTCCAAGCCCGATCTCGATGCCAAGGAAGCGGAGATAAAGACCGCCAAATATACCGAGATCGAAGCTCTGATGACCAAGGACACCGCGGCCAAACCGGATGCTTCCGTTCTGTGGGCTTATCTGGGACAGGCGCAGGTCGGCTTGAAAAAGTACGATGCAGCCGAGGCAAACTATAAGAAGACTCTCGATATTGAGTCCACGGCAAAGAAGCCGAATCCTCAGGTGCAGGGCCTGGCCCAGAGCGGGCTGGGAGAAATCTATGCCCGCACCAGCAAGGTTCCCGAGGCCAACGCCGCATACGACGCAGCCGCCAAGGCCAATCCAACCCAGGCGGGATTCTACCTCAAAAACGAGGCCGTCATCTTCTTCCAGATGAACCTCGGAGATGCGCAGGTTGCCGCCGCCGACGAGGCCATTGCCGTCGATCCCACCCAGCCGATCCTTTACTACCTCAAAGGCCAGGGGCTCATCCAGAAGGCCACGGTCGATCCCAAGACGTCGAAGATCGTTGCGCCCGCGGGCTGCCTCGAGTCCTATCAGAAATACCTTCAGTTGGCTCCGGACGGACCCTATGCCGCTGAAGTCAAGGGCATTCTTGCCGGCTTCGAACAGAAGATCGATACCAGCTACAAAGCTCCCTCTACCTCCACAAGTAAAAAGAAGAGCAATTGAGTCTCTGGATTCACTTCATCGGGCGTCCGCTTCCGCGGGCGCCCTTCCTTTCTCAGTCTGCGTCGCCCGCCTTGCACCGCCGCCTGCGCAACCCTCTACAATCCAATCCATGGGCTCCGCTCTGCTCAGCTACGCGCAAGCCTCCGCGCTGGTCGCCGGTTATGCCGATCGTCTGCGCAAGGTACGGCCGTCGTCGGAGCGCGTGAGCCTCGGCGCAGCGGCAGGCCTTGTGCTTGCTCAGCCCCTTTTGGCCGACCGCGATCAGCCTCCATTCGCCCGCTCCACGCGCGACGGCTTTGCCTGCCGTGCCGCCGAAGCCTCCGCGCATGCTCCTCTGAAGCTGGTCGGGACCACCCGTGCCGGCGACGCTCCAGCCGGCCCGCTTCCTAAAGGATCGGCATGGGAGATCATGACCGGCGCTCCCGTTCCCGCCGGCGCCAACGCCGTCATGATGCTTGAACACGTCAACGTGGCTGGAAACAAAGTCCGCCTGCTTGCGCCGCGCAAGTTGAAGAAGGGCGAGAACATTGTGGCCCAGGGCGCGCAGGCTCGCGCAGGCGACGAGTTGCTCAGCGCCGGAACCGTGATTCGCTCCGCGCAGATTGCTCTCGCCGCGGCCTGCGGCCATGCGTCGCTCCAGGTCTTCGTTCGCCCGCGCGTGGCTATCCTCGCCACCGGCGATGAGCTGGTCCCAGTTGAGTCCTCGCCCTTACCCGGCCAGATCCGCAACTCAAACGCCCCCATGCTGGCGGCCATGGTAGCTGCCGCCGGCGGTGAGCCGTGGATTCTGCCGCCATCAGCGGACAATGAAGCCGCTCTCGACCATGCGCTCGTCCAGACCGCTGAAGCCGACCTGCTGATTCTCTCCGGCGGCGTCTCTGCTGGAAAATTCGATCTCGTCGAGCCGGCCCTGGCCCGCGCCGGCGCTCGCTTCCACTTCACCGGTGTGCGCATTCAGCCTGGCAAGCCGCTCGTCTTTGGAGAACGGCCCTTCGGGGAGCTGCCTTTCGGCGAGTTGCCTGCCAAGAGCGCGCGCATCGTCAAAAAGAAAAGCCGCAAGCAGTGCTTCTTCGGTCTTCCCGGCAATCCGGTCTCCTCGGCTGTCACCTTCCTGCTCTTCGCAGCGCCAATACTGGCTGCGCTTGCAGGCAGCCGTGAATCAACCCCGCGCTTCGCCCTCGCGCGTCTCTCCAAAGAAACCGACAAGCACGGCAAGCCCGGACTCACCCGCTTTCTGCCGGCGCATTGCACGTTTGGCGCCGCCGGTGAACTGCCTGAAGTCGCGCTCGCTTCCTGGCAGGGTTCAGGCGACATAGCCGCGCTGGCCCGCTCCAATTGCTTTCTGGTTATTCCCGAAGAGGCCTCCACCCTTGAAGCCGGCGCAATCGTCCGCATTCTGCTCTCCTGAGGCATTTCCAGTGGTAGTGTAGTGAACTGAGTGCCCCATCCATCGGACGTCTTTGTTCTTGTCCGATGGGTGGGAGGCCCATGCATTCCCGGCGGCGGAGAAACTCGTTCGGGCGGTAGGCCAGGGATCTATTCGGTAGGCCAGGGATTTATCCCTGGCATTAGGTCGACACAATCAACGCGGGCTTTAGCCCCTGAGGTACGCTCATCGCTTGGCTCACCTGATAACTGGTTTTTCCGCAACTTGATTTACCCCTGAGGACCCCATGCCCAAACCCTCGAAACCAAAGCTCTCTCACTTCACCGCGTCCGGCCAGGCCACCATGGTCGACGTAAGCGCCAAGCAACCCACCCGCCGCACCGCGACAGCCTCTGCGTTCGTCGAGCTTTCCCCGGAAGTGCTCGCCGCCCTGCCCGCCAACCCCAAAGGCAACCCGCTTGAAGTGGCTCGCTTCGCCGGCATCCAGGCCGCCAAGCGCACCGCCGACCTGATTCCCATGTGCCATTCGCTGCCGCTCTCGCACGTAGACGTGCAGGCCGAGCTTGTCCCCGGCGGCGTCCGCATCACGGCAACAGCAGCCACCACCGGCCCCACCGGCGTCGAGATGGAGGCGCTCACCGCCGCCGCCGTGGCTGCATTAACCGTCTACGACATGACCAAAGCCCTCGACAAATCCATCGTCATCCGCAACATTCAGCTTGAGGAAAAATCCGGCGGCAAGAGCGGAGGTTTCCGGAGAACTTGAATCAGCGCATTATAGAGATTACGGCAATCGTCAGGCAGAGAGCTCTCCTGGAGATTGCTCCATCAATAAAGGAGTAGGAAATGGCAAAGGCGTACAAGAGCGAGGCCTTCGCGGCGCTGCACGAAAGCATGTCTGACCTGCACCAGGTCGGTGCAATCGACAACAAAACCATGCGTGAGTTCGATCGGGCGTGTCTTACCCCGGTCATGAAGCTATCTCCGGCGGCCATTCGCCGCATCCGCACCAACGCCGCTGTGAGTCAGGCGGTCTTCGCGGCACATCTCAACGTAACCACCGGGGTCGTCAGCAAATGGGAACGCGGCGAAAAGCAGCCGCGTGGCCCAGCAGCTAAACTGCTGACTCTTGCGTCAAAACACGGCATATCAGCTATCGCCTAGGCGCGACTTGCGCATAGCGGTGAGAATGGGCGCTGAAGTCCACTATGAAATCGCGCGCACCGGCAGGGAACTTTCGCAAACAGTCCTCCGTAGATGACAAGTGAAGGAGTCGGCAGTCTCATGCATCGGTCTTGTCGCCTCGGTTGTCCCGCGCTGCTCGCCATCCTTGCGGTTCCCCTTTTTGCGCAGAACTCAGCTGCGTGGAAGGACCCGTCGCCGCACGTCGTTCGATTTGTAAACGTTGACAAGGACGTCCGATTGGAAGTGCTCGATTGGGGCGGCTCCGGCAGGCCGGTTGTTCTCCTGGCCGGGGGCGGGGACACGGCTCACGTCTATGACGATTTCGCCCCAAAGCTCTCGACCCACTATCACGTTTACGGTATTACCCGGCGCGGTTTTGGCGCCTCTGGGTATTCGGCGACAGATCACCCGGCAGATCGTCTCGGGGATGATGTATTGGCGGTGATTGACACGCTCAATCTGAAAAGACCTGTCCTTGTTGGACATTCGATCGCTGGGGTGGAGTTGAGTTCAGTCGCCAATCGCCATCCGGACCGAATTGCGGGCGTAGTCTACCTCGATGCCGCATACTCGTACGCCTTCGACAACGGCAAGGGGGCCAGCGTGATGGATGCGCAGAAGCTCCCGGGACCTCAACCTCCGCCGCCCAGCGGAGCCGACTTGGCCAGCTTCAGCGCATTGCAGAAGTATTATGAGCGCGTCAATGGATTCCGATTCCCCGAAGCGGAGCTTCGTGCGCAGTGGACATCCACTCCTGAGGGAGGGGTGGGAAAACAACTTGATCTTCCCGGCTATGCCCTGTTCATGCCGCTTATGACCGGCGCGGAGAAATACACCGCAATACCGGTGCCTGCACTTGTCATCTTTGCAAATCCTCACACCCAGGGAGCGTGGGTCGACAACAATACGAATCCATCGGTTCAAGCGGCGGCCAAGGCTTACTCAAATGCCCTTGCGGCTCTGACAGGAAAACAGGAAAAGGCCGTCAAAGACGGTTTGCCCACGGCTCGCGTGATTACTGTGCCAAATGCGCATCATTATGTTTATCTGTCAAACGAGGCTGAGGTTCTGAGGGAAATGGGCTCCTTCCTTGCCGACCTGCGCTGAGGGCGCTTCTTTAGGCCGTTCAGCCGGAAGCGACACCACCTCCGCCGTCAACCGCTCTTCCCCATCCCTCGCAAAATGCACTACGATTCTCCTTCCGCCCGAAGGAGCTCCTATGCCGCGCCCCACGATTCTTTCCGCCTGCCTCGCTTTGGCCGCTCTCGTCCCAATCGCAGTTGCCGCCCAGTCCATCTCCGTCTACCAAACCACACCTGACCTGCTCGAAACCCTTTCGCAGCGCGCCGCACTGCACTTCTCCGCTAATGCCGCGGCCGGCGTGCAGCTCCCGGTCATCAACGTCGACGACGCGCAGCGCTTCCAGCAGATCGACGGCTTCGGCGCATCGCTCACCGACGCCGCCGCCTGGCTGCTCGCCCAAAAGCTCACTCCGGCCCAAACCGACGCTGCCTTCAAGTCGCTCTTCAGCCGCAGAGACGGCATTGCCATCAGCTTTCTGCGCCAGCCCATCGGATCTTCAGACCTCGCCGTGACCTTCTACTCCTACGACGACCTTTGCACGCAGACTGACAAAGCCTGCACCACCCCAGCCGGAGCAAGCGATCCCAAACTCGATCACTACTCCCTTCAGCACGACCAGGAATACATCCTGCCGCTGCTCGAGAAGGCCGTCCACCTCAATCCGTCTGTCCACATCATGCTCACAGCGTGGAGCCCGCCCGGCTGGATGAAGACCTCCGGTTCGATGCTGGGCCTATATCCTAACTCCAAGCAACCCTCGACGCTCCGCCCTGACGCCTACCCCGCTTATGCAAATTACCTGGTGAAGACGGTGCTGGGCTACCAGGCTGCCGGCGTGCCCGTGTACTCGCTCAGCGTTGTCAACGAGCCGCTCTGGCCCGCGCCGGACTACAGCGGCATGCTGATGCCCGCCAATGAGCAGGCGGCTTTCATTGACACCGCTCTCGGTCCCGCGCTGGCTACCGCGAACCTCAAAACCAAGATCATGGTATACGACCACAACTGGGATCGCCCCGACTATCCCGAGACGGTGCTCAAGGACCCCAAGGCTTACGCTTTCGCAGCCGGAACCGCCTGGCACCACTACGCCGGCGATCCCAGCGTCATGACCAAAAATCACGACGAGTTTCCGCAAAAAGATCAGTGGGTGACAGAGTCGAGCGGCGGAACTTGGCAGAAGGGCAACGTCCTGGCCGATGAGGCGGCCGAGCTCATCGCCGTCATGCGCAACTGGGCAAAAAGTTACGTTCTATGGGCGCTCGCCACCGACCAGAATCACGGCCCGCACGTGGGCGGTTGCGACACCTGCCGCGGCCTGCTCACCATCGACACCTCGGCCACCGAAGGCCAGCCCGTCAGGCGCGAAGCAGACTACTATGTCCTCGGTCAGGCCAGCAAATTTCTCCTGCCCGGCGCCGTCCGCATCGCATCCGATGAGCCTGCGGGAACCGATTTGAAAGACGTAGCCTTCCGCAATCCCGATGGCGAGATCGTGCTCTACGCGCTCAATGCGGGAACCAAAAGCCAGGACCTGCGCATCGTCTTCCACCGGAAATCCGCGGTCACCCCTGTGCCCGCAGGATCGGTAGCCACCTTCACCTGGAAACCGTGATCTGGAGGCCTGATCGATTTAGGACCTTTCTGCAAGCGGGTAGCGCTGGCCTCCAGGCCGGCTGTCGCGCGGATCTCCTGATCCGGGCATCGCTGCTGGCGGTGTGGACACCGCCAGTACAGCCGCTCTGGAGAGCGGCGCTACTCGAATGCGCAATTTACGAATAGGCCCTTATTTTGCCGGCGGCGTCGCTGCCCCTGCCGGCGGTGTGCCCTCTTGCCCACGCGGCCCATGCTCTTCCTCCGGAACCACGAACGGCTCGGGGTTCAGCCGGCCGCGATGGCAGGTGCCGCAGGTTACCGCCATGCCGGAGTTGGGAACCTTGGCTACGTAATTCACATTGATGTCTTCGAGCATCGTGTACATCAACCGGGCGGAATTCTTCTCCGGCTTCGAGTCGTCGGCAAAGTTCATCCGCGGACGTCCGTTGGGCGCGATGTTCTTGGGGTCCGCCGTGTGGCAGGTGTCGCAATGCACCCCTAGCGAACCTTCCCAATTCTCCATAATGTCGCGCACCTGTTGCCCCGTCAGATTCTTCGGCAGGACTTTCAGGTTGGTCGGCGCGGGAAAGCTCCGCATCTGCCTCGGCGGTGGTCCGCCGGCCGACGGTGCAGCGGTTTGAGGGGTTTGAGCAACACAAAAAAAAGCCGCTGTCACGAGAGCGATCACAGCGGCGGGCACAAACAGGGAAGTAGTTTTCAAAGGGAAGATTACCTCGCGGGTCTGGATGGTTTATCTGACGGAATTCTACCCGGAGCGGGACGCGATTGCCGATCAAACTCTTCGGTCCGGAAACACAATCGTGATTCGGCAGCGCAAAACGCAACGGCCAGTCCAGCGCCGCATTCTTCGCGTTGATGCCGATCCGCGCCGTCACCAGCACTTCACTCACCGTGAAGCCGTCGTCGCGCAGTTGCAGCGTCGAGCCTGAATCCACCAGATCGAGCCCATTGTGTTCCAACCTGGTCAGCCCAAGGGCCTGGCAAAGCCTGCTCGGGCCAGCGGTCAACTGCCGCGCCGCCACGCCATTGGTTAGTCCGCGATTGGCGGCCATTTGCTCCATTCCCAGCACAGGCTCCAGCGCCCGCAGCAGCACGCATCCAGCCTGGCCTTCGATTTCGCACACCACGTTCATGCAGAAGTAGCGCCCATAGATCGCGTAAACGTAAGCGTGTCCCGCCGGACCGAAAATAACTGAATTCCGCGGCGTGGGCCCGCGATAGCTATGCGCGGCCGCATCGGGCGGATCGTTGTGCGGACCCAGATAAGCCTCCGCCTCCACAATCCGTCCCGCCAAAATTCCGGCAGGCGTAGTATGCGCCAGCACTTTCCCCAGCAGCCGCGGAGCCACCAACTCCGGCACCGCTTCAAAGAACGAGCGCGGAAGCAGGTTACCGAGCGATGTGCCCCATCCATCGAGCGCTTTCTGCTCGATGGGTGGGACGGAGACAGCCGCGCGAACGCGCCTCCTTACTTGTGCGCTTTCTTCCATTCCTTCACGATCGCCAGCACTTCCTCCGCGTGCCCTTCGGGCTTCACATTGGGGAAGATATGCAGCAGCGTCTGGTCCGGGCCAATCAAGAAGGTCGTCCGCGCAATACCCCACACTTTCTTCCCATACATGTTCTTTTCCTTCATTACGCCAAACTGATTTGAGACTTTCTCGTCTACATCAGCAAGGAGTGTGTACGGCAGGTCGTATTTGGCGCGGAATTTAGCCTGCGCATGGGGCGTGTCGCGCGAGATCCCCAGCACCACAGCGCCCGCCGCCTGAAGCTTTTTGAATGTATCCCGAAAGCCGCAGGCCTCAATTGTGCAGCCAGGAGTATCCGCTCTGGGGTAAAAGAAGAGTACAACCGGCTTGCCCGCGTAATCTGACAGGCTGACCGTCTTGTTTTCGTCGGTTTCGAGAGTGAAGTCGGCAACCTTTGCGTTGAGTTCCATGGAGAAATTCCTCGTATGGTAGTTAGAGGCCTTACTAGTATGGCCATCAGGTTCGATTATTCCCGAGGTGGGCAGCAAATGTCATCGTACAGGACGGTAATTTCGTCGAGAAACCAGGGTGCCCCATCCATCGCGCCTTTTGCGATGGGTGGGATTCAACTTAAGACGATCTTTGCTCTCGGATGCCTGCTCGCCGTACTCCCCGCCCTCGCCCAATACCCGGGCCAGGTCACCAAAACCGGCAAAGACACTCCCGAACTGCGCGCCATCGCCGTCCTTGAATTCACCGGCGAGCCGGGCAAGCCAACCCGCAGCCGGCTTGTCCCGGTCGCCGTGCTCGATGGCGGTCAACTGCAGGATGGCGGCATCTATCTGGCCCGCCCTGAGCCGCTCTCGCTCGCCGGCGAAGTGGAATACGAGCTCGAGCAGGACGGCAAGCCCATCGGCCTTTATGACGTCCGCAACGCCGGCCAGGAGCAGGGCTTCTGGGTTGGCTACGGCACCTGGAGACCCATACCCGTAGCCCGGCCCAAGCGCCCTCAGCCGCAAGTCATCCATGATCGCGACGAAGATGTTCAGAGCGATGAGCCGGTTCTGCATCGCAAGCATCATGCCGGCGACCGGCCAGGCGCGGGCTCGGCGGGAGGCGGTTCCGGCGGCAATTCTGGATCTAGCTCGGGCGGCCAGCCGCAAGACACCGAC
>Ga0326727_10021561_pt1 | contig 12599 bp, 11 predicted proteins | sample MB2enrmetagenome_FD_207643 | JGI IMG/M metagenome (GOLD analysis project Ga0326727, IMG submission 207643) | Lab enriched peat soil microbial communities from McLean, Ithaca, NY, United States - MB29MY | ecosystem: Environmental > Terrestrial > Soil > Wetlands > Peat | place: USA: New York...
GATCGCGACGACCGACAGGGTGCCCTGCGACGCGCGCTGGAAGGGGATCGCCTTTCCGGGGCTCGCGTCCGTCTTGACGCTGATGGAGAATCGGGCGTTGCCTATCGGCTCGATGCTCTCAAACTGAAAACGTTCGCCTGAAAGCTCCTCGATGACCCCGGCGACCAGATCGAGTTGCGGGGTCGAAGGCCTGCTGCGCAAGCCGCTTTTGCCGTCCCGCGCGTTGACGTATTCGATGCACATTTGGGCGAGAACAGTTTGGAGCCGCGTCTCGTAAGGCAGCTCATAGAGGAAGTGGCGTGCCCCCTCGCGCGCGGGATCGGGAAAATCGTCGCCCTCGGCGGCGAAACCGTCCCGCACGCGATTGATGAAGCGCGAATCGGGAATCGCCAGGACGGGAATTTTCCCAACGGCGGCGGTGAACGACACCCAGTCCCGCTCGATGCTGGCGGGGCTGTCGTTTCGCAGCAATCGGATCGTCAGGTGCTGATCCGGGCTCGAGTCCGTCAACAGAGCTGATAATCGATCGTGGTCGTAGGTCATCATCCCGACCATGAGGCGTAGCAGCAGGCTCTTGCCGAAGCCATTGCGGCCGAGAAGCACGTTGACGCCTGGGGCGAGATTCCAGAGGAGGTCGGAAAACATCAGTGCGTTGCGCACGTCGAACGTCTTGATCTCGAACACGGAAGACAGGTTGTTTCGAAAAAGGTATTGCTCCCGCTCACGTTGAGCCTGTTTCATTTCGTGCCAATTCTTGGAACTGCCTTCATCCAAGGCCGCGATAAATTTTTCTCTCGTGGACAACGCGGCCATGGCGTATTGAAATTGCGAGTCTAACCTGTTGCTGGCGGCCGCCGCGCCGATGGCAAATCCAATGATTCCGTAGAACATGGCGCTTTCAATCGCTTGAAAGACATCGACTGGAGCCCTGTCGACGTATGTCGTGAATATCATCACTCCGATGGTAAACACTGCGGCAACGCCTACTCCAATAAAAGTGTAGCGGAAGACCCGGCGAGCCCGGTCTTGCGCTTGAGCTATCGTATTGCGGGTATGATCGACCGTCTCGGCCGTGATCTTGGTCGGCTCGGACGCCAGCTTGAGCGCCGCGCCGACCTCGGGCGGGAGCAAAAAATAAAAGGCGAGACGCATCGCCAAATAATAGGCAGCAACTCCAGCTGCGATCGCGAGTGTCAAAATCCCAATATAAATCAAAATAACTGTCCACGATAAATTAATTAAGCTAACAAGCCGGCCAACTAAATCATTCAGCCAAACCATCATGACAGAGAACGCCCCATGAGGCCCGGCTCGCTTGCGGTCAGTCCGTGAACTTTTCTATCCATAGTAGGTTATCAAGAGCGCAATGATCAGAATTGCGGTCAAAACTCCGTGAAATATCCACAGCGTGCGCGAGAAACAAACCGCAAGCCAAGGGGAAACTTCGGCGGCGACCCCCTCTGTCGACATGTTGAAGTCGGTTGGCGTCTCCTGGTCTCCGGTTCGGACACGATCCCACAGTATGCGATACAGGCGCTCCTGGCGGAGAAAAAAGCCGTCGAGCAGCCAGAACATCAGCACGGGCAGAAAGGCGACCCAGACCATCTTATGTAGTCCGTCCTTACTCGCGACGATCGCCAGAATTGCCGACACCAGGGTCACGCTCCAGCCTTTCAGGAGGAACGAGTTGTTCGCCATGCGGGTGACGACTTGCTGAATGATCTCGAGGTGCTTCAGCCTCCCGGCGTCTATAGTCATGTCTGCCCTCGGCGAAGTCGGCGACAGGGTTTTTTGGATGCTAACCGAAGTCGCCAAAAAAAGCCAATTGTCGGCTGGCCACAGCCATGGGATAGGATCCGTTCGAAGGGCGGCTCCCGTTGGCTTTCGTGCGATCTGAAGCGTCCTTCGAGGCACACGGCCTACAGCATCGCTACTCAATGACGAGGGCGGAGAAGCGGTCAGCCGTTGTCGGCCCGTTGCCTTGAAAAACCGCGTAACGAACGCCAGATCGCTGCGAAGAAATCCTGCCCTCTCCGGGCTGCAACAGAGGGAGCCGCCTATGCCAAATTCGACTGAACGCGCGGTTGTTGCAGGCGGGTGTTTCTGGGGAATGCAGGACTTAATCCGCCGCTATCCGGGCGTCATCTCGACGCGGGTCGGCTACACGGGTGGCGATGTGCCCAACGCGACCTATCGCAACCATGGCGATCATTCCGAGGCAATCGAGATCATCGTCGACCCTTCGAAGATCAGCTACCGCAAGCTGCTCGAGTTCTTCTTCCAGATCCACGACCCGACGACGCGCAACCGCCAGGGCAACGACGTCGGCCGCAGCTACCGCTCGGCGATTTTCTACACCAACGACGAGCAGAGGCGCGTGGCGCTCGACACGATCGCCGACGTCGACGCCTCGGGTCTGTGGCCGGGCAAGGTGGTGACCGAGGTCGCGCCAGCCGGCCAGTTCTGGGAATCCGAGCCCGAGCACCAGGATTATCTCGAGCGCCACCCGAACGGCTACACCTGCCACTTCGTCCGCCCGAACTGGGTTCTGCCGAAGCGGGCCGCCGCGGAGTAAGACCCGCGCGCCTTTCGCTATCTCGGCGCCACCGCCCGGTTCTGGGCGAACTTGCAGACGGCTGCGACGTGGCGGGACCCGGCGAGCGGATCGCGTCGGAAGTGACGCCGTCCGCCTCCTTACGCGTCTGCCCGCCCGCGCAAGTCGACCGACGAAGGCATGGGCCCGCACAACTGGGGCGGCGGCGCGGCCGAAGGGGCGGGAGGCGGAGAGGGCGGTGCGAGGCCGTCGCCGTTCGGGCCCTTGGCGAGACAAGTTCCGCGCCCGATCGACAGCGGGCCGGCGGCACGGCCTGGGCAGGGAGAAAAATGCCAGAATTCTATAGTTCGCGCAGAGGCTTATGGCATGCCGGCGAGTCGTCAACGAATCAATCTCTTGCCAGCGTTGCGCGCGTGTTCTATGTCTGTTCCTCAGTCGCGTTCCTGCAGGAGGCCGCCGAGTTGTTCCGTTTCGCCCGCCGCACCTTGCAAGCGATCGATCGACTCGCGGCGCGGAGCGCCGTGCGACAGCCGGGCGAGAAGAGTGATCGTTCGCCCCTTGAAACGCGGCGTCTGGTCGCGGGCCTTGCGGCGCAGGAGGGCCTAACGGCAAAGCGGGTTCGCCCTTTTTTGACTTGGATTGCTCGTAACCCATTGAGAAGCCCCAAATCGGACGAAGGAATCCAAGAAAACCCGAGCCCGTTTTCTTGGTCCGGCTTCGACTGGCTTTGGTGCGGCTGGGTGGGATTTGGCCCGAGGCGTTACGGCGTCGGCTGCTCGCTGCTGGCGCGCCTCTCGACACGATTGGACGTAGCCCGTCGCCGCGGGCGGACTCAGATCCGCCTTAGGAGTCGCGCTCGCCCGGAAATGGCGCCGCAAAAGCTTGAAAAGATTGAATTCGCGCTCGGAAATGGTATGGCCCCGGAAGCCTCGGACCCACAAGATCTAGCGCCGGATGCGCCGCTGGCCGTGCGCGACTCCGGCCAGGGCGGAGAGGGTGAAAAAGTGCAGTTTTTGGCGCCCAAGCCTTTGAAATCGCCCGCGCGCTTGCAGTTTTCGGAGGCGGTCGCGCCGGCCGGGTCGGCGAAGGCTGTGCCGGCCCTAAGACAGGGGCATTGGCAAGCGCAGCTGTCCGGATACGGAACCAATGCGCCCGGTTGTGGTTCGCAGGCGGGGCGGGGCCGCCGCCCGCGGAAGGACGCCAGTGCGGATTCTCTATCTCTATTGCCACCCGCTTGCGGACAGCTTCCACGCCGCCATCCGCGCCGCGGCGCTCAGCGCTCTGAAGGGAAGCCGGCATACCGTCGATCTGCTCGATCTCTATGCGGAGTCGTTCCAGCCGGCGCTGACGGCGGAGGAGCGCCGCTATTATTTCCAGTCGCCACGCAATCAAGCCGGCCTCGAGGCCTATGTCGAACGGCTGAAAGGCGCAGAAGCGCTCCTCGTACAATATCCGGCCTGGTGTTTCGGAGCGCCCGCGATGCTCAAGGGATTCTTCGACCGGCTGCTGATCCCGGGCGTCGCCTACGACACGTCCGATCCGGCCCGCACGAAGTCGTCGCTCGATAACATCCGCAGGATCGTCGGCGTCGTCACCTACGGCCAGCCGTGGTCGGCGGCGTTCTGGATGGGCGACCAGCCGCGCAAGACGGTCACACGCTTCCTGCCCTGGTTTACCAATGGCAAGGCCAAGACCGAGTACCACGCGCTCTACAATGTCGACCAATCGACGGACGGGAAGCGCCGGGCCTTCGTCGCCCGCGTCGAAAAAGCGGTGCGAGCGCTTTGAAGAGAGAAGCGCGGCGGGGCGCTACCGACGGAACTCCGCCTTCACCGCCGCATAAAGCGCCGTAAATCTGTCCCTTTGCTTCGCGAAGGCCGCCGTGAGCTCCGGCTCCGGCCTCGTCACGTCGGCGATCTTCGGCGGCGTGCAGACCGCCTCGGCCGGCTCGCCTGTCGCCCCCATGCGGGCGAGTCGCGCGGCGCCGAAGGCGGGGCCGGTTTCGCCGCCCTGCATTCGCACGACGGTGAAGCCGGTCGCGGCGGCGATCATGCGCGTCCAGAGAGAGCTTTTGGCCCCGCCCCCGATAAGGCCGATACGCTCGATCTTCGCGCCGGCCGCACGGAGGCAGTCACGCGCGTCGGCGAGCGTCAGCGCGACGCCCTCCATCACCGCGCGCGTGACATCGGCGCGGCTCGTCGTCTCCGTCATGCCGAACAGCACGCCGCAGGCGTAAGGATCGTCGAGCGGGGTGCGCTCGCCGGAGAGATAAGGGAGGAACAGAAGCTCGCCGGGCCCGAGATAGCCGTCCGCCGCTGCGCGCTCGAGGGAGTCGGGCGTTTCGCCGAGAAGGCGTCCGGCGAAGGCGAGCGCTCCGGCCCCATTCAGCATGGCGGCCATCGCGTACCAGCGGTCGGGCAACGCATGCGCGAAGCTGTGCACCAATTTGTCCGGCGCCCTGAGATACCGGTCCGTCGTGACGATGAGCTGGGTCGCGGTTCCGAGAGAGACGAAGGCTTCGCCGGGCGCGATCGCGCCGAGACCCACGGCGCCCACGGCGGCGTCGCCGCCGCCTGCGACCACCAGCGCGCGCGGCAGCCCGAACTCGTCGGCGGCGGCAGAGCGGACCTTGCCGACGGGAGACGGGCCCTCGGAAAGCGGCGGCATCCACGCGGGCTCCGCGTTGCAGGCGGCGACCGCTTCGAGCGACCAGTTCCGGGCGGCCTCGTCGAGCATCCAGGTTCCGGCCGCGTCGCTGACATCGGTGCCGCGCTCGCCGCAAAGCGCCAGGCGAAGGTAATCTTTCGGCGCAAGCACGCAATCGATTCGTCGGCGCGCCGTGGGTTCGAAACGGCTGAGCCACAGAAGCTTTGGGCCGGTAAAGCCCGGCATAGGCTTCACCCCGACCACGCCGGACAACTGCGGATAGTCGCGGGCGAGTTCGGCGGCCTCCACATGCGCCCTGCCGTCGTTATGCAGGATCGCCGGGCGGACCGGCTTGTCCGACCGGTCGAGCGCGACGGCGCCGTGCATCTGGCCGGAAAACCCGATCGCATGCACAGCGCCGAGCGCCTTCGGGGCGGCGGCCCGGAGGTCGGCGACCGCGCCGGCCATGGCGGCGCGCCACACATCCGGATCCTGCTCTGTCCAACTTGGCCGGGGGCGGTCGGGCAAATAAGCACGCGTCGCGCTCGCGATCGGCGCGCCGCTCTCATCGGTCAGGAGGGCCTTAAGCCCGGACGTGCCGCAGTCCAGCCCGAGATACATTAGCGAAGAATGCGCCGACCCCAACCCGTTCACAAGCCCCTCCGCTCAGGCCTGGCTGTTCAGGCGGGGACCCGCATCGCCTCGATGCGCACTTCGAGCGAGCGCGCCTCGGCCGCGCTCATCGCCGTACGCGGACCCTCGACCTTGATCTCTCCAAGCACCCGTGCGGGTCTAGGCGACAGCACGAAGATGCGGTCGGCGAGGCGGATCGCCTCGCCGACGTCATGGGTCACGAGAACGGCAGTGACGGCCCGGTCCGCGACCAGCGTCGCGAAATGGTTCTGCAGCGCTAGAGCAAGCGGCGCGTCGAGCGAAACGAACGGCTCGTCAAGCAAGAGAAGCGCGGGTTTGATTGCGTAGGCGCGCGCGAGCGCCACGCGTCGCGCAAGTCCAAGCGACAGTTCGCTGGGGAAGTGCTTCCGGTGCGCGGTGATGTCGAGCGCGTTCATGAGCGCCTTAAGCTCCCCCTCGCCGATCTGCGGCGCGGCGAGGCGAATGTTGTCCTCGACGGTGCGCCACGGCAGCAGGCGCGGCTCCTGGAACGCCATCGACAGCGCCCCGGGCGGGCGCTTGACTCTGCCCTCGAACTGTCCGTCGAGGCCGGCGAGAATCCGCAGAATGGTCGTCTTGCCACAGCCGGACGGGCCGATCAACGCGCCGATCCGCCCGCCATCGAGGCGGAAGGCGAAGTCAGAAAGGACTTCGACCGTCTGGCCGGAGGCGTTCACGAGGCGCTTGCGCACCACATAAACGTCAAGCAGGCCGAGGCCGCCAGCGGGAGACATGACGTTCAAAGGGTTGCACCACGAAGGCTTCGATCATCAGCATCGCCGCGGTGAACGGCAAAGCGTAGGCAAGCAAGAGGGCGACGTCGAACAGCTGGAAAGCCATGTTGATCTCGAAGCCGACACCGTTCGGCCGGCCAAGAAGTTCGACCACCAGCACGATCTTCCATACGAGCGACACGCCCGAGCGGGTCGCAGCGGCGAAATAGGGCGCAAGCTGAGGCAACACCACATGGCGCAGCCGTTTGAGCCGCGAGAAGGCGAATACGCGCGCCATCTCGTCGAGGCCGGGGTCGAGCGCGCGAGCGCCCTCGCGGATCGTCACCGTCGCATTCGGCAGCTTGTTGAGCGCGACCGCAGCGATCGCAGCCGTCTCGTTGAGGCCGACCCAGATGTAAAGGAGAACGATGATGACGAGAGCCGGCAGATTGAGCAGCATGACGATCCACGGATCGGCGAGCCGGTCGACGACCGGACGGCGCCCCATTAGGTAGCCCAGCGCCGAGCCCACCGCCATCGCCAGCGCGAAGGCCACCGCAACGCGCGCCATCGTGACCGCCATCGCCGTGAACAGCTCGCCCGACGCCGCCGCCCTGCTCATCGCGGCGAATACTGCGGCGGGTCCTGGAAGATGCCTGGGATCGCTGAAATGCGCCGCCGCGCCCCAGAGCGCGATCAGCGCGACGAGAGACAAGAGCCGCAGGGCCAAGGCGGCTCACTTCGCCGCGTTGGGATCAAAGAACAGCGAAGCGTCGAGCTTCGGCGCGTCCCCGACGAGATCCTTGCCGCCGCTTGCGACGATCGCCCGATAGAGCGCGTTGGCGTCCTCTGCCTCCTCCGCGACGGAGCGCTTCGGAACGCCTTCCAGGTAGCGCCTGCGGTAGGTCTCGAGCGCGGCGGCGTCGACGTGCAGCCGGCTCTTGATCGGGGCCCATGCCGACGGATCATTCGACAGCGCCGCGCGCGCCTTGGCCGCCGCGCCCAGATAGCGCCGCAGCACGTCGCCGTGGTTCTTGGCGAACTCTTCGGTGAACACATAGCCGGTCATCGCCACCGGCCCGCTGGCGCCCAGCTCTTTCTCGATGTCGGTCATTTCGATCGCGCGGCGGAACCCGCGGGTCTCGAGGTCGACGCAGAAATTCCAGAATTCGAGCGCCGCGTCGAGTTCGCCTTCCGCGAGCTTTTCGGCGATCAGCGGCGGCGCCCCATAGGCCGGATGCGCGCTCAGCCTCAGATCACGGCCTTCTTTCCGCTCCGCCGCCTGCGCCATGAGCCAGCTCTTGTCGAGCGGCCCGCCGGCGACGCCGATCGAGCGGCCAGCGAGATCGGCGAGCGAATGAATGGGCGAACCCTTTGACGCCATCACGGCTCCGAGCGCGTTCGAATAAGGCGTGAACAGGAGTTTGTCGCCGAGCGAGCGCTCGCGCGCGACCCACAGCCAGTCGGAGACGATTATGTCGGCTTCGCCGCCCTGCAACGCGATCTTGCCGGCCTCCGTCGAGGCGAGTTCCGTTGTCTCGACGTCGAGGTCCGCCGCCTTGTCGAGGCCGAGCGCCTTCATCGCCGCGATCTCCCAGGCGACGGTCCCGGTCTTCTGCACCGCAACGCGGACGACGTCTACGGCGCGGGCGGCACCCGAAAGGCCAAGGAGGAAGATCGCAGCGGCGGCCAACGCCCGGAGCCTCATCGCCTGCTCCTTCCTCATCCGCGGCGCCGCATCAGCATGCCGCGCGCCGGGTCGTAGGCGACGACCGCCGCGGCGAGAAAGGCGATCGTGCACCCCAGGACCACCGCGAGCGAGACCGGGTCGACCTTGCCCCAGAAGGCGAAGCGGATCAGTTCGACCGCGTAGGTGAAGGGATTGAGCGCGCAGACGGTCGCAAGCCAAGGGCTTCCTTCCTGCACCCGCCACAGCGGATAGAGGGCGGAGGAGGCGAAGAACATCGGGAAGATGACGAAATTCATCACCCCGGCGAAATTCTCGAGCTGCTTGATGAGCGAGGACAGCACCATGCCGAGCGCCCCCAGCATCAGACCCGAGAGGACGAGCGCTGGCAGGATCGTCGCATAGCCCCAGAGGCTCGGCGGCTCGATCTCCCAGAAGTAGGCGATGACCAGATAGGCGTAGACCTGGAGGATCGAGACGGCGACTCCGGCGAGGAGCTTAGAGGTCAGGAGGAACCAGCGCGGCGCGGGGCTCACCAATAGCATGCGCATCGAGCCCATCTCGCGATCGTAGACCATCGAAAGCGACGACTGCATGCCGTTGAAGAGCTGGATCATAGCAATGAGGCCGGGCGTGATGTAGACGTCATAGAGAACGTAGGTCTCGTAAGGCGGGATGATCGAGATGCCGAGGGTCTGACGGAAGCCTGCGGCGAAGATGAAGAGCCAGACGAGCGGCCTCACCAGGGCAGAGACGAACCGTTCGCGTTGATGAAGAAAGCGCAGGCTCTCGCGCCAGACGATTCCCTCGAGGCAGACGAGATAGGCGCCGAGGCCGAAGGGCCGCCGCATGCGCAGTTCGACCGCGCTCACGCCTCCTCCTCGCCGTCGCCGGCGGTCAGTTTCGTGAAGGCGGCGCCTATCGAGGCAGTCCCGGCCGCCTCCATTACCGAGCGCGCGCTGTCGGAGGCGAGCACGCGGCCCTTGTGCAGGACGACCACGCTATCCTCCCGGCGCACCTCGTCGACAAGGTGGGTCGTCCACAGAACGCCGACGCGGTCCTCCAGGACGAGACTGCGCACCAGCGCGAGAATGTCGGCCCGCGCCTTGATGTCGAGGCCCGCCGTCGGCTCGTCGAGCAGCACGAGGCGGGGCGCGTGCAGAAGGGCGCGGGCAATCTCGACCCGGCGCATCTGGCCGCCGGAGAGGTGGCGCGCGCGATCGTGACGACGGTCGGCGAGGCCGACGCGGGCGATGAGCTCGCGCGAGCGGGCGAGCGCTTCCAGCCGGCCGATCCCGTGCAGCGCGCCTTGATAGAGCATGTTCTGCTCGACGGTGAGATCGAGATCGAGCGTGCGGCTCTGGAACACGACGCCGAGTTCGGCCATCGCAGCGCCGCTCTCGCGCGCGACGTCATAGCCGAAGATGCGAACTGCGCCCGCCTTGCTGGCGTAGAGGTGGGTGACGATCGAAAAGAGGGTGCTCTTGCCGGCGCCGTTGAGGCCGAGCAGCACGGCGAAGGTCGCGGGCTCAACCGCAAAGCTCACGTGGTCGAGCGCCTTGCGCGCGCCATAAGCGTGCGAGACGCCCTCGACGACGAGCGCCGCCGGAAGCGCGGCCTCAACGGGGAGGGAGCGGCCGAAGTTCATTGCCGCACGATCGCCAGGTCTCGGGGACGGGATCCGACGGGGCTCGACTTCGTCGCGCTCGACGTCGAGACGGAGTCGCCCTCCTCGGCGAGGCTCACTTGAGCTTGCATTTTGTCTCCGGCTGGTCAAGGCCGAGCGTGTCGAGCTCCGACCCCTGATGCAAGAACCCCTCCTGCGGCGAGACAGAGACTGTTCCTCGCCCGTCGCTCAGCAGGATCGGCTGGCGAAGTTGCAGGTTCCACGGCCGAAGTGTCAACCTGACGCCCTTGAAGTCGGCGACGTTGAAGTCGGGCGAGAGCATCACGTCGCGCGCTGCTTTCGGTTCGGCGGATTTCGTCCGGTTTACTGCATCGCCGATCATCCGCATGGCGACCCAGGCCTGGTTGTCGCGGGCCGACATGCCGCGATGAAACATGCGCTCGAAGCGGTTCTGCAACTGCTGCGCGCCCCACAGTTCGTGCGAGGGGTCCCAGCTCGTCGGCCGCAAGCCGCCGGAGCCCGCGACGGGACGCGGGTCCCAGGTCCGGTACGGCAGATAGCCGCCGAACACGTCGTTCTCGTCCGCGGCGATCAGAACGTCGTAATCGGGCGCCTTCTGGGTGAAGACCGGCATCTGGCGCTGAGTTTGCACGACGCCCGAATCGGAGCGCCGTCCCCCGCCCGTGTCCTCGAACGTCCGTTTCTCGACGATCTTGCCGCCGAACTTCTTGGCGGCGCGCTCATAGGCCGCGCCGAGCGCAATATCCTCGGGGTGCGGACCGACGACGAGGAACCACCTTCTCCACTGCTTCCAGATGAGATACTGGGCGAGGCCGTCCGCCAGCATCGCGCGAGAAGGCGTGGTGTGAATGACGTTGGCGCGGCAATCCTCCTCGCGCAGACGTTCGTCCGGCGCGCCGGCGTTGAACACCAGCGCATCCGCGTCGCGCGCGGCGTCGGCGACCTGCAGAAGCTTGTCGGCCGGAAGGTCGACGATCAGGAACTGGACGCCTGAACCGATCAGCTTCCTTGCGGCGCCGCCGGCGGCGTCGTCCGGCGCAAGCTTGACGTCATCGATCGAGAAGGACTGGTCGAGGAACCTTCCGGTCGTGTTGTTGTCGGCCATCGCGAGCCTGGCACCGGCGACGAAGTCGTCGGCGGCCGGGATGTCGAGGATCGAGATCGTCTCGCGCGAGTGCTCCGTATGGATGACGCCGACCCTGATCTCGAGCGGATCCGCAGTGGCGGCGGCTCGCGACCCGGCGAGCGCCGCAATCCCGAGCGCCGCCGCCAGCAAGCATTGTCTTCGCACCCGCACAACGCCATGATCGGAGCTGTTCGCGCCGACACACAGGCTATGAGGAGGAGCCATGAAACTGAGAACGCCGCTTGCTTTGGCCGCAATCGTTCTCGCCCATTCGGCTGTAGCCAAGGACACGTGGTTCTGGAACCTGACCTCATCCACGGCTCGGTCGCTCGAACTCGCGCCCGTCGGCACGAAAGCCTTCGGTCCGAACCAGTGCGTGAACGACCCCGACGGCGCGGTCGACAACGACGAGCGCGTCAAGGTGACCGGCGTCGCGGCCGGTTTGTACGACGCGCAGGTCAAGTTCGCCGACGGACGCACATGTCTGGCGAAAAATGTGCAGATCGAAACCGGTAAGCCGTTCGCCATCGAGGACAAGGATCTCACGGACTGTACGAAGTGAGCGCCGCGACCGTCGGAGAGCGGCGCCGATCCTGTTCGGGCCGGCACCCCGCAGTAAGCGGCTTCACGCTGCTCCACGGCCTTTTTATGGCGGCGGCCCGGGATCGCTTCCGCACTCCGAGCGGGGCGCGGCCGTCCTGTGAGCCGGATGGTTATATTTCGGCGGTGAGATAGGCTGTCACTTCGAGGCCAGCGCAAACTTCGACGACAACTGGCGTGGTCCAGCTCATGGGTGCACTCCTACAGGCTCGTTTCCAGAAAAAGGGGCATTATTCCTTTTTGCCAAGCCAACGTAACAGGAGACGCGCGAGCCGTCGCCAACTCTTTGGTACGAGACTAGCTTAGTTCAAGTCTGGACGACCGCATTGAGAAAAAGGCTTACGAGCCGGCAACTATAATATATAGTTGGCGGCTTTGTGACTCAGTCGTGCTGGGGCGGCGAGTCGTGGGGACATCGTAAGATGGGCCCTGGATTCTCAATGAGCCTCGGTCTGGCGGTAGGGGGTGGATGGGCGAGGAGCGCAGGCTTAACCACTTGTTTGATAGGACGCGCGCAACCGCCGCCGGCCTTCTAGTACCCAGAATCGGAGGAGTGTGGCGAGAAATAGTGGGTGGAAGCCATTCTTTCGACTTGCAATTCTAAACGGCGCGACTCGCCCTTCAACGATAGTGGGTACCAGCTAGGCCGGCCTCACGAACCGTTGGCTGTAGGAAAGAGTAGAGGAAGGGCGCGGTGGCTTGAGGCTTGGCCAATCGCTCCGTCTCCCTTCGCCGAGTAGGCCCGGGGATTCGGCCTCGCGGGTCCACCGCTTGTGCCTTTTCCCTTGGCATGGCCAACCAGGGTCTCAAGTTCCGTACGAAAGCCCAGATGAGAGTCACGCCTCCTGAACACCGGACACCGCGTGGTCAGTAAGTAGGTATCTTCCACGCTGATCCCGGAGCAAGCGGGCGACCCCGGTTTCGATGTCGTCGAAGTTCGTTTCGATGCGTCG
>Ga0326727_10021564_pt1 | contig 12597 bp, 11 predicted proteins | sample MB2enrmetagenome_FD_207643 | JGI IMG/M metagenome (GOLD analysis project Ga0326727, IMG submission 207643) | Lab enriched peat soil microbial communities from McLean, Ithaca, NY, United States - MB29MY | ecosystem: Environmental > Terrestrial > Soil > Wetlands > Peat | place: USA: New York...
GTTGAAAACCTCGCCCGTGATAAATCCCGCGTAGGGCGTGCACAGGAACAGAATCGGCCCCGCAATTTCTTCCGTCGTTCCCACGCGCCCGAGCGGGATGGTGCGAAAAACCTTTTCGCGGGTTGGCAGATCGTTCAGCGCCGCCGCCGACATATCCGTCGCCACCCAGCCCGGCGCAACGCAATTGACATAAATATGGTCGGGCGCCAGTTCCGTCGAGAGCCCTTTGACCATGCTGATCAGCGCGCCTTTCGAGGCCGCGTAGTCGCAGTGGAAAGCTTCGCCGCGCTGGCCAGCCGTCGAACTGATCAGCACGATGTGGCCGCCGCCCTGCTTTTTCATCTGTCCTACAGAATGCTTGACGAGCGCGAACACGCTGTCGAGATTCACCGCGATGGTGCGATGCCATTGTTCATCGGACATGCGATCGATGGGCGCATCCTCAGGCGGCCAGATGCCGTGATTCGCGACCAGAATGTCGAGGCGTCCGAAGGCCGAGATCGCGGACGACACCAGTTGCTGCGCCGCCTCCGTGGTCGAAAGATCACTTTGCACGCCGCGACAATTTCCCGCGCCGCATTCGCGCACCAGGTCCTCGGCCTGCGCCTTCGCTGCCTGATAATTGAAAACAACTTTCGCGCCCGCGGCCACAAACATGCGCACCGTCGCCGCGCCGATGCCACGCGATCCGCCGGTGATGAGAGCAACTTTAGAATGCAGGGAAAGATTCATAGATCACTTCTTAAATTATCAGAAGCAGCTCCATTCAGTGCCCCTTGACGGCGGGTTGAGCCTGTGAAAGCCGGGTGATGACGCGGCGATCGCCGTGAATCTCTGGCATCTGCGCACTCGAACTGATGGTGATGGGCGCGGACACAACGATCGCAGACCCGGTGGGCAGCGACGAACGGAATGGGCCAGTCTCAATGTTGGCGGTCCCATCGGCTTCGGCTGTGATGGCGAAGACGTAAGTATTTCCTCCCGCCAGCGGCGGAAGGGTAATCGAGGTGTTCGCGGTGAAAAAACTCCCGCTCGTTGTCGCATAGACTTGGGTACCGTCGACCGTGGTCAGAATGTATGCGTGCACCATGTAGCCATAGGGAGCCGCGCCCGTGGGTGCAGTCCAGCTCAAGGGAACTTCCGTCGTATTGAGAGTGGCTGCGGTAAAGAAGCTGGTGCCGTTAATGGTTGGGTTCTGCACGATCGAAACCACGGGTGCGAGCGATACATTTGCCGAGGGCGCAACCGATGCGCTGTCAATCAAGGAGAAGGTCGCCGTCGTGGCGGAGTCCGGAATGGGCATCGCCACCGTGGCCAACTGACAGAGATAGACCGCGCGCGTCCAAGTGGATGGGAAGGGGTCGCCGTACTGTAACGCGCCAAAGTTCTGATCGGTGAGGATCGGGGCCTGAAGTCCCTGGATTTGGCCGGGCTCGAGGCAGCCGACGGTTTCGCCGCCGCTCGACGTCGTTGTGCCGACCAGGGCCAAAGCCGGAACGCTAGACGACGAACCGACTGGACCTACCGCGACAGGGTAGGTCACTCCCGTAGGCATTCTGCCCTCGCTGAGATACTGTTCCGCCGAGACAAACAGCGCGGAGGAGCCGGGACTTGGAGTCGCTGGCGCAGCATTGTTGAATAGAGTTGCCCACTGCGAGCCGGGCACGCTCAAATTGAACGAAGCTTGCGGGCTGGGTTGAAGGGTTTCCGTAAGGTTGTTGGTTGTGCCATCGGTAAACGAAATGCTCGCGTCGATGGATGGCCCGATCACCAGGTTATTGAGCGAGCCCAGAGACTCGGGAACGTACTGCAACAGAAAAGCACTGTCGATTTGCGACCAGTCGATGAAGGGAGAGATGGGCCAACCAGTCCATGTTTCGCTGGTCGCCGGGGGGCCTTCCAAAGTAGTTCCGGGGTATCCGGCTACCGGAGCGACAAAGTTCACAATAGCGACTTGCCCGACAGCGTCCAGACCGGACAGGTCGAAGTTAACCCGAGTGTTCTCCAAGTTACTGATCTCGGGTGCCACGGGACCTGCGATATCTTGGCCAGCGTCGAATGTGCTGGCGCTCGTCCAGAAATTGCCTGATCCGCTCTGCAGCCAGTAGTATCCTCCGGGAACATTGGGGATGCTGAAGACTCCCGGAGAAGTCGCCGAACTTTTCTGGACGGTGATGGAGCCATCCGGGTTCGTCCACATAGCGGACAGATTCGAAGCCGCCGATGGCAGTGCCGGAACCTGCACCGCGCCGGTTGCCGTCCAGTAGTTGTTTTGCCAGTTGACGGTGATGGTGCCGCCGGGGGTGACCGTCCAGGACTGCGAGGCCGTTCCTCCCGAGGTGGTGGTCGCCGTCACTGCGAAGCTGTTGGACACACGCGACTGCGCGGCGGTCGGAGTCCAAGTGACAGTGCTTCCGCTGAGGGCCGCGCCCGTGGGAGACGTGGTCAACGAAAAAGTGACAGTTCCGCCGGCAGGGTCAACGGCTGCAAGTTGATACGTATAGACGGCGCCCTGGGTTGCCGCGGTCACGGGCACACTCGTGAAGGTTGGCGAAGATGGCTGAACATGCGAACTGCTGCTGCCGCATGCCGCGAGGAACGCGAGAGAGACCATCGCCAGAGTAACCATGGCCAAAGGAAGAAGCCGTCGAGTCTGCATTAGAGGGCCCTCCTGGGCCAGCCGAACGTGGAAGAAGATTGTACCCGGAATTTCCTTTTTGGCTCTGAAAACCGCCGATTATAAACCCATCTCGCCGGTTCGCACTGTGAAAGGACTGTGAAATGAATTTCGCTGGTACCGGCGCGGCTGGCGCCAAACGCACGCCAAAAAGAAAGGCGGCCGAAATCGGCCGCCTGCTTGAAAACTATTCCGTAATCCGCTGGTGGAGATGCGGGCGTCCCCGCCCGGCTGGACGGGCGAGACGCCCGTCACTCCACTTGCTTTACGCCGTCGCCGGACGTTCGCCGCTTTTGGCTGGAGCCCGTTCCGGCTTGATCACCTGCTGCACGCCGTCGTCGGTCTTCGCCGGCAGCGGTTTAATCGGCGGCAATTCCTGCCCCTCGACCAGCAGCTTGATCTCGGAGGCGTCCAGCACTTCGCGTTCGATCAGGGCCTTCGCGATCCGGACCAGCATCTCGCGATTCTCCGAGAGTATCCCCTTTGCCGTAGAGTAGCCCACGCTCACCATTTTCCTGACTTCTTCGTCAATCTGGATGGCGGTAGCTTCGCTGTAGTCGCGGTGCTGCGAGATCTCGCGGCCCAGAAAAATCTGCTCTTCTTTCTTGCCGAAGGTCACCGGCCCGAGGTCGCTCATGCCCCACTCGCACACCATCTTGCGCGCCAGTTCCGTGGCCCGCTCAATGTCGTTGCCCGCGCCGGTCGACATCTGGTTGAGGAAAAGCTCTTCCGCGATACGCCCGCCCATGAGGATGGCAATCTGCGTGTCGAGATAGTTCTTGTAGTAGTTGTGGCGGTCGTCGGTGGGCAACTGCATGGTCAAGCCGAGCGCCATGCCGCGCGGAATGATGGTGACCTTGTGCACCGGATCGGAGTGCGGCAGCAGGGCGGCCACCAGCGCGTGTCCGGCTTCGTGGTAGGCGGTGTTCTTCTTCTCTTCATCGGAGAGCAGAAGCGACTTGCGTTCCACGCCCATCAGCACTTTGTCTTTCGCCACTTCGAAGTCGTACATCAGGACGGCCTTGCGATTTTGCCGCGCCGCCGCCAAGGCCGCTTCGTTCACCATGTTGGCCAGGTCGGCGCCGGAAAAGCCCGGTGTGCCGCGGGCTAGAACCGACAAATCGACATCGTCCGCCAGAGGAATCTTGCGCGTGTGCACGCGCAGAATTTCTTCCCGTCCGCGAACGTCGGGACGATTCACCACCACCCGCCGGTCGAAGCGCCCCGGCCGCAGCAGCGCTGGATCGAGCACATCGGGACGGTTCGTCGCCGCCATCAGGATCACGCCTTCGTTCGATTCGAAGCCGTCCATTTCGACGAGTAGCTGGTTCAAAGTCTGCTCGCGCTCATCGTGTCCACCGCCGAGCCCGGCGCCGCGATGACGTCCGACCGCGTCGATTTCGTCGATGAAGATGATGCAGGGAGCGTTTTTCTTGCCCTGTTCAAACAGGTCGCGCACGCGGCTCGCGCCCACGCCCACGAACATTTCCACGAAGTCCGAGCCGGAGATGGAGAAGAAGGGAACATTCGCTTCGCCCGCCACCGCGCGCGCCAGCAAGGTCTTGCCCGTTCCCGGAGGTCCAACCAGCAGCACGCCCTTCGGAATGCGTCCGCCCAGTTTCTGGAATTTCTGCGCCTCGCGCAGGAACTCGATGATTTCGCGAAGTTCTTCCTTCGCCTCATCCACGCCCGCCACGTCTTTGAACGTGATCTTTTTCTGCTGCATGGAGAGCAGGCGCGCCCGGCTCTTGCCGAACGACAGCGCCTTGTTGCCGCCCGTCTGCATCTGCCGGATCATGAAGAACCAGAGCGCGCCCAGCAGAACCAGCGGCGCCAGATTCAGAATCCAACTGGGCCAGGTGCCGTTGCTGATGTCCTTGAAGCCGTACGGAACACCTTTGTCGGTGAGCTTCTTGTACATGTCGGGATAGTTCGCCGGCACAATCGTGTGAAATGGCGAGTCGTTCTTAAACTTCCCGCGCACTTCCTGTCCGATAAACATCACGTCGTGGACATTGCCCTGGTCCACATCCGACAGAAATTCAGAAAAGCCGATTTCCTTTTCCTTCTGGGCATTGCTGCCGGTTTTCACCACCTGCCAGAGCAGGAAGGCCGAGACCACAATGACCGCCCAGAAAAGTACCGTTTTGATCGTCGAATTCACCTAAAACTCCTCTAAGTGCAGCCCCACCCTAGCAAAAGAAAGACGCCGCCCCTTCAGCTAATGTTAGATGCCGGAGACGGAAGTTCGATTGAGAAAAGCCCGCCACCTTATTTTAGACCCTTTCCAAGGAAAACGGGAAACCAGAAGGAGGTAACAGAAGTCACGGGGCACCGAGTGGAAGCGGGGCATGGCCCCGTCCCCATACGACACCGAGCGGTGCTCTACATAGTCTAGCAGGCTGCAGGAGAAGTGCGATGCGTAGAAACGCGAGGTATAGAAGCGTGATTCGAAGAAGTGCGATTCGGATCAGAAGTGATGCGGCGATGCCCAAACCCTTCGGAAGTAATGATTTCCAGGACGTTTATGCGGCGCGGGCGGGAGTGTCCATTTCGGTCGTCCGCTGCCAGGTGTAGATGACGCGGTGGATTACGGTGATGGTCGAAAGCACGGCGATCACCCACAGCACCGGGGCCATGACATTGAACAGAGCGCCGATGATCAGCAGCACCAGACGCTCGGGGCGTTCCATGAAACCGACACGGCAGGTGCCGATGAGCGACTCGGCGCGGGCGCGGGCATAACTCACCATAATCGCGCTGATCATAGTCAGCGCGGTCAGCACGACATAGAAGAACCGGTTGCCCCGAGAGTAAAAAACCAGCAATCCAAAGAACAGCGACGCATCGCTGTAACGGTCAACGATGGAATCGAAAAAACCTCCGAAGCGCGTGACCTGGTTCGATAACCGGGCGACGCGGCCATCCACCAGGTCGAAGAATCCCGATCCGATGATGACCAGGCCGGCATAGAAAAACATGCGGCGCTGGTTGTCGCCGTTGGCATATCCAAACAAAAACGCGGCATAGGTGTTGACCACGAGTCCCATCAGGGTCAGGACGTTGGGGTTGATGCGCGCGAGCGCGAGCAGGCGCACGATGGCATCGAGCAGAACGCCGCAGGCGCGTCCGAATCCGCTGGTCCAACTCAGGTAGCGTCGGTTCATGGAGTACCCCTCATATCGCGTCGCTCGCAAATCTGCCGCTTATTCCGTTTCCCGTTCCGGTTCCGGCAGCGCCTCCAGTTCCGCTTCCAGCTTGGCTTCGGCGATATCGTGCATGGTGGAGAGCTTCAGGATTTCCATTTCGCGGCTTCCGCCGGGTGTGACGACCATGGCGACGTCGCCAACTTTCTTATTCAGCAGGGCGCGCCCGATCGGCGAAGTAGTGGAGATCTTGCCGGCGGTCACATCGGACTCTTCGCTAGTCACCAACTGGTATTCCATTTCTTCATTCTTGGTGCCGTCGAAGATCGTCACGGTCGAGCCGAGACCAACTTTATCCTTGGGGATATTGTTCATGTTGATCAGCGACAGGTCGGCCAGGCGCTTGCCCAGTTGGCGGACGCGCGCCTTCAGATACTCCTGGCGCTGCTTGGCCATGTGATACTCGGCGTTCTCGCTGAGGTCGCCCATGGCGACGGCCTTCTTGAGCTCTTTGGGGATATCGTGGGCGAGTTCCCGCTCGAGCCTGTTCAGTTCGTCCCGAAGTTTCTTCTTGATATCGTCCGTCATCGCTCAGGGCATTATAACCTCGGTCATGGGAACTGGCACTCCGGTGGCAATTTTCGCCCCAATGTCGCGGCCCCACCTATGCGGGTCCAAACCACTCAACCGAAATGACTTAGGCTTGGGCTGGTTGAAACCGCGAGGGTCAATGGCCGGATGGGCCGCCGAGCTTCGCTTGTTCTTCATTGCCTAAAGAGGTTACTCTCGGCTAAACTTGCAGCAGTTCTCTTCCCTCGGGTGAGGGCCCCTCCATGAGCGGTAGCGGCGTTTTCCACATCGGCGATAAGGTCGTTTACCCCAACCACGGCGTCGGAATTATTGAACAAATCAGCAGCCGGACCATGGGGAACACGGTCGAAAAATTCTACCTGCTGAAAATCCCCGCCAGCAGTTTGAAGGTGATGGTGCCTTTCGCTAACGTCGACAGCGTCGGGATGCGTCCGGTGGTGCGCAACGGCGAGGTGCAGAAGATCGTGGATTACCTTTCCTCGGGCGAATGCATTAACGCGGCCGACTGGAAAGACCGGTTCAAGGAGAATTCCGATCGCATGCGCACCGGGTCGCTCACGGATGTGGCCGCGGTGCTGAAGAGCCTGCTGATCCTCGCCCAGGGGAAGTCGCTGTCCTTCCGCGAAAAAAAGATGCTGGAGCGCGCCCGATATTTACTGGTCAGCGAAATCGCTATCTCGCGCAACTGCGAGGAGAGTTTGATTGAACAGGCGCTCACCAAGGCGCTGACCAAGTGCAATCTGCGCTTCCCGGAAATTTCTGAACTTGCCTCTTGATCGCGCTCAGCGGGCCTGGTGGGCTTCCATCCAGGACTGAAGAATCAGGATGGCGGCCATGCGGTCGACCGCCTGCCCTCGCTTTTTGATCGAAAGATCGGTTTCGCGCAGCAGGCGGTTGGCTTCGGTCGAGGTCCAACGCTCGTCCCACAGATGGACGGCCAAACCGAAGTGCGCATGCAGATCGTCGGCGAAACGGCGCATCTTTTCCGATTGAGTTCCTTCCGCGCCGCTTAAGCGCAGGGGCAGCCCGACCACAATTTCCCGGACCGCGTATTGCGCCAGCACTCGTCCCAGGGCCTCCAAATCGCGGCGTTTGTTCTGACGCTGGATCGTATCCAACCCCTGAGCGGTGATGCCCAGCGGGTCCGAGACAGCAACTCCGATTCTTTTCGAGCCGACGTCGAGGGCCATGATGCGGCCATAGCCGGGCGTCCCAGGTGCGTGCATCGCTCAATTGTAGATTGCAACGGTAGAAAAACATTGCGGAGGTCAAATTGTGGGGTTAATTTTAAGGGACCTTGCCATGGGCGTCGCGATGTCTTTCCAAAAGCTGCAGTGGCTCTTTCCACTGGCCGTCACATTGCACAACTCCGAAGAAGCGGTCTGGTTCCCAGCATGGTGGATCCGGCATGCACAGGAAGTTCCCGTGCAGCCCAATCCCGTCGCATTTCGATTCGCCCTTGCCGGATTAACCGTCGCCGCCTTCGTTGTCACGTACCTCAGCGCGCGAAAAGGCAAAGAAAGTGTCTGGGCCTACCTGACGTTCGGGTATATAGTCGCCATGCTCGCAAATGTATTCATCCCCCACATTCCGGCATCCCTGGTATTGCGTTCATATACGCCGGGTGTGGTGACGGCAGTCTTGATAAATCTTCCGGTTATGAGCTTTCTTGCGATCCAAGCCGTTCGCGAGCGCTGGGTGTCGGGGCGAAAGGCGGTAACATTCGGCATTGCCGTACCTCTCGCGATCGCTGCCATAATTCCGATGCTGTTGCTGATCGGCTAGAATGCCGTTGGAGGCTCGCATGACGACAACTCCAGCCAGTGCCGTCAAAGATAAAGTCTACGTGCCTATTGAGGTTCAAATCGAGCGCGGGTGAGCAACCACGACGTATGGAAACCACGGAAACACAAAACGGGCATCACTGGTCGCTGACGCTGCTGGGCATGGCCCTGATCGTCATGTTCGCGTATTACGGTGAGTCGGTGCTGGCGGTGCTGTTCTTTGCCATTCTGCTGAGCTTTATGCTCTCTCCAGTGGTGCAGGCGCTGGAGTATTTGCGCCTTCCGCGAGCCCTGGCGGCGCTGATCAGCGTGGTCGCGCTGTTGGCGGTGCTCTACGGCATCACCGTTGCGTCGTACAACCAAGCCCTCATTTTTGCGGACAACGTTCCGAAGTATTCGCAGAAGATCCGCTCCGTTCTCCGCCCATTCCAGCAGGACGCGGAAAAGCTCGAGAAGACGGGCGAGGCGGTCGGCGAGCCGGATGCCAAGAATGTAGTCCCGGTGCGGCAGGTGAAGAGCTGGTCCGAGGTGCTCACTCACGGCGCCGGTACGGTGACCGATATCGTGCTGGCGGCGTCGTTCGTCCCGTTTTTAGCCTATTTTTTGCTGACCTGGCGAAACCACGCACGTTCGGCCACCGTGATGCTGTTTCCTTTGCATCACCGCAACACGGCATTCGTGACCCTGGGGCTGATCGGAAAAATGTTGCAGAGTTTTATTGTAGGGAACCTGCTGATCGGACTGCTGATTTCGGGCGCGAGCGTGGCGATTTTCGGGTTGCTGCACGTTCCGTTCTTCTACTTCGTCGGCTTTCTCAGCGGCTTTCTGAGCCTGGTTCCATACCTGGGAATTGTGCTGGCGATGGTTCCGCCGATCCTGGTCGGCTTGGGACAACTGGAGCCCGGAGACCTGGTGATCGTGGTGCTTTGCGTAGTCGGACTGCATCTTTTCGCGCTGAATGTTCTCTATCCGAAGCTGCTGGGGAGCCGCCTGAGAATCAATCCCCTGGCGGTAACGATCGCGCTGCTCTTCTGGGGAGCGGTCTGGGGCGCCGTCGGACTGGTGCTCGCCATCCCAATCACGGGCGCGATCAAGATTGTCTTCGACCACGTCGAGTCGATGAAGCCCTACGCGGATTGGCTGGGCGAGTAGAAACGGTTTCACCGCCGAGACGCAGAAGGCGCCGAGAGAATCCTTCGGAACAGCGTTCGGCGGGCTGGAATCATCGTGCTCGTGATCTGGCGTGGTATTGTCGCAGGCACCAGTGAGGGCACTGTATGACACCTCAAAGACCGGATAGAATTATCTCGTTGCCGTTCGTCTTTTATTCGCCTATTATTAGTAGCCTATGTCCTCGGAGCTGGAAATTCGCGATCCGATTCACGGGTTCATTTTCCGCGAACCAACCGAACAGGGGATTGTCGACACCAATATTTTCCAGAGGCTCCGGAGGTTAAGGCAGTTGGCGCTCGCGTATCTAGTCTACCCCGGCGCTGTGCATACGCGCTTCGAACATTCCCTTGGCGCTTTTCACGTTGCCTGTCGGGTTGCTAGTCAGTTGCAGCTCTCGTCTGAGGAAGCTCGGCTCGTCAGACTAGCGGCACTCCTCCATGACGTGGGGCATGGCCCTTTCTCCCACGTTTCGGAACCGATACTCGAGAGGCACGCAAACAAAGAGAAAGTTAAACTCAGCCCGAAACAACAGGTGCATGAATTGATCACTGCCCAGATTCTTCGGGAAAACGCCGAACTTGCCCAGTGGATTTTACAGAAAGACATCGAAAAGGTGATCGGGATTCTCGACGGTGAATCTGGGTATAGCGTCCTCCACGATATCGTTTCGGGGCCAATCGATGCCGACAAGCAGGACTACCTGCTCAGGGACAGTTATTTTTGTGGAGTGAAGTACGGGGTTTACGACATCGATTTCCTGATAGGGCAACTTCGACTGCACGCGGATGCGGACGACAAGTATTTGGGAATTTCCCAAAATGGAATCTACGCCTTGGAACAGTTTGTATTAGCCAAGTACTACATGAAGACGCAGGTTTATCATCACCGCATCAGGCTTATCACCGACCAGATGATAGAGAGAGCGATATCTTTGGGAATCGAAAAGGACCGGATCGGGTGGCTGCGCGACCTTTACGCTTACGACGGCTCGAAAGAGTACCTTGAGAACTATGTGAGTTGGACCGACGACAGATTGACGACCAAGATTTTAGAGGAATCCGCCCAAACGCGTGCCAACTCAATCTTCCGACGTCTTATGGACCGCAGGTTGTTGAAATGCATTCTGAAGGTAAACCAGAATGACTTCGCGGATCCTGTCGCCCGTCTGATGGTTTTTACAGAGTCGGGCAAATTCCACAGGGCACTTGAGGCTATGATTGCGGATCACTTCAAAATCGATGAGGCCGATCTGGTGATTTGCAAACTCGTGACTTTTCCGTCTGCGGTGAAGACGGAAAGTCAAATTCTGGTCGTCGAACCCGGCAAGAATCCTGCTTACTTCCATCAAGAGTCGGCCTTGTTTGGCGCGGTTAACCTAGCGATTCTTGAACAGACATTTCAAGTTTACGCCCCCGTCACGTATAAGGACGGGAAGGACAAGAACAAGCGGAGCCGAGAGTTTCGCGAGGAAATTTTGGGAATGATCGGAAAACTTGCGGCCCAGCAGGCCGCGTCTTCGAGCAAACCAAGCTCGGACAGGAACTGAGGATTCTATGAACGCAATACGGTTTGTGCTAGCACTGCTCGATGCATCTGGAGGGGGACTCCAAGGCCGGACGCTGCTCCAGAAAAAGGCATATTTTGCTGCGCTACTTTCGGGCCTAGATCCCGGGTTGGACTTCAATGCCCATTATTACGGCCCTTATTCGGCCGTGCTTGACAGCACAATCGGTCAGTTGAAGAATCTGGGTTTTATCGGGGAAGACAGCACCGGCTATGGTGTATCCAGCGAAGGTTTTGAACTCCGCCGCTACGACTATACCCTTAGCTCCGACGGCAAGAAGTTGCTCGCGACGTTTCGTAACAGTGAGGAATACAGGAAAGTCGCATCAGCCGTCACCAAGATCAAGGAGGCTGGCGATCCTGGTTACCTTGAACTCTCGATTGCTGCTAAGGCATATTTCATTCTCGACAAGAGAAACAAGCCGATGTCAAATTCCGAGATCAAGCGAGAGGCAGAAAAGTCCTTCAATTGGAGTATTCAGCCGCAGTCCCTCGAACGGGCAGTCAGATTTCTACAGCAGGTTGATCTGACCGAAGGCATAAAGCGCGAACGAGCCAGCTAAAGTCCTCTGGCCACTTTGTCCCAATCTGAATAGGCCTCTACACTGGAACCGTGCGCACCCTGATCACGCTGTTCTTGATTGTCTTTCTCGCCGTTGGCGGATGGGTGGCGTGGCAGGTCTATGTCCCGATGACGCCTCCCGCCAATACTTCCCTGTTGCTGCATTCCGGGTATTCCACGCGGAGGATCGCGGCGGAGTTGAAAGCGGCGGGGGTGATCCGCAGCGAGCTCGTTTTCCGGGTCTGGCACGAGGTGCATCCCAAGCCTTCCTTGAAGGCGGGCGAGTATCGTTTCGAGCGCGCGGCGACGCTTCCCCAGGTTTACGACCGGATCGCGCGCGGCGATATCTACTTCCACGTGGTCACGATTCCCGAAGGCTACACGATGTTCGACATCGCGAAGACGATGGAAGACGCGGGCCTGGGGTCGGCAGCCGACTTTCTGCATATTGCCGAAACCCAGACCCAGCTCATCTCCGATCTGGCGCCGGAGGCCAAGTCGCTCGAGGGCTATCTCTTCCCCAACACCTACCAGTTCACGCGCACCGAGAGCCTGGAGGAAATGGCGGCGGCGATGGTCCATCAGTTCCGGCAGGTGGCGCAACAGATCGGGCTGAGCTCGGACGTCCCCAAGGTCGTGACCATGGCCTCGATCGTCGAAAAAGAGACTGCGGCTCCCGAGGAACGGCCGCGCGTAGCCAGCGTGTACTACAATCGGCTGGCCCAGAGGATGGCGCTCGATGCCGATCCGAGCGTGATCTACGCAGAGTTGCTGACCGGCACCTACCAGGGAAGCCTCCATCACGACGATCTGGCGGTGAATTCTCCCTATAACACGTATCGTTTCCCAGGGTTGCCGCCGGGGCCAATCGGCAATCCGGGGAGAAGCGCTCTGCAGGCGGCTCTGCATCCCGACAGCACCGACTTCCTTTATTTTGTTGGCGATGGCAACGGACATCACCGCTTCGCCCGCGACCTTGAAGAGCATAATCGGAACGTCGCGGCCTATCGCCGCGCTATCGGTCTGCGGGGCGGCCCGCGGTAAGCGCTGAACCCTCCGCTGCCTTATACTAATCAGATAGCCATGCAGCAAGAGTCTTTC
>Ga0326727_10021565_pt1 | contig 12597 bp, 10 predicted proteins | sample MB2enrmetagenome_FD_207643 | JGI IMG/M metagenome (GOLD analysis project Ga0326727, IMG submission 207643) | Lab enriched peat soil microbial communities from McLean, Ithaca, NY, United States - MB29MY | ecosystem: Environmental > Terrestrial > Soil > Wetlands > Peat | place: USA: New York...
ATATGCTGCGTAGATGGCTTGGAACATACGACAAATCCCTACAAAGCGGTTGAGGAATTTGCCAGGGTTTTAAAGCCCGGGGGGGTTGGAATTTTCAGCATGCCGAATTATTCGAACATTCACAGACGTGTGAAATTTTTCCTAAATGGTTATCTGACTTTACCTCTTTCATTTGAAGAATATCTCAAATCAGGGCGTAATCTTTTCAATTTCCATAACTCACCTTTGACAATTACTATAATCGACCTGATTTTTAAAATTAACGGTTTGAAAGTAGAAGGTATTTTGAGGGACACTGTGAAGTGGAAACAGTATTTTTGGTTTCCGCTCGTTTTTCTGTTGAAGCTGCATTCCTGGTTCCAGTCCGATAGTAAATGGAAAAGGCATAGGTATGATCTTACATTGAGAAACGACGTGATTCTTGGCAGCAGCACATTGATTTTCATAACGAGAAAAGTTCCACTTGCATGTTGAATTGGGAAATCGTATGGTTTTACGGATTTTGAGGATTGCTCAGGAAGTTTCTCAGGACGGACTCTGACTACAAAATGCTTTTGTGATTCACAAGGCAGAACCTGATGCATTAACCGGACGCGAGAACGGTCTGTAATCGGAAGGCCGAAAACGTTGGTTATGAAACCCGCCGAGATTGTTGTGGAGCAGCCGGGCAGAGGAGTGGCCGCGCTTCGAAAGACGCTCCGCCTGGTTGGATCTGCGTTGGGGTTTGCCGGATCGGTTCTGCTTGACTTATGCCTTCCAACGAGTTGCGCGGGCTGTCAAAGCATGGAAAACAGGCCACGTAGCTCCTGGTGCGCCGGATGTTGGGACCAGATTCCCCGGGTCGTATCGCCTCTTTGCCCAAAATGCGGAAAGCCATTTAGAGATTCGCCCTTGTCGTCCGATCACCTGTGCGGTGAATGCATCGCCCCGGGTTATCATTTTGACACTGCAAGATCTGCGGTGGCGCATGAGGGCATAGTTCGCTCCCGTATTCATCAGTTAAAATTCGAGGGGCGAATAGAGTGGGTCCCTCCCCTGGTTGAACTGCTCGAAACTACATGCGCGGGGTTGCCTCTACCTGAAATAGTATTGCCCGTGCCCCTTCATCTCAAGCGCCTGAAGGAGCGCGGGTTCAACCAATCGGGACTCCTGGCCGGGGAATTGGCGCGCAGGCTCGGAGCGCCGGTATCTTTCAATGCAATTGCGCGAAAGAACCGGACGCAACCTCAAACCCGTCTCAACCGGAAAGAGCGCCTGGAAAACGTGAAGGGCGCCTTCGAAATCCGCAGGGCGCAGAGTGTGCGGGGCCGCCGGATACTCCTGATCGACGATGTTTTCACTACGGGCGCCACCTTGAGCGAATGCTCCCGTATTTTGAAAAGAAAGGGAGGCGCATCCGAGGTGCATGCCGTTACCGTCACCCGCGCGTTGTTGGGTTAGTATAAGATTTCCTCATGATCGGCCTGCCCGACTGCTAGGCTGCTTCTGGATTGCCCTTCCGTCTAATACGTAAAAAAAAGCCGCCACAGCGTCATTTTCAGAGGCTTTACAGCTAGTGTCCAGCGGAGCCGGGTTTGATACGGGTCCGGGGGGCGAAAAATGGCATTTCGCCGACAGAGTTTGGTTCATAGAGGGTGCGGGTGTGCTTCGTGGCAGATTCCTCAGGCCGGGCAGTGCAAAGTCCGGAAGTGGGGAAAATAATCATAAGACCTGAGACCGGGCACACTGAAATAATGCTTTGAGGGCTGCTTCCTTTTCGTGGAAATTCAATACGGACAAAGGTGTTGGAGGCAAAAGTTTTTTGTTGGCGATCTAGGATTTTTGCCCTGAAGGATGCGGTTGGCTCTTGACCATATGCGGCCAATATGCTAATTAATTAACGAACGTTCGTTCAGTAAACGTGGAGCAAAACCGGCTTGAAGTCGCAAATCCCCAGCCGAAGCCCCAGGGAACGGGGCCGGGGCGGTTCATGACAGGAACTTAGCAATGTCAAAGCAAGGTCGTACCTATGAGCACTCGGAATGGGCCGGGCAGAAGATTGATGAAGTCGAGGCTGCACTGGTGTTGCTTGAGAATGCCGTCATGACATTGAACAAAGATGTCCACGTGAAAACGGGGGCCGATACGGTTGATATCAAGGGAGTCGGCAAAGGCAGCTACGTATCGTTTGGGGCGGAATTGGCTGAAGTTGAATTGGCATGTCAAAACTTTGTTACGACTGTCCGTGATTATGCCAACGTCATTAAGCAGATGATAACCACCCGCGCCGAAGCATGCTCCGGATATTGGTTGTCTTTCCTGGAACCAATCCTGATGACCGCCTCGGACGTAATCGAGCAGGCATACGGTGAAATCGATGCCGCTATTCGCCGCCTTGCCGGGCAAATCGAGAAAGCCGGCGCCAGACCGGTGAAGGTCTCCGGTAGTAGCGGCGACGATTCCGGTGACGGTGTAAGAGACAGCTATGAATAGCATATTTCAGTTTATGATCCAATGCGGGAGAAGATCCGCGAGGTCATTTCAAAGGACCTGCAGTCAGGGGCGGCAAGATCTCATGATGATGCGTGATCTGAAGTATGCACCGTTTCTTGCCGTAGTTCTCACCGCTGTCGCAGCTTGCACGAGCCCTGTCGGTCCACAGGATTCACTCATCAAAAGTCCGTCTTTGTGGCAGCGACTGGGAGGTGCGACCCCAACGGTAGATTTGAACGCACCTCTTGCCACCGGCCCAGAAGTGGAAGTCGATCATAAGTGGTGGGAACATTTTGACGATCCGACGCTTGACGTTATCATCACGGGAGCCTTAGCCAACAACAAAACGTTGCAGATTGCCAAAGCGCGCGTGGAAGAAGCGCGCGCCGGACGCAGGGCCGCACAATCGCTTCTGCTACCACAAATCAATGGCTCCATGGGCGCTCAACGAGCCAATTTGGGATATTTCACAAACGATCAGGAAATCAGTTTTTCCGAAGCTGAAGTTGTAGCCTCGTGGGAATTTGACCTTTTCGGCCGCAATCAAGCCCGCACGGCTGCGGCGACAGCCATCCTTCAATCTGAAGAGGCCACCCGGCATGCCGTTAGGGTCGGACTGCTCGCGGAGGTCGCCCGCGATTATTTCGAGATGCGGAATTATGAGCGGCAAATCGATCTGACCAAACAGAATCTTGAAACACAGAAAAAGACACTGGAGCTACTTCAAGCCCAAATGCAAGAAACCAAGGCCAGCGACCTTGATGTCCAACGCGCAAAAGCTCAGGTATCGACGACCGAGTCATTGATACCAGCCTTGCAGACGGCTTACGATGCTTCGCTTAACCGCTTAAATCTTCTTTCAGGGTATCCGCCAGGCAGCAAGGACGCTTTGCTCAAAACCACACAGGAGTTGAAGCCGCTTAATCATCATATTCTTATTGCCGCACCGGCCAAGGTTCTGGCAACACGTCCGGATTTACGCGCCGCCGAGCGCCGCTTTGCAGCGAGCATTTCGGCAAAATATGTCGCTCAAACAGGATGGTTTCCCGACATTTCTTTGACCGCCTTTTTTGGCAGACAGGCTGCAACGCCGTTCTCGTCAACGCCTTGGGGGCTAAGTGCGATCCTGGTGCAGCCGATCCTGAATTTCGGGCAAATTGAGGCGCAAATCGATGCAGCCGATGCACAACAGAAACAAGCCTACCTGAATTATCAGCAAACCGTTCTGGGTGCCCTTGAAAATATGGAGGACGCATTGTCGAGTTATTTACATGAAACGATCCGCAACGCCTCGCTAACAGCAGGTGCTGCCCAAAACCGCAAGGCGGCCGCTCTTGTGAAGCTGCAATACAAAAATGGCTATGCGAGCTTTCTTGATGTCCTTATCGCCGAGCGCAATCTGCTCATCGCCGAATCAAGTCAAGCATCCTCTGACTTCAGTCTAAGAAACGATCTTGTCAATATCTATGCAGCGGCTGGGGGCGGATGGAGCGACTAGAAATGGGATACTGAATCGCAATTAACTATGGAAACAGAAATCTTTGATGCTTTGATAGGTGAGCCATGCAGAACAAGGATACACAAGAGAATATTCTAGAAGTAGCCTCCGGCCTTTTTGCGTCGAAAGGGTATTCTGCGGTGTCCATGCGCGACATCGCTACAGCCGTTGGCGTCACGGTTGCCAATCTCTACTATCATTTCACAGACAAGGAAGAGTTGATTCGCGCATCCCTGGCGCACGTATTTTCAGAGCGGATGTCTTCACTCGAAGGGCTGGTAAAACAGCACGCTTCGCCGGACGATCGCTTAGAGGCGTTTGTTTGCTGGTTTGTCCGAGAAATTCTCGGCGAAGGATTGTTCACACGCCTGATTCTTCGCGAGTTGCTGGATGGGACCGAGGAGCGCCTTGAATATCTTGCGAAGACAGTGTTCAAGAAACCGTTTGCCTTACTGACCAGTTTGATCGCGGATTGCGCACGCACGCCCGACCCCATCATGACGGCGTCTTCCGTCGCCAGCCTCGTTCTCGGCAGTTACCAACTCGCGCGCGTAATGCCATATTTACCAGACGGCCGTTCGGAGCATTCCACCATTGACACGGTGACGCGCCATGTACTGATGGTTCTTCGCGCAACAATTCAGCCATGCAAAAGTTTAAGAAACGTCGGATCTGAATAGGGTGTGGTTTGAGGGGCAAGCAAATGGAATCGATGCCGCACGTGAGAGCTGAAACGGGGAAAGGAAGTGTAAGCATGTGCCAAGTCATTCAAATGGGGTCAAAATCAAACCCGAAGGTCCAGCCTGCCGAAAGAAAGTTGATGGAGCTTTGGTGCAAAATTGGTATTGCAAGCCTGATTCTCCAGGATGGCCGACAAATTGAGGTACACGATGGCAGGTTCGTCGTCACTTTGGCTGGAGCGATGCCTCTGCCGTTACAAGGCCGGCCAAGAAAACCGAGCGGAGTGAACGTCCGTCTGGTATCAAATTCGGGCATACACCGACAGCCCGGGCCGATTAAAGTCGAGGAATAACCCATGCGCATTCCATTCGTATCCGACATGGGTTTGGAAGGAAATCGTCGAATCAGGGGCCATCCTGTCGCATTGGTTATGTGACCGGGCACCGGAAAGAAAGAAATTGTGGGGAAGGTCATTGAAGTGAGATGAGGGGTGGTCGACAGAAACCGAAGGCCCCGCAAAGCATCCGAAAATAGACGAGGGTGTCAGCTACCAGACGTAAGGAATGTCTGAAATGGTCAACCAATTGAGTGTTACCTTTCTCGTTCTTGTGCTCTTCCTTTCAGCGTGCGGAGACGGCAAAAAAAAAGCCTATACCGATCCGCGCAAAATGCGCGTGCCGACAGAGCTTGTGCAGACGGCAGAGATTCCCAATATTGACAGCGAGCCTGGTAGCGTCGTCTCCGATGACCGCATCGATCTCTCGTCGCGTGTTGTCGGCTTCATCAAAAATCTGGATGCCCGTGAGGGACAAAAGGTCAAAAAAGGCGATGTCGTGGTGCGGATCGACCCCAGCGACGTCAATGAAGCCATTCGTCAGGCGCAGGCGGGCGTTGCCGCCGCAAAAAACGATCTGGCTGATGCTGAACGCGACTTGAAAGCGTTTACAACGGGGGCAACGCAGGGCTGGGCTTCCAGCGATACAAAGCTCAAGACACAGGTGCGGCGCGATATCGCCCAAACCACTTTGACAAAGGCCGAAGCCGCTCTGGCGTCCGCCCGAGCGCAGCAGGCCTACACCACCATCTCCAGTCCGGTCGATGGTGTTGTGGTGGCGCGTTACAAGCACAGTGGTGACATGGCCACCACCGGTGTGCCGATCCTGACCATTGAATCGAGGCAGGTTCTGCTCTTCAAGGTGTTCGTTCCCGAAAGCAATGTGGGGCGAATAACGCCCGGCATGGCCGCCAGTGTGCGGATTGACGCCCTGCCGGGCGAAGCAATCAAGGGCACAGTACAGCGCATCATTCCGTCGGGCGATCCGGTAACGCGGCGTTTCGAAGTGGACCTTGCCTTGCCCGGTTCCTCTGAAATTCTGCCGGGAATGTTCGGCCGGGCAGAGTTTATCCTCGACAGTTCTCAGGCTCCCGCAATTCCAAAACACGTTCTGATTACGCGTGGCGGGCTTGATGGGGTCTTCGTCCTGGACGACAAGAACGTCGCTCGTTTCCGCTGGCTGCGACTGGGACGCGAATTGAACGGCTTGATGGAGGTAACATCCGGACTGTCGGCCGGCGAAAGGATTCTGTCCCAAGTTGACGACACCGTCAGGGATGGCACCGTCATTCTGACCGAGGGCGAGGATGGGAAGAATGAATGAACAACGTCCCAATCCAAATCATGCGGGTCGGCTGGCGAGAGCCTTCATCACATCGAAGCTGACCATTGTCTTTATCCTCGGCATCACCATGCTGGGTGTGCTGGCGATGCTATTGACCCCGCGTGAGGAGAACCCCCAGATACTGGTGCCCGGCGCTCAGGTGTCCGTAACGCTTCCCGGCGCTTCGGCCAAAGAGGTGGAGGAACTCTTGGTTACCCCCCTGGAGGGAATTCTCAGCGAAATGAGCGGCGTAGATCACACTTATGCCGTCGCCCGGAACTCCTTCGCCGCGATAGCGGTGGAGTTCAAGGTCGGTCAGCCCAAGGAACAATCCCTGGTCAAGCTCTACGACCGCGTCATGTCGAACCGTTCCCGCCTGCCCTCCGATGCCGGCACTCCACAGATCAGGTCCTTGGATGTCGATGACCTTGCTGTTGTCACCGTCACCCTGGCCTCACCCAGTTATGATGACTACGGACTGAAGCGTCTGGCCGATAGAATGGCGGAACGGCTCCGCAGTCTGGAAAATGTCTCGGTCGTCACCGTGCGCTGCGGCCATGACAGGGAAATCAGGGTAGAACTTGACCCCGAGCGCTTGCAGGCTTTCGGCCTCACCCTCGGCCAAGTCTCTGCCGCATTCGACTCCAGCAATATGTCGATACCGCTTCAGGAAACGGTTCGCAAAGATACTATCGAAGCCGTAAAGTTGAAGGGCTTTTTTACTTCAGCCGATGATGTGCGCGACCAAATCGTTGGCCTGCATGACGGACGTCCTATCTATGTTAAGGATATCGCCGCCGTCAAAGACGGTTCGCCGACCGAGATCGACCGGCTCAGTCGCTTTGCTTTCGGCCCTGGAGACAAAAGGTTTCAAAGCCGTGGATCGACGGAAATGCCCGCTGTCACCATCGCGGTGGCGAAAAAGAAAAGCTCCAATGCTGTCTTTGTCGCCGACAGTGTGCTCGAACGCATTGAACGCATGAAAGAAGACTTTGTTCCGAAAGATGTACAGGTGATAGTGACTCGCGATGATGGAAAGAAGGCTGACGACGCCGTCAATACCCTGCTGGAACATCTCGCAATCTCGATCATGACCGTCAGCCTGATTCTTATGGCATTTCTGGGGTGGAAGGAAGCGTTGATCGTCACCGTGACCGCCCCCCTGACTATGTTCGTGACGCTGGCAACCGACCTGTTCAGCGGCATAACCATAAACCGCGTCACGTTGTACGGTCTCATCTTGTCTCTGGGCATGCTGGTAGACGCTGCCATCGTCGTCATCGAGAATATCCACCGTCACTACAGCCTAGTCAATCAACAAGGCAGGCAGCAAACAACCATTGAGGCTACTAATGAAATCGGCAATGCCACCAGTTTGGCCACCTTGGCGGTAATGCTGGTATTTTTGTCTATGTTGCTGCTGACGGGTATGCCCGGCACCTTCTTTTTCCCGGTCACCATCAATGTGCCGGTGGCGATGGCCACCTCCGTTATGGTGGCCTACATCGTGACCCCCTGGGCTGCTAACCGGTGGCTTGCCACTCACTGCCAGGAGCATGGAGACGGGGACGGGCGGGCGAATGTGCCGCAGCGGCGCGATCTGCTGCGCCGTATCTACCTCCCCTTGATCCGGCTGTTGCAGGAGCACCCTAAAGTACGCCGCCGGTTGGCTGTTTTTGTGGCGGTTTTGTTGATCGGCTCAATCCTCCAAGCCGCATGGCAATTCATTCGTCCCTCGGGAGTCGGCGGGCCGCAATCATTCTTGGGCGTCAATCTGGGCTTTCTGCCCAAGGATAATAAGAACACCTTCAACATCGTCATCTCCATGCCTGAGACATCTCCCGTCGAGCGCACAGACCGCATGGTCCGCGAGATCGGGCAGATCCTCTCTCAAGAGAGGAATGTTCTGAATTATCAGACATGGATCGGCGAGGCTGGAATCGCTGACTTTAATGGCCTCAAACAGGCCACGGCTGATCGGCAAGGCAGCTATGTCGCCGAAATCCGCGTCAATCTGGTCGACAAACATAAACGTCGCACCAGTTCCATTGAAATCGTGCGAAACCTGCGGCCAGAGGTGGACGAGATCAGCGGTCGCTATCAGGGCGCCAAAGTGCGTCTGGTCGAAGATCCGCCAGGACCACCGATGCGGGCGACCGTACTCGCTGAAATTCACGGTCCCGAACCGGAGGGGTTGAGAACCTTGTCAGCTAAGGTGTCGAAGGCCTTTGCCGAGACATACGACATGGTCGATATATCGGACAGCGAGCCGGTCGATGTGTTGGAGCATCAGGTCGTCCCCGACAAGGAAAAGGCCGCCTTGTCGAACGTCTCGGTGGCGCAGATCGCGCAAACACTTCGTCTGGTTTACGGTGGTTCGGTGGTTAGCCGAGCCCATCCCACGGACGAGAAGAACCCTGTGAACGTCCGCGCCTTTGTTCCCCGTCGCTATGAAGTCGATCCGACACGCCTGGACCGCATCTTTGTTGACAATGTCCAAGGACGCCCGGTGCCTTTATCTGAGCTTGTGAAGGTGGTTTCAGCGCAAGCCGACCGGCCTATCCAGCACAAGGACAACGAGCGCGTCACCTTTGTCGCGGGAGAACTCGCATCTTCGGTGCCGCTTTATGCTGTGCTCGATCTTGACCGTCGCCTCGACGGCATGAAGGCGCCCGACGGACGTTCGTTACGGACCGGCAACCTTACCGTCAATCCTAAAGTTCCCGACGTCATCGACGGCTATCAACTGTTGTGGAACGGCGAGATGAGGCTGACGTTGGACGTCTACCGTGATATGAGCATTGCCCTGGGAGCATCCTTGACCATGGTCTTCCTGCTGCTGGTGGGCTACTATCGTTCGTTCCTGATCCCCATGATCGCCATGTCGTCGCTGCCGCTGGGGATCATCGGCATTCTTCCCGGCCATTGGATCATGAGGACAGACTTCTCGGCCTCCTCAATAGTCGGCATTATTGCCCTATCCGGGGTGGCCATCCGCAGTTCTCTTTTGATTATCGACTTCATTCAGGATAACCAGCAAAAAGGAATGCCGCTGGAGGAAGCAATTCTGGAGGCCGGCGCGGTGCGGCTGCGCCCCATTTTGTTGACGACCCTGGCTATCGTCCTGGGATCAGCCATTATGGTCACCGACCCTGTGTTCGGCGGCCTCGCCATCTCCCTGATCTTCGGAACGGTCGTGTCCACCGTCCTGACTGTGTTCGTAGTGCCGATCCTTTATTACATGTATGTAATTCACCTAAAAAAGGAGATAAATAACCAATGTGCATCCGGTCTCGTCAATGGAGCTTAAGAAAACGATTGTTGAAGGCGCTCTTAGTCAAGGGAGGGTATGCAGAATGAGTCTCATAGATCTTCTCAGCTCCAGATTCAAAAGACGTGTGCGCGAGGCTGCGCTTGATCAGAAGAGCCTATGGGAGGCGCGCATGAATGCTGTCTATAGGCTAACCGACCAGTCACTACTCGCGCAAATAGCCCTGAACGACCCGGATTGGAACGTTCGCAGTGCCGCGGTCTGGCTGCTCACCGATCAGTCGCTACTCGCCCAAATAGCGAAAAGCGATGGCGATCCGAATGTGCGCCAGGCTGCGCGGGTCAAGCTAGGTTTGCAAGTCAAGGATTGAGCCACGCCACGCTAACCCTCGATTCATTTTGTCCCGTGTTGGAAACCGCAACCTGTGCAAAGCGCGGGCCTCTGCATGCCGAGAGTGGACTCTTTGGCGGCCAGGGTTTAAAATGTGTCTGTCTTTGGATGTGGGTAACCGGTTTTTTCGGCTGCCGTCTCATTTTGCAGGGGGCATGATATGAATGAACTGTTGGCGCCGGGTGGCAGTCTCGAGATGGTGGAAAAATCATTTGCGTCCGGGGGAGATGCCGTTTACATCGGCGCGAAGGGCTTCAGCAGACGCAGGTGCGCATGGGAGCTCGAAGATTCCCAGTTGCGTGAAGCCGCCCAAATCGCAAGAGGATTCGGCGGAAAGGTCCGGGTGGCGGTGAACGCCGAGGTCCCGCAGGACAAATGGGGAGTCCTGCTCAAAAAGATCGGCAAATATGCATCGTGGGGCGTTGAGGGGCTTATAGTAAAAACGCCGGGCATCATGCGGCTCGTAAGGGATAATTTCCCCGGGCTGGTCGTTCACGCGAGCGTCGGGTGCAACATTCGAACGGAGGCGGAGATGCTCCGGTTCAAAGAATTCGGCGCCACCCAGGTTGTTGCGAGCACCGAAATCGATACACCCGCCAAGCTGAAGGCCTTCAAGCAATCCGCCGACAAGGTCGGACTTGCTGTCGAGGTGCTGATACACGGTAACAGGTGTGTCGGCGGAGTGGGAAACTGTTCTTTTCATGAATTGATAAGCGACAGCTATATAGAACGAAAATACCTGGATGAGGATGGAAACGAAATAGTCGAATATGAGGGCTGGCCTGACCGTAGCGGAAGCTGTTTCAGGCTCTGCCTGCTGACCGATGAGCAGCGGCGAAAAGTGCTTGCCCGCCGCTCGGTTGCGAATGAAAGAATCGAGGAAATCAATTCAAGCATTTCGCGCCGTCCGAACGTTGCCTTCCTGATAAACGGAAAAGAACTCTGGGACTACATGGACCTGGGTCTGCATACCCTGAAGGTGCAGGGTAGAGAATACACCGCCGCGATGGTCGGCCGGATGATCGCCATTTACCGGGCGTTTATCGATGCTCACCGGGCCGGGGCCCCTTTTGACAGTCCTGATTTGATTCAGCTTCAAAGTGAATTGGATCGAATTGGAAAGGACCGTGATGAGGCACGGATGCAAAAAACTGCGGAGTTGCACGCTAATATAAAAGGTTTGTTTTCATAAAAGGGGATAGGGCCCACTTGCCTGGCCCGCTTTGAAAAGAAGCAGGAAGCATGTCTCCATGCCTTGTGGCGCAGCGTTTTAATTTCCCGCCCGGATCCGGGGTCAGACCAGGAACGCAAGAATCGAAAGCATGGAGCCTTCGAAAGCCTTTTCTACGAAAGCCCCAACAAGCACTTTTGCCACGGCAGTCCCGACCTTCGTCGCGGCGGTTTCTATCGGATGCGGCCCTTTATTTCCTGATACTTCGCAGTACCCTTTTTCTCTAAGGACCCGCAAGATTGACTCCGGGTCGGTCGCGCTGTCTGCATAAGTGATAATGATGCTTCCCGTTAGCGGATTAATATCGAACGCATCGATTTCCCGGAGTGATTGGAGCAACTGGCGAGCTTTATCCACTTCCGCCGGGTTCCGCTTGATCAGCGGCGTTTTGATTCTGAGCCTCCCGGGAGTGCTGTGGCAATAGCAGTTCATGATTCCCCCTCCTCTGGTCGTTTCGCTCAAGCTCTTTTTGCCCTGAAATTGCGGGATGGCCGCAGTCCGACCCCCTGCAACCTCTGATGCGGTCAAAATAGACCCGGGATGTTACGGAATGTTGACAATATTGGTACAATTCTCAGACATTTAGGACTGATTTGAAATACGGAGGCTTACAGGAAGCTTTCTCAGAGAATTACAAGTGGCCAATGCCTCAGTGCAAGAATCCGGGCCTTTTAATTCAATGCAGAAATCCACGCCCTGTGGGCGTGGTAGTGTGGACAGGCTACGCCGGTCCCGAATGGGCTTGGCTGTGAGGCTGGGGGTGGCCCGGACAACTTGTTGTCCGGGTCCGAAGGATAAGAGTAAAGGAGACAGTGGCCTCTTGCGCTTCGCGCACGGATACAAGTATCCGTGCCACCCCGGAACCTACATAACCATGCACCGCAAATGGACCATGCTGCTATTCTACAACAAATCAACAAACACCCTGTAACGGCGGACTTGCCCCGGCCCCCTACGGGGGCTGAATTTAATGCCCCGCCCTATGGGTGGGGTTTTTTGCGGCGCTTGGCGACCCCGGGGGAACCATGGAGATCCCGGCACAGCAAAGCCGCAACCAAACTTCGCCTCATTCGTGTCCCATGCACTCGCCGCGCGCCGCGGCAATCCTTGTCACGAAGCTTGCACGAAGGAAAAGAAGCTGAAAAGATGGAGGAAAAGCCGATGATCCAAAACAGCGAATGGATTTGCGTGGATCGAAAATACTGAAGACGAATCAGACAGGGCGATCTTTTCGTGCCTCCTTTATGCTCTTCATGATTGAGCGGGGCCGCCCTCATACGAAATCGCATTCAAGCCCTCACTGTGTGGACCCTCACTACGTGTCGGGTCTGCGCTATACGTACCGCCTCGATGTAATGCGTATAGTCCAGCGCCCGATCTTTTGTGAGGGCGCCCT
>Ga0326727_10021566_pt1 | contig 12596 bp, 11 predicted proteins | sample MB2enrmetagenome_FD_207643 | JGI IMG/M metagenome (GOLD analysis project Ga0326727, IMG submission 207643) | Lab enriched peat soil microbial communities from McLean, Ithaca, NY, United States - MB29MY | ecosystem: Environmental > Terrestrial > Soil > Wetlands > Peat | place: USA: New York...
CTTGCGGTGAGCGAGGTGGACGACCTTCTCGGTTAGGCGTGCAAAGCGCCGGCTAAAGCTGGGACACGACCGAGCCGGAGACGAGAAAGATCGTGGTCAGGGAGTTCTGTCGCTGACCCGCCAGGGGTTGGCGACACGGGATAAGAGAGAGGGAGGGTAGGAACCGGACCAGCAGGGAGACGGGAGCAGGGAGAACGCAGGAGCCAGCCAGCCAGCGAGAGGGGGAGACGGGAGCAGGCGGGAGGACTGGAGGACGGCAGGAGCCAGCCAGCCAGGACGGGGGGTGGGAGGCCGACCAGGATCGCGGCCGGGAGTCAGCCAGCAGCCAGAACGTCGGGAGGGCCAGCCAGCCAGGACAGCGATCGGAGGGCCAGCCAGCCATGACGCAGGTCGGGATGGGCGTTGAGACTTAGAAAAAAGAGAGAGAGCAAGGGGTGGCTGACCGGCCCCCCAAAGGGCTTGCGGGCGGAACGGGCGTGGAGTCCCTGGGTTTTGTTCAACGAAAGGGCGTCTAGGGAAGAGGGACGACTCCAGCGACCAGCTTCCAGCACCTGCCGTCTGGGTATGGTCCGCTGAGACTCACGCATAAGAATGTCCGCCCCGCACGTACCCGATCTGAAAGGGTCGGGCCGTAACTACCCTGACCGAGATCCCTCAAGACGCCCCGAGTGACTGGGTCTGTCACCGAGAGGTTGTATGGCGACCGATCGTAAACGAACGTCGCTCGGTAGAACCACTTCCCGTCGTAGTAATACTCGAAGCCGAGGCTACTGGGCTCGACCAGCACGAGGGAGTGGGTGAGCGGGCTGCTCTCCAGACTCGTCAGTGTGCGGTACCGCTGGGTGTCGCCGAAGAGACCCACACCGCCATAGGAAATCTTGTCCAAGAACTCTTCAGCTTCAGTCAGACCGAGATGACCGGCAAACTTCCACGGCTCGGCAGCGATGACCCAGTTCTCAGGTTGATAGGGCAGAACCTGTGGTGCCTCGACGCTGATAGTGATGCGGTCCAGCAGAGCGGGATCAGCGCCATTGTCCAGCTTGATCTGCGATGTCGTCAGGGCACCGAGGTTGGTCGGACTCACTGGGCGGATCCATGCCCCTGTTTCGTCCACGCCTGCTACGCACCGGTGGCTTTCACGAATCGAGTTCGCAAGGCAAACGAGCGTCACCTTCTTCACGCCTTATGAGTCTAGAGGTGGACGATCTCGATTTCTCCCCAGTGGTCGCGAAGGTACTCGGCCACAAGCCGTCGATGACAATGAGCAGCTGTTGGCTCTCCGCAAAGGAGGACAGCGCGACCCTCGAAGAGATTCCGCGGAATGCGATCCTTGATCCTGCGCTGCGCCATGAGGTCCAGGAAGCCATGTTCATACTCGGACCAAGGGATACGGTTCTTTCTGTAGTCGTCGAGCAGCTGCTGCGTCGGCGCGAGTTGCAACTCATGCACGTACTCGGCGTCGCAGATCTCCTTCAGAAAGTAGGCAAGATCATCGCGCTTCGTGAAGCCCGCTAGCTGTGACACGTTGTTGAGGCGAACATCTACCAGACGAGTGACCTGCGCCGCCCTCAGCGCGCCGAAGAACGAGCGTGCGCTCCTCTTGGTGAAACCGATCGTAAGGATCTCCATCCCGCGTACTCCGATTCGAATAGATCAGCCAGGCCCGTCTCTCGCAGGCCTGGCGGGGCAGGGAGAGCGCTGTCAGGGTCCACCCGGCCGTCGTGACGAATATGGCATACCTCTACACCTTTGCGGCCGAGCACCAGACCTATTAGAAGATGGCGATGACAGCCCGCGGGGTCCTCTTCGCTGCAGAGCATGGCAATGCGATAGCGACTGGCGCCATGCAGCAGTCTGTCGAGGCCGGTGATGAAGAGGCTGGACGCCGCGAGCCGGTCATAGCGGACGTGTCCCTCCGCGTCGTAGAACGAATCGTCCGCGGGCCTGCCGCCGAGCTGATGTCCCATCGCCACATACCGGATGCTCTGGGCGCTCAACGCCTCGCGCAGCGGCAGGGCATCAAAGTGGGGTACGTACCGCGATCGAGGATAGGTCCGCACGTCAGCCACGACCTGAATCCTCTCGACCTTGAGTAGGTCGAGAACGCGCTCAAGCGGCGCATTCGAGTGACCGATCGAAAAGAGATCAAACTGTTCGCTCATCGTGAGCCCGGCTCCGAGCACTGAACGCCAGCGGCGTCTGGGATCCTTGCGGGTGGATTGGTGAGGATCACGATTGCCAGCCTGACATCGCCCGGATGTGGAGACCAAGGGGAATTCCGAGGATTCCGGGGGATATCTGCCGCCGTGCTGTCGGGAACCTGTGGAAAGAGCGGTGTACAAACGCATGTTCGTATAACTCTACCGTCTCAGTTCGAGCTACAGATGGACCGGTTGGCGGTGCCGCGCATCAAATCCCAGCGCCCAAGGACAAGCCGTGCTGAAGCTTCGTGTCAGCGTTGGGGCGGAGGTGGGGCGAGGGATCTGAGGATTACGGCGGGCAATCCGAGTGCGTTGCCGGCCGTAGTGAAAGCCACAGGACTGCCGAATCGTTCGGCAAGCAGCCGCCAGAGCAGCTCGGGTTGTTCCGGGTGAACGGTAACCGGCTCGGCCCGGCGCCAACCCCGTACTCCGATCTGCTTAAAGAGCGATTGCTTTCGCACGTCGTCGATCAGACCCAAATCAGCACTTCGCATCACGAGAGCCTGGATCGAGATACCCCAGCGTGCCTTCAAGTGGGCCAGGTCACGCAGTGTCACTTGCTGGCTAGCGAATACGACCTCAAGTCGCTCTCGCGGCAGTAAGAACGCTCCGGCGAACCTGTTTGCTTCGGGTTCGGGATTCTGGACGTTGCGGCGGCGACTGTGAAGGATCAGGTGTGCCACCTCGTGTGCCAGTGTGAAGCGCTGGAAATCACCGGCCTCCGTGGGAAAGTACCCGACGAGAGCGGACTCGGACCGTCCGGGCCAGCAAGAGACGCCGAAATGACCAATTGACTTGCCTTGGTCCTCCTCACCCGGAAGATGGAGAGGAACCACGAAGATGCCGGCGCGCTCACAAGCTCGGGTCATGCTTGACACCGGCGTGTCGGTACCTTGACCGAGAGCCTCGCGAGCTTCATGCGCCACGGCTTCGATGCCGTCGCCGTCAACTTGATCGTCGTCGAGAGACGGCAACGCGGGTGCCGATAGTTCCAACTCACGCTGGAGACGGCTCACGATTCGGTAGGCCTCATCGAATAGCGCCTTGACGCGCTTAGTTGCGCCTGGGCGGCTTCCGGCTCTCTTCCTAAATCGAAGGCTGCCCTCCGGCACGGCTGGAGGCGGCTCTGCGAAGAACGAAAGCGGTGTTCCCGTGGCGGCAGCGACGGCCTGCACGAGAACCTCATCGGCATGACGTGTGCCGTTCTCCACTTGCGAGATCAGCGATTGGCTCACGCCGGACTCGGCCGCCAGCTCCGCCTGAGAGAAGCCGAGCAAATGCCGTAGCGCCCGGATCCGCTCACCCAGCTGTGGTGCCGGCGTCATCGCCTAGCTCTCGTTCCATAGGTATAAGGACCTCCATGTCCTCGTCTGTTGGCACGAACTCCAGGTCAGCCAAACGCTCTCCTTCGTTCGGCAACACGAACTCGAGGTCGAGCTTCGCCATCGAGCCATACCGCCATTGCCCAACCGGCCTCACCACCCGAATGGTCACGTCACCACTATCTGGCTCTGCGCTCCAGAGAGCAAGAAGCATGCTTGAGGCGGGGCCGAAGAAGGTCAGCTGCTGGTTCATGTAGAAGCGCCGGCGAGCGTGGTTTGGCCCTGGCGCCGGAATCAGACCGGTCCGCCCGTCACGAAGCACCCTCACGGCCAGCAGTTCCCGGCGCAAGAGGAACTCGCCGTTGCGGTGGATCGGCGCGAGCTCGAACCCGGCCACCGGCTGCTCCTGAAAGTGTCTAAGCGAGTGCGCCCGCACGAGATGCGCACGAAACCACTCGTAGCCAGACGTCACGAAGTTATGCTCGAGGAAGTACCGATCGGCCATTTCGAACCCGTCCTGAATCGCCTCGTGTAGCGGTGCGCAGAGCGGGGCGAGTGCCTCGACCAGGAAGCACTGGTCATCTGTAGTCACGCCCGTGATAATATCACGCGATCTACTACACCTCGCAAAAGGAGGTGAAACCATGCCCTTCAGCGACAAGACGAAGGACGAAGCCTTTCGGCGCTCCGGCGGGCGCTGCGAATGTCGGCGCAAGCTTCACAAGCACCTGTTTGGGCGATGCACGAGTCTACTAAGCCGCCATGGTGCCCAATTCAACCATGTTCACGCGCAGTCCCAAGGCGGTCCCGACAGCCTGAGCAATTGTGAAGTCTTGTGCAGGAGCTGTCACGAACGGACGGCCTCATACGGCCGGCACTGAGCCGGAGAGAGCTTCCGCGACTTCGCGGATTGTGTTCAGAGGGACTATCAGTTCAGCGATCTCGGTGCCTTCGGTGAGGTTCTGGTCGAGGCGAACCCGAACCGGCACTCCCCGGACGGTGAGCCCTGACAGCCGACGCGTGATATCGGCAAGGACTGCCCGTAGATCAGAGCCGACCGCAGCGAAGATCACGTAAGCGTCCTGTTCGTCGTCGCCCTGGCAGCTGTCGAGTGTCACGAGATCAGCTCGGAGATTGAGCGCCTCCACGAGCGGCGCGACCGCCTCGTCCACCCACGCGTTTACCTGGACTCGGCGAGCAGCGTGAGCCATGGCTTGTCACCTACCCCGATCTCGGGACGCATGAACCTACCTGCGCCAAGAAGAGGGCCAGAACCGACAGCTGGTCGTCGGGTTGTCGGATTGGACTCATTCCAACAGACGTGAGCCACTGCATGGCGTCCGCCGTCACGGTTGCTGTCACGAGCGCTCGGGTTGACTCCTGCGGTCTGGCGCGGCCCTGAAAGAGGTCAACCAGTTGGCTCCACGCAATCCCGGTCTTTCGCCCGATCTGGCGCATGCCGATGACTCGTCCAGCCGGGATGACTATCCGCTCCCACGCGTCGTCGCCGTAGTCGATCAGCACCTCGTCTGGGTCCGTGACCTCGCCGGTCGCCACCTCCTCCAGTCTGTTACCCTCCTTGCCCACCAGGTGAACAGCCGCTACCTGCACCGGTCTCGGCACGAGCAACCCCTTCGTCCCCGCCTTGCACATACGCCCGTCAGGACCGAGCATCTTCGACTCGGGATGGAGGACTAGGCGAACCAGCTCTTCTCCGTAGGAGGCGATCTCGATGGCTCGTGGGGCCGTTCGACCTGGTCGCCGACCTGGCGTCGCCCTCGCGATCGGCTCACCCGAAGGGACCTCCACCCATCGGGCCGAGGCCGGGTCATCGCCGGCCGGGGCGAGGAGTCTGACCGGCTCGCCGCCGAAGACGCCTGCCGCACGTCGTGCCCGCCTAGCGCCCATGGCGAACCCGTACGGCGAGCCGCTGGCACCAAGCGAACGCACCTTGGCCGGCGTGCCCATCGGCAGCTCAGTGGTCGCGGGGAGCGGGAACCACGCCGGAGCCACCGGGCGCTCGTCTAGGAGGTGCGAGAGCATCCACTTGGCGCTCTCGTCGACGAAGGCCCGGCTCGTGCCCGGCCCGAGCGGGCTGCGGAGGTCGCCGAGCGCCACCTCCGAGCGCTTCACGACATGGCGGCCCGACGGCCCGTCTGTGTAGAGGATCACCCGGGAGCCGGCGATGCCGACGGCATGCAACTGGCGACGCTTGGCACCGTCGAAGTTCTCAGGCGTCAGCCTGAGCTCGACGCCGAGGGGCGAGAACCGCTCCCGGATCGTGTCGAGCGACGCCCACGAGATTGCCCGGACGCCAGCCATCCCGTCGTCGAGCTGTCCAGGGCCGCCCGGGCAGGGGATGAGCCCGCCGTCCCGCGTCGAGAGCACGGTCGCCGAGTCGGTGTTGGCGCTCGCGAACAGGCCGCCCTCGTCCGAGAGCAGGCGTTCCAGAACGGCCATGAGGAGGCGCCCACCGGCCGTCACGGCCGACGCGAAGGGCGGGAAGGCCCACGGACCGGGGTCTTCCGGGCGGTCGGCACGTCGGCGTTCTGTGCGCCTGTCGAGGCGATGCAGGGCGACGAAGCCTGCCTGGGGCTGTTGGTCGAGACGGATCCAGTCGCCATACGCGGTGCCGTTGCCGATCGCCTTCATTCCCGTCGCCATGGGGCTGTCTTTGAGAACCGCCCGGGCGCGCTGGCAGGCCGCCCACCAGTCATCGCCATACGGGTCGAAGCGGACCCGGCCTCCGAGGCGCACAACCCGCAGGCCCGGCGCCGTTCCCTCGCCCACGAGTCGCCAGGCAGAGGCGACCTCGGGGATCTTGCCGGTGAGCACCTTGGCTGCGACGAGGTCAGCGAGCGCGTACGGGAGCAGCCGGTCGCAGTGGATCGGGCCGAGGCCGACGCGGGGGACGTCGCCGCGGCCGACATACCAGGCCCTCGTTGGCAGGACGTCGCCGTCGGGGCGGACAAGGGCCACCCCGACTAGCTGAGGCCACAGCTCCGGGCCGAGGACGTCGGCCAGTTCGACCCGTTCGAGCAGCTCGCGGACCTCGTTGGTGGCGTCCACGGCCACGATGCGCTCCGAGGTGAGGAGCGGCCAGAAGCGAGACAGTCGGGCGACGTTGGAGTACTGGCTGGCGAAGTCGATAAGGCTCACCGGGACCGGGACGTGGCGGATCCGGACCTCGACTCGCGGCCCGTAGAAGGCGCCCATCGACTGCGCTAGCTGGGCGTCGGTGATCTCGGCTCGCTCCAACGGGGGGCGGACGCCGATGCGCCGGAAGTAGGCGGTGCCGATCGCCGGAGAGGAGTAGGCGCGGTCCGCCGGGAGCGGCACGGGGTGACGATGGAACTCTCTGAGCGCAGCGCCGGCAAGGTCAGAAGTGGCCGCGACGTCCTCCCGCACGTAGTCGAGCAGTTCCTCGGAAAGCACCCCGAGCGTCACCTCTCGCTTTTGGTAGCCGAGACCGAACACTGCGCTCCCGGACTCCAGCGAGTGGGCCTGGTTCGTGAGCGCGAAGAGCAGCGTGCGCAGGTCGAGGAAGTGGTCGTCGCCAGACGTGTGCTCGTCTCCGTCGTCGGGAGCGTCCCGAACCCCACTCCAGGCGAGGAGCGTGCGCTTGTTGTCCAGGCGGCGGGCGATGACGTTGGGCCGGTAGCGGTGGTCCTTTCCTTCCCACTCCCAGAGGCGCAGCACGAACGCCCCGTTGTAGAGCCCACGTCCCTCGTGCCACGAGAGCCGGAGCCGGGAGAGGTCGAAGCCCACGTTGAAGCCGACAAGCGTGGCCCTGTTGCGCCAGCACGCTCCCCACAGCATCCGCTCGCAGAACTCGTGACGGGTGAGCACCTGGAGCGTCCTGTTGGCGTCCCGCTGGCTCCTGTCGACGTCGGCAGTGGCTCGTGCCGCGTAGTCGCGTATCGCCGTCAGCTGCACGGCGTCACGAGCAAACAGGTCGTCCGCGTGGAAGAGCCCCTCTTCGGCACAACGGAGCGTCGGCCTGTTCCCCTTCCACTCGACTCGGACGTAGCGGTACGCACCGACGAGCAGGTCCCTGCCCGTCCTCGAACAGGACCGCGCCGCGACGAGACGCTGGTGATGCGATGGTTGCAGACCTGGGCGGCGGGCCGAACTCGACGGCCAGATGCGAGAGGCGGCGACCGTCGCCGCTGAGCAGCACCGTGCCGAGACCGGTTCGTTGCCGTCTCACACTGACGAGGCCCAGGCACGCCGCCGGGAGACGAACCGACGTCGACAGCTCGCCCGCCTTGCATGGGAGAGCGACCACGGCGGTGAGTCGCCCGACGTCGAGTGGTACTCGCGGCAGATCGCGCCCAGGCTGGCGAGTCTGTCGCTCACGGAGATCGCCGGGGCACTTGGCGTTTCCACGTCGTCGGCCAGCAAGTTCCGAAGAGCTCTGAGGGTACCGGCGACGCGACACTGGGAAGCGCTAGCCCAGCTCGTTGTTGTAGGAACAGTCCCTTAGCCCGGAACCACCGAAAAATAGGGCGTTTGGGAAGCCGGGACCGGCCTAGTATCCGCGAAAAGTGCCTTTCTGCAAGGGAAGATAGGGGTTACGACACCAACCCATGCCCCTTGAGAAAGGCACCATTTCGATGCGCTCATCTTCTCATAGCCCAGACCGGATTTTGGTGACTTTCGACGACGACCATGCCGTCGCCAACGCCGGGCTGATCCAGCCGGCGACGCTGGCCGATCATCTCGGGCTGCGCCAGCTCTTCGACGAGTACGTGCACCTTGGTGCTGGGCCCGGCCACGCGAACGTCGGCCTCAAGGCCATGACCTTGATCTACTCCGCTCTGGCCGGTGGCGACTGCATCGAGGACGCGGATCGGATGCGGGTGGCCGCCACGAGCGAGGTACTGGGCCACGGCGTGCGGGCACCCTCCACGCTCGGGACCTTTTTGAGATCGTTCACCTGGGGACATGTCGCCCAGCTGGACCGGGTACTCGACGAGTCGATCCGCCGTTCCTGGCAGGCCGGTGCCGGGCCCGGGCAGGGGCCGGTCACCTTGGACGTGGACTCGACGATCTGTGAGACCTACGGGCTCAAGAAGCAAGGTGCCCGCTTCGGTTACACCCGTCGGCGTGGGTATCACCCACTCCTGGCGACGGTTGCCGGCACCGAAGAGGTCGTGGGTGTGCGCCTGCGGGGCGGCAACGCCCATACCGGCCGGGGCGTGGCAGGCTTTCTCACCCAGGTGTTCAACCGTCTGCGCCGGGCGGGGGCGACCAGGCCGATAGTGATGAGAGCCGACTCGGGCTTTTACAGCTCCAAGGTGACCGAAGCCTGCCGCGACGCGGGGGTGAGCTACTCCATCACGGTCAAGACCTCCAAGGCATTGCACAAGGCGATCGCCGCCATTCCGGAGGAGGACTGGACACCGATCCCGTACTGGATCGACGACGGCGCCGATGTGGCCGAGACGACTTACCGGCCCTTCTCTGAAAAGCACCCTGAGGTTCGCCTCATCGTGCGACGGGTGAGGCCCTCTCCGGGCAGCCAGCTGGCGCTGTTCGCAACCTACGACTACCACGCCTTCATCACAGACCGTGAAGGCGAGACGATCTACCTCGAGGCCGATCACCGCCACCACGCCGTGGTCGAGGACGTGATCAAAGACTTGAAGTACGGCGTCGGGGTGAACCACCTGCCGTCCGGGCGCTTCTGCGCCAATGCCGTCTGGATGACCCTCAACGTCATCGCCCACAACCTCGGTCGCTGGGTGGGTCGCATCGGCCTCGGTAGAGATGCCACGTCCATGACCACCAAGACCCTGCGCACGCGGATGTTGAACCTGCCCGGGCGCATGACGACATCTGGTGGCAGAAGAACCCTGCACCTACCGAGGGCATGGCCGTGGGAGGAGCAGTTCAACACGATCCTCGCAAGGTTGCGTTCCATTCCCCGGCCGGTCGTCTGTCTACGCGCCTGATCTGTGCGCGCCGACGGCGTCCCGCCACCTGTGCCCGGCGCCAGCAGACGATGGTCCTCCCCAGTCCCTTATCGGGGCCTGGTCCGACATGCGCCCTCTGTCGCCTCAAAGGCTCCTTACACCCCTCGACGCCAGCTCCGGTTCATCTGTGCTGGTTCAGCGTCCGAGAGCCGATCGCCAGATGTCTTTCGGTGGTTCCGGGCTTAGTTAGACCGGCGCAGTTGCGGCAGCGGTTCTTGAGCGGCGCCCACTTCTTGCCAACGTTGCGTTACAGGTCCACCTCGAACATCTGGGGCGGCTCAATAGTTCCTGGTGCTGCTGGAGTTGGACGTTCAGAGACCGTTACGCCGCCTTGAGCCAGATCGTCAACCGTGATGAGAGGCCCGTTCACGACTCGCTCAATTAGGTCCGCTTGCGTCGGAGCGAGATCGATCAGGAATGTCAGCACATTCAGGGTCTCGAGCAGTTCAGTCGTCCAGTCGGGATCCCACGTCTTGGCGACAATGGCGTCAAGGGGCGAGGAACGTCTCCCACTCGGTTCGCGCGCACGGCGATCGAACCAGTGCTTCAGAACTTTCATTCCCGAGACTTCGTACTCCCAGACAGCCTTCTCCACGGGAGCTATCCGTCCTGTGCCGACTGATAGCTCCCGCTTCACAGGGTCGAAGTCGATAGCGTCCGGCATACCAGCCTCCGCGTCAGGGATCGCTACCTTGACTTGCGGGCGTCGCGTCCCGTCGAGGCGGGGCGAACCGTGTGGCCGTCCTGCGGACGAATCATCGAATCGTTGGCCATACGTAAACAACCACAAGATTCTCCTCCCAATCGAAATCGCCTCTTCGAAACATGAGCGGTCCGCTGTAAGAGGAAGACGGAGACCAGGAACGAGGAGATCCTGGGCGAAACGTGTTGTGTAGGCAACGCTTGCAGTGACGGCCGCGACGTATGCGAAGAGATCCTCGCCTCCCACGGATCGGCCCAGGCGAATAGACAGAAGGTTAAGGACGCCCGGCACCACGTTCGGGACATTGCCGCCGGTGTCAAGCCAAAGCGGCCAGACTCTGCCGCCGCGGCCATGGTAGTGGTGCAAGTCCGGCAGGAGATATGTCGCGGTGAGTGCAGGGCCGGCCGAAGGTGTCCTGTCATGAGGTGCGGTAAGAAAGAGCTGTCCCGGGGTCATGCGAATGGCCCAGAGCGCAGGGTTTGGCTGGTTGATCAATCGCTTGTCGGGGATGATCCACTCTCGGTCGAAGCTTCGGAACCCGTATTGAACTGGCTCTGGGCAAGGGCCACGCTCATTCTCAAGTGCTCCCGAGAGCGGCGGAAATCCGGCTAGGTTCTCGCTCAAGACGGTGTCGATGCGACGATCCCTGGGATGCGGGGCCAGTAATGCTGACTTCTCTGTGATGGGAGCGTCTACGAGTCGGCTCCAGCGCGCGCGGAGAGCGGAGGTGGATGGGCTAATCACCCAGGTCCGACCCGCCATCGTTCCTGATCCAGACCACGACAGGATGTCGTCCAGGGCAGGAAATGCCAGCCAGCCGGCGTCGCTCGCGGGCAAGAACGGTGCGCGCCAGCTGGTCGAGCAGTCGATCCATCCGCTGTCGCTTAGGTCTAGCTTCGCTAGCGCTGTGAATTTCTCTTCGCGTCGCCCGATGACTGATCGGAACCGGACTGGCGCCGGAATGTCTTTGCCAGACGAGCCGTCACGTAACGCGATAGTGATGCAGACCGGTTGTTGGACTCCCTGGAAGATGCGAGTCGGCACTTCGGGTTGATGCCCTTCCGGCGAACAGTCGATGACCCAGATTTCGTCGGCTGTCCGCCGAAGGTAATCGCGCATTCGGGCAAATCCAGGACCATTCAAGAATCCGGCGACGGTGATAAAGGCGACCACTCCTTTTTCGGATGGATGCCCCTCGAACACCTTCCAGGTAGCCCATCGCCAGAAATACACGTAGGGGTTATAGAGGTGCTTGAGGTGCGCGCCGACGTGCCAGTCGGTCGGTGGAATGAAGTCGGACAGCGGAGCCGCTCGCCTGGCCTTGAGTCGGGCGCGAGCCGCAGCCAGCTGCACTGCCTGCTCGCTGGCATTCGAGCTCCGCCGTCCCGGCAAGATTGGATCACCCTGCTCGATCCAACCCCCCTCGCCGTAACTTTGAACGCGGTACGGAGGATTCCCCAGCACAACCATGACTGGCTCCGCTCGCTTGACAAGATTCGCCTCCGTCCTACTTTCGGCTATCGGCGCGTAGATTGCCGGTAGATGGTGCTCCGCTTCATAGGGGTTCGCAAGCGTATCCGTCAGGTAGATCCGAAGCTCCCGCGCTGCAAGCGGCGCACCAAGGCGAGCAAACTCGGCCGACAGACGCACTTCAGCCACTGAGTAGGGGCCCGCTTGGATCTCGAATCCGATGAGTCGTCGCACTGCCTGGTGCATTCGAGGGCCCACCGCTCCATCTCCCTCGTCCTCTGCAACCGCTTCGGCGATGCGATCCATGACCCGAAAGAGAAAGGTCCCAGTGCCGACACCTGGGTCGACAACGGTTACTCCAGGCGATGCGAATCCTCGGTCCTGTCCAAGGCGACTTCGCAGCAGATTGTCCACAAGGCGGACGATGGGGTCCACGGCCTCGACCGGCGTGTAATAGCTTCCAGTCGCGCGGCGGAGCCTAGGATCGTAGCCCTCCAGGAAAGTCTCATAGAAGTAGAGCCACGCCGCGGGATTACCGCCACTCAACTTCGGCCAGTCATTCCTGAAGGAGCGCTTGTTGTCAAGTAGCGCTCCTCGAAGAGGAGCACGATTTTCCCAGCTCACGTAGGTCTCTCGACCTGATAGCGGACGCGCACCCTCGCCGAGGCAGGGTCAGGGCCGGCGGAGCCGCCGAAGGAAAGCCTTGACGCTGCCGACGCGCGAGGGCGCATGCTGGGCGTGGTCGAGACGGTGTTCAGGCGGTTGTTACTACCTCTTGTTCGGGGAAGGGGACACTAGGTGTCGTCTCCAGGTCCGAAGCGTGCTTCGGGAGGGGCAAGGCGCGAACGCGGTTGCCTGTCATTCCTGCGCCGTTTGACGGCATGGAGTGTTGCGGCACCACCAAGACGGGGTCAATCAGCAA
>Ga0326727_10021568_pt1 | contig 12596 bp, 7 predicted proteins | sample MB2enrmetagenome_FD_207643 | JGI IMG/M metagenome (GOLD analysis project Ga0326727, IMG submission 207643) | Lab enriched peat soil microbial communities from McLean, Ithaca, NY, United States - MB29MY | ecosystem: Environmental > Terrestrial > Soil > Wetlands > Peat | place: USA: New York...
CCACGGCATGCGGCTTTACGGCATCGACACGACTCCCGAGGCCAAACGCAACGAAGATCTCGCGACGAAGATTTTCATCGGCAACCAGACAGACCGGGCGTTCCTGCGCGAGGTACGGCGCGAGGTCGGCCTGCTCGACATCGTCATCGATGACGGTGGCCATACCGCGAACCAGCAGATCACCACGTTCGAGGAACTCTACCCCGCCATGAGCGAGAACGGTGTCTACCTGGTCGAGGACACCCACGCGGCGTTATGGGGCGGTCGTTTCAACGACCGGCCGGATGGGCAGAACATTCTGACATTTGCCGCCGCGCGCTGCGCGCAGCTCATGGAATGGTCGGGGCGGCCGGAAAATTTTCAGCAACTGATGACCAACGACCACGTGAAGCTGACCGATCGGGCGTCGGAATTCTGCCGTAGCACCAAGTCGATCACGTTTTACGACAGTATCGTTGTGTTCGAGCGTGGCCGCCGCACCGCGCCGCGGCATGAGCAGCTATAGGGATTCATCGGGATGATGCGCACCGCGGATCCACGCGCCGATGCCTGACGATACGCTTGGCCAAAGAAGCGCGGGTGGCCAAAGAAGCGCGGGTGGCCAGCGGGACGCGGGAGGCCAACGCGCCGACGCACCAATCGGCTGGGAACCCGAGCTCGCGGAGCTGCGCGCCCGCATCGCCCTCGCCCGGCAGATGGGCGGGGCGGAGCGCGTGGCACGCCAACATCAGGGCGGCCGGCTAACGGTCCGTGAGCGGATCGATCGCATGTTGGATCCCGGAACGTTCCACGAGCTTGGTTCGATCGCCGGCAAGGCCAGCTACACGCCGGACGCGCGCACCATCACCGGGTTCATGCCCGCCAATTGCGTGTTCGGCCGCGGCACGGTGGACGGCCGCCCGGTGGTGATCGCCGGCGACGATTTCACCTTGCGCGGCGGCTCGGCCGATGCCTCGATCAAGGGCAAGCCGAAAATGTCGGAACAGATCGCGGCGCAGTTCCGCATGCCGATCATCCGGCTGATCGAGGGCTCCGGCGGCGGCGGGTCGGTGAAGACGATCGAAACGACCGGCCGCGCCAACCTGCCCGGCGGCCTGACCGAGACCACCGCGTTCGATCTCGTCGCCGACAACATGGGGCTGGTGCCGGTGGTGGCGCTGGGCCTCGGCTCGGTGGCCGGTCTCGGCGCGGCCCGCCTGGCCGCCAGTCATTATTCGGTGATGGTGAAGGATATCGCGGCGGTGTTCGTCGCCGGCCCGCCGGTGGTGGAACGATTGGGCGAACCGCGTACCAAGCAGGAGCTTGGCGGCTGGGAGGTGCAGTTGGGGTGCGGCGCGGTGGATCACGCCGTCGATACGGAGGAGGAAGCATTCGCCGCGGCGCGTCGCTTCCTGTCGTACCTGCCAAGCTCGATCTGGGACCTGCCGCCGCGCGGTCCCGGCTGGGACGATCCGGCGCGGCGCGAGGATTTCCTGATTGGCGCGATCCCGCGCGACCGGCGACAGGCTTACCACATGCGCCGCATCATCGAGGCGGTGGTCGACCGCGACAGCCTGTTCGAGCTCGGCAGCCGGTTTGGCCGCTCGATCATTACGTGCCTGGCGCGGCTGGATGGCTGGCCCGTGGCGCTGCTGGCGGGCGATCCGCTGTATCATGGCGGCGCCTGGACCGCGGATGCCTGCCAGAAGATCATCCGCTTTGTCGACATGGCGCAGACGTTTCACCTGCCGATCGTTCACCTGGTGGATTGTCCGGGCTTCCAGGTCGGCCTCGCCGCCGAATCGAGCGCGGTGATCCGCTGGGGCGTGCGGGCGCTGAGTGCGATCAACCAGACCACGGTGCCGTGGTGCAGCGTGATCGTGCGCAATTGTTACGGTGTCGGCGGGCTTGGCCATCAGCCGGTCAGTCATCTGTGCGTGCGCTACGCCTGGCCGTCGGCAAGCTGGGGATCGCTGCCGCTGGAGGGGGGCATCGAGGCGGCCTACCGCGCGGAGATCGATGCGGCGGCGGACGGGGAAGCCAAGCAGGCGGAGATCGAGGCGCGGCTGAACGCGTTGCGCTCGCCGTTCCGCACTGCCGAAACGTTCTGGGTCGAGGAGATCATCGATCCGCGCGAGACGCGCCGCCTGCTGACCGACTTCGCCAACCTGGCGGCACCGTTGCGCACGCCAGGACCGTCAAGCTTCGCGATGCGTCCCTAGTCACTTTACCTCGCCCGCACTTGCGGGAGAGGCGTACGTGAACCATCGGCCATGCAAACCGCGCATTGGGGTACGGTTGATAGAAGCCTATACTCCGGCTAGCGTCTGCTGTTGACGACACGGGGGGAAGGTCGCAGAAAGCGCCGCCGTTGAATCCGCCGCAGCCAAAACCGGCGCGCGGATGGGAGGAGTCCGCCTTGAAGCCGACCGATATCCGGGACCCTGAGTATTTCCACAAGGTTGTGGATTGCCAATACGCGTGCCCCGCGCACACGCCCGTCCCCGAATACATCCGCCTGATCGCCGCCGGCCGCCACGCCGACGCCTACATGATAAACTGGCGCTCCAATGTCTTCCCCGGCATCCTTGGCCGCACCTGTGACCGGCCCTGCGAGCCAGCCTGCCGTCGTGGCCGCGTCGAAAAGGAACCGGTAGCGATCTGCCGGCTCAAACGCGTCGCCGCTGACCACAAGGGCGACGTCAGCGGGCGCATGCCAAAACCTGCTGCGGTGCACAATGGAAAACGCATCGCGCTCGTGGGCGCCGGCCCGGCCTCGCTCGCCGTCGCGCGCGATCTTGCCCCGCTCGGCTACCACTGCGTGGTTTACGATTCGGACCCGCGCGCCGGCGGCATGATCCGCAGCCAGATCCCGCATTTCCGCCTGCCGGTCGAAGTCATCGACGAAGAGGTCGCCTACATCACCGACCTTGGGCTGGAAATGCGGCTGGGCCAGCGGGTCGACAGCATGAAGGCGCTGCTCGCCGAGGACTACGACGCGATCTTCGTCGGCTCCGGCGCCCCGCGCGGGCGCGACCTGGATATCCCCGGCCGGCAGGAAGCCGCGGCGAATATTCATATCGGCATCGATTGGCTGTCATCGGTCTCGTTCGGCCACATCAGCAAGATCGGCAAGCGCGTCATCGTGCTGGGCGGCGGCAACACGGCGATGGATTGCTGCCGCTCGTCGCGCCGCCTCGGCGGTGAGGACGTGAAGGTGATCGTTCGTTCCGGCTTCGAGGAGATGAAGGCGTCCCCGTGGGAAAAGGAGGACGCGATGCACGAGGACATCCCGATCCTTAATTTCCTGGTGCCCAAGGCGTTCCTGCACGAGGGCGGCAAGCTGACGGGCATGTCGTTCGAGAAGGTGAAGGCGGAATACGACGACAAGAAGCGCCGCCGCCTGGTGCCGACCGGCGAGCCCGAGCAGATCTTCGACTGCGACGACGTGCTGGTCGCGGTCGGCCAGGAGAACGCGTTCCCGTGGATCGAACGCGATGCCGGCATCGAATTCGACAAATGGAACATGCCGATCGTCGATGAGACCACGTTCGCCAGCAGCAACCCGCGCGTGTTCTTCGGTGGCGACGCGGCGTTCGGGCCGAAGAACATCATCTGGGCGGTGGCGCACGGCCAGCAGGCGGCGGTGTCGATCCATCTGCTGTGCCAGGGCCAGGACGTCGCGCAACGCCCGCCGCCGCATGTGACGCTGGCGTCGCAGAAGATGGGCATCCATGAGTGGAGCTACGATAACGACATCTCGCTCGACCTGCGCTTCAAGGTGCCGCATCGCGACAAGACAATATCGTTGCGTGACATCTCCGCCGAGGTCGAGCTTGGCTTCGATGACCAGCAGGCCTTTGCCGAGGCGCAACGTTGTCTGAATTGCGACGTGCAGACGGTGTTCAGCGACAGGCTTTGCATCGAATGCGATGCCTGCGTCGACATCTGCCCGGTCGATTGCATCACCTTCACGCCGAACGCCGATGAGGACACGCTGCGCGCGAGCCTGATGGCGCCGGCGCTGAACGTGACGCAGGAGCTTTACGTCTCGGCCGATCTGAAGACCGGCCGGGTGATGGTGAAGGACGAGGACGTGTGCCTTCATTGCGGCCTGTGTGCCGAACGTTGCCCGACCGGCGCGTGGGACATGCAGCGTTTCCTTCTCGATATCGCGCACGCGGAGAACGCATGTTGCAGTCTACAGCCGGCCTAAGCGCCGACGGCGTGGCGCGCCGTGAAAGCGTCAACGACTTTGTCGTCAAGTTTGCCAACGTCAACGGCTCCGGCTCCGCCAGCGCCAACACGCTGTTCGCGAAATCGGTGCTGCGCATGGGCATCCCGGCGACACCGCGCAACATCTTCCCCTCCAACATCCAGGGCCTGCCGACCTGGTATGAGGTGCGGATCAGCGAGGCCGGCTATCTTGGCGCGCGTGGCGGCGGCGTCGACCTGATGGTGGCGATGAACCCGCAGACCTGGGACAAGGACGTCGCCGAGGTCGTGCCCGGCGGCTACCTGTTCTATGACTCGACCAAGCCGATGCCGCCGGCGAAGTTCCGCCGCGACATCAACGTTATCGGCGTGCCGCTGACCGAGATGTGCAACCGCGAATACAGCGATCCGCGGCAGCGCCAATTGTTCAAGAACATCATCTACATCGGCGCGCTGGCCGCGCTGCTCGACATGGATGTCGCGGCGATCGAAGCATTGTTGCGCGAGCAGTTCAAGGGCCGCGAAAAGCTGATCACTGCCAACCTGCACGCGTTGCACATGGGCCACGACTACGCGCTGGCCAACCTGACCTGCCCGATCGGTCTGCGCATGCGCCGAAGCGGCGCGGTGGGTGACCGCATTTTCATCGAGGGCAATGCGGCGGCGGCGCTGGGCGCGGTGTATGGCGGTGCCACCGTTTGCGCCTGGTACCCGATCACGCCGTCGTCGTCGCTCGCCGAGGGGTTCATCCGCTATTGCAACCGCTACCGGATTGATCCGGAAACCAAGCAGAACCGTTTCGCCATCGTGCAGGCGGAGGACGAGCTGGCCTCGATCGGCATCGTGATCGGCGCCGCCTGGAACGGGGCGCGGGCGTTCACCGCGACCTCCGGGCCGGGCATCTCGCTGATGCAGGAATTTCTGGGCTTGGCGTATTTTGCCGAGATCCCCGCGGTGATCTTCGACGTGCAGCGCTCCGGCCCGTCGACCGGCATGCCGACGCGCACGCAGCAAACCGATCTGCTGACCTGCGCCTATGCCAGCCATGGCGACACCAAGCACGTGCTGCTGTTCCCCGAGGACCCGCACGAATGTTTCGAGTTCGGTGCGCTGGCGTTCGATCTCGCGGACCGGCTGCAGACGCCGATCTTCGTCATGCTGGACCTGGAGATCGGCATGAACGAGCGGCTGTGCAAGCCGTTCGCCTGGGATGACAGCCGCACGCTCGATCGCGGCAAGGTGATGACGGCAGAGGAGCTGACCGCCGGCAAGGATTTCGGCCGCTATCTGGATGTGGACGGCGACGGCATTCCATATCGCACCTATCCGGGCACGCATCCGACGCGCGGTGCCTATTTCACCCGCGGCACCTCGAAGGATCGTTACGCGCGCTACACCGAAGAAGGGCCGGCCTACCAGGACAACATGGAGCGGCTGCTGCGGAAGTTCGGCACCGCGGCGAACCTCGTTCCGGCCCCGGTGATGCGCGAGGCACGCGAGCCGACCCGGGTGGGGGCGATCTATTTCGGCTCCACCAGCCCGGCGATGGACGAGGCCGATGACATCCTGGCCGAGCGTGGCGTGCATATCGACCTGATGCGGGTGCGCGGCTTCCCGTTCAACAACGAGGTGCGGGCGTTCATCGCCGCGCACGAGCTGGTGTTTGTGGTCGAGCAGAATCGCGACGCCCAGTTGCGCACGCTGCTGATGACCGAGCTCGACATCGACCCGGCGAAGCTGGCGCGGGTGCTGCATTACGACGGCACGCCGATCACCGCGCGTTTCATTGTCGATGCCATCGCTGACCGTGTTGACGACCTGAAGATCGTTCCGTTTCGCAAGGCTGCACCATGACATTCCTCGCCAAGCCGAAACTGCACCACCCCGGCCTGCCGACCAACGCGCTGGGCTACACGCGCCGCGACTATGAGGGCGCGATCTCCACGCTGTGCGCCGGCTGCGGCCACGATTCGATCAGCGCCGCCATCGTGCGGGCCTGTTTCGAGCTCGATCTGCCACCGCATCGGATTGCCAAGCTGTCCGGCATCGGCTGCTCGTCGAAGACGCCGACGTATTTCCTCGGCGCGTCGCACGGCTTCAATTCGGTGCACGGGCGGATGCCGTCGGTGCTGACCGGTGCCAACCTGGCCAACCGCGACCTGATCTACCTCGGCGTGTCGGGCGACGGTGATTCCGCCTCGATCGGCCTCGGCCAGTTCGCCCATGTGATGCGGCGCGGCGTGAACATGGTTTACATCGTCGAGAACAACGGCGTGTATGGCCTGACCAAGGGGCAATTCTCCGCCACCTCGGACCGCGGCGCCAAGTCGAAGCGCGGCGTGACCAACACCGACGAGGCGATCGACATGATCGGCATGGCGCTGCAGCTCGGCGCCACCTTCGTCGCGCGCAGCTTCTCGGGCGACAAGGCGCAACTGGTGCCGCTGATCAAGGCGGCGCTGGCGCACGAGGGTGCGGCGTTCATCGACTGCGTCTCGCCGTGCGTGGCGTTCAACAATCATGATGGGTCCACCAAGAGCTTCGATTATGTGCGCGAGCACAACGAGGCGGTGAACTTCCTCGACGTGATCAGCGGGCGCGAGCCGATCGCGGTGGATTACGCACCCGGCACGGTTGAGCTGGTGCGCCAGCACGACGGCACGTATCTGAAGCTGCGCAAGCTGGCCGATGACTACAACGTGCATGACCGGGTGGCGGCGATCGGCTGGCTGCAACAGCGGCACGCGGCAGGCGAGATCGTCACCGGGCTGCTGTATGTCGATCCGGATCCGGACGATATGCATCGGCACATGCACACGGTTGCGACGCCGCTGAACGAGCTGGGCGAGAAGGAACTGTGTCCGGGCGCGTCGGCGCTGGACAAACTGAACGCGAGCCTGCGCTGAGTGGGATGTGTAGGGCAGCGAACCCGGATGCATGGCAACGCCCTGCCACCGTCATGGCTGCCGACACGCGAAACCGAAACGTTCATTATACGTCATGGCCGGACTTGATCCGGCCATCCTCTTGGTGCGTGCGGCACGGGGGACAGGGCGAGGGTGCGTGCCGACCGGCAGCAAGAGGATGGCCGGATCAAGTCCGGCCATGACGTAGGGGGGCACTGATGCTGCTCGCGGGCGACATCGGCGGGACCAAGACGCTGCTCGCGCTCTACGCGCCCGACGGCGATCCCAACACGCCCGCCGCGGTGACCGAATACCACAGCGCCAGCTACGCCAGCCTGGACCTGATGGTTCGCGACTTCCTGGCCCAGGCGGGTGCGACACCGACCGACGCCAGCTTCGGCGTGCCCGGCCCGGTCATCGGCGGCCGCGCGCACACCACCAACCTGCCGTGGGTGCTCGATGAAGCGGCGCTCTCGCAAAGCCTCGGCCTGCGCCGCGTCTCCTTGCTGAACGATTTGCAGGCGATCGCCACCGCCGTGCCGCGCCTGCGCCCGACCGACCTGCACAATATCAACCCCGGCACCCGCCTCCAGAACGGACCTATGGCTGTCGTCGCGCCGGGCACCGGCCTCGGCGAAGCGTTCCTGATCTGGAACGGTGACCGCTACATCGCGTGTTCCTCGGAAGGTGGCCACGCCAGTTTCGCTCCCACCAACGAGGCGCAGGTGGCGATCTGGCGGCACCTGGCGAGCCGTTTCGGCCACGTGTCGGTTGAGCGCGTCTGCTCGGGTCCCGGCATCGCCAATATCTACGACTGCCTGCGCGACGCCGCGCCTGACCAGGAGCCAGCGGCGTTTGCCGCTGCCCTCGCGCAGGCGCCCGACCGCACGCCTTTGATCACTCAGGCAGCGTTGGAGCAGCCGCAAGCCAACAAGCTTGCCGCCGACGCGCTGGATATGTTTGTCGCCATCCTCGCGAGCGAGGCCGGCAACATGGCGCTGAAGGTCCTGGCCACCGGCGGCGTCACCTTGGCCGGTGGCATTCCGGCGCACATCCTGCCGCGCATCACCGACGGACGATTCCTCCAAGACTTTACCGACAAAGGTCGGTTCAAGGAGCTGCTGAGCCGCGTGCCGATCGACGTGGTGACGACGCGCGCCGCCCTGCTGGGGGCTGCGCTGCACGGCCTGGATCAAATGCGCATGGGCTGAATTCGCCCGGGTTGAAAAGCCGCGGCGGAACCACCCAATAGCGGTCAGCGTGACCTCGCCACCCGCCCGGGCGGCGTGCCAAACGGGGAGACGACGTGGTGCCCAACCCCAAGTCCGATGCGCCGCCTCACGCCGATGCGCCGCCGCACGCCGATGCGCCGCCGCACTCAGACGCAATCGTCTTCTTCGGCGCCACCGGCGACCTGGCCTACAAGCAGGTGTTTCCGGCGCTGCTCGGCCTGGTGCGCGATGAAAAGCTGAACGTGCCGATCGTCGGCATGGCGCGGGCGGGATGGTCGCTGGAGAAGCTCAAGGCGCGCGCCGCCGACAGCCTGCGCGCCCATCATATCGCGGACAACGGCGCGACGCGGCGACTGCTGAACCTGATGCGCTACGTCGACGGCGACTACAGCGACCCGGCCACATTCCAACGCCTGCGCAATGAACTTGGCGACGCGAAGCGTCCGCTGCACTACCTGGCGGTGCCGCCCAGCATGTTCGCCTCGGTGGCGGGCGGGCTTGCCGCGTCGGGCTGTGCCGAGGGTGCGCGGCTGGTGATCGAGAAGCCGTTCGGTCACGATCGCGACAGCGCGCGGACGCTCAGCACGCTGCTGGCCCAGAATTTCCCCGAGCAAAGCATCTTCCGTATCGATCATTATCTCGGCAAGGAGCCGGTGCAGAACATCGTCTACACGCGCTTCGCCAACTCGATGTTCGAGCCGATCTGGAACCGCGACCACATCTGCAGCATCCAGATCACCATGGCGGAGGATTTCGGCGTGCAGGACCGCGGCCGGTTCTATGACGAGACCGGCGCGATCCGCGATGTCGTGCAGAACCACATGCTGCAGGTGCTGGCGCAGCTCACGATGGATCCCCCGACCGGCGAGGAACATGAGGCGATGCGCGACCAGAAGGCCGCGCTGCTGAAGGCGGTGCGGCCGCTTGGGCGCGACGATGTCGTGCGCGGCCAGTATGAGGGGTACCAATCGGTCGAAGGCGTGCGGGCCGGGTCCACGGTTGAGACGTTCGTGGCGCTGCGGCTGTTCATCGACACCTGGCGCTGGTCCGGCGTGCCGATTTATATCCGTGCCGGAAAGAGCCTGCCGGTCACGGCGACCGAGGTGACGGTCCAGTTCAAGCGGCCGCCGCGCGAGACATTCGACGAGATCGTGCCGACGAACTCCGGGCACATGCGGATGCGCATCAGCCCCGACGTCACGGTGGCGATGGGGGTGCGCGTCAAGCTGCACGGCGAGCGCATGATCGGCGAGGATGTGGAGATGATCCTGACCGAGCAGGCGGCCGACCTGATGCCGCCCTATCAGCGGCTGCTGTGGGACGCGATACGCGGCCTGGGCGAGTTGTTCGGGCGCGACGATATCATCGACGCGCAGTGGCGCATTGTCGAACCGATTCTGGACGATGCGACACCGGTCTATCCTTATGCGCCCGGAAGCTGGGGGCCGCCCGAGGCGGAGGCGCTGGTTGGCACCGACGGCCCCTGGCGCAACCCGCGCCTGACGCCGGACGCGGCGTCATGATGCGGCGCGAAGATCAGGCGTCCTGCCGGCAACCATCGCGATGAGCGGCGATGCGAGGGACCGATACAAGCAGTCCGCGGCGGCCTTCGCTGTTGGCTTCGTGCAACCGGGCATGGTCGTCGGGCTTGGCACCGGCTCCACCGCGATCCATGCGACACGCGGAATCGCCACGGCACTGCAACAGAATACCCTGCGCGACATCACCGGCTTCGCGACCTCGCGCGTGATCTGGCAGGAGGCGGTGCGGCTCGGCATTCCGATGCTGACCGAGGACATGCCGCGCGCGATCGACCTGACGATCGACGGCGCCGACGAAATCGATCCGGATCTGAATCTGATCAAGGGTGGCGGCGGTGCCCTGTTGCGCGAGAAACTCGTCGCCCAGGCCAGCGCCCGCGTCATTATCATTGCCGACGACAGCAAATTGTCCCCCCGCCTGGGGACGCGCTTCGCGCTGCCGGTTGAGGTCCTGCAATTCGGCTGGCGGTCGCAGCAACGGTTCCTGGAGTCGCTTGGTGCGGAGGTTACCGTGCGGCACACCCGCGATGGCGCCGTTTTTCGGACCGACCAGGACAATATGGTCCTCGATTGCGCCTTCGGCCCGATCGCCGACGCGACCGGTCTTGCGGCAACGCTGTCGGCTCGCGCAGGGATCGCCGGTCACGGACTGTTCCTCGGCATTGCCACCGACGTGATTGTCGCCGGTGTCGATGGGGTTACGCATAGGCAACGAAACCGACCGGCGTGATCGGTCCGACGCTGTTTGTCGGGCTCGGTCGTTGTCCGTTGCGCCGTGCTCACCTGCCTGCGCGACCCGGCGGCGGCAGGCTGACGCGGCGGCTCCGAAGCGCTGACACGCTGCTGCCGCTCCCAACGGGAGAGATGGAAGCAATCGCCGGACGCCGGCAATAACAAGAGCGGCAATATCGGCTTAGGCAACGCACGAAATTAACAGCTTCGGGGGGCGCACTGTCGACGCCAGAACGGTGTTGGGCGCCATGAACCACCCGAATGGCTCGTTTCAACAATCTCGGCCGGAATAAACCAACTGGTAATGGATTGGCGCGAAATTGGCCTCGGCAACAGCGGCAGCTGGCGCTCGGCGTGGGTTGCCGACATTCCCAAGCGTGGCGGGCACCAATCCGTCGCGCGGCGGATCTGGTGCAAAGGCAATTGTTGGGATGAGGTTTGCAGGGCGGTGATCGGCGATGACCGGGACGCAGGCGGAAGCCTGACCAGAGCCGGCCTGGGTGATGTAGCCCCGGACCACACGATTCCCAAGCGACACACAATGGTATGGTCGCACCTGCCGTATCTTGCCTCGGAACTGCGGCCACTGCTGGCGGAGATACTTGCGATCTGCGCATTGCTGGCTCTGCTGTGGGGCGGCATTGCGTTCATGCTGGAGACCAGCCACGACAGCACCGCCGCCGGCGCCGTGCTGGCGGGCCGCAACCTCGCGCGCGCCTTCGAGGAGAGCACGCGGCGCGCGGTCAGCGAGATCGACCAGACATTGCTCAGCGTCCGCGCGTTCTACGCGCTGCAGGGCGGGCGGTTCGACATCAACGAGTGGGTGCGGACACAGCATCGGGCAGACTGGATGACGGTCAATCTTGGCCTGGCTGATGCGACGGGAAACGTCTTCACCAACACGACCGCCCTGCCGCCGGGAGGTGCCAACATCTTCGACCGGCCGCATTTTCGTATTCACCTGACGCCCGGCCGGGACGAGCTTTATATCAGCCGTCCGGTCATCGGTCGCATTTCCGGCCAGCAGACCATCCAATTCACCCGCAAGCTGATCGGCGCGGACGGGCAGTTCGCCGGGGTGATCGTCCTGTCGATCGGCTGCGACGAGTTGTCGCGCTTCTACGGTACGTTGGACGTCAACACGGGCTATATCGAGCTGATCGATCTCGAAGGGATCGTTCTGGCACGCGGTCCAACCGGGACGGGCCTCATTGGCCGGGATATCTCCGCCAGTCCGCTGTTCCAAGCGCTGCGTGCATCCGCCAGCGGCCTCTATCGCGGGCGCACGTCGATCGACGGCGTCGCCCAGTTCGTCGATGTGCGGCGGCTCGCGGACTACGGGCTGGCGGTGCTGGTCGGGCTCGATGAGACAACGGTGTTTCAACCGTATTATCTCCTGCAACGCCGGCTGATTGGTTCCGGCCTGGTGGCCAGCATCATCATGCTGGTCTGCGGGGTGGTCTGGATCCGGCATAGGCGCCATGCCGTGCGTACGCGGCGGGCGCTCGATGTGACGCTGGGCGCCATCAGCCAGGGCATCCTGATGGTGGACGATCATGGCAGGGTGCCGGTGATCAACCAGCGCGCGATCGAACTGCTCGACCTTGGCAGCGTCGCAGGCGGCCAGAACGCTTCCGGGATCACGCTGGCCTCGCTCGGGCTGGCCGACCGGCCCGACCTTGTAATCGGCGCCTCTGTGCCCGATCGCTATGACCGCTATCGCAATGACGGCGCGATCATCGAGGTCAACAGCCACCGCCTGCCGAGCGGCGATACGGTGCAGACTTTCACCGACGTGACCGAACAGCGGCACGCCGAGACCCGCATCCGCTACCAGGCGCATCACGACTACCTCACCGGCCTGCCGAACCGGGTCACGTTGCGCGACCGTCTGACCGAGTTGCTCGAGCAGGGCATACAAGCCGGGCGCGTTGCGGCGATGATGCTGATCGACCTGGACGGCTTCAAAAGTGTCAATGACACGCTGGGGC
>Ga0326727_10021569_pt1 | contig 12595 bp, 5 predicted proteins | sample MB2enrmetagenome_FD_207643 | JGI IMG/M metagenome (GOLD analysis project Ga0326727, IMG submission 207643) | Lab enriched peat soil microbial communities from McLean, Ithaca, NY, United States - MB29MY | ecosystem: Environmental > Terrestrial > Soil > Wetlands > Peat | place: USA: New York...
GTTTCTCAGCAACGGTTCGGTATACTCGCTTGCCGCTCTCTGACTTCACGCCATCTTCATGGTCCATGAACCCATCGTTCGGCACTACACCACTACCGATCCAGATGGAATCTCCGAACGCTTACGGAGCCGATGCTGTACCCGCCACTTTGGCTGTGCTGGCGTTCTTGCGCGCAATTACCATCCGGCAGCGCATCATGGCTGCATGTTAACCTCCGATTGCCGGACCCTCGCCAGCCCGGCACACAGCCCAAAAACAGCCAAGAATCGGCTCGTCGGCGTCTGGCCTATCGACGCACAACCTGCGCGGCTGCCGCAATCCGTCCCGGAATAACTGACAATTGACTTCCGTTCCTTACTCCTCCCGCAGAACCTCCAACGGCCTCAACCCAAGAATCCGGTAGCTCGCAATCCATCCCGTAGCCGTAGCCAGCACCGCCGTTCCCACCAGCGCAATCAGCGTCGCCAGCCACTCGATATGAAACCCAACCTCTAGCTTGCGCAGCAGCACCCGCGTCAGCAGGTTGGCAAACACCACGCCTACTGACCCTGCCAGCAGCCCCAGCACGCTAAACTCCACGCTGAAGGTGCGCACGATCCGCATCCGCGTCGCTCCCAGCGTCTTCAGCACCACCGCCTCCTGCATCCGCCTGAAGCGCGTGCTGGCGATGCTCGAAGCCAGAATTGCGAGCCCCGCGAAGATCGAGAACCCGGCCAGAAACCGCACCACAAACGTGATCTGATTTATCACGCTCTCGATCCGCTCCAGCACGTCGGCCAGGTTGATCACCGTCACCGTCGGAAACGCCGCAAACAGCGCCCGTTCCATCCCCGCCACCTGCTTGGGATCGATGTGCGCTCCGCCATACCAGGTGGCCTGCTGGTCCTTGAGCTGGCCGGACGGCAGCACAAACTGAATCCGCGCCCCCAGATGGTTCCCGTCGGCTCGATAAATCGCGGCAACCTTGAGCTTGCGCACGCTTTCGCCCACCTCCAGCTCGACCACTGAGCCCACGCCCAGGTGCAGCCGCAGCGCCACTCCTTCACCCATCGCCAGCTCCGCAGCTTCTGCATCCGTCCACCACTTACCTTGCGTGAGCTTGTCGCCCGCCGGAGCCGCATCGGCCCAGCTCAGCTCCGCACTCTCCAACATCCGCCGTGGAAAATGCTGTTCCTTCATCTGCTCCACAGGCTTGCCGTTCAGCGAGATGAACCGCCCCGTCACCACCGGCATCAGATCCAGCGCCTGGCTCACTCCCGCCTGGTGTTGAAAGAAATCCTTCACGCCCGCAACCTCATCGGTGGTCACATCCACGAGAAAGATGTTGGGCAGCTTGGGCGAGGCGGTCTCGCGAATATCCCGCAGCAGCGCCGCCTGCATCAGGAAGACCGCCAAGATCAGCATCACACCCGTGCCCAGCGCCGCCAACACCGCCGCTGACTGGTTCCCCGGCCTATAGAGATTCGCCAATCCGTGCCGTAGCGAAGAAGGCAGCCGCAGGCGCACCCGGTCGAGCAGAAAGCGCAACGTCCTCAACGACACCGCCGCCAGCACCAGCAGCACCACCAGCGCAATCGCGAAGTACAGCGCAAACCTCCACCCCACCGTGACCGAATCCGACAAAGCCCAGGCAATCCCTCCCAGCGCCACAACCACCAGCACCGAGATTCCCAGTTGCAACCGCCGCGCCCACCAACCGGCCAGCCATGCATCAACATGCGCCCGCATAACTTTAAGCCAGCGAACGATTTGAGCTAGTGCCCTCAACGCAAACTTGGGAAGCGAAAACCACAACAGGGGTACCGCCCAGCTCACCGACCATGCATAGACTCCAGAAATGATCCGCAGCAAGAAGGTCGGGGATAGTCGCTCCAAAATGCGCGAGATTAGCGGCCGCTCGATCCACTCCTCGACGTTTCCGCCCGGTCCCTGCTCGACCAGCCGCCGCAGCACCAGCACCGGCCTGACGTTTCGCACATCCAGCAACGGCGGCAAACAAAACAGCAACGTCGTCAGCAAACCCGTTCCCAACCCCGCCGCCACCGACCTCCAGGGAAACTCAAGCTGCGCCTCGACCGGCAGCAGCTTGCCAAATACCGCCGGCAATACCGCCATGACCCCCAAGCCAGCAGCCACGCCCAGCAAGCCTCCCGCCAGCCCCAGCCCCAGCGTTTGAAGAAGAAAAATCCGCAGCAAATCTCCCGACCCCGCGCCCACCGCCTTCAGAATGGCCAGCATATCCATCCGCTGCTCGAGGTGCGCATGCATGGCCATGGCCACGCCGATCGCTCCCAGCACCATCGCCACCAGGCAGATCAGACTCAGAATCGCTGTGGCATTGTCCAGACCCTGGCTCAGTCCCGGATTACCCTCTTTGAAGTCCATCACCTGCGCGTCGGGCAGCGCCTCCTCTACTTGCTTGCGCACCGCCTCCGCCTCCGCCCCGATCGAGACTCCCGCCGCCAGCTTTTCCGGCAGTTTCACCAGCAACCGCTCGCTCACCCTGCTTCCCGGCGCCAGCAATCCTGTTCGCGCCAGCGCCGCCTGCGAGATCATCACCCGCGGTCCCCATCCCGCTCCGGCACTGATGCGGTCGGGCTCCTGTTTCAGCATCGCCGAAATCCTGAAGCTTCTGCCCCCCAGCCGCAGCGTTTGCCCTACGCGCGCGTTCAGGCGAATGAGGAATTCCTCCGCCACTACCGCCGAATCGCCATCCAGAGCTTGTTTCAAGCCGATCGCCGGCTCCAGCTCCGCCGTGCCGTAGTAGGGGTACTCATCCGGATCGACAGCCTTGAGCGAAACCAGCAGCGGCACCGGGTCCGGCGCCACTGAAGCCATCGAAACGGCTTCCGTCACCCACGTCAACCGAATGCCGCCCGCCCCTTGCTTCTCGATCCCGGCAATCTTGCGCGTCTCGTCGCCCGTCGGCTGGTGAAAGATCCGCGCACTCAGGTCCCCGGCCATCAGCGAGCGTGCCTCCAAACTTAACGTCCGCCTGAAGCTCTCACTGAACCCCCTCACCCCCACCAGGGCCGCAACCCCCACCGCCACCGACAACACCACAAACCCGAACTTGGCCGGCGCGGACTTCAAATCCCGCCAGCCTATCGCTCCAGCTCGCTTCCAGCTCAACGCCTGCTTAGCCATTTTTCTCCTGGTGTTGGACCAGGGTCTCGCGTGAAGCGGAGAACGGCAGAGAGTCCTCCACCACCATTCCGTCCCTTAGCACAATCTTCCGGTCCGCGCGGCTTGCCACCTCCGGGTCGTGAGTCACGAGCACCAGTGTGGTCCCCGCCCGCTTGTTCCGTTCCAGCAGCAGGTCCAGAACCATCCGCCCATTCTCCGAGTCAAGGTTTCCTGTCGGCTCATCGGCCATCACAATCGGCGGCTCCACAACAAACGCCCGCGCCAGCGCCACGCGCTGCTGTTCTCCGCCTGAAAGCTGCACCGGATAGTGGTCCACTCGCTCTGCCAGCCCAAACTCGACCAGCAGCCGCTGCGCCTGGCTCAGTCCGTTCCCCTTTACATTCAGCTCATACGGCAGGAGCACATTTTCCAGAGCCGTCAGCGTCTGAATCAACTGGTACGACTGAAACACGAACCCGATCTTCTGTCCCCGCACCTGGGCCAGTTCCGCTTCGGCCAGATTGTGAATCGGTACGCCATCCAACCAGATCTCGCCCGTGCTCGGCGTATCCAGGCCTGCTAGCAGGCCCAGCAGCGTGCTCTTCCCGCTCCCGCTCGCCCCCACAATGGCCACAAACTGCCCCGCCGGAATCGTCAGCGAGATCCCTTTGAGAATCTCCACCCGCCGCGCCCCATTCTGAATCCACTTCTTCGCATCCCGAACTTCAATCACTCCGCCCCCCAGCACCCTCGCCCTGATCCCTGATCCCTGTTCCCTGTCTTTCGCTACACTGTTGCTGTGGACGTTGGCCGCAGACTTATCGTTTCCTTTTGCCTGCTGCTCGTGGCCGTCCCACTCCTCGCCGCCGACCGGCCTCTGCTGGTTTGCTACGGCGACAGCATCACCGCCGGCTACGGACTGCAAACCGGCCAGGCCTATCCCGACTTCCTGCAGAAAAAACTCGACAGCCTCGGATATCGGTACAAGGTAAACAACCAAGGCGCCAGCGGCGCCACCACCAAGGACGCCGTCGCCGATCTGCGCTCCATCCTTCGACTGCGCCCCGAAATCGTGCTGGTGGAATTCGGCGGCAACGACGGCTTGCGCGGCCTTCCCCTCGATCAGACCCGCCGCAATCTCGACCAGGTCCTCACCGCGCTCGAAGCCGCCCACATCAAAATCCTCTTCGCCGGCATCACCCTCCCGCCCAACTACGGACCGGACTATATCTCGGCCTTCCAGCAGGTCTACCACGACCTGGCCCAGAAGCACCACACCGCCTTCGTGCCCATGATCTACAGAGACCTCGTCCACGTCCCCGGCACCATCCAGCCCGACGGTATCCACCCCACCGCCAAGGGCTCCGAGATCATCGCCAACACCCTGATACCTGTTCTGAAGCCACTTCTTCGCAAGTAGGAGAGATCGGGGAAGACGGAACGACTCTGAACGAATGGGAGATAGGAAGAACAGGGGTGTCGTTCCGGAACTTCGATGGTTTTGCAGCGGAACCAGAGTCGATGGATCCCGAAAGCACAGCATTCCAGTCGACGCGACCCCAAGGAGCGGCGACCTCGCAACAGACTCAACAGGCCACAGTAGCTCTGGTTCCGCTCTAGGGATGGACCCAATGCCGCGTCGGGTCGCGCCTATTCCGATTTTTGACAAGTACCCCGTGGGCCAAATAACGTTATTCCGTCTATGAACAATTCCATTTGAGGAAATCTTTCCGTGTCGAGTTCGGCTCGCTCGTTGTGAGAAATCTTCCGTCATTTCCAACCCCGCAGGCGAGCCGCACGATGGACAGGGATGTTTTTCTAGTGAGCACGGAGATGAGAGAGAGAACGATGCGCTGGATGGCTTTGGGAGCTGCGCTGGGAACGATGGCGATCCCGCTTGGCGCGTTGCCGGCCCCGGCGTTCACCGGGCCGGTCCAGTTGCGGGTGGACGAAATGAAGACGCCGCTGGGGATCGACGATCCGGCGCCGCGGCTGTCGTGGCAGTTGCGGGACTCGGCAAGAGGCGCAATGCAGTCGGCGTATGAGGTGCTGGTTGCTACTGACGCCGCTGGGTTGCGAGCGGGCCATGCGGATGTGTGGGATAGCGGCAGGGTGAAGTCGGGCCAGAGCTTGAATGTGCGGTACGCGGGGCCAGTGCTCAAGCCCTCCACGAGGTACTTCTGGCGGGTGAAGGTGTGGGATGCGGTGGGCAAGCTGTATAGGGTGAGTGAGGCGAGCTGGTGGGAGACAGGACTGCTGAAACAGGAGGCCTGGCAGGCGAAGTGGATCGGGTTCGAGACAATTGAGGAGGACGCGGTGCGCCGCGCTCCTGCTGCATGGATTGCCAGCCCGGATGCAAATGTCCTGGCTGCGGAAAAGGGAGCTGAGCAGCACTTTGCCTACCGGGCAACGGTGACGCTAACAAAGCCGGTGCGCCAGGCGGCGCTCTATGCGGCGGGGGAGGACACGATTTCAGCGTGGACCAATGAGACCGAAGTGCTGAAGGCCAGTCCGTTGCCCGCATGGAAGCAGATGCCGTGGAAGAAGTATATGCGCGCGGAAGCGACGGGGAAGCTCGTTGAGGGCGCCAATACAATCGCCATCGAGACGATTCATTATGTGGCGAACCCGAGCGGGATGGCCCCGGCCGACGCGCCGCCCCTGAACGCAACGCTGTTTGTCGAGTATACGGATGGAACCACGGCGAACCTTGCCAGCGGAACGGATTGGAAGACCGCGATACATCCGGGAGCGGGCTGGCAGGGGAAAGGCTTTGACGACTCGGGTTGGAAATCTGCGGTCGAGTGGACCCAGCGGCCGGGGTTGAGGAGCGAGCCGCTGGGGCATCCATGGATTCCCGACTCGGTGAAGGCCTTGCGGCATACGTTCAAGGTGAGCGGGGGAGTGAAGTCGGCGCGGCTGTATGCGACGGCGCTGGGCGCCTACGAGATGTTCTTGAATGGCAAGCGTATAGGCGACGATGTGCTTGCGCCGGGTTGGACCGACTATCGAGAGCGGTTGAAGTATCAGACCTACGATGTGACGGCGCAGGTTGTGAGCGGGTCGAATGCGATCGCCGCGCTGCTTGCGCCGGGGTGGTACGCGACGCCGCTTGAGTGGTTTCAGCAGCCCAATAACTACGGAGACACGCCGCCCGCGCTGCGCGCCCATTTGCGCATCGAGCACATGGACGGCAGCGTGGAGTGGGTAGCAACGGACGGGAGTTGGAAGGCGGATACGTCCTACATTCTGCACTCGGAGATCTACGACGGAGAGAGCCAGGACGCGCGGCGCATCCAGCCGGGATGGGATTCGGCGGGATTTGGCGGCAGCGATTGGAAGAGCGTCACGACAATCGACCCGAAGCCAATTGTCATCGACGGACAGGATTATCCGTCGATTCGAGTCGAACGCACGGTGACGGCCAAGTCGGTTGCGGAGCCGAAGCCGGGGGTGTACGTCTTCGACTTTGGACAGAACATGTCGGCGGTTCCGCATCTGAAGGTTGAAGGTTCCGCGGGCACGGATGTGCGGTTGCGGTTTGCGGAGATCTTGAATGCCGACGGTACGATCTACACCGACAATCTGCGCACCGCCAAGGCGACAGACCACTTTATTCTGGCGGGAAAAGGGGTGGAAGAGTTCACGCCGCAGTTCACTTTTCACGGCTTCCGCTACGCGGAGTTGACGGGGCTGAAGGCGAAGCCGGTTGCGGGCGCGCTGACGGCGATCGTGATTCACACAGACGCTGCGTTTGCGGCCCGGTTGAAGACCGGCAGCACCATGATCGACAAACTCTGGAACAACATTCTCTGGGGGCAGCGATCGAACTTTGTGGGCCTGCCGACGGATTGTCCGCAGCGCGATGAGAGGCTGGGCTGGATGGCCGATGCGCAGGTGTTCTGGCGCACGGCAACCTACAACATGGACCTGGCGGCCTTCTCGCGCAAGTTTGCGGGGGATATGCGCGGGACCCAGGCGGGCACGCCGTATTACGGCATTTATTCGCCGGGTACTGTCGAGAGCAGTTCGAATTCGGGCGCGGGCTGGAGCGATGCGGGGGTGATTATTCCGCGGACTTCATGGCTGCAGACCGGCGACACCAGCGTGATCGAAGAGAACTGGGACGCGATGGAGAAGTATCTGAATGCCATCGAGGCAGCGAATCCGAATGGGCTGTGGAAGAACGAGGCGGGGATTCCGTTTGGGGATTGGCTCTCGCCCGAGGGTAAGACCGATTACACGCTGATCGCAACCGCCTACTGGGCTTACGATGTCACGCTGATGCGAGAGATGGCGCGCGCGACAGGGCGCACGACGGACGAGGACCGGTACGGACGGCTCTTCGAGAAGATTCGCGAGGCCTTCCAGAAGCAGTTTGTGCACGAGGATGGCTTTGTGGCAGGCGCGGACAATAGCCCGTCGCCGTTTGGACAGATCGACAACCCGAATGCCAAGGCCAAAGGCGGAGACACGCAGACAGGCTATGTGCTGGCGCTGCACATGGACCTGCTGCCCGAGGAACTGCGCGCGGCGGCGGCGCGGAAGCTTGTCGACAAGATCGAAGCAAACCATGGATTGTTAAGCACCGGATTTCTGGGAACACCGTATTTGCTGGAGGAGTTGACCAAGGCCGGCTATGCAAAGCTGGCTTACTCGCTGCTCTTGAACACGGCCTACCCGTCGTGGGGCTACCTGGTGAAACACGGCGCGACGACCATGTGGGAGCGCTGGAATGGCGACCAGATGAAGGACGATCCGAGCATGAACTCTTACAACCACTACGCGTATGGCGCGGTGGCCGACTGGATCTATCGCTACGCGGCGGGAGTGGATGCCTCGCCGCTTGACGCGGGGTTTCATACCATTGTTCTGAATCCGCATTTCGACGCGCGGCTGGGGCACATCTCGCTCGACTATAACTCGTCGTACGGCCCGATTCATTCCGATTGGGCTGTGAAGGGCTCGACGGCAGTGTGGCATGTGACGATTCCGGCGAATACCATGGGTTGGATCAGTGCAGAGGAGTACACGGGGTACTTGCTGGACGGGGTCGCGCTGACGGATGCGGAGAGCAGGGGAGTGAAGCTTACTACGCGCTACGGGTTCAATGGCTTCGAGTTACGGCCAGGAAGTTATACGCTCGTGGGGAAGCTTTAGGGAGTTATCAAGCAAGTTATCCGGGAAGGGCAGGAGAATTGCCGGAGACATGGAGAAGGGGAGATAGAGTGACGTCAATCATCGCGGGGATCGGATGGCACATGGTGGGCGCGGCATCGGCTGCTTCGTTCTATGCGCCCATAGGGAAGGTGAAGAAATGGTCGTGGGAGACCACCTGGGCAGTGGCTGGGTTTTTCTCATGGATCCTGCTTCCGATTGGCGTAAGTCTTTTTCTGCTGCCGGATTTTGCGGGCTTTTACGGATCGATCAACACGCATGTGCTTTTGAAAGTCGCGCTCTTCGGAGCCATGTGGGGCGTGGGCAACGTGAGCTACGGCCTGACGATGCGCCATTTGGGAATTTCTCTGGGCGTCGGCGTGGCCATCGGCGTGACGCTGATGGTGGGCACATTGATGCCTCCGCTGCTGCACGGCCAGGGAGCGATCTTGTTTACCACCACGAGCGGCCTATACACCATGGCCGGCGTGTTGATTGCGCTGACCGGAGTGGCGGTGGTTTCCTATGCCGGGCATCAGAAAGAGATTCAACTGCGCGGAGAACTCAGGGAGTTCAATCTGAAGCTGGGACTGCTGCTGGCGGGGTTGTGCGGCGTGTTTTCCTCCGGCATGGCGTTTGCCATCGATGCGGCGGAGCCGATGAAAGCCGCGGCGCTTCATCTGGGAGTGAATCCGCTTTACGCGGCTCTGCCGAGTTATGTATTCATCATGGGTGGCGGCGCGGTGGTGAACATGAGTTACTGCTTCATCCGCCTGGCCACGTTGAAGAAGATCTCCCTGCGGGACGATCTGGCCCAACCTGGGGCAACGCTTTTGAAGAACGGATCGCTGGCGGCGGCAGGCGGAATCATGTGGTATCTCCAGTTCTTCTTTTATGCCTGGGGCGCGGCCAACATTCCTCAGCGGCTCTTCTATGTGAACTGGATGCTGCACATGAGCGGATATGTCCTATGCGCTGGACTGGTGGGCCTGGCGCTGGGAGAGTGGGCGGGTGTGGGAAGCAGGCCGCTTCGCCTGCTTTGGGCCGGGATGCTCCTCATCATTGCGGCCACCAACCTGGTTGGGCTGGGAATGGCGTCGTAGTCTGAACCGATCGCGTTGCAGAAAGGAAATGCCGGCGCCTTTGCCCCGGCATTTCCTTTCTGCAACGCGAGTTACTCAGTCGAAGGTCTGGTTGAGGCGTAGGTCGCGTGAGGATGCGCCTACACTGAGGGTACGTTTGCCGGTTGCGGTTACCCACTTGCCTTCCTTTGTGGACCAGTACTGGAGTTGGCGCGGGGCGACGTGAAGGGTGACGATTTTGGTTTCTCCGGCGGCGATGTGAATGCGGTCGAAGGCAGCCAGGGCGCGGACCGGGAACTGGACGCCGGAGGGAATTTCGGCGGGCGCGTCCAGATAGACCTGCGGGACTTCATCCGAGTCCATGCCGCCGGTGTTCTTGATGTTGACTTTGACATCCAGGCCGCCATCTGTGGCTGTCTCGACCTTCAGGCCAGAGTACTCGAAGGCGGTGTAGCTGAGCCCGTGACCGAAGGCAAAGAGAGGGTCGATTCTTTCCTTGTCGAACCAGCGATAGCCGACGTTGACGCCTTCACTATAAGTGGTTTTGCCGTCAACGCCGTTGAAGGAGCGCTCGGGGTATTTGGGATCGGTGGCTGGGTAGTCTTCAAGGCGCTTGCCCCAGGTGACGGGCAAGCGGCCGGCAGGGCTGGTTTTGCCGGCGAGGAGGTTGGCTGTGGACCAGCCGCCCTCATCGCCGGGCCACCACATTTCGAGGACGGCCTTGACCTTGCCGATCCAGGGAAGGGCGACAGGCTGGCTGGTGTTGAGGACGACGATGGTGTTGGGGTTCACCGCGGCGACTTCCTCGACCAGCTTGTCCTGGCCGCCGGGCAGCCCGAAGACGGGCGTGAGGCGCGTCCAGACGAAGACGACGGCGACCTTGGCGCTTTTCGCGGCGGCGATTGCGGCTTCGTGGTCGGCCTGGCGCTGCTCGGGGGTGTACCAGTTGAGACGGACCTGGACAGGCGAGTTGGAGCTGTCTGGGCTGACGGCAACTTCGATTGCGTGCGGACCTGCGGTGAAGTCAACCGCGCGGCGGACATTGTCGAGGCCGTCGGGAGTGGGAACGACGTTGTCCTGGTTGGCCTGCAGAATGTCACCGTGGATACCGCCCTGGAAAGCGCCGGTTTCAGCCAGACGTTTGCCGTCGAGAGAGATGCTGGCATTGGTTCCCATAGCCTGAAGACAGAGCCAGTAGGTTCCGGCGTGAGGCGGCGTGAGCGTGCCCTTCCAGGTGACGGTGGCGTTGGGTGGGCCGGAGTTGCCGGCGGTGAAATTGAGTTGAGCGTCGACTTGATCGGCGCCGCTGCCGCTGCGCAACAGGCCCGGTTTGCCGTCGTGACTCAGCGCGCCGGCGGGAATGGGCGTGCCGGTCATGTCGTCGTCTACGGCGAACTTGATGTTGGCGTTGCCGGTGATCTTCTTCAGTGCGTCCAGGGGGCCGATCTGACGTTCAGGCAGACCGACGGAGCGCTCGCCGTTGATGCCGATCGAATCCACTTGGAGGGCGGTGGGGCCAATGAGGACGACGGAGTCGAGGTCCGCGGCCTTGAGGGGCAGCGCGCCGGTTTCGTTCTTCAGCAGCACTGCGGCTTCCTCGCCGGTCTTCTCGATGATCTTGGCGTTGGCCTCGATGGACTGCCCGGTCACCGAGTGCTTCTGCTGGTCGTCGAGGTAGCCGAAGCGGACAATTTGAAACAAGACACGGCCGGCGGCGCGGGTGATGGCGGCCTCGTTGACGGTCGAGTCCTTGAGGGCCTCGGGCATCTTCTTGGGGTCCAGCTTGAGGCCCCAATCGCCGCCGCCGCCTTGCTCCGGGGCAGGCTCCTCGGGAATGTGGCCGCCGAACATGTCGCCGCCGGCTCCGCCCGCCGGATGAGACGGCGGCGTAGGTACAGGTTGCGAGTCGAAAAAGGACGGGCTCGGGTCGGGATCTCCAGGCGCCGGCTCGCCGGGCATCTCCATGTCCAGACCGGCGTTGATGAAGTTGACGGCGTGGGTTGCGCCCCAGTCGGAGGTGACGAAGCCCTTGAAGCCGATCTCGTCGCGGAGGATTTTGGTGAGCGTGGACTGGTTGCCGCAGGCAAACGTGCCGTTGATGCGATTGTAGGAGCACATGATCGAAGAGACGCCGGCCCTGATGGCGGCATCGAACGGAGCCACGTACACCTCATGCAATGTTTGATCGTCGACGAAGGTACTGCCACTGTTGGAGTCATAGGCCACAAAATGCTTGACCTGGGCCATGACGTGTTGGGACTGGATTCCCTTGATCTCGGCGGCGGCGATCTCGCCGCTCAGGAAGGGGTCTTCACCGAAGGTGTTGTAGCCGCGCCCGAACTCGAGGTCGCGGTCGATGTTGACGAACGGCTGGAGGGAGACGTCGATGCCCAAAGCGCGGTCTTCGCGGCCGATGACCAAGCCGTTGTCTTCGGCGGTCTTGCGGCTGAAGGTGGCGGCGACGCCCATGGTCGCCGTTTCGCCCTGCGACGGGTGCCGCGTGAGCACCCCTGGAGGCCCGTCGGCAAAGCGCAGTCCCGGGATACCGAGGCGCGGAATGCCGCCCAGGTAGCCGGCCTGGCCCTGGTAGACAGCAGGGTCTTCGTGGGTGCCGTGAATCAGCGTGAGTTTCTCTTCAAGCGTCATCTGGCTGAGCAGTTTGTCGACGCGCGCGTCGCCAGTGACAACCGGCACGCTTTGCGCGAGCGACGTGCCCGCGCAACACGCGACGGCAAACCCAAGCACGACCGCAATGGCCGTGCGCGATGTACTTGTTGTCTTCAATGGATCCCTCATCCTTTGGCTTCCTGCGGTTTGTTTGGACGCTTGAGCCGGCTCGCGGAATGCAGCCCTCGGCCGTCGTTTTTCCCCCCGGGCCGGCCCTGTCATGAAGCGGTCTAGTTCTCCGTTTTTCAAAGACAGACAAGTGTAGAACAGGAGGGCATCGGTTGTAAGTGCGGTGCCCTCGTTCCAGCATTTCTAAATTCCCTGGCGCATGTTTGCCGTGGATGCGTTTAACAGCCTGTGGTGTAAGCCGCAATTTTCCGGCAGCGTTTGGAGTGAGCCGAGAGTGGAGTCGGTGCAGCGGAAGTCAGTCTCGTGCGCGAACAGGCTCCTACAGGGCCGACGGCCAACTGGACGGCGCGTAAACAGGCTCATGAAGAACAGAAGCAGCCTCCCACCGAGGTTATTCCACTCCCGCGGCGTGCCCGCACCCAGCAGCTTGCGG
>Ga0326727_10021570_pt1 | contig 12595 bp, 11 predicted proteins | sample MB2enrmetagenome_FD_207643 | JGI IMG/M metagenome (GOLD analysis project Ga0326727, IMG submission 207643) | Lab enriched peat soil microbial communities from McLean, Ithaca, NY, United States - MB29MY | ecosystem: Environmental > Terrestrial > Soil > Wetlands > Peat | place: USA: New York...
CATCCACTGGGTCAAGGACGCGCAGGCGCTTGAGCTGGAGATTCGCACCCAGATGGGCCAGGCGGTGAATCCCGGCGCGGAATCCGACGAAGACCTCAAGATCTACGCCATAAACAGCCTGATGAGCTCCGACCCGGCGCAGGCGCTCCCGATTCTGCAAAGGCTGCTCAACAGCAACAATTCGACCCGGATCAAGGAAAAAGCGCTTTTCGTGCTCTCGCAGAGTCCATCGCCGGAGGCCCGCAAACTGCTCAGCGATATCGCGCGCGGTTCGACAAAGCCGGAGCTGCAACACAAGGCAATCGACTACCTCGGCATGATGGGCAACGATGAATCCCGCAAGGAGCTGGTCGCTATCTACCAAACGACCTCCGACAAGGGGCTCAAGAGCGAGATTCTGAAAGGCCTCATGATATCCGGTGCGCGCGGCTTTCTTCTCACCGTCGCGAAGAGCGAAAAAGACCCCGAGCTGCGCAACGATGCCATTCGACAACTTGCCATGACCGGCGCGCAGGATGAGCTGTGGGAGATCTACCAATCGTCGAACTCGATCGATGAAAAGGAAGGCATCCTGAGCAACTTCTTCATGACCGGGAACTCAGCGCGGCTGGCGGAGGTGGCCGCGAGCAACGCCGACCCGCGTCTGCGCATGGCCGCCATCAAGTCACTGGGGTTGATGGGCGGCGGCGGCCGCGCCGATCTGCTGGTGCAGATCTATCGTTCCGACAAGAACCGCGACCTGCGCGAAGCCGTGCTGAATTCGTTGTTCATTCAGCAGAATGGCAAGGCACTGGTGGACCTCGCCCGCGCGGAAACCGATCCCGAGATGAAGCGAGAAATCGTTAAGAAGATGGCGCTGGTTCAATCGAAGGAAACGCAGGATTACATGATGGAGCTCCTGAAATGAAATCGATTGTGTTACTCGCGGTTTCCTGCGCTCTCGCGCAGAACTGGCAGCCGAACGTCATAAACGCGCGGCTGGAGACGAGAGCGTTCTCAGGCGACCTCGCTGCACAGCTCAGGTCCGACGCGCCGGTCTGGTTCGGTTACGCGGAGAAATCGGTTTCGGGCGAGCATGGCGGTGAGTGTCACTGCAGTCTCGAAGGGAAGTGGGAAAACCGTGCGGGTAGCGGCCCGTTTTATCTGGAAGGTCCGCCGGCGGTGGCCATCCTGTTCCGCGTCTCCGCCGACGGCGTCGGGAAAATCCAGGCCCACCCCATCTCCTGCCAGCTCGATGCCGGCGGGATGCGCCTCATCTGGCTCACCGGGGTGCCACCCGAGGTCAGTCTCGCCTGGCTTGAGAAGCGCGCCCGAACCGAGGCGCAGCCGGACGGCGCGCTTGTCGCGATTTCGCTGCACGATGATGCCGTAGCCGACGCCATTCTGGACCGGCTGGCGCGTCTGGCGGAACCCGAAAAGATACGCGAAAAAGCAATTTTCTGGCTTGGCGCCAGCCGCGGCGCGCGCGGCGTGCAGATTCTCGAGAAGATTCTGGCGAACGATTCCAGTTCTGAAATCCGAGACAAAGCCATCTTTGCGTTATTCGTAAGTCGTCAACCCGAAGCACAATCGGATCTCCTCCGCGCAGCGAAGGACGACCCATCGCCGCACGTGCGCGAACAAGCGCTCTTCTGGCTGGCGCAGCGCGCCGGGGAGCGCGCGGCGTCCACTATCGAGAACGCCATCCGCGACGATCCGGATACGGAAGTGAAGAAGCGCGCCGTCTTCGCCCTCTCGCAGATGCCGCCGGACGAGGGCGTGCCCCGGTTGATCGAGGTCGCGCGCAATCAGCGGAGCCCCGAGGTTCGCAAGCAGGCTTTTTTCTGGCTGGGCCAGTCGCACGATCCCCGCGCGCTGGAGTTTATAGAGAAGGTGCTCGAAACGCCGGCGCGTTGATCTGCGGCGCCGCGGGAGCGGAAGGGACGCTGTCCACGATTCGATAGTTGCTGGGCACCTGAAAGAGATTGCTCGGCGGGTGCGCCTGCTGAATACCGGTGAGACGCGTCGTGATTTCGCCGATTCTGGGGTCGGAGTAGCTGTTGTGCAGAACCGCGCCAAGATCTTTGGCGCACCAGCTTTCGGTCACCATCTGAACCGCCTGCGTCGCCCCGGTGATGCTGGGCGGAACCATGGTTGTGTAGCGAGTTCCCTTTGCCAGGAAGCCCTCGATCATCCGTTCGCCCAGCTCCTGCGGCGAACCCGGCACCGACGCGCCGCCCGCACCCGGCATGACGCCGGAGAGGCTGGGCTGTCCAGGCAACTGGCCGCCGTCCGGCAACCGGCTGCGAATCGCGATCAGGCCGGACTGCAGGAGATATCGATAGCCGGCAATCGGGTCGGAGATCATCGTCAGGCTGGGAAGCGGCGGTTGTCCGGGCGCGACAGTGGGCAGCATCTGACGCCAGCTCCGGCCCATCGCGTCGCGAGCAATCAGAGCCTTCACCATCTGCGTGATGATGGAGCCGTTGGGCATGATGAGCCGCTTCTGGGTGATCTCCTGGGCGCTGAACGGCATGCCTGTGACGGGTCCGGCGGCGATGTTGCCGCAGTTCATGATCACACTACCCATGGTCTCCTCCGCCCTGCCAACCCTCTAGCGGAGATATAGCACACCCTGCGCTACGATGGAGAATTCAATGGCTCTGCGCTTCTACAACACGCTCACGCAGAAGGTGGAAGAATTCGCGCCGGCGCACGACAACACGGTGCGCATGTACACCTGCGGACCCACCGTCTACAACTTCGTGCACATCGGCAACCTGCGAACATTCACGTTTCAGGATGTTTTGCGCCGCTGGCTGCGCTATCGCGGATATCGGCTCGACCATGTGATGAACATCACCGACGTGGAGGACAAGATCATCCGCAACGCCAACGCGGCGGGGCAGAGCATTGAAGAGTACACCGCGAAGTACACCCAGGCTTTTCTGGACGACTGCGCCATGCTGCGCCTGGAACGGCCCGAGCGGCTGGTCAAAGCCACCGAGAACATTCCAGCCATGACGGAGGCCATCCGGCGGCTGGCCGAAACCGGCTACACCTACACCACCGAAGGCTCCATCTACTATCGGATCGCCGCGTTTCCGGAGTACGGCAAGCTCTCCCACAACGATTTCGGCGGCATTCGCGCAGGCGCGCGCGTGGACGTGGACGAATACGACAAAGCCGACGCGCGCGATTTCGTGCTGTGGAAAGCGCCGCGGCCCGGCGAGCCGGTGTGGGAGACGGAAATTGGCCCAGGCCGGCCCGGCTGGCACATCGAGTGCTCCGCCATGGCCATGAAATACCTGGGTGAGACGCTGGATATTCACGCCGGCGGCGTGGATCTGATCTTCCCGCATCACGAGAATGAGATCGCGCAATCGGAGGCGATCACGCACAAGCCGTTCGCGCGCTTCTGGCTGCACTCCGAGCATCTGACCGTCGAATCGCAGAAGATGTCGAAATCGGCCGGGAACTTCTTCACGCTGCGCGAGCTGCTGGAGCAGGGCTACGCGCCGGAGACCATCCGCTACGCGCTGCTGCAGGTGCCGTATCGGCGCAAACTGAATTTCACGTTCGATGGTCTGAAGGCGGCGAAGGCCTCCATCGACCGCCTGCGCAGTTTCCAGTTGCGGCTGGACACCGACAAACCGGCCGAGGGCATCAACGAAGCAATGGAGAAGCGCACCGCCGAGGCGCGCGAGCAGTTTGAATCGAGCCTCGACAACGATCTGAACACCGCCGAGGCCATCGCCGCCATTTTCGAATACATCCGCGACGCCAACACCGCGCTTGATGCGGGCGAGTTCCGCGCCGGCAATGTGGCCGCGGCGCGGGATCTTCTGGCGCGGTTCGACTGCGTCGCCGCCGTGCTGGAGCCATCGGAACAAAAATCGGGCCTCGGCGATGAGCAGGTGCAGGCGCGCATCGAGGAGCGGAACCGAGCGAAGAAGGCTCGCGATTTCGCCCGCGCCGATCGCATCCGCGCGGAGCTTCTGGAAGCGGGTATCGTAATTGAAGACACACGCGAAGGTGTGCGCTGGAAGAGATCGTAGTGAAAATCGAAACGAGAGCCGTACACGCGGGAGACCGCAAGCGAATTCCCGGGCAGCCGACGCCGGTGACCACGCCCATCGTCACCGCATCCAGCTTTCTTCATGAAAGCACGGCCACGCTCGATCGCGTGATGGGCCACGAGGAAGAGGGCTGGTCGTATTCGCGTTACGGCAATCCCACCAACGGCGCGCTCGAAGATCTGATTTGCGACCTGGAAGGCGGCGCTTCCGCGCTGGCCTGCGCTTCGGGCATGTTGGCCGTGCAAACCGCGTTTCTGGTCGCGCTGACCGACCGCCCGAAACGCATTCTCGCCGCCAGCGCGCTCTACGGCGCCACCACCGGCATGCTCACGAAGATTCTGGAGCCCCTGGGCGTGGAGGTGGAGTTCATCGACATCTGCGATCTGGCGGCGGTGGAGCGGCGAATCGTCGACTGGAAGCCGGGGTGTGTGATCCTGGAGACGCTGTCGAATCCGCTGCTGAGGGTGCCGGCCATCGATCGCATCGCGGCAATAACCCACGCCTCCGGCGCTGCGCTCATCGTGGACAACACCTTCGCCACGCCCCTGTTGGTACGTCCGCTGGAGCTCGGTGCGAACCTCGTGGTGCACAGCCTGACCAAGTTCCTGGCCGGCCACGGTGACGTGCTCGGCGGAATCGTTGTCGCCGATGCCGCTCACGCGGAGACGCTTCGCAATCTGTCGCGGATTTCCGGCCCGGTGCTCGGGCCGTTTGAGAGTTATCTCACCATGCGCGGCGTCAAGACGTTCGTGTTGCGCATGGAGCGCCAGTGCGCCAATGCGCGGCGCGTGGCCGAATGGCTGAGCGCCAACCCGGCCGTATCGCGCGTGCATTTTCCCGAAGACCCCGCGCACCCCGACGCCGACGTGATCGCGCGGCTCCTGCCGCAAGGAATGTATGGCGCCATCGTCACGTTTGAGCTGCGCGACGCGGGCAGGGAAGAGGTCTTCCGCTTCATGGATGCGTTTCGTCTTGTAGTGTGTGGAACGTCGCTCGGCGACGTGCACAGCCTGCTGCTCTATCCGGCCATCGCATCGCATCGCGATCTTTCGCCGAAGCAGCGTGAGCGCCAGGGGATCACCGACGGACTGGTGCGCCTGTGCTGCGGCATTGAAGCGGTGGAAGACATCATCGCCGACCTCGCTCAGGCCATCGAGGCATGCAGGGCAGGCTTGACCAGGGGCGAAGCCGCGTCGGTCTCCTTATCGCCGGATACGGCGACCTCTTGTGCTTCGCTTGTCGTCAAGCCTGCGGCGGCCTCGCAGGCCGCCCATCACAAGTGAATTCGCCAGCGCATCTCGCCGTACAACTCACGCGGATTGACGTAGTGCGTGCCGCCGAACGTGTTGCTGGTGTCCAGCAGATAGCGTGTGTTCGCAATATTCACCGCGTTTGCCGAGAGCGTCAGGCTCTCGCCGATGTGCTTGCCTATCGATAAGTCGAAGGTGGAGTGCGGCGGCAGGTGCGCCGGCCCGTCGGCGTTGAGAAAACCGGAACCGAACTGATACGCGGGCGTGATCCACATGCGCCGGGGCAGCGTCAGCGTCAGGACCGAGGTCGCCGTGTTGCGCTGGTCGTGATCGAGCAGGAAATTGCCGGTCGGCGCGAATTCAAGAAGCCCTCCGGTGATCGGCCCGATGCCCTGCGCGATCTGATTCGAGTACGCCACGCGCCACTGCGCTGCGTGCCACAGCATGGGCGACCGCAGCGTGACCTCCTCGCCGTGAATGATCGCGCCCAGATCGGTGAGCGGGATGAAAATGCCCGAATCGCCGATGATGTCATGATCCAGGAAATTCCGCGCGCTGGTGTGAAACTGATCGATATCCAGCGACCATCCGTGGAGCGGCATGCTCAGACCGGCGTCGTGTTCGATATCGCGTTCGCCGCGCAGCGGAATGAACCCGAATCCCTGCGACACGGCGAATGCGAGCGCCGGACCGGCCAGGCTGTCGAGCGGCGGCGGCTGGTAGTAATACGCGTAGTAGCCGTGCAGCGTCCAGGCGAGCTTCGGGATGCGCACTGCCGCGCCCAGCCGCGGGTCGGCCGCGTTCTCGTCGATCAGCCCGCTGTAGTGCGTTAGCCGCAGGCCCAGATCGAGGGTGAGCCAGGATGCCGCGTGGTACTGATCCTCCAGAAACACCGCGTCGGAATTGGCCCAGTGACGTTCCGTCTGATTCAGCACGCTGCCGCCGGGATTGGCCGCGAGTCCGAAAAACGTGTTGTCGTGCTGCGCCCAGATCTCCGTGCCAACTCGCGCGTTATGACGCTTCTTCTGGATCTGCAGTACAGACCGGGCCCCGAAGTAGCTCGACCGCGCATTATCGTCCAGCACGAACGGAGTGTCATTCGGACCACCGGCGTAGCGCGAGCTGTTGTCGTGGAAATACGGCGACAGGGTGAACAGAACGCCGTCGGAGAAACTGTGCGTCCAGTGGAATCCGAACAGCGCATCGCCTTCGAGATCGAGATCGCGAATGCCGGCCGCCTGCGCATTGGGATCGTTGGGCACCTGGTAATGGTCCCGGCGCACCGACGCGATCCAGCGGAACTGATCCTTCGCGCTCGCGTTGTAGAGCAGCGACACGAACGCGCCGCCGTCGGCCGACTGATCGTGAATCACCTGCGCAACCGGCGTCCCCAGACCGAGTTCGGAGCGGCTGCCGTCCACGCCCACGTAGTACGCGAAGCGCTGCGTATGACCGCCAATGTTGAACTGATCGTCGGTGGAGTAGAAATTGCCGCCGGAAAGAATCAGGTCGGCTTCGTTGTCGCGCTCGAATCCGGACGGCGTCACCACGTTGAAGAACCCGTACGTGCGGTCGCCGTACTCGCTGGAATAGCCGCCGCGCTCCACTTCGAGTTCCTCCACATTCTTCGGATTGATCAGCGGCGCGACGTTGGTGGCGATATTCGTATTGACCACCGGGACGCCGTCCAGAAACCAGTTCACCTGGTGACCGCCGCGCATGTGCAGCATGTCGTGAACCACGTAGGCGCCGGGCGTGAAATCGGTGATCATCGCCAGGCTGTTGGTCCGGTCGGCTGCGGGCGTTTCCAGGATCTGCCGCGAATCGACTTCGGTCTGAACGGTGGAAGTCTGTGCCTCCAGCCGGCCGCTCACCTCCACGCTGGAAGAGACCGGCGCGAGTTCGAGCTGGAGGTGCAGCACCGGCGTCTGCGGCCCTCGGACGGCGATCTGCTGCTCGAAGGGACGAAAGCCGGGCGCGGAGACGTCGATGATGTACGATCCTTCAGGTACATCGTCGATGCGGAATTCGCCGTGATCGTTCGCTGAAACGGAGCGCGACAGGGCGCCCTCATGAAGGGTGAGCTCGGCGTCCGGTACGGGCCGGTGTTGTGGATCGTGAATCACCCCGCGAACCGTCGCGGCATTCGCGGAAAACAGCACAAAAATGCACACGTTGAGTGCGAACACAGTTTTTCCTCCTGTTTCCTGAAAGTGGGCGGACTTTTCAACAGCCTGCTGAGAGCATCACAGGCTGAAGCCTGTGCCACCTCGAATCACGAAATTGTGAGACTTTGGTGGCACGGACTTCAGTCTGTGGCGAGCTTTTTCAGCAGTCTGCTATGCGGAAACGGGAGGTGCGCGCGGGGATAGCGGCGAGTGAACCGAAGCGGCGCGGGGCAACCGGTCCGGCAGTAGCAGAGCAGTCGAGCCCACCAAACGCAAAGCGGGACCGCCGCGCGAAGGCGCAACCAGAGCGGCAAAGCCGGTGATCGTTGCCGGTGTGCCGTGGCAAGTCTTCCTGCATTGCGGAACCGAGTGCCAGCCGGGCGCTCGATCAGCCCGCCGGCAGCAGCACATTTTCGTTCCGCGGCAGCAGCAAGCCGTGGCCGACTGGGTTGCGGCGATCAGCTCCAGCGCGGGCGCAAGCGGAGAGAGACACAGCAACAGCAGTGCGGATAGAAGACGGGCTGCCACTGGTTCTCCTCTTTGAATCAGATTACCAGCGCGGCCGGCCAGTTACAAGAATTTCTCGGTTAGACGCAGGAAACGCTGGGCGCGCCTCGCGTCCCGCAGAATCTGCGCCTTTAAGGCCTCGGCGCTTTCGAATTTCCGCTCGTCCCGTAGCCGGTACAGAAACTCCACGCGGATTCGTTCCGGCGTCCGTCCGTCGAACGGCGACAGCAGGAAAGTCTCGATGCTCAAATGATTGCCCCCGAACGTGGGCCGCATACCCACATTGCTCACCGAGCGCCACTCGCGTCCGTCGTCCGGATCGTGCGTGCGCGTGACGTAAACGCCGGCCAGCGGAACAAGGCCCGTTTGCTCGGACAGATTCAGCGTCGGCACGGTCTGTTGTTTGCCGATGCCGGCGCCGGGCACCACTGCCCCCTCGAGCGCGAAGGGCCGCTGGAGCATCCGCCAGGCGTTCATCATGTCTCCATGTGCGATGAACTGGCGTACCTGCGTGCTGCCTACCACGTGATGGCGGTAGCGCACCGCCGGACTGATCTCCACTTCAAAGCCGTAGAACTGGCCCAGCTCGTGAAGCATGGCCGTGTCTCCCGCGGCCCCGCGGCCAAAGTGGAAGTTGTGGCCCACCACCACGGCGCGCGCGTCCATGCGCCCGGTGACGATTTCCCGAATGAATCGCTCGGCGGACAGCCGCGCCACTTCGGGCGTGAACGGCAATACCAGCACCTCGTCCAGGCCGGCCTGGCGCATCAATTCCGTGCGACGGTCGATCCCGGTGAGAAGCTGAGGCCGTTTCTCCGGCGCCACGATCGCGGTGGGATGCGGATCGAAGGTCATGGCCGCCGCACGCCAGCCTCGCTCGTGAGCTATGGCCGCCACACGGCTCATGATGAACCGGTGCGCCGCGTGCACGCCGTCGAAGTTCCCGATGGTCAGCGCACAGGGTCCGAAGTCGGAGGGCACTTCCGCCAGCGAGCGAAACACCCGAAAGCTCGCCGGAGCGCCCACGTGGATCACCAGGCCGTCGTAGGCGAGACGCACATTCGCGGGGAGCCTGGCCTCCGTCTCCTTGTGCGGCAGGTCGTGACAGATATGCGTGAAGAAGGCCCGGCGCGGCTGCAGTTCTTCCACGGTTTCCAGCGACCGCTCGATGGTGGAATGCGTCGGATGCGGCCGATAGCGCAGGGCGTCGAGGAAGAGGACGTCGAGGTTATGCAGTTTTTCGCGGCTTTCCGGCGGGATGTCGCTGTGATCGGTGAGGTAGGCGGCCTCGCCGAAGCGGAACCCGTAGACGGTGCCGCTGCCGTGCGCCAGGCGAATGGGGACGAAATCGACTCCACCGATTCGCAGCGGGTGCTCGCCGTCGAAGACGCGAGTGTCAATCTTCGGAAGGGACGATTCCGTGGGGCCGGTGTCGAAGATGTACTGAAACGTCCTCCGTATGGTGGCAATGCCGTCGGCGGAGCCATAAACCGGCAGGGGCCCGGGCGTGCGGAAATTCAGCGGGCGCACGTCGTCGAGACCCATGATGTGGTCGGCGTGCGCGTGCGTAATCAACACGGCGTCGAGCCGTTCAATGTGCGCCGCAAGCGCCTGCTGGCGGAAATCCGGCGTGGTGTCGATCAGGACGGCGTGACCGTCCCAGCGCACCAGCACGGACGGCCGGAGCCGCCGATCGCGGGGATCGTCGGACGTGCAGACCGGACAATGGCAGCCGATGGTGGGGACGCCAACACTGGTCCCCGAGCCCAGAACGGTGATGTTCAACCGGCCTGCTCCTCACTTCCAGCGCTGGCGTCTTCCGCGCTGGCGTCTTCCGCGCTGGTGGCCGTCTCGGCGGCGGGCTTCGCCGGCTGCTCACTTATGTAGACGAAGCGGAAACGCAGCTCGGTGACGGCGTTTTCCAGGAGGCGTTGCTCGTCGGTGGTGAGATTGCCCTTCGTCTTGTCGAGCAGCAGCGCCAGCATGTCGATGCTGTGCCGCGCCAGCGGCAGGTTCGGCTCCGGACGGTCCTTCTCCTCGCCGAAATACATCAGGCCGAGCTGTACCTCGGCCTGCATCTTCAGCGAGAGCACCAGAAACTCGAACGTGGCGGGAGGCAGAAAATCGGTTTCGCTCATGGCCTTCGCCACTATTTTAACCAGCCGGCACGGGGCGGGTCCGCCCACAGTGCGAGCCGGACAAAGCCAGCGGTCCGCTCCGTTGTGCCGGCGTCTACCTGAGAGCGTGCGCCCCGGCAGTCCGGGGAGAAGCTGGTGGGCAGATAATTCGGTGACGGACACCGAAATTCCGCAGCAGCCAGCGTCTTGTTTTCAGCGTTCGCCGATGCGGCAAATTCGGCGCTCGTCACCGAATTATCCCAGTGATCGGTTCCACCCCGGACTGCTGGATCGCGCTTTACTGCAGAAGGGCGTTGATCGCCGAAATGTCGAACGTTCCGAGGCCGGTGGTGTAGTCCCAGCCTGGCGTGGCCACGTATCCGGCATTGGTCCCGACAATCACGTCGTTGAATCCGCTGGCCGACGGCAGCGCCGGGGTGGTGGTATTCACCGGGCTCGCGAACTCGTAGAGCAGAGGCGAGGCGAAGCCGAGCTTATTGTGGTGCGCCGATTCCAGCCGCGCCCACGCGCCCATGGAAATCCTGAGGTCCGTACTCGAATTTCAGCGCGGGAACGGAAGCCGGGACCGCCATCATGGAATGCGTGCCGACGATGTTATTCAGGCCGAGGACGGAGAGCACCATCCCCCCGAGCGAAGCGGGCACCTGCGCATCCGCCGTATTCGCGAACACGGTCTGGCCGTTTACCGCAAACTGGCTCAGCGACGTGTTGAACGCCGTCTCCACCATCCCGGCGGTCGCGTCGGCGGTGACGAACAACGAGTTGTCTTCCACCTGAATGTTCTGGAAGCCCTGGCTGGTCAGATAGTTCTCCACCGCCTGAACCTGGGCCGATGTCGGGCTGTAGGTGGCCTCGAACTGGGCCGGCTCCAGCTCCGTGCCATACGCCGGGTCGCCCGGTGTGGTTTTGCTTTGGATGAGGGCCTTCAGGCCATCGGGGTTCTGCAGCCTCAGCGCAACTGCAATGTGCATTGGTGTGCTCGAATCCACCGGCCCCAGCGACGTGGCGCTCTTCAGCGCGAGCGCGTGGGTTCCAGTGGTCACCCAGCTTTGAGCCGCGAGAGCAATCGGTAACGTCGAGATCAGAAGCAAGGAAACGGCCCTGTTTCGCATTGGTTGTGCTGCTCCCTGGTTGAAAGAATGATGTGGCGACCAGTAAGTCGTCCGCATGCTGCAGTGAGATTTCGTGTGGAGAATCCAGCTACTACGGTTGATTTCGGACTTCTCCCACAGCGAGCACGGAGGTGTCCTTAGCCAGGGCGAGGGAGCCCCTCGAGGGGCGTACGGACTTCACCGTATCGTGACGGTCCGACCGCGAAAAGTGCGCTAACATGGCGAGGCGAGGAGAGCAGAATGAAGATCAACCCCTACCTGTCGTTTAACGGCAACTGCAAAGCGGCTTTCGAGTTCTATGAAAAATGCCTGGGCGGCAAGATCACCTTCATCATGACGCACGGTGAATCGCCAATGGCCGCGCAGACCCCGCCCGATCAGCTCGACCGGGTCATGCATGTCACCCTGACTGTTGGCGACCAGACGCTGGCGGGAGCCGACACGCCGCCCCAGTTCTTCAGCGAGGCCCATGGAATGTGCGTGTCTCTCGACATTGCCGCGCCCGAGGAAGCCGAGCGCATTTTTACCGAGCTGTCGGAGGGCGGCCAGGTCCAGATGGCCATCCAGGAGACCTTCTGGGCCCAGCGCTTCGCCATGTTTCGCGACAGATTTGGTACCCCGTGGATGATCAACTGCAGTAAGCCAATGTGATTTCCACCGCATACGCGGGGGGACCGGACTAAGGTAAAGTTTCCTCGTGTTTGCGGCCGGCCTGGCGATATGCACTTCGTGAGCCGGTTTATCGCCAACGCCGTGGAGATTCTCGCCGCGGCAGAGAACACGATGCATGCCGGTTCCGTGCCGTCCGACTTAACGATTCTTATCTCGGCGGAAGGGGGGATTCACATGGTGGCCGACGCCGATTGGCCGCTGGAATCCCTCCGCCAATTCCACGGCTCAGCCGCCGCGTATCGCGTGCGCCCGCTGGAAGACAAGGTTCGCGTGGAAGGGCGCGCCGGTTCTCAGACCTGCGTCTTTGAGACTGAAAAACCCGCCACCGCAGCCCGCTTCCTGCTGAACTCCGTCCCCGCGTACCACATGGCAACGCTGATGCTGCCGGCGGCCTGACGCGGCCCCCTCCGAAATCGGTGACGTACACCTCATTTCCGAATTCTCCGAACTTCTCCGGAGCATCTTTGGCTGTTATCAGTCAGTTACGAGCGGTGTGTCGGGCAGAAATTCGGAAATGAGGTGTACGTCACCGATTTCAGCGAATTCAGATGTGATCTTCGGCCAGGAACTGCTCGAACTTACCCTGCGGCGTGACGTAGATGTTCAGAATCAGGGATTTCTTCTCGAACTGTGCGTCATAAGTGCAGTGCGTCATGCCGCCGCGAAGCTGCTCACTGCGTTTGGTCACGG
>Ga0326727_10021572_pt1 | contig 12595 bp, 6 predicted proteins | sample MB2enrmetagenome_FD_207643 | JGI IMG/M metagenome (GOLD analysis project Ga0326727, IMG submission 207643) | Lab enriched peat soil microbial communities from McLean, Ithaca, NY, United States - MB29MY | ecosystem: Environmental > Terrestrial > Soil > Wetlands > Peat | place: USA: New York...
GCAACAAGGTCCTGCTCCGCTTCGCGGAGGCCCGCGCGGGAAACGCCGCGGCGCCGGCCGGCAATCAGCATCCGGCGACGGCGTTTTTCGGCCTCGACCTCCCAACGCTGGACCTCCTGGCCGCGGCTGCCACGCAGCGGTAGTGAGGCTGGTTGGACCAAGGCGATTCTACTGCGGATGCCGCCGAACCTCAAACTCCGCAACACAAACTCCGCAGCTCCTTGACAGGAGACGCCTACGGGATTATTGATAGGGGCGAGGACCTGGCTCATGCGATCCGCGATCAGGGCACTGCTCTTGCCGTCGCTGCTGACGATTGTCACGATGGCCTGTGCCGCGGACAGCCACCCGCCGGGACATGAGCGGCCCTTCTTCATGCCGCGGACGGAAAGGGAGAGGATCCGGCAGCTCGTGCAAACCGAAGCCTGGGCGAAGGCCGAATATGCGAAGCTCCGGGAGACGGCCGAACGGGGCGACGGCTACGCGTCGGCCTTCCTCTACGCCCTGAACGACGATCCCAAGCATCTGCCGGCGGCACGGAAGTGGCTGCTCGCGCGTTTCGGGCCCGAGGCATGGCTCGTCGCCACGGCCGGCAAACGGCTGGCCGACGCGGGTTTTTTCAAGGCGGGCCAGGTGGGCATTCCCGAGGTCTACTACGATACCGACGCGAGCGGCCTGATCGCCTACGATTGGGTGGCCAAGGGCCTCGACGCCGCCGATCGCCGCACCATCGAGCGGGGCATCGTGACCTGCGCGCGCTACAAAATGCGCTGCATGGATCGCTGGACGCAAACGCCCAACCTCGTGTTCAAGCCCACCTGCATGGTCGCCTTGAGCGGCCTGGTCGCGCAGGACCGCGACTGCGTCGCCTGGGGCTTTCACCGCACGCAGCCTTGGGGCGCGCGCTTGGGCGGATACGAGCAGGTCCTCGGCGTCATGCTGTTGGACGGCGGCCCCTGGCGCGAAGCCACGATCTACCCCATCGCCCATGAAGTGCTCCTGCTGGCCGCGAAAATGTCGTGGTACTGCCAACTCTACGACGGCCAGGATTGGTGGAACCGTGCGGTGCCCAACGGCAGCACGCCCAAGGGGCTGATGGACTATTATCTCGACACCGCGTACCCCATCGAGCACACCGGCCACGGCGCGGGCCAGGTCCGCGTGGCCACTTGCGGCGACGGCGCGACCAATGCCAAGGGAGACCTGTTCTTGGTGAATCCGGCGGGCGACGGGCTGGACTGCACGCCGGCGCTGGCGGCCGCCTACCAGGCATCCGGCGATTCGCGCTACGGGGCCTTCCTGGCGATGGCCCCCGGCTACGCGCCCAATCTGATCGACCGCCGCCCCTTGCCGGCCCGGCCGCAGTTGCCGCCGGCGCCGTCGAAAGTCTGGCCGAACTACGGCCTGGCCATGCTCCGCAGCGACGAGTCGCCCGGCTACTGGACCAACTCCAAGGCGATCGCCGTGTTCCAGGTCCTGAGCCAGGGCTACGGCCACGACCACCGCGACAAGTTCAGCATCACCCTGCACGGGGCCAACCGCCTGTTGTATCCCGACTACAACGCGATCCAGTACGAGAACCTGGCGACCGGCTGGACCCGTTGCAGCCCGTCGCACAACACGCTGATCGTCGATGAGCAGGAGGCGCGCGACGCGGCGCCCACCGGCATTCGCCACGAGTTCAGCCCGGAGGTGAAGTTCCTAGCCACCTCCGCCGCCGGCACGTTCGAGGGGGTGGAGCAAACCCGGGTGCTGATGTTGACCCGTGAATATCTGCTCGAGCTGTTCCATGCTCGGGGCAAGGTGCCGCACACCTACGACTACGTGCTGCACGGATTCGGCCGCGTCCGGCCGGCCCAGCCGGAGCTTTTCCGGCCGTCCGAGGCGCTGCGGCGGCGTTACTGGCTCGTCGAGAAACAACAGGCGATGAGCGCCGACGGCCCCTGGGCCCTGGATTTTCTCTGGCAAGAAGAGCCCGGCAGCCGCAAGGGCCGCTACGGCGACGCCTGGTACGGCCAGCGCGCGGCCGTGCGAGTGTCGATGGCCGGCGAGGCCAAGACCCTGGTTTCGCACGGGGTCTGGGGCGAACAGTTGGCCAGGCTTGTGGCCGAGCATCAGGCGGGCGCGGTGCTGGACCGCCTCAGCACTCTGATTGCCCGTCGAGCCGGCGTGCGCGAAACGGTGTTCGTGGCGGCCCACGAGCCGTACCGCGGCGGCGAGCAACCGCAGGTGACGCACGTCACCAGACTGGGACAGACGGCCGATGCGATCGTGGTCCGCGTCGACGCGACGGAGTTCACCGACTACATAGCAGCGTCCTTCGGGCCGCAGAAAGACTTGCCCGAGCACGCCGTCGCGCTGGGGCCATCCGGCACGGTTTCCTTCCGCAACTACGGCTATCTGCGGGTCGCGCGTGACGGCCGGGTTGCCGCCCGGGGCGGCTGGACCGGCTGGCGATTGCCCGCCGTCGCGGGGCCCGCGACCCTCAATGGGCAGCCCGTATCGACCACGCGGGAGCAAGGCATGTTGGCGCTGGGGCGTCCGGCGCGGCTGCCGCCGGCACCGGCTGCGGAGCCGGAGTGCCCGCTAGCGGTAGCCGTCACTCCGTCCGCCGTCTGCACGTTCGAACGCGACCAGCGGATCATGACCTTCGCGATCCGCAATACATTACAGGAAAAGCACGCCGTTGCCGGGCGGATCGAGTTCGAGCTGCCCGCGGGGCTGGCCACCGAGCCGAGCCGGCCGGAGTTCGGTCCGTTGCGGTCGGGGGAGGAGACGCGGCTGGCGGTTTCCTTCCGCGCCGATAAGCCGCCCGCCGGCCGGCATACTGTTCCTTATCGGGTCGTCTATCGCCTGGGCGATCGTAAGGAAGAGATCCGCTGCCTGGCGATGCCCGTCAGCGTCATCGTCGGGCCGACGCTGGAACTGGTGTACCGGCATCCCGAGCCCTACTTCCGCGTTAGCGCGCCCCGCTACACGGCCCGACTGGACATGTTTGCGGGCCGCTGCCGCTTCCTGGCCGACGAAGACGCTCAACCGCGGCTGGACGGCGGACTGCTGTTCACGTTCTCCGACGGCAAGGGAGAAGTGTTCGGCGAGAGCACGACGCACGCCTTCACCTGGCCCAACGAGACGCCGGCGCACCTGACCGCGCATGCCTACGACCGCTGCCGCTGGCAGGCGATCTTCCTTGGGAACCGGATGCTCGTGCGCATGGACCCGGGTTGGACGCAATTCGAGAAGACGCACTTTACGATCCCCGGCAAGTGGATCTCGCCGCAGGGCCCGCCGCAGTGGAAACGGATCGTAGCCCTGGACGCTGCGGGGCACGAGTCCGACGCCCGGCCGGGCCCGGCCGTACGAGTGGCGGCGGCCGAATTGGCCTTCCCGGGCGGCCACGCGAGCCTGGCCTTCCAGTTCCAGCCGCCCCAAGAGGTCGCTTTCCAAGGCAGCGAAATGAAGTTCACCTTGGGCAGCCTGACGGGCGACAATTGGTCGATCGGCTTCTGCCGTCCCGGCGAGTTTGATGCGTGGCGGGGCAAGAAGTAGCGGCTATAGGGTATTCGAGAGTCTTCCGTCACGCGGAACCGCCGCAAGCGGCCCCTCAGCTTGTGACTTCACTCGCGTGTGATGATAATGGGAAAGTGAGGTTCGGAAGCCGCGGGATTATCGGGGGAATCCCTGGCCCGCTGCCCCGGCACGATCCACACCTTCTTGACAGAGGAAGCGACAATGCGTGCAAGCCGAAAGCGGTGGTGCCTTTCGTTGGCAGCCATGCTGGTTGCCGCCGCGTTTGGGTTCCGGCTGGTCAGGGTGTCGGCGGCTGAGCCGAAGGCTGCGGGGGCGGGCCCGACCACGCTGCGCATGGCGCGCGTGACCCGCGGCGACCTGGTGACGACGGTCAACGCCCTGGGAACGCTCGAACCGGAGGAGGTGGTCGATGTCGGCTCTGAGGTGGGCGGCATGGTCGCGAGACTCGGCGCCGACCCTCACGCCAGCGGCAAGTCGATCGACTACGGTTCGCTGGTCGAAGAAGGCACCCTGCTGGCGCAGATTGACGACACGACGTACGCGGCCCAAGTCGAGCAGGCTCGGGGAGGCTGCATGCGTGCCGACGCCGAATGGGCACAGGCGAAAGCCAAGTTGGCACTGGCCAAGGCCGAATGGCAACGTGCCCAGGATCAAAGCAAGAGCCAGTCCATTGCGGCTGCCGACCTCGACGTGGCAAGATGCGCCCACGCGGTGGCCCAGGCAGCCGTTACCGTTGCCGAAGCGGCTTCGGCGCAGAGCAAGGCTGCGCTGAAAGAGGCCGAAATCAATCTCGGTCGCACCCGCATCCGCTCGCCGGTCAAAGGAGTCATCATTGACCGCCGCGCCAACGTGGGCCAGGTGGTGGCCGCAAGTATCAACGCCTCCAGCCTGTTCTTGATCGCCAAGGATCTCAAGAACTTGCAGGTTTGGGTGTCGGTCAACGAGGCCGACATCGGACGGATCCATGCCGGGCAGCCGGCTCGCTTTGCCGTCGACGCTTTTCCGGGCGAATCCTTTCGCGGCAAAGTCGAGCAGATCCGGCTCAATGCCGCAATGACGCAGAACGTGGTGACCTATACCGTGGTCGTGCCGACGGACAACCCCAACGGAAGACTGCTGCCGTACCTCACCGCCAACGTGCAGTTCGAGGTGGGACGCCGCGAGGACGTGTTGCTCGTACCCAATAGGGCCCTGCGTTGGCGGCCGCAGCCGCAGTGGATCGTCCCGGACGCCCGCGAAGGGACGCCGCCGGGCGCGCAGGAATCGGGTGGCCGTGAAGGCCGGCTCGGCGAAAAAACGCCACAACGGCAGCCGCGCGACCGCGTTTGGGTTCAGGACGGGAGGTTCGTGCGGCCGATCGCCGTGCAAATCGGCCTGAGCGACGGAGTAATGACCGAGATCGTCGCGGGCGAGGTGAAGGAGGGCATGGAAATCATCGTGGGCGGGGGCATCGCAACGACGGATGCCGGTCGCGCGGCGGCGACCAAGCCGCCATCCATCGCCAGCCAACTTCTACGGAGCCTCTTCACCAACTCAGCATCCAGGAAGGCATTGGAGCAGGCCATCGCCAGCATGGGCACCAATCAGGTGCTGGTTCTGCCGGGAGCACCCGCCAGCGGCGGGGTCAGTGGGGGCTCCGGCAACGTGTCTACGTTGACGCCCGCGGACGCCGACGAAATCGCCCGGCGGTGTCCGGCTGTCTGCCAGGTCGCTCCGGTTGTGCGCAGCCGTGCCCAGGTCGTCTACGGCAATCGCAACTGGAATACCAACGCCATCATCGGGAGCACGCTCGCCTACCTTGCCGTCCGCGACTGGGAGGACGTGGCGGAGGGGGACGTGTTCAGCGATCGCGAGGTCTGCAACGCCGCCACGGTCTGCCTGATCGGCGACACTCTGAAACGAGAACTGTTCCAAGGCGATTCCCCGGTCGGCAAGGAGGTTCGCATTCAGAACGTCGCTTTCAAGGTGGTTGGAGTCCTGGGCCGCAAAGGCGCCAACGTCATGGGCCTGGATCAGGACGACGTTGTGCTGGCCCCATGGACCACGATCAAGTACCGCGTGAGCAGTAGCAGCCGGGGAAACGCTAACCAAAGTGCATCGGCCGGGCCGTCGACCGCTGTCCTTGCTGTAAGCAATCTCCATCCGGCTCCTACAGCGGCCGATGTGCCGCAGCCCCTGCAACTGGTCAGCGTGGACCAGATTCTCACCAAGGCAGCCAGTGAGGAGCAGATTCCCGAGGCGATCGAGCAGATCGTGGAGTTGCTCCGCGAGCGGCACCACATCCGGCCCGGCCAGGAGGACGATTTCAACCTGCGTGACATGACCGAACTGACGAGAACCATTAGGGCCACGCTCCCTCGCTGGTGGTGAGCATCCCGCCGTTTCCCCACATCCCCTCGGCTGCCGGGTGGTAGCTGATCGCAACCTCTTGGCAGACAGAGTGTTACGTTTGTGTACCGCTGGCGTTGACCGCGCGGCGGTTGCCGGCCGGCGTAGGATAGGGTGCTGGCTGCCGTGCCGCAGCCTTCCGCGTGCCGAGTAGCGGTAAGAACACTTCTCACACCCCAACCGTCGCGAGCCCGATCATGTCGCAGTCCCCACCCTTGTCCGTCGTCGATTCTTCTGCCAACGCCAACCTCTCGCGGCGCGGCTTCCTGAAAGCGGCCGGTGCGGCGACCGCCCTGGCCGCCGCAATGCCTGCGCGACTGGTCGCTGCGGCCGAGCCGGCGGCAACCAAGCCGGCAGCGGAATCGCTTGTCAAGCTGCTCTACGACTCGCTCGCTGCCGAACAGAAGAAGCAAGTCTGTTTCGGCTGGGATCACGTCGGCGAACCATTGGGCTTGCTGCGGACGTACGTCTCGGCCAACTGGCATGTTACCAAGCCCGTCATCAAGAGCGACTTCTACACCGCCGCTCAGCAGAAGCTCGTGCGCGAGATCTTCGTGGGCCTGATTCAGCCGGAGTGGGTCGCGCGCATCGACAAGCAATTGCAGGACGACGAGGGCGGTTTCGGCAGGCAGAGCATGGCGATCTTCGGCACGCCGGGGAGCGGCCGGTTCGAGTTCATCCTGACCGGGCGGCACATCACCGTGCGCTGCGACGGCAACTCGGCCGAGCACGTCGCCTTCGGCGGCCCGATCGTCTATGGCCATGCCGCCAGCGGCTTTGTCGAGAAGCCGGGCCACCCCGACAATATCTTCTGGCCGCAAGCCGTGGCAGCCAATAGCCTCGTCAAGATGCTCGACGGCAAGCAGCGGGCCGCGGCCGTGATCCAGACGCCGCCGCGGGAAAACGCGATCGCCTTCCGGGGCCGCAAGCCCGCGCCGCCCGGCATCGCCGTCAAGGATCTATCCGCCGATCAAAAGGCCCACGCCCGGGCCGTGCTGGCGAAGCTCATCGAGCCCTATCGCCAGTCGGACCGCGACCGGGTGGCCGCCTGTCTGAAGGCGCAAGGCGGCTTGGACGCTTGCCACTTGGCGTTCTATGAAGAAGGCCGGCTTATCGCGGGCGAGTACGACATCTGGCGTCTGGAGGGGCCGGCTTTCGTCTGGCATTTCCGCGGCGTGCCGCACGTACACACATGGGTCCACGTGGCCGACGACCCGTCCGTGCCGCTGAACGCGGCCGTGTAGCCGCGCGCCGTTGCGTCATTTGCCGGGGCGGAACTCGTCGACCAGCTTGGCGTACTTGCCCAATTCGCTATAGTTGTTGGCCCAGGTCGTGTACATCACCCCGTTGACCCCGGGATGCTTTACGGCCATCCGCAGCCAGTCGGCCATCCGCTCCGAGGGCGCGTCGTAGTAGCCGCAGAGGATCTGCCGGTGTCCGCGGCCGGCGAACCAGGCCAGCGTCTTCTCCTGGGCCGTCCAGTTCATGATGATCACGTCCTTGTCGAGCCCCGCCCACGAGCCGGCGAAGGGCGCCTCGCCGCGGACGAGATAGTATTTGCCCGGGCCGGCGTTGTGGTTCGGGTCGAACATGTCGCTCCAGACATAGATCGGCTTGTGCGGATCTTCGCGGCGGATCATCACCGTACATCGCCTCACGTTCTCGGCCAACATCTGCCCGCACGTCTTGCCGGTCTTGCGGCACGAATCGTCCCAGCCCATGTGGCGGATCTCGTCGTGCGTCATCATGTATCCGTCGGGCTGCATGACTTCGTGTACGCTGCGGAGATTGCGGCCCAGGATCTGCCACATTTTGGGCTCGTTCCAGCAGGCGAAGATGCCGTAGCCCAGCGTAATCATGGCGTGGCTGTACGAGGCCGCCACGCGCTGTCCCTCCTTGAGCCGGCTGCCGGCGGGAACTGTTACGGCGGGGCCTTCGTACCACGTCTTGTAGGCCCCCGGCCAATCGGTGTTGCCCAGCTTGGGATCGACCGCCCTGGCGAAATCGCGGCCCTCTTGATAAACCGTCTTGCCATCCTCGCTGCTGATTTGGAACTTGAGGCCGTCGCGGCGGATGAGGTTCACGAACCCGCCCGGCTCCAGGCGGACGTCGTCCAGCCAAAGCTCGCCCTTGTTGCCGCCCCAGGAGCCGATGTAGATGCCCACCTGGTCGTTGTCCAGGGTGTTGAAAACGATGTCGTACTTCGTCCAGTCCTGGGTCGGCTTGATGTCGAACGCCTGATGGTCCAGGGCTTGGCCGCTGCCGCCCTTGACCAGCGAGAGGGCCATGAAATTGAACGTGCCCGGGGCGTCGAAGCCCTCCGTCTTGACCTGGACCGACATGTGATAATAGCGGAACGGCTTGACCTTGACGGCCTGGTTGATGCGGCCGTTGCCGTGCGGGCTCTTGGCCTTGATCTCTTCGAAGCGGATGGAGTTCTTGCCTTCGATTTTCACCTGCGTGTCGACATAGCCCAAGGAGCCCAGCTCGTCGACGTACCAGCCCGGCACCCGCCCGTAGGCATCGGCCTCCAGGCCGGGGTTAAGGAGCTTCAGGTCGTCGTCGGCCGGCACAAGCCGCCGGCCTTTGACCAGGAAGGGCGCATCTTCCACCGGCATCCCCTCGGCCAGGCTGGGATCGTTGCTCAAGAGATCCGCGCCCTGATCGCACACGCAGGCGATGAATTGGAGCTTCAGATCCCGAGCGGCCTGCCGCAGCCGCTTGACGTTCGTTTCGTAGCGCGGGCGATCGACGGTTACCTTTTCATCCCAGCGGCTGAACTTGCAGTCGGTCACCACCACTCCCGTGTAGCCGGCGGCGGCCGCATCCTTCATCGTCTTCACGCAGCGATCGACCTCTTCAGGGTGCATGTAGTTGCCACTCAGATAGACGAGCTTCGTGGCGGCGATGGTTTTCGGATCACTCATGATCGTGGAGTCCAGGGCCAGCCCCCGGGACACGAGCACGACAACGGTCAGCGATGCGACAGCAAACTTCATCACAGGCTCCTTGTCTTGCATCCGCACTTCACCCAAAGCCGTCGAGAATTCTACCACGGCATACCCGGCTTGTCACGGAGATTAAACAGCCTTGCACGATCCAGGGAGCTCGCGCCGATGGCGAGCCCGGGGCGTCAGCCCGGGGGCGGCGTGAATTCTCACCAAGCCGGCGGCGCTCCCAACACCGATCCCCGGGCTAACGCCCGGGGCTCCACGGCCAGTTACTCCCAAAATCACGCAAGTCCATTTGGATGAGGCGGCAAAAGCCGAAACTGTCCGCGCCAAAAAAGGAACCATCGGCAGGCAAACCGAGCCTCGCACGGTGATCCGAGCACACAAACATAGACCGCGCGAATTGCAAACCCTGGTCCAGGTCGGGTAGAATCCTTGGCGGCTTCGGGTGGGGGGAAACTACGGCGACAAGAAGGAGTCAAATATGTACAAACATGCAGGGCTGTGGTGGCTGGCGTGGATCGTCGTTGCGGCCGCGTGTCCGGGCGAGGAAAAGCCCTCGCTGCGGGCCAAATGGGAAATGCCCGCCAAGTGTGAGCCGTTCGCACCGGTCAGGATCCAGGACTTAAAGGAGGAGTTGCGGCAGACCGGCTATCGGCTGGTCATCGCCATTCATCCGGCACGGCCGGCGGATGCCAAGGGCGAGCCGCCGCCGCGGGACCTGTACCTGATCAACGCCGACGGCACCGGCCTGCGGCAAATCACCAACACGCCGGACATCGACGAGCACGCCCCGCGCGTCTCGCCCAACGGCAAGATGTTCACCTACAACTACGGCGACTACCTCGTCGACGCCAAGACCCTGGCCACGCGGCGGCTCTATGGGGGCTACGTCTGGACGCCCGACAGCCGGCAGACCGTCGAGTGCGGCAAGAACGGCATTACCTACATGGACATCGAGACCGGCAAGAAGACCAAGACCGTCCGCGTGCCGCGGAAGGTGAGCATCGTGGACCTGTCGGCCGACGGGGGCTCGTTCATCTTCGAGATCCGCCAGTACCTGGGCTGCCCGTACACGATCGACTTCCTTTCTTCCGCGGGGGGCGAGATCCGCAAGCTGCCCAACCATCCGGTGAAGGACGGCGAGTGCCACCCCGCCTTCTCGCCCGACGGCAAGTGGATGTGCTGGAACTCCGGCGGCAGCCTGGGCGTCCGCCGCTTCGACGCCTCGCTGCCGGAGGGCACCGACGGCAAGATCGTGACCCTGCCGCCGGAGATCCTCGGGCAGGACCCCTGCGGGCGGTGGTCGCATTGCGGGCGATACATCGCCTACGTGAAGATTCCCCATGCCGGCAGTTGGCGCGTGCACAGCCCCATCTGCATCGTCCGCCTGGCGGACCACGCCACGCTCACCCTCAGCCCGCCGGGATGGCTCGGGCATCACTGGGACTACGACTGGCTCCCGCCGGAAGAGGCGCCGTGAAAGCCGCGGGCCCGGCCTGCTCAGTTCGCCAACTCCACGGTAAAGCTCTTCACCACGGTCTTTGGTCCGCAGGTGATGGTATAGGTCTCCTGCGGCTGCCTGGCCACGTGGACGTCGCTCTTGGGCTTGCCGTCCTCGTCCCAGGCGTAGCTGATTTTCACCGGCCGGAATCCGCCGGCCGGCTCCTTGTAGTCCACGTCGATCCGCAGGCCGAAGAGGCACGCCGTGTTGACCTCCTTGCCCTCGAGCTTGACCACGGCCGCGCGGGCCCCCGGCGGCGCCTCGCCGCAGGTCAGGTACTTCGTCGAGCCGGGCGTGGGACCGCTCAGCCGATCCACCTGCCGGAACGTCTTGCCGCCGTCCAGCGACAGCCAAACGGTGTACGCGTCGGCGGCGTCGCGGAGCCGGTAGCCCAGGTTCATGCGGACGCGGACCACCTCGCCGGGAGTGGGAATCTTGAACGTCACGTCGCCTTTGCCGTGCGGGCGGGCCCAGCGGACCTCGGCACTCGTGCACAGCGGGTGGAAGTCCTGGATGCTCAACTGCCGCCCGGACGTTCCGCCCGGGTCGGTGTTGCCCTCCAAAGTGATCGTGCCCTCGGGCGGACCGGCGCGGAAGGCGATCGTGTTGCGGCCCTCGGTCAGCGTCGGCAGCGGCGCTTGCGAGTGCTGCACGTCGTGGCTGAGCTCCAGGCTCTCCAGCCCCGTGCCCTTGCCCGAAAACTCGAACTTCAGGCGGTAGTCGTAGCGGCGATAGACGGCCATGCTGAGGTCGATCTTCTGCGGGCCGCCGGCCTTCACGTGGGCGAGCTTGCGCCAATCCATGCCCTGGTTGTCGCTTAGGGAAACCACGATGCCGCCGCCCTGGCCCAGGCGGGCGGTGAAAGCGAGCGTGCCGGTCAGGTAGACGTAACTGCTGGGCATGCGCAGCACGAGCGTGCCGCTCCGCGCGGGGTCTTTCACGTGCAGGGCCGGAGCGGCCTGGTCCTCGGCGGTCGCGGCCAGGTTGTCGGCCAGCAGGGCCCCGCCGCGGAACGCCCCGTTGGCCAGCGGCACGCGGTACTCCAGCACGCCGTTGCCGATCCGCCCCGGGGCCTTGTCGCCCAATTGCCGCTGCAAGCCGAGGATGTACTTGCCGCCTTCCATGATGTCGGCGTCGGTCCAATCGATCACCCGCCCGTGGTTCGACCAGTTGCGCGTCAGGCGCTCCCCCTCGCGGAGCTGGACGTTGAGCTGGTAGCCCATTGACGGCCAGCACTCGTACTCGGGCGCGCCGGCGAAGTCGTATTCCTGCATGGTGGACTGCCAGCCGTGCATGCCGGCCGGATTGACGCCGTTGGGGCCGAAATGCTCAAAAGTGGCCAAGAGCGGCGGCCCGGCCTTGCGCCAGTTGCCGTTGGCGGCCAACTGCATGAGCTTGGCGTTGTCGTGGCGGTAGCCCGGGTTGTGCCCGTGCCACGCCAGCACCGCGTCGCGGATCTCGTCGCAGGATGCCAGGGTCCCGTCGGGCTTGCGGAAGTAGTTCATTAACGAGCCGTCGATCATGTGCCACCCGCCGCCGTAGAAGACCTCGCTGATCATGTGCGCGGTGATCGCCCGGCCCCGGGCCTTCATGCCGAGGTAGCGGGCCAGGCCGCAGATGTTGCTCGTCGAGCAACAGCACATGCCGTAGCCGTAAACGTGGATCGTCTTCAGCGGATCGTGTACGTTCCGCTCGGGGCTGAGATACTCATTCGAAGGATTCGTCTGGTGACGGTAGCGCACGACTGTCCGCCAAATGGCCAGGGCCTTCTCCTGGTCGCTCATGCCCTCCTGGATATAGGTCTTCTTCCAGGCTTCGGGGCTGGAGACATCCTCGCACTTGTCGGACAGTACCAGCACGTGGCTGACAACGCCCACGCGGCCGGCATCGGCCTGGGCCTTCGCCCGGCCGGCCGTCAGCGCCAGCCCGGCGACCAGGGCCAAGCGGATCCAGGGAATCAGTCCAAAATTACGGTGCATCATGGGTGGGACTCCGGAAGGTTGCGGGTTGATCCTGGGAGGACGGGGGCAGCGAGGCATCGAGGGACGGCATGCGGCCGGGGAGGCACGTGACCGGGGCGGCATCAGTCGATAGTAAGCTTCTTATCCAGGGCCTGCAAGGCTCGGGGTGCATTCCCGTTTCTGCGCCGGCGTTTTTGGGCTAAACTGGGGCCCGTGGGGGGCATTGAGGAACCAGGCACAACACGGAGGTCGCCATGGAC